>Ga0082212_10000405_pt1 | contig 63185 bp, 65 predicted proteins | sample TergutNt197P3_FD_71548 | JGI IMG/M metagenome (GOLD analysis project Ga0082212, IMG submission 71548) | Neocapritermes taracua P3 segment gut microbial communities from Petit-Saut dam, French Guiana - Nt197 P3 | ecosystem: Host-associated > Arthropoda: Insects > Digestive system > Gut ... | reverse complement strand
AAAATAATTAAATAAAAAATAATAATAAAAATAATATAATAAATAATTAAAATTATAATTAAAAAAATTAAAAAATATAATTAAAATAATAAATCATTAAATAAAATATTATAAAATAATAATTTAATAAATTTTAAATTATATTAAAAACAATGAAAATTTAATAAATATTAAAATATGATAAATACTATTTATTAATAAAATATAGGGTTAAAATGAAGCTCAGTATTATTATTCCAACCTATAACGAAGAAAATCATCTTCCTACTTTATTAAAAAGTATTGAATCTCAAAAATTCGATGATTGTGAGATAATAGTAGCTGATGCTGACTCTTGGGACAACACAGTACAAATAGCTGAAGATTTCAATTGTAAAGTAGTGAGAGGAGGAATGCCTGGAGTTGGGAGGAATAAAGGAGCGGAAGTAGCAAAAGGTGAAATATTACTATTTTTAGATTCTGATTTAGAACTTACTCCAAATTATCTAGAAGAATTAATTAATGAATTTCAAAGTGAAAATATAGATATTGGAATTACAAAAATAAATCCTTTATCTGATAGAAAAAGACATAAAATTCTTCATGATTTAGCTAACTTATTTATGATAGCTTCTGAAAAAATCAAACCTCATGGAGCAGGATGTTACGGAATCGTGACAAAAAAAGAAATTCATGATGAATTCTCTGGTTTTGATGAATCCCTTACTTTTGGAGAAGACACCGATTATATTGAAAGAATAGGAAAAGATAAGAAATTCAAAGTCCTCAGAAACCCAGTAATCAACGTATCTGTTAGAAGATTAGAGGAAGAAGGACTGCGAAAACTTTTAAAACAATATGGGAAAAGCACTTTTAATGATTTTAGAGGAATTAGAACCACAGCTGAAGAGTTAGAATATGGTTTCAATCACAAATCTAAAGAATCTTTTGAAGATAATTCTGGTGTAGAAGAAACTCCTCTTGAATGTGAAACCTTTTTTGAGGGAGAATCATGTCTTGATAACGAAACATCATTGGAGGGAAAAACTTCTTTTAAAAAAATAAAAAATGGAGAATTATCTGAAAATCAAATAAAAGATTCAACAAACAACACAACCAATCTTCCTAAACAAATTCAAGACAAAATAAAAATATTTTATGCTGTTTGTGGAGAAGGAATGGGACATGCTATTCGAAGTGGAGTTATATTAGATGAATTAACTACTCCTAAAAATAAAGACAAATATGAAGTTTATATCTTCTCAAGTGAAAGAGCTTATACTTATTTAAATGATAAATTTGAGAATGTTTTCAAAATTGGTGGATTGAATACTGTTTATGAAGATAATGTAGTTAAAAATAAAAAAACACTTTTAAATGCTATTAAAGCTACTCCTACAAATTTAAAAGAAAATTATGATATTTTATATAAAAAAACTAAAGAAATTGAACCAAACATAATTATATCTGATTTTGAGAATTATTCAAGTGTTATAAGTAATATTCTAAATATTCCATTAATAAGTGTTGATAATATTCAAATGATAACTCAAACTAAAATTGAATATCCACCATATCATAGAAGAGATATGATAAAAGCAAAAGGAGTTATAAAATCATATATCATAAGACCAAAAAGATATATTTTAACTAGCTTTTTTTCACCAGAAATAAAAAATCCTGATAAAACAATAATCTATCCCCCAGTTATAAGAGATAAAATAAGAAGTCTTAAAACTAGCTATGGAGATCATATTTTAGTCTATCAAACAAGTACCAATAATACAGAACTTTTAAAAACATTAAAAAGTTTTGATAATAGATTCATTGTTTATGGATACAATGAAGAAAAACAAGACGAAAATCTTACACTTAGAAAGTTTAATGAAGATATAATATATGAAGATATGAGAAATGCTAAAGCAGTTATTACAAATGGAGGATTTTCATTTATAACAGAATCTATCTATCTAAAAAAACCTATTTATAGTATTCCCGCTATTGGAAACTTCGAACAGATACTTAATGGTTTTTATGTAGAAAAATTAGGTTATGGAGAAGTCCATACAGAAATCAATACCACAACTTTTGAAAAATTCTTAAGTAATCTTAATAAATATCAAAAAAATCTAGAAAAAATAGAAAATACTGATAATAAAGAAATAATCAAAGAAATAAAGAGATCTATTGAATTTTATTCTAAAATATATTAATTTAAATTTAAATTAAAAAAATGCTCTTATAAGATACGTGACCTAGTTATAATTACATATATTAATTATAATAAAAAAATATTTGATAAAAAAATATAGAACTAAAAAAAAAGATAAGTCCTATTGAAACCCATTATAATTTACACATTATTCAAAATTAATGAGATATTTTTATGAACTTTGAAAATTTATTAAAAACACTTGCAACATCAAAAATTGCAAAACATACCGAATTCATACGCCAGACTATCCGTCCGACGTTTGATATTATTAAAAATAAAGATATTAAACCATTTTTAGGTTGTAGTCGTTTTGGAGGACTGCCAGATTTGCCTGCTGGAAGTGAATGGCCAACGTATGACTCAATACCATATAGATTTCTAGGACAAATAAATTTTGCCGATATTTCCCTAGACAATGACTGTTTTCCATCTAATGGACTACTTAGCTTTTTTGTTGCTGATGGCGAGCAAGATGGCGAAGGTAAATTTTGGCTAGATGAAGGGTATATTTATGCCATATACATTTCTGATTTAACAAATCTTAAAACTATGCCTACACCAAAACCGCCAGAGAATTATGTTATTGAAAATCCAACACCAACATTTGTTTTGGAGTTTATTCCAACAGTAAACATACCTTTTGATGAATACCAAGTAAATAATTGGCCTTTTGATAGAGAAGAAACTGATATTTACGATAAAATAAGGGATTCTCTACATAAAAGTGACAACTATCTTTTAGGATACCCCACTCATTTTTCATTGGCATACAACCCAACACCAGGACCAGAATGGATTTCACTTTTAACAATCAATTCTGATAATAATCTTGAATGGTGCTGGCATGATGGAGATTACTTAATGGTATTTATAGAAAAAGAAAAACTAAAAAAATTAGATTTTAGTTCATTAAAGTCTGATGCAGGTTAAATGAAAAAATAGGAGAAATAATAAAAGTTAAAAAAAGAAAAATTTCTATAAAAAAATAAAAAAAAGAAAAATTTCTATAAAAAAATAAATAAAAAAAATTAAAGAGTTACGCCCATTTCAAGTTGTTCTGTAAGCTCTTTATATCTATTTCTTATTGTAACTTCTGTAACGCCTGCAATATCAGCTACATCTCTTTGAGTTTTTCTCTCTCCAAGAAGAACAGATGCAATGTATAATGCAGCTGCAGCTACACCAGTTGGCCCTCTGCCAGAAGTAAGTCCTTTTTCCATAGCTTTTTCAATAATTTCGATAGCACGGGACTGAACTTCTCCAGAAAGACCGAGTTCACTTGCAAATCGTGGAACATAATCCACAGGAGAAGTAGGTGGTAATTTAATGTTAAGTTCACGAGTTAAGAACCTATAAGTTCTTCCAACTTCTTTTTTACTAACTCTTGAGACCTCAGCTATTTCATCAAGAGTACGTGGAACATTACATCTTCTACAAGCAGCATAAAGTGAAGCAGCTACAACACCTTCAATACTACGGCCTCTAATGAGTTTATTATCTACAGCGCTTCTGTAAACAACAGACGCAGCTTCCCTAACACTTCTTGGAAGACCTAATCTTGAAGAGTCTCTATCAAGCTCACTTAAAGCAAATGCAAGGTTACGTTCTGTAGCACCAGAGATTCTAATTTTTCTTTGCCACTTTCTTAACCTATACCACTGAGCACGATTTCTTGCAGGAATATCTCTACCATAGATATCTTTATTCCTCCAATCAATCATTGTACTTAAACCTTTATCATGTATAGTATAAGTAATTGGAGCACCAACTCTAGTACGTTTATCTCTTTGTTCATGGTCAAATGCTCTCCATTCAGGACCCATATCAACAAGATTTTCATCGATGACTAAGCCACAAGTAGCACAAACGACTTCTGCTCTTTCATAGTCACCTATTAAATTTTCTGATCCACATTCTGGACAACTATTCTGTTTTTCTGTATTAGAAACATCATTTTGCATTCTTTCTTTTGCAGTAACCTTTTGAACTGGTTTCTTCTTTTCAGAAACCTTAGTATTAATTTCTTCTTTCGTGTTATTCTCCCCTTTAAGTTAATTATTAAATTATTATTTATTGAATCTTTTATTTTTTATTGAATCTTTTAGTTTTTGAATCTTTATGATTTTTATTAATATTATTATTCATGGGATTTTTATTCTTTTTAATATTTTTATTAAATCTTCTTTTCTTTCTATTTTTAGGAGGGTTTGAAAAAAACAAATCTTCACCAGAACAGTTCCTAAACTTTTCAACGCCTATAGATTTAAAAATTCCTATTGAAATATAAGGTTCTTTTGTAGGTCCAAAAACATCAACGATTTTACCTATTTTCTTTTTATCCTTATTAAAAACAAAAACTCCTGAAGGAGGAGATTGAGAAGATCTAGCTATTAGTCTTCCAGAGTTAGATAAATGTGAAATGTTTCCTAAAAATTTCATAAAACCAGATTTAAAAAATTAAACTTTATTATTCAACAACATAATATATGCATGTTCTACTATATAAAGTTTACGATAACATTATATATAATTATTAATTCTTATTTAAATAAGTTACTATTTGATTTTTGAGCGTTCTTTAAAGAAATCAGTAAAAAATAGATAGTTAAATAAACTACTATTTAATTAATCATATTTCAAATGAAAAATTTTAATTAAATCTCTTTATATTAACATTTCTAAAGTAAATTTCTTAAATGATATTTTCAATATATTTACAATTTCAGCAACTACAACTTCCATAAGATTTACAATTAAATAGATTTACAATTTCAGCAACTACAACTTCCATAAGATTTACAATTAAATAGATTTACAATTTCCGTAAATTACTATATAATTACATTTTAGCTTTATCATAAACCGTTTTTATAGTTTCCATATCTACACTAGTGTAAATTTGAGTGGTTGAAAGGTTTGAATGTCCCAATAGCTGCTGGATAACCCTAATGTCTACTCCATTTTTAAGAAGATGTGTTGCAAAGGAGTGTCTTAAAATATGAGGAGTTACTCTTTTTTTGATTCCTGCTTCATTTGCATAATCTTTAATCATAACTTGGACATATCTTGAACTTAAATGATTATTTGATTTGTTTAAAAATAAATAATCACTATCTGAATCTCTTAAAGACATATATTCTTCAATTAGCTCTTTTGTATTAATATCAAACAAAACTATTCTATCTTTATCTCCTTTACCCCTAATTCTAATAGTACGTTCTTGAAAATCAATATCTTTAATAATTAATGAAATAAGCTCAGAAATTCTAATTCCCGAGGAGTATAATAATGTTAAAATAACTTTGTTCCTTAATTTTGTTTTCATTTTAGACGAATTTGTTTTATTTTCTTTATTAGGTGATTCTAGTACATAATCAAAAGCACCAAGTAATTTTTCAACTTCTAATTCATTTAAAGATTTAGGTAAAGATTTTGTTCTTTTGGGAGCATGAACTTCATCTAAAAAGTATAAACGATTAAATTCAAGGAACTTTTTTGAAACAACTGTAACAAGATATATATAATTTTGAGAAACAGCCCGATCCCTCTTTAAATGCTGAATATATTTTTTAAAACTTCTTAAAAATCTTCTTTCATCAAATAAATCAGATACTGATTGTAAATACTTATGAAAATTCTTGATTATAGATTTATATGTTTTAATTGTATTTTGAGAGTAATTTCTAATTTCTAATTCAACCAAATATTCTTCAATCATATCTGGAAAATCGTAAACATCTAAAATACTCTTCTTATTTCCATCTTTATCATAAACTGGCAAACCAGTTTCTGGAGGATCAAACCACTTTCTAGATGTTCTAATTTGATTTATTTCTGAAAATTCCGCCATTTAACTCACTTATTGATTCATTTATTAATTCATTTATTTAAAAAAACAAATTTTTAGATATTCAAATTACATAACTAAATTATGTTTAACTAATTAATATTTATTATTATTTTCCCTTGAATGTTCATTACATTTTTAATATAAGATTATATTAAAAAAATGAAAATCTAATATATTATTATTAATTATTTATATATATTCTTTTTTCTTTTAACATATTTAATTAAAATATTTATTTTTATAAATAAAAAACTATTAAATAAATATAATATAGAATAAATAAAAAAATTATTAAATAAATTAGAATCTAAAAACAATTTATAAAAAATAATTATTATTAATATAAAAATTAAATTAAAAAACAATTTACACAAAAAATTTATAAAAAAATATTATTATTAATATAAAAATTAAATTAAAAAACAATTTATATAAAAAAATTTATAAAAAATATTATTAATATAAAAAAAATAAAAAAATAAAAAAATTAAAATATTAGCTAAATATTAAAATATTAGCTAATAGTTATAATTCTAAGCTTGTCAGGTCTCTTAACAATTTCACTTGCTTTAAAAGCTACTAAATTTTTAATTCCTTTTGATGCAGAAATATCAACTAGTCTTTGGCTTACTACTCCATCAAAGATAACTGCATAAGCCTCTTTACCTACATTTTTAATTTCGTCATATAATTCTTCGACTTTAACTTGATTTAAACTGTTTAATGCATCGTCTAAAATTTCAGCACTTCCAGATCCTTCTAAATCTTTAAGTACATTTCTCATTAGAGATACTTTATCTTCAACTTTCGGTGGTTGAATTTTAGGTTTTGCATTAGCAAAGTATTGTTCTACTGGAACTTTATCACGAAGTGCTATCATAACATCTTCTTTTTCAAGTTCTTCAACTTCTTTGCCTTTTGGAGCCCTTGTTATATAATCAACTTCTCCAACTTCCATAAGTTCTTTTAAAATTAATTCTCCACCACGATCTCCATCAAAAAATGCTGTAACCGTCTTGTTTTTTGTGAGATTAGCAACACTACCTGGAACACTTACTCCTTCAACAGCTACAGTATTCTTAATACCATATTTTAATAAATTTAAAACATCAGATCTTCCTTCTACTACTATAATAGCATCAGAAGTATGAATACTTGGTCCTGCAGGAAGTTTTTCATCTCCATACTCAGAGATTTCATGTACCCTCATAGCTTCCTTGACTTCTTCAATCATTTTCATGCTTTCAGGAGTTACTTTCTCCATCATGCCTTTATAAATCTCTTTTGCACGATTAACAACTTGTTCTCGTTTAACAGCTCGAACATCCTCTACTTTGAGAGTCTTTATATGAGCTTCACAAGGTCCAACCCTATTGATAGTTTCAAGAGATGCTGCGAGAATGGCAGTTTCAATTCTATCTAAACTTGAAGGTATTACAATTTCTCCTTTAGCTTTTCCACCATTGGAGTGGATAATTACTTTGATTCTTCCAATTCTTCCAGTTTTTTGTAGTTCTCTTAAATCTAAGTCATTGCTTAAAAGACCTTCAGTTTGGCCAAAAACAGCTCCAACAACGTCAGGTTTTTCAACGATTCCATTTGCATTAATTTGTGCATGAATAAGATATTTTGTTGTGGTTAATTCTTCAATTCCTTTTCCCATGTTAAGCCTCCATTAATATAGTTAATGTACTTGCAGGGATAATTTAATTATCTGTGAATTATTTGTAAGTAAATATCTAATAACTACACCTAGTTAGTTCACAGATGGCAATAATATTGCATAAATTATTCTTGTAAATATCATGTAATTGATAAAATTGCTAATATTGTATAAATGAAGTATAATCTAATAAGTATTTACGCCAATAAACTAATTATCATTGCTGATAAATTAATTAGCATCACAAATAAATTAATTTACCATAATAAACTAATTATAAGACTATAAATTAATCTACTCAAATAAACTAATTATAAGACTATAAATTAATCTACTCAAATAAACTAATTATAAGACTATACTTAATTATTATAATTATTTACTAATAGATTAAATAATTAATATACATTAATATGCAATACAGTCATATGCCAAAAAAGAGCTTAAAAAAGAAATTATAAATCAATAATTATATATTTTAATATAAATCATATGCATTAATTATATATTAAGTAAATCTGTACATATTATTTTATAAAACACATAAAATCTATCTATAAATGCATATAATAAATAATACAATAATGTATCTTCAAATTAAATATATAATAATGATTAATTTTTTTAAAAATTTTAACCATTAATTCCTTATTTTTTAAATATATTAATCTATTTATTATTAATTAATTTGTTATTAATTATTTATATTGATTATTCGTATTATTATTTGTATTATTATTTGTTATTGATTATTTATTATTAATATCAAATGTAAATATGATAATTATATGCAATTAGTAAATATATGATAGTTATTGTAATTAATTTCCATTTATTATTTTATATTATTTTTATTTTAAATAAGAATATTTAATCAAATATTATCTAAATTAAATACCTAATTAATGATTAGAATACAATTTATACTTTATTTAAATTTGAATACATGAAAATTGATTAATATTTAGCTTTTTCATGATATTACTCTATATCTACCATCATAAGGTTTATTATCACTTATTATTGAATTTATTCTTATTTTTGATAATTAATTATATAAATTATGAAGCTCAATTGAGCATGTAATGATTGTGATTATTATCTATAATTATATATTGCACTCTTCTAGTATATAAAATTGTATACTTTTATCTCAGTTATTCAATAATTTTAAAGATATAATATTTTATACAATTAGAGTATATTACTTAAAGTTTGCAACACTTTATAGAAAAATAATAGTTGCAAATATTGCTAATTAACTATATCAAAATAATATGAAATTTATCAAAAATTACAAAGATTATAAAATATTATAAAATTTTTAAAATTATAATTAATTAGAAATAAATAAAATAATTAAATAGGATTAAAATAAATAAATTAATAAGGAAATTAATAAAAAATTATTAAGAAAATTATAAAAAAACAAAATAATAAAATTCTAATAAAAAAATTATTAAGAAAATTATAAAAAAACAAAATAATAAAATTCTAATAAAAAAATTATTAAGAAAATTATAAAAAAATATAAAAATATAAAATATAGTTGGTGGATATATGAAAAAGTCAAAATTGTCTGCAAAATCATTATTAGAAGAAATATCCTTTAAAAGACACCTGAAAAATAAAAAAATGTCTGAAATTGGAGAATTATTAGTTTGTAGGGAAGATTTTGAAATTGAAAACTTAGATAATTTAAACTCAGCAATTTATTATAAATCAAAAGTTGATAAAATACCTAAATCAACAGCTGATAAAAAATCTAAATCCACAGATACTCTTGATAAAAATAATAAGAATAAAAATAAGAAAATCGTTTTTAAAAACCTTAAGAATTTATTAGACAATTGTTCAACATGCCAAATTTCTGATGCATTATCTAAAATAGCTGGAAGAGATGGAGTTATTCGTGGCATAAAATCTATTAATGGTAAAACTGCTTATGGAAGAATAGTTACTGTTAAAACTTCTTCTGATGATTGGGGAACATCACTCATTGGGATTGATGAGGCTAATGATGGAGAAATATTGTTTATAGAAACTACAGGACCAACTTCTGCAATTTGGGGAGAGTTAACTTCAAGTTGTTCTGAAAAAAGTGGGTTAGCTGGAACGGTTATTTTAGGAGCTGTTAGAGATATCGATGCTGTTGATGGATGTGACTACCCCCTTTTTGCACGAGAAATTACACCCAATGCTGGAGCTGCACTTGGATTAGGTGAAATTAATATTCCACTTATAATTGGAGAAAATAATCAAACCATTAATCCTGGGGATTTTATTTTCGCAGATAAAACTGGAGTTGTACATATTCCACAAGAGCTATTTTGTGAAGTTATGATAAAAACTTTAGAAATCAAAATTGTTGAATCAAACATTCTTTCTGAAATTGAAAAAGGCAAACCATTATCTGAAATCATTGGATTAAAATAGCTACTGAAATTTCAATAAATTCTAAAGAAAACTAATTAATTTATTTAAAAAATTAGAAAAATATCGAAAGTTTTTTATAATATTCTATACAATTATATATGCTATAAATTTAAGAAGAATATGGAGGGTAAACATGAATATTAATATTGATTCTTATTACTATATACGAGAAAGTATCTTTGATAAAATCCAAAATGCAAGCAATATTGAAAAAGTAGCTATGGCATTTTTGATGGCTTGTTTTACTGGATTATTAGCTCAAATAGTCTTACCTCTTCCATGGACACCAGTTCCAATAACTGGGCAAACAATGGGAGTTTTAATTTCTGGGTTATTCCTTGGAAAAAGATTTGGAGTACTAAGCCAAGTCTTTTACATCCTAGGAGGAATTGGAGGAATATCTTGGTTTGGTGAAATGACAAGTGGATTAGATGTATTTTTAGGTTCAACCTTTGGATATTTTATAGGATTTATACTTGCAGCTGCACTTGTTGGACACTTTAGTGAGAAATATACTCACAGTAGAAAATTTAGGAAAATGTCCATTATAATGTTAATAGCTAATTTCGGATGCATATACATACCAGGGTTAATTGGATTAAGTATTTGGACATACTTTGCAAGTGGGTCTTTTCCAGAGGTTCTTACTTTACTTATGATGGGACTTGTTCCATTTATATTAGGAGATTTACTTAAAATTGGAGGAGCTGCAGGATTATCCAAACTTGCTCTACCAAAATAATCTCTTTTTTTATTTTTATATTTTATTTAATATTTATTATTTTATTTTATAACATAGTTTTCAATAATATATGTTTTTATTTAAAAATATATATTTATTTTATTATTATCTCTATTATTTAATTAATAACATAGATTATTTAATTAAATTATTTTATAAGATATTCTATATTTCTATTTTAAAATATTATTTAAATTATTTAATTCATTAAAAATAATAAAATATTATATCTAATAAATTACTCTTTAAATATAAAATAAAATTTATAAAAAATAATAATTTTATATAAATAATAAAATATTATATCTAATAAATTACTCTTTAAATATAAAATAAAATTTATAAAAAATAATAATTTTATATAAATATTGATAAAAATGAAAGAAAATAAAATAATCCATTTACGTGGTCATCATCTGTTATGTTTACAAGGATATCAAGGATATGGATATGATAAAAAATTTAAAACAAAGATAGAATCATTAATAAATCAATTAAATAATGATGACTACAGCAAAATAATCGTGACTGATTCTGCAGATGATTTATGTGAATCTTGTCCAAATCTCAAAGATGAAAAGTGTGTTGGAGAATTAGAAAGTTTTGAGGGTTCTTCTAAAAACAAATCTAAAATAAATAATAATAAAATTGTAAAAATGGATAAAATTGTTATAGAAAAAGCTAATCTAGAAAAAAATCGAGAATATTCCTTTAATAAACTAATTTCTATTATTAATAACAGTTTTTCTAATATAAAAGATGCAAAAAAAGTCTGTGGGAATTGCAAATGGATTGAGAAATGTTTGTGGATTCAATCACGAAAATCATTATAAATTCTTATTGAAAATAAAACAATACATTTAAATATTACTTTATAACAATATAGAAATGCTGTAATTTTAATTAATTACATATGAAATATATAGTCCCGTAGGGTAGTGGTAATCCTTCTAGGCTTTGGACCCGGAGACGGCGGTTCGACTCCGCTCGGGACTATCTAATCTTATTTTTTTTTAATTATTCTTAAACAAATATTAAATATTTATAAGAGTGTATATTTATGGAAAAATTGCTTTTAATGGGAATTAACACTCGAATACTTTTAGATTCTGCTTCTAAGCTAAAAAATTATCAGACATATTCAGTGAGCTATTTTTCAACTGTTGATTTTAAGAAATATTATAGTGAAAAGCATATTTTAGAGCAAATACCTGGAAAATCTTGTGGAATTTTTGAAGAAAATTTTAATTCAAAAGATTTATTAGAATTGTCTCAAGAATATATGGCTCAAGTTGATAAAATTGTCTTAAGTACAGGAATATCTCCTAGTGATTTTAAAGGTAAATATAGAAAATATAAAAAGAAAATAGTTGGAAATCAAGATACAACTGACATAGAAAATAAATATAAATTTTATAAAAAAATAAAAAATGATTTTTTAGTTCCAAAAACTTTCAAATTTAGCTGTGGAGATGATGATAATCATGAGGAAATAATTGAAATACTTAATCAATACAATGATAAATCATTTATTCTAAAGCCTCTTGAAGGATCTGGAGGAATAGGGGTAAATCTTCTAAACAATAATGCTAAAGATGAATTTAAGGATATTAATTTAAAAAAGTTATTCTCAAATTATAATGGTCAAGATTTTTTAATTCAAGAATATATAAGAGGAAAAAATATTAGCTCATCTATACTTTCTAGCAAAAATCAAGCTAAATCTATTATGATTAGTAAAATGTTAACAGAACATGATTTTGCTGTGAAAAATAGTTTTAAATATTCTGGCAATATTCTCCCATATACAAGTTTTAACAATGAAACCATTAGTAATATAGCTGAAAATCTAATATTAAAGTTTGGATTGATTGGTTCCAATGGAATAGACATGATAATAGCTGATGATGTTGATAATGCTGATGGAGAAAATATATACATTATTGAAGTTAATCCAAGATTTCAAGGAACTTATGAATGTGTAGAAAAAGTATTGGGAATCAATTTGCTGGAAGCCCATATAAAAGCAAGTCAAGGAGAACTAATCCATGTTTCTAAAGCAAAATGTTGTTCTATGAAAAGAATAATCTATACTAAAGAAAGACAAAAAATCGGAAATCTTCTAATTGAAAATGTTTATGATATTCCATATGATGGAGTAATTATTGAAAAAAATCAACCATTAGCTACTATTATTAGCTATGGAAATAGTGTTGAAAATGTTAAATATAAAATGAATAAAGCTATTCTAGAAATTGATGAAAATATATATTCCTAGAATATATTTTATATAAAAAATTATCACTTATATTATATTCTTTTATATATTAATTATAATAAAAAAATTAATAAAATATTATAAAATATATTAATTTTATATAAAAATATTTATAAAATATATTAATTTTATATAAAAATATAAAAAATTAATAAAAAATTAATAAAAAATTATATAAAAAATTATATAAAAAATTATATAAAAAATTATATAAAAAATTATATAAAAAATTTAAAAATAATATATCGAGACTAAATTATTCCAACAAGTATTAAAATAAACACAATAGTCCCAACTGTCAATAAGATTGTAGTAGTTATCATAGCTGCCATCGATAACAGATACAATTTAGCTTTTCTATCAGGATCTTTAAAATATTGTTCAAATGGATCTCGTCTCATGGTTACACTTTTTTTATTGAGATTATTTTATTTAAAATTAAATTAATTTATATACTTATTATACTTTTTCTAATTATATAAATTATATTTTAAATTATAATATAAAAATAATTCTAAAAATATAAAAAATAATTAAAAAATATAAAAAATATATTAAAATAAAATATAAAAAATATATAAAATATAAAAAATTATAAAAAATATTAATAAAAATATAAAAAATTATAAAAATAAAATATAAAAAAATAAAGAATAATAAGAAATATAAATAAACAAAGTTTATTATACTACTTATTAACAACTTCAACAGGAATTAAAGTTAAAAATCCTAAAAGGTCTCCTTTTTCAATTTTACCACTTTCTACAACTACAAAAGCTGCTCTGTTAACAGTTTTTTCCATAGTTATTGGTATATGAACTTCTGAACCAACAGCTATTGGATGACCATGTTTATTAGATGCATAAGCTCCAATAGTCTCAATGTGGTTAGCAGGAATATCAATCTCTTCAATTTTAATTGAAACTGATTTTCCCTCTTTAAGTTCAATATTTTCATCAGCTACAATAAGTCTTGATAAAACAGGAATATCTCCTATTTTTAAAAACATTTTTCCAGCTTTTGAATGTTGGGTTTCCTTTTTGAATTGACCAATAGGGTTTAAAATTCTGACCATTTAAATCCCACTTTATTACTCTGATTCCATTGTAGATTTAATCATCTTCAATCGAACGAAGTTTTCTCTTTCCATTTCTTCAAGTCTCATCTCAATAGATTTGACTGTATTTTGCAACTTAGGAATCATGATATGTTCTAAAGCATTAACACGACGTTTAGTTGATTCAATTTCAGCAGCTAAAAGATAAATAGTTTTTTCTATCTCTCCTAGTTCCATTATTAAAGCAATAGCTTCTTCAAATTTCTTAGCTGCTTCATCTAACCTAACTGAAGTATCAGCGAAACTGTAACCTCTATCTATTAATGATCTTTTTTCTATTGTAGAATCCATTACAGGTACAACAACACCCATAATACTTCTTGAATCAATATCAACATCAACAGATTCTTTAACAGATAATGCAGATTTTTGAACAGCTAAATCACCCATAACAACTTGAGCAGCTGTTAAATTATCATAAGCACTACTTAAGGTTTCTTCAACATTATCACGGGCTCCTTTAACTCTATCTAAAATATCAAAAAACTCTTTAATTAAAGCATCACGTTTTTCTTTAAGTAAACTATGACCTTTAACAGCGAGCTTTTCCCTATCTTTGAGTTTTAATAACTCCATACGAGTAGGATTAATCCCTTCCATTGTTTCTTCTGCCATTTTATCCTCCTAAACTTTTAGGATTATTACAATATTGAACAATTTTTGCCCAATATTAATTTTCTGGAAGATATTTAGGAATATGTTCTTCCTTAACCCTTTTAAGCTCAGATTTAGGTAATACGCTTAATAATTTCCAACCAAGATCAAGAGTTTCTTGAATAGTTCTATCTTCATCTTTAGCTTGAGTAATAAATTCTTTTTCAAATGCATCAGCAAATTGTAAGAACTTTTGATCCCTTTCTGTAAGAGCTTCTTCACCAACAACAGCAACTAAATCTCTTAAATCACGTCCTTCTGCATAAGCAGAATAAAGTTGATCAGATACTCCACTGTGGTCTTCACGAGTTCTTTCCTCACCAATACCTCCACTCATTAAACGAGACAATGATGGAAGTACATCTACAGGAGGATAAATACCTTTCCTATGAATGTCACGGCTAAGTACAATTTGTCCTTCAGTAATATATCCAGTTAAATCTGGAATTGGGTGAGTAATATCATCCTGAGGCATAACTAAAATAGGCATTTGAGTAATAGAACCTTCTTTACCATGAATACGGCCAGCACGTTCATATATACCTGCTAAATCAGTGTACATGTAACCAGGGTACCCTCTTCTTCCAGGCACCTCATCACGAGCAGCAGAAATTTCCCTTAAAGCTTCACAATAGTTAGTTAAGTCAGTTAAAATAACCAATACATGCATATTTTTTTCAAAAGCAAAATATTCTGCAGTTGTAAGTGCCATCTTAGGAGTAAGAATTCTTTCAACAGCAGGATCATCTGCCAAATTCATGAAAAGTATAGCATGATCTAAAGCTCCAGTTCTTTTAAAATCATTTTTAAAGAAGTTAGCTTCTTCGTGAGTAATACCCATAGCAGCAAATATAACTACAAATTCAGTTTCTTCACCAACTACTTTAGCTTGTCTTGTAATCTGTGCAGCTAAGTCATTGTGAGGTAAACCAGATCCTGAAAAGATAGGTAACTTTTGACCTCTTACTAAAGTATTCATTCCATCAATAGTAGAAATACCTGTTTGAATAAACTCTGCAGGGAATTCTCTTGCAGAAGGATTCATAGGACTACCATTAATATCTAACTCTTTTTCGGGTATAATTTCTGGACCCTTATCAATAGGTTCACCAGCACCATTAAATTGGCGTCCTAACATTTCTAAAGAAACACCAATTTTAGCTGTTTCTCCAGTAAAACGAGTTTTAGTATTTTTAGTATTTAAATTATCTGTTCCTTCGAAAACTTGAATAACTGCAATGTCACGTTTAACCTCAAGAACTTGACCTTTTCTGTTTTCTCCATCAGGTGTTTTAATTTCAACAATTTCGTTGTAAGCAACACCTTCTACTCCTTCAACAATCATTAAAGGACCAGCAATTTCAGTAACTGTGGTGTATTCTCTTGTTTTAATATTAGCATTCATTTTTACACCTCACCACATTGTTTAACAATTTCATCTTGAACAGCCTTCACCTTTTCAGGGAACTCATTTTCAGGAACAAACTTTAACCTACCAATATCTTCTTTAACGGTAAGTGCAATGATATCTTTTGAGGAAGCACCTCTTTCTAAAGCATTTGTTGCTTCTTCTTGGAACATTAAAATAGTGTTTAAAAGTCCAAATTGTTTTAAAGGTGAACAATAAGTATCCACTTCATGGTATGCATTTTGTTGTAAGAAATCCTCTCTTAACATACGAGTAGTTTCTAGTGTAATTTGTTCTGTATCTGGAAGTGCATCTGGACCAACAAGTTGCACGATTTCTTGAAGTTCAGATTCTTTCTGCAAGAGAACCATAGCTTCATCACGAATACCTCTCCAATCTCCACCAACGGTTTCTCTCCACCAATCTTGTACACTGTCTACATATAATGAGTAACTTTGTAACCAATCGATTGAAGGGAAATGACGTTTGTCTGCAAGAGATGCATCTAATGCCCAAAATACTTTACAGATACGTAAAGTGTTTTGTGTAACTGGTTCAGATAAGTCCCCACCAGGAGGGGAAACTGCTCCAATAACAGAAACAGATGCTGTTTTACTTTCGGTTCCAATAGTTTCAACTCTTCCAGATCTTTCATAAAACTGAGCAAGTCGTGAAGCTAAGTATGCAGGGTATCCTTCTTCACCAGGCATTTCTTCAAGTCTTCCTGAAATCTCCCTCATAGCTTCTGCCCAACGAGAAGTTGAATCTGCCATAAGAGCAACATCATAACCTTGATCACGGAAGTATTCTGCAATAGTTATACCCGTATATACACAAGCTTCACGAGCTGCAACTGGCATGTTAGATGTATTAGCTATAAGAACTGTTCTATCCATCAAAGGATTTCCAGTTTTTGGGTCTTTAAGTTCTGGGAACTCTAAAAGTACCTCAGTCATTTCATTTCCACGTTCTCCACAACCAACATAAACAATAATATCTGCATCTGCCCATTTAGCTAATTGTTGTTGTGTAACAGTTTTACCTGCTCCAAATGGACCAGGAATCGCTGCAGCACCACCTTTAGCCATAGAAAAGAAAGTATCTTGTGCTCTTTGACCTGTGACAAGAGGAATATCTGGATCAAGCTTTTCTATATAAGGCCTACCTCTCCTAACTGGCCATCTTTGGAGCATTTGTACTTTTTCAACACCGTTTTCAGTTTCAATCTCAGCAATATCTTCTTCTACAGTAAATTCTCCTCCAGAAACAATACTTTTTATTGTACCTTCAATATTTGGAGGAAGTATAATTTTTTGAAGAACAGCAGAAGTTTCTTGAACTTCTCCGAGAACATCTCCACCTTTAACAGCATCTCCTACTTTAGCCAATGGTTTAAAAGTCCATTTTTTATCTTTATCAATAGATGGTACATCTACACCTCTTTCAATAAAGTCACCAGTTTTAGCTTTAATAACTTCAAGTGGTCTTTGAATTCCATCAAAAATTGAACCCATAATACCTGGTCCAAGTTCTACAGACAATGGTCCACCTGTACTTTCTACTATCTCACCAGGTTTTAACCCAGCAGTTTCTTCATAAACTTGAATGGTTGCAGTGTCGCCTTCAAGCTCAATAATTTCACCAATGAGCTTGGCATCCCCCACTTTAACCATTTCATACATTTGAGTTCCTCTCATCCCATCTGCGATGATAACAGGACCTGCAATTTTAATAATATTTCCTTCAGTAATCATTTAACCATCTCTACCCCGATAACTCTTTTAATAAGTTCACCTATAGGGTCACCGTCCCTATCAGATGGGCCAGATTTATCTGGTATTTCAATAATCATAGGTAATACATCAGAACCAATTTTTTTATCTATATATTCCCTAATATTATCAGCGATCTTTTCGGTGATAATAATAATTGAAATGTCATCATTCATTAATTCATCCAATGCATTTTCTGCATCTTGATTTGTTTCTACAACTTTACTTACTTTTACTCCACCAAGTTGAAACCCAGTGACTGTATCTAAATCTCCAATAACTGCTACAGATGAGTTCATATTAACATCTCCTGAATTTCAGATACTGGAAAGTTAAGTTCTCTTTTAGCCCTTGCAATAATTTTTAAATTCTTAATTTCTCTTTCTTTTTGGTTTAAAAATCCTAAAATAGGACCAATACCTAATGGTTTTTTCAAAGCTAAAGATTTTGTACTATCAATAATATATTCATCTAAAGCTTTTTCAAATACAGAAATAGAACCAGTTTCATTATATCTAGAAAGAGCATCTGCAAGTATTGAGGAATAGCTAGTTCCTTCTAAACTAGAAATAACTCCCGCTACATCTTCAGATTCCATTAAATCTTTTAATTTCCATTCTCTTAACTGAAAACCATCACTTATCATATATTGTGAAGTTTCATCATATGATAAACCATCAGCTTTTGCCCTAATGATTAATTTAAGATTGGCTACATCAACTTGATTACCAATATATTTATAAAGAATTTGGGAATTTTCATCAGATGGTATACCTGAGGATTCTAAAAGATTCTCTAAATAATATTTATCTAATGCAGATTCTAAAGGTAAGACCATTTGAGATTCTTCATATTGAGGAAGTGCATCTTCAAGAATACTTCCATATTCAGTATCATCCAATCCTGTAACAATATCAGTCACATTATTAGCATCTGTTAACTGCTCAATCTCACTATAAAGAGATCCAGAAGGAATTAAAAAATTCAAAATAGTATCTTTATCTATACCCATTGCTTTTGCAGCAATTAAGCTTTTGATATTTTGAATATCTGATTTTTTAGCTAATATATTAAAAGAATTTCGAATATCTTTAGGAGCTATTCTTGAAAGTAAGTTATAAGTTTCTGCAAGTTCAATATCTAATGCTTTTTCAAGAGGATAGTTATCTAAATAACCTGCATAATCAGGAAAACCTCTAAGATAATTTACAACTTCATCAATATCAGAAGCTTCTACTATTTCAGAAAGTTGTTTTTCATCAAATAATCTTCCTTTTCTAGCTCTTACTCTTGCGGAAGGGTTGAGATAAGGATAAATATCCAAAACTGGTCTGCTTGCAATGATAACAATAATTGCACCTACAACAATAACTGCAAGAATTATAATTACCAAAAATGCTTCTGGTGTTAATCCAACTTGAGTTATCAATGTAGTAATTTCGTCAGCCATATTTGCCCTCCTAATCAAATAAAATCTTAGCAACTTCAGATCTTAAAGCTTTCTTATATCTTAACATTCTAGCTTCAATAGTATTGTTAACTTCAATTTCGCCATTTTTAGTCTTAAGTACAGCTCCACCAATTGTATCAATAGCTTGACCAAATTCTAAGTGTGTATCTTTACCAGTTTCAGATTTGATTTCAGTAGCTAATGTATCAATATCCGTGACTTTAGATTTATCTTCCTCTTTGATATGGATAATTAAGTCTCCACCACCAATTTCAGTAGCGGCTTCTTTAATCATTTTCATCAAAGCATCTGAATATTCTTTGCTAGTTGAAGAAGCTATACTTACTAATTCATCATTAGCTTTTTCAAAAGCCGCTTCTATTACTTTTTCTCTTGCCTCTAATTCCTTTCTTCTGGAATTCATCTTAGCTTCAGATATTATTTGCTGATACCTCATATCGGATTGTTTTTTTGCATCATCCAATATTTTATTCTTTTCAAGTTCTGCTTGTTTATTTCCATTATCCATAATGGAATTAACTTCAAGTTCAGATTCTTGGAGGATAGCATCAGCTTTTAATCGAGCTTCAGACATTATATTAGAGACAATTTTTTCTGTCCCAGAGCTCATTTAATTGACCTCCATTTAACCTAAGATTCCACCGAATACCATAAGTAATATAGCAATCAAGAAACCATAAATAGCCTGAGTTTCTGGTAATGCAGAGAAAATAATACCTTGAGCAAACATACCTTTATCTTCTACCATTGCCCCAACAGATGATGCTGCAGCTATACCTTGACCCATACCTGAACCAAGTCCTGCAAATCCTATCGAAGCACCTACGCCAACAGCTACAAGTCCTGTAGTAGTTGAAAGACCAGCTCCTCCACCAAGTAAACCTGAAAATACAAGTAACAAGATAGCAATCAAGAAACCATAAATAGCCTGAGTTTCTGGTAATGCAGAGAAAATAATACCTTGAGCAAACATACCCTTATCTTCTGCTACAGCACCTACACTCCCTGCTGCTGCCATTCCCTGACCTAAACCAGATCCTAAACCAGCAAATCCAATAGCTACTCCAGCACCAATAGCTGCAAGAGCAGTACCTAACATAATTTCTACCATAATTTATCTCCTTTTATTAATATTAAAACATCTTTTAAATTTTTTATTAATTTTTATTTATTATTTAATTCTATTATCAGAGTTTTTAATTAATTACATTAATTCTAAACTCATATAGAATTTCTATAAAACTATCATGTAATATAAAACTACAATGAAATTGATTATATTAAATAAACTTATTTTTTATTCATCTTTTATTTTTGTGAAAGTTCTTTTTGCACTAAATGGATTAAAATTGTTTTTTCCACCCATAAAGAATTGGGAGAAAAATTCAACATAATTCAAACGAAGTGCATTAATAAATCCACCTAATACTTGGAACATAAAGTTTACAATGTGTCCAAATATAAATACGCCAATTGCAAGTATAATTCCAATACCTGGAACCATTCCATTTAACATTTCTGCTAAAATATTAACAGTCATTGCAATTCCACCAGTAGCTAAACAAAGTGCTAAAAGACGAGCATATGATAAAATATCTCCCATAAAAGAGAAAATATCCATAATTCCATATGCACCTCCACCCCATAGAAGTAGTAATAAACTTGCTACAAGGAGTGCGCCTCCAAGACCCATGCCTATCATACCAATAGCTGGCATAATAAATCCAAGTGCCAATAAAACAATACCTGCTTCTAATACAAACCAAACAATCTGAGAGGTTATAGCTTCTTTCTTATCACCATATCTCCAATTGTTTATCATACCTATTATAAAACCTACATTTGTGTATATAACACCACAAATAAGTGCCAAAATAAGTATGTTTTGAGGTTGTTTAAATGCATCAATAGCTGGAATAACTGTTGGAAGAGAATTTTCTATACCAATAACAAATCTTGGGAAAAAGTCCCCAATAAATCCTCCAGTTAAAAGCCCCAGTATAATTGCCCATATACCACACATCATGAAAATAGCACCAAAGCTTTTCATTGTGTTGTTGACTTTACCCATACCTCTATATAGTATAAAACCAATCAATGAAACAAAAATACCATAAAATGCATCAGTCAAATTAAAACCAAAGAAAAATGGCAGTGTAATAGCTACCAAAATTGTAGGATCAATCTCCTTGTATTTTAAGGGAGCATACATATCTACAATCACTTCATATGGTTTTGAATACCAATTGTTATTATGAAGAACTGGAACGTCTGAATCATCTTCACCAATATCTTCAAGTTCAACAATAGCATGACCTTCACTTGCTTTATTAATAATTTCATTAGCTTCAGGAGCTTCTTTTAAAGGCACCCAAGCTTCAAGCATAGTTGAATTTTTGGTTTGACCAAAAGTTGCAAAAATTTCATTTTTTTCTTTTTCAATTTCTAATTGTTCTTTTAAAACTAAAATATCTTGATCATATTTATCAGCGAGAATTTTAAGATTATCTAAAAGTTGATCTTTTTCCTTATCTACTTCGCTGATTCTTGAATTTGAATTATTAATAATATCTGAAGATTTTCCTTTTAATCCACTTAAATCATACTTTTCAAATTCAAATTTTCTAAGTAAAGAATATATTTCTTCCTTAAATTCATTCAAGGTAATTACTATAAGAATTTCAGAATTATTTTTCTTATCTTTCTTATCTTTACCTTTTTCATCGCTTATTATAACATTAGCGTCTTCTAATATCTGTAATTTGTCAGATACAGAAGTAGCTTCTTGTTTAAATTTCGAAGCATTATCAACATCAATCCTTCCAACAAGTGTAGTTGTGTACTTACTATCATTTAAAAGAGCTAAATCTATGTCAAAATTGCTCAATTTTTTAGCCAAATCTTGATTTGATTCAAGTACACTTTTTTCACTGTCGAGAGCTGAAATTTTATCTTCTATAACCTTTGTTTGCGACTCTACCTCATTAAGAAGTGATTCTGCTTTATTTATCAAATTATCAGAATCTAATTTTTCCACTTCCTTCTTTTCAGGAATAATTGGAGATATAAACGACATTGCCATGTCTTTTATACTTCCTTTTCCTTCTAATACATTTCCGAAGGTTTCAGAAATTCCTGTAGCCTTCATTAGAAGTGAAGAAATCTTTCCAGTATTTGAAGTTGCTTTTGAAGGTGATAGAAGTTGTGCCCATTCAGGATCTTGTTGAATGCGCTCAGAAATATCAACAATTTGAACAATACCCTTTTCATGTAATGCACCCACTACATCATCAGAATATTTATCTAATGTTATAATCTTAAGCTTACGCATTCTCTCTGTTTGGAACATTCATCTCACACTACAATATATTTTTAACAATAAGTGAAGCAGCTTCATCAACATTAGACATGGCCTTTTCTTTAATTGACATTTCGTCATTTTTGGCCTGAGATGTTATAGAATTAGCTTCTTTTCTTGCATTTTCTTCTGCTTTAAAAATAGTATCTTTGGCTTCTTCATCAGCCGAGTTCTTAGCTGTCTGTATCGCTTCATCAGATTTAATTTTAGAATCTTCAATCTTTTGATTTGAGTTGATTTTAGAATCTTCAATTAACTGATCAGCATCGTTTTCAGCTTTTTTTATTTCTGTAATCGCTTCCGATATCGCTGTCATAAATAACCACCATGGTAATTGAAATTTTATTATGCATTATATATATCTTTTTCTAATTGTTTCTAATAGAAAATTTAAAACTGATTTTTTATTAATTAAAAATATATTTTTAATAATAAATTCAATAAATAGAAATTGAATATACATTTAAAAAAAGAGAATATAAAATATAAAAATAGTGATAAATAATAGAAAATAGTAATTTAATTTGTAAAAGAATAGTGATTAAGGGGCAATATGTCAAAACTTAGCTATACTTGTATATATTATATATAAAAATATAAAAAATATAATAAAAAAATAAAAAAATAATAAAAATAATAAAAATAATAAAAATAATCTAAAAAAATAATAAAAATAATAAAAATAATCTAAAAAAATAATAAAAATAACAAAATTATACTAATTCAATTTCCTATACTCAAAATAAGAATAAATTGAGGGTATTACAGCTACCAAAACTAAACATAAAACAATACCTATGAAAAAATAGCTATTATTACCACTTAAATAGCTAGCTAAAGAATAAACAATTAAAACAAACCCCGCTATCATAAAAGTATAAGAACCTAAGTCATGGGTTTTTTTCCAAACTTCTTCATTTTTTAAAGTCCAAGGAGTTCTAATTCCTAACATCCTATTAGGTTTGATTTTGTCCATGTAGTGGGAAAAGAAAAGAAACAAAATAGCTAAAAGTATTCCAATAAATGATATCATCTCATTATAAGAGAAATTTCCAGAAGAAATTCCAGAGTAATTAGCAAAAGCTAAAGCTAAACATACTGGCATCCAAGAAATTACTATAAGAAAAATAGCTACAACTGAAAATATTTTATCTCCAACATCTATGTTTAAATTATCACTTCTTGTGTAAGCATAGACAATAAAAATAATAGATATAAAAACTGGAATAATTCCAATTATTGGAATATACCACCTAGATCCAAATGCATTTATAGCACCTGATAGTCCTATATGAATTGGAACTATACTTGGAAGCCCATAAGTTACTAAAATCAAAGCTATTAAGTTTAAAATAGCTAAAGGAAGTATGAACTTTATAATTTTCATGAAATCCACCTTTATTAATTTTTTTATAAAATTTTAAGTTTATTTAGGTTTTTTATAAAATTTTAAGTTTATTTAGGTTTTTTATAGAATTTTAAGTTTATTTAGGTTTTTTATAGAAAAATTTTAAAATTCCTGATGGTAATTTCCTCACATAAGCTAAGATAGCTAAAACTATGAAAAATAAACCTATAATAAAGAATAAAATATTATATGGATCTTGTAAAAAAGTGAGCCCAACTACTACAAAGACTATTCCTTCAATTAATAAAACAGATTTATTCCATTGTGGTTTAAATACAACTAATGGATAAGCTATTCCTATTAATATTAAAATAGTACTACTAGCTACTGAGTTTGAATCAACTGACATTCCACCTAAATTAAAAAAAGGTAATAATGCCCAAGTTACCATTATAAAAGCAAAAACTATTGAAAATTGTTGAATTCTACTAAATGACATAAAAGTTCTCCAAATTATCGATTTAATATATTAGTATTTAATTATATTATTATTATATATTATATTATTTATAATAGTATAATTATTAAATATTTAAAATGAAAAAAATTTAGAATAATTTAAATAACAAAATTTTAGAAATAATAATGTATATAAAAAAAATTATTATTGAAAATATTATAAAAAATTATTATAAAAATTATAATAAAATATTATAAAAATTATTATAAAAAAATATTAAAAAAAATATTATAAAAAATATTATAAAAATTATAATAAATTATTATAAAAAAAAATATTATAAAAATTATAATAAATTATTATAAAAAAAATTATAAAAATATTATAAAAAAAACTAATTATAAAAACTAATTATAAAAAAATATTATAAAAAATATTATAAAAAATATGAAAGAAGGTGAAATAATGGATAATAAAGAAAAAGTGATTCAAGCATTCAAAGATTCAGAAGAACCATTAAATGCAACAAAAGTAGCTGAAATCTCTGGTGTTGAGAAAAAAGAAGTGGATAAAATAATGAAAGATTTAAAAAAAGATGAAACAATAATATCTCCAAAAAGATGTTACTGGGCATTTAATGAAAAATAATTTACTTGTTTAGTAGATTTATATAAATCTTTATAATATCCTATTTAATAAAATTCATATAATTTTAATATTAGATTATAAATATTTTATATAATTAATTATATAATATAGTAAATAATTATAATATAATATTATATTAATTTTAAATAATTTAAATTTATTAAATATAAAATTAAAAATGGAGAAAGCTATAATGGAAAAAAGAATAAAAATAATGTATTTAATTCTTATTTTAATAATTATTCTCAGTGTTGTAGGATTTGCTATCTATAATGCAAATCATGTTGATACCTTAAACACAGAATTTCAAGAGAATTTAAATACAGCTCATGGCTATTACCAAGATAGATTAATTAAAATGAATGAATCAGCTACAGCATTACCATCAACTATACGTCTAAACAACAATTATGATGCACAACAAATGAAAGATGTTATGGCAATAGATAAACAAGCTGAAGATTTACTTAAAAAAGAAATTGATTCCTTAAATAAAGCTAAAGAATATGCTACAACCAAAACACAAAAAGAATACCTTAGCTTATTAATAGAATCTAGAGAAAACAATCAGAAATATTTTGACACATTAGCTAAACTAATGGAAACCAATTTGAAATTTGCTCAAGGGAATATAACTCTTGCAGAACAAACTTCATCAATCAACCAATATTCTGATGAATTAGCTATCATACAAAATGATACTTCTAAAATTGAAAAAATAGGTACATTTTTAGCAGCTAATCCTGATTTTAAACAACAACTTGTTGATTTAAACCTTAAAATTGAATACTTAGGAGAAACTAGTTAAACTTAACCTTCTCCTATATTTTTTTTATTTTTACTTTTAAAATTTATTTTCATAGTTATTTTTTTATAATTATATTTTTATAGTTATATTTTATAATTATATTTTTATATTTATATCTTAAAGATTTTTTTTATAATTATATTATTAAATCTCTATTTTTTCAATATCGTCAAAATCGACCATATTCCCCTCTGTATCTTTAGATTCAGTGGTAATAAGAGCTATTTTTGATTTTCGATATAAATAATAAATAAAATATCCACAATAAATTATACATGTAGGATAAACAATCCAAGAATTATATGGAATCGCAAACATTATCAAAAATAAAAATAGTATATGGACATATCTATTTCCATAATTCCTTTTTTTAGCTAATATATGTTTACCATCAGCAGATATAATCTTATAACCATTATCAATAAAGGGCTTAGCTATAAACTCCATGTCATCAAAATCTTTTGCTTTTAATATAATCGGTTTAGTCATTTTATTCCAATATAGATATAATATTTTTATTTAAATTATAATATTTCTAAATAAATTCAGCAAAACTCATTTAACTTAATCTTTATAAACAACAAGTTCTTCTATTGTTTTCCTTGAAGTATTTCTGCCTTTATCATTAGGATATCCCAATGGAGTGAAAAGAACAGGTTCATATTCTTCATCAAATTCTAGCATATCATAAGCTGCATACTTTTTAAAAGCTCCAATAAAACAAGTTCCAAGGCCTAAGTCAGTAGCTGCAAGAATCATATGATCCATTACAATGCCTGCATCGATGTCACTAATATTTTTTCCATCCCATGGTCGGGTCCAGCATTTTGCAGGAGCCATAGCTAAACATAAAACTATAGGAGCTTCCACAAACCATGGCTGAGGATAAATCTTTTTCAAAGCTTCTTTATGTTTTTCTGTGTCGATAACATATATTTTAAAAGCTTGGTAATTAACACCAGTAGGAGCTAAAATTCCTGCTTTTAACACTTTTTCTAACTTTTCTTCTTCAACAGAATCTTGTTTATATCCTCTTACACTTACCCTTTTTTCTATAAGTTCAAAAAATTCCATGATAACTCCTCATATGAGTTTAAAAAAAATCAATAAAAATAGCTATTTAATAAGTTAATTAATGGTTTAATAGTATGATAATTTCTAAATAATTAGTAATAATTAGTATTTATAATTATAAAATAGTTATTGATTTAGTAGATTGAATCAATCTCTAAATCATTCTGAAATTAAACTTTTTTAATTCCTCGACCTCTTTTAGTTCCTGGTTTTCTATAATGAGATTTTTGTCTTGTTCTTTTATTAGTTCCTTTCACTTTCGCCATATAATTCACCTCCATTATTATAGATTGAACCTCTCCACCTTTTTAGAAGGTGGAGATTCCTAATCCACTAACTATATTGTTAGTTTTACTAAAGGCAATCCCTGTAGTTCCTACAGTTCTGATATTAATAGCTGCATTAACATCTCTATCATGAGTAACTCCACATCTAGGACATTTCCACTCTCTAATACTCAAACTAAAATCTCTATGAATATAACTGCAACTAGAACAAGTTTTACTAGTATAAGACTCATCAACTATCTTGAATTTCCGTCCATACCAATCAGACTTATACTCCAATTGTCTTTTAATTTCAAACCAATGAGAATCAGTAGTGGATTTAGCTAAATATTTATTTTTAAGAGTGAATTGACTATTAACATCTCCAACATATATTTCATCATACTGATTTACAATATCTGTTGTTATTTTATCTAAGAAATCTTGTATAATATTTTTTTTCTTTGAATAGGTATTATTTAACTTGGTTTTCGTTTTAACCCAATTTTTACTACCTAATTTTCTACAACTAAGTATCTGATTATATCTAGTTATTTTTTCATCTAACTTATCCAAAAGTATTTTACCACTTTTAAATCCGTCAGATGTTACAATAGCATCTTTGATACCTAAATCAATACCTACAACATTACCTGTTGGTTTTTTTAGTTTAGATATTGATTTAGACACATTAATACTAACAAAATATTTACCATTATCATTAGTTACAGTAGCAGACAATATTTTACCATCTATTTTTCTAGTATACTTCATTTTAACAGTATCTTTTATTTTAGGTAATTTTAACTCACCATTTATTATTTTGATAGAATCTTTGACTTTATAACTTTGAACTGGATTCTTTTTACTCTTCCATTTAGGATAACTAGCACTAGCTTTACCAATATTTCTAAATCCTGAAATTAATCCATCATAAGCTGTTTGTCTTGCTGTACTCCCCATATCCTCAAGAAAATCATGTTCTTGTCTGATTTGATTAAGATACATGTTAGCTATTTTTCTATTTAAGTAATAAGGTTTATCAGTTAATTGTTTAATTATGTCTCTATCCTGTTCATATTTGGCTTTAACTTGATTGAATATGAATCTAGAACCATTGATATTATAATTAATGAATTCTTTTTGTTCTTTATTTGGATAGATTCTATATTTGTAAGATTTTTCTACAAATTTAACTTTAGTCACCGTCATATTTTTCATACTCCTCTATTGAAAAATTCATCTCCTACCTAAAGAGGTAGGAGTATTCATTTTGTTTAAAGATAAATTTTTTTAAAATCTAGTTAAATTTATAACAATTAATTTTATATAATTTATTTAATTTAAATATTTCTATAAAATCAGGTATAATTTTGAAAAAAACATGTATTTAGAAAATTTATTATATTGAAAAAATAAAAAAAATAGAAAATCAATGAAAACATCCGAATATTAATTACTCTTCTAAGGATTCATTTTCAATTCCACAATATACAATATCTTCAATATGACAGAATTTTCTAAATTCTTCTTCTTCTGTAATTTCTTCGTTAATATGAGCTAATAATCCAGGAAGTCTTCCAATCATGAAAATTCCAAGACCTAAAGAACTTGAAAATCCCATATCCAAAAGGACAGATCCATTAGCTCCATCAACATTGATATAAATGTTTTTTTTCTCAGCGAGTATTTTTTCAATAGCTAAAGCTAATCTTGAATGAGGTCCAATACATCTTTCTTCTTTAGCTAATTCCATAATTTTTGCACCTCTTGGATCTTTACTATGAAATCTATGACCGAAGCCAGGTATTTTCTCATTATTAGTTAAATAATTATCAACTATTGTATTAGCTATATTTTCAATAGTTTCATCATCTAATAAATCAGAAGTAGAAATGTTTTCATCAGTACTCTCATCAGCCATAGATTTAATTCTTCCACTTATAGTATTTTGAAACAATTCCATAGAATCTTCAATAGCTCCAGCATGTTTTTTACCAAAAGAAAGGATACCTCCAGCTAAAGCAGTATTTATTGAAGCTCCTGAAGATGCAATTAATCTTGAAGTTTGAGTACTTGGAGGAGTAACTCCATGGTCACAAAAAGAAACTAATATATAGTTAAGCATTCTTGCTTCATTAGGTGAAGGAAGTTCTCCCTTTAAAAGTAAATAAACCATTTCAGAAAAACTAATATTAGCTATTAATTCTTCTTGAGAATAACCTCTTGAAACTATTTTATTAGGCTCAATATTTGTAATAGAGGTTTTAATTATATGAGTCTTCTTTTTTAAATTAGGTTCATTATTCATTTCTTTCTCACCATTTTTTAATCAATTTCAACAGTAGCTACTCTTGGTTCAACAAAACAAGAGGGACGTGTAGCAAGGATTCTAACTCCACTTGCTCTTTGAGGACCGATATTTACAAATGATCCAAGAACTGTTGTTTTACCACCAAGTCCCATTGGACCAATGTTAGTTTTATTAAGTTTATTAGTTATATAATTTTCACTTTCAGATTGATTATTTAAATTTCCATAAATCATAGCTTTTAGAAGAAGAGAATTAGCTTCAAAATGTGTTCTTCCAATACCAATTGCAGGAATACTTGGAGTACATCCTAAAAGAGCTAACTTTTCCTCAAGTCTAAAGATAGCTGTATTTAATACTTCTTTATAGTTTCTTCTGTGGAAGACTCTGTAGGTTTTAGCTCTAATTTCGGGTCCTCCTCCTAATAATAAAAGATGAACTTTTGTTTTATCATTTGATTCCACATCACAGTGATAATTACCATTTAATTCCCCACCCTCACAATTATCAATTAAAAATGAAGGAGGAATCATCTTCTCACTTTCACCCCACAATCCTTTTGACTGTTCTAATCTTTCTAAATCATTGCCTTTAACAGCCATAGGTCTTCCAGGTAATTTTTTAAATCCATTAGATATTCCTTCTTTTATATCTTTAAAAAATTGGGATGAAATAGTTTTGTTTTCACCAAGTTCAATAAATACATGTGGAATTCCAGTATCATCACATAAAGGAAGTTTTTTTCTATTGGCAGTTTCTGCATTTTCAAGCATCAAACCTAATGACCAAACAGCATTTTCATCCTTCTCTTGAGCCATTGCTTTTTTAAATGCTTTTATTCTATCAATAGGATAAGAAGTACTTGCTTTAATAAGAGCTTTTTCAATTTCTAATGAAAGGTTCATAATATCATCCACCTATCAACACATTACATTATTTTATTTAGTTATTTTTTCCTTCAATCATTTTTATTTCTTCTTCGAATTTATTATAATCTGACCTATAACTTAAATCTTGTAATGGTTTAAATTTATTATATTCTTTTTTAACAAAATTATCTACATCTTCTCTACTGATAGATCCTTTTCCATGTAATATATGATATTCATTGAACTCTAAGAATTTATCTAATTTTGTTGCCCAATCTTTCATACTCATAGGGATATTTCTTTCAGCTTGATTTTCAGCATAATCAAGATACATTGATACAATACGGTTTAAATGTCGAATTTCTTTTTTATTAAGATAGTTTTTAGCTACTTTAATATCTCTTAATAATATTTTTCCTTCTGGTGCTTTTCTCCATGTAGTTAAACCCATATTTTTCTTATCACTATCTGCTCTATTTTTTATTATTTCTGGAGCAGTTAGTCCTGTAATTGCATAGTGAAGTTTATTTTGAACATTTGCAAAAAATTCTTTTGTAATTTCTGCTTTAGGCTCATAATCATAACTTGTTGCATATAAGTCTGTCACTTTTTCATATATTTGTCTTTCAGATGACCTTATGTCCCTTATCTCTTCAAGTAAATGTTTAAAATACTCTTCTCCGAAAGGTGAGCCTTCAGTTAATACTTCCCTATTTAAAACATACCCCCTAATCATATAATCTTTTAAAATATTAGTAGCCCAAATTCTAAATCGTGTTGCTTCTTTTGAATCCCTAACACGATAACCTACAGATATGATAGTATCAAGATTGTATAATATTGGTTGTTTACTTGATTCAGGATTAATTAGAGGAATTCCACTATTAGTGGATTTGTTAGGATTAATGGTTACTTCGTTTTTATCGAGTTCTCCAGAATCAAAAACGTTGTTAAGATGTTTACTTATATTATTTACTGTGACTTTAAATAAATTAGCGATTGTTTTTTGAGTAGCCCACATTGTCTCATGTTTTCTGTCAATGATAACTTCTAATGTTACTGCTCCTTCAGTTCCTTTATATAATAAAGTTTCAATGAGTTCATATTCATTCCTCATTGCCACAATTTCATTCTTCTTAATTTTCATTATACACCTATATATAATTGATTTTTTACATAATTATCTGATTTATATATTAATAAATCCTTTTTATTCCTTTTACTTTATCAAATTCACTGCCAAAGGAAACAATCTTTTTTATTCCCATTTCTTGCATTATTTGTAAGCTTAAACAGTCAGCCATAGATAAAATTCCATCATATTGAATAAGTGTAAACATTGAATTATCATACAAATCACTATTTTCATTGCCAATTATATAATTGTCTTTGATATTATCATAAAGACGTTTAGCTATTTTTCCACCTAATAAACTAGCAATAGAGGTTACAGCTTCTGAAATAACCAAATTTGAAACAACTTTTTCAGAATTAGCTATTTTTTTAGCTATTTTTAAGCTATCCTTGTGCCATTTATCGTCTTTATTTACAATAGCTATGAAAAAAGAAGAATCTATAAATATCATATTTTATCTCCTATTTCTATTTCTGTTAATTTTTTCACCTTTAGAAGCCATCTTTTTTAATTTCACAGCATCTGTTTTATACTCACTTTGAGCTATTCCCATAATATCTTCAAAATTACTTCTTTTTCTAAAATTAACATGAATACTTCCTTCTTCATCTAAAAACCACTCTACAATATCATCTACTTCTAATTTCAATTTTTTTCTAATTTCAGAAGGAATAACTGTTTGAAACCCTTTATATATCTTTGTTGACATAGACAAAATATCACCTAATGATTGTTATATTTACTAATGATTATTATATTTGTTAGAGTATATAAATATTTCTAATAATATTATATTTTTCTAATAAATAAAAAATTATTATAATAATAAAAATATTAAAATGAAAAAATAAAAGCTGAATGAAGTCAATAGATAGCTATACTTGTAAATATTATATAAAAATAAAATATAGAGAATGTATTATTATAAAAAAAATAAAAATAATTATAGAATAATTAATCTTTTATAAATTATTTAGAAACAATAGCTTCTGTATAATATCTTTCAATCATAGCTATTACTAATTCAACTTGTTTAACTCTTGCTTTAGCTTCATCCTCAGTTGTATCCCAGCTATGGTGTTTAGCTACTGAACCTCCTGTTTTTAAATAAACAGGAGCAGCTACTTTTATAATTTCAGGAACTTCGAAGTGTCGCACGAAACCTCCAGAAGATTTTGGATTTTCTGTATGAATATCTATTGGAATATCAATAGCTTCACGTATACTTGCTATCATAGCAGGAGATAAATCACGAACTGGATTGAAAGAATCCAATCCAATTGATTCAAATAGCTTAGCTGATGCAGGATTTCCAGCTCCAGAGTGAGCAGATAGTTTGAACTTAATATCACGATTCAACTCTCCATTTTCTCTCATTTTAGCTAAAACATATAATAATCCTTCATCATATAGAACTATTCCTTTAACTCCCAAATCAGAAGCTCTTTTAACATCTTCTATAGCATAAACTAAGTTGTCATATCCTCTAAGACGATAGCCAATTCTTGAACCTTCTTTAGTCCTTGATGTTGCACTTGTATCATAAACAGCTCGAGGACCAACACTCAAAAATAAATCCATTTTAGACCTCTTAGCAAGTGTTACCATTTCTTCAATCTCACTATCAGTAAGTAACATTATTCCTTTAGTTTGAGTCACTCTATGAATCCTGATATCTTTATCTTCACAAGCCAATATTACTGAATTTAAAGCTGAAGGATTTTGAATTCCTGGAACTTCAAAGCGATACTGAGCACCATCTGGAAATCTCTTATTTGAGATATAATCACAATCTGGTTTTTTAATTCCTTGTTTTAGAAGAGAAAGTTGAGTTTTTTTCATTATATAACCTTAATATTTTATAATAATATTAAATTATTATATTAATATTAATTAAATATTGTATAAATATTGTATTAAATATTGTATTAAATATTGTATTAAATATTGTATTAAATATTGTATTAAATATTGTATTAAATATTGTATTAAATATTGTATTAAATATTGTATTAAATATTGTATTAAATATTAAACCTCTAATTTTTGACAATTAAGACAATAATAAATAGTTCCACCTAAATAAGATTCCTTATTTATTTTTCCACCACAAGGACATTGATTTTTAAAGGTTTTTGGAGAAAGTATAACTTCATACCCTCCAAAGTTTCCAAATATATCTTTTTCAGTATTTCTTCCACCTTTTTCTGTCATGGCTTTAAGTGTGTTTTTTACACTATTGAATAAATCTTCTATCTGTTTATTAGACAATTTTTTAACTTTAGATTTTGGATGAATTTTAGCATTATATAATATATCCTGAAGAGTTCCATTTCCAAGTCCGGGAATTCTTTGTTTAGTAGCTAAAAAAGCTTTAACAGAAGTAGTAGGTCGAACTTCATCTAATAAACTTTTAAAATATTTCATATCAAAATCATCTGAAATGGGAGAAGGTTTTACTTTAGCTGCCTCATAATATTCACTATCATATTCATTGACTCTCGCAACATGAAGTTGAGCATACATACGGGCTGATGCAACCAGAGAAGAATCATCCTCAAAGGTAATCAGTAGCTGATTTTTTTCTGGAATATCCTCATCTGTGGCAATATATCTAATTTGAGCATCATCAGAAAGAGAAATCAAAACATCTTCATCATCTGTTTTGGGATCTTCTATTTCAGTGCTTTCTGTTTTAACATTTTTTGTTTTAGCTATTATAACAACCTGACCACCATAGGAATTAACTTCATAAATAGATTTTCCCTTAAGTAAATCAGAGTAATCTTTAGGATCTTCATAAAAGAATGCGAATTTATGAGGAGAGTGATTAGTAACAACCCCTACTATCTTTTTTCCTTTAATTGTTTCATTTAACTCACGAGTAATTGTCATACTCTCTGGAATTTCAATCATTTGATTACCTCTAATTATTTAAAAGTCTCTTAGCTAATATAAACAGTAAAAAAACATCTTAATGCCATCTATATTTTTTATTTCTCAAAACTTTCAGTTAATTGAGGAACAATCTGTTTTTTACGAGAAACGATATTATCTAAAAATGCAGAATTATTTTCTAACTTAATATTAAAAGCAGATTCTACCTTATCAGTATTTTCACCAATAACAAGAAGTTGTGAAGCAGAATTAACAATATCTGTAATCATTAATACAAAATCATCATATCCATTTTCTTTAGAACTTTTTTTCATAGCTAATTCCAACGCATTTTGGCGAGTTAGGACTTCAGGAATATCCACAGTATTTACTTGAGCAATGCGGACATTTTTTCCATTTAATGGAAAAGTTTTTGCATCAAGGTCAATTAATTCTTCTTCTGATTTTGAAGCTAAGTTTGTTCCAGCTTTTAGCATTTCCAAACCATAAGTTTCTATGTCAACTTGAGCTATTTCTGCTAAATCTTTAGCGACTTTAAAATCAGTACAGTGAGTAGTTGGTGATTTTAATAGCAATGTATCTGAAATTAAGGCTGAAAGCATTAACCCTGCAATTTTTTTACTTGGTTTTACTGCACGTTCCTCATACATTCGTGAAACAATGGAACAAGTACTTCCTACTGGTTCAGCTCTGTAATATAATGGATCTTCTGTTTGAAAATTAGCTATACGATGATGGTCAACTACTCCTACAATTGTCAGTTCTTCAATATCGTCAATAGATTGTTGAAACTCATTATGGTCTGTTAGAATAACTCTTTCTACACCTTCATCCTTTGCTCGGTTAACTACTCTTGGTTTGAGTATATTAAAATAATTTAAAACAAATATTGTTTCTTCATTTAATTCATTTAAAATAACTGCTTCGGCATTTACATTATTGCTTTCATTTATTAAATTAGCTAATGAAATTGCTGAAGCTACCGCATCTGTATCTGGATTTTGGTGTCCAAAAACTAAAACTTTATTAGACATTTTTTTGTTCCTCTTTATTTCTTCATATGATATTCTATCATTTTATATAATTTTTAAAATAATTTATATAATTTTAAAATAATTTATATAATTTTTAAAATAATTTATATAATTTTAAAATAATTTATATAATTTTTAAAAACTATTTTATATACATATTTTTTATAATTTATTTTATTATAAAATTTATATAATTTTAAAATTTATTTATTATAAAATTTATATAATCTTAAAATTTATATAATCTTAAAATTTATTTATTATAATATTTTATTAATTTTATTATAATAGTTTTTTTATATATTTATTTTATATAATCTATTTAATGAAATATATTTTTTATAATAAAATATATAATGTGATAAAATAAATATTAAATTACATATAATAATTGAGGTGTTAATATAGACTATAAAGTAATAAGCCCTGAAGATGCAAAAGTTGAATTAGATAATAATAGTAGTTTGGTTTGGATTGATGTTAGACCTAAGGAAATGTATGAAGAAAAAAGTATACCTGGATCTATTTCAATGCCTTTTGATACCATAAAGGACAATATCCAAGATGTGGTAAAAGATAAAGATACTAAAATAATTACACAATGTAAATTGGGTATGACAAGTGCCAAAGCAGCACAAATATTAGTTGATTTAGGATATACTGATGTTTCCTCCATGGATGGAGGAATTGAAGCATGGCCTTATGAAACTCAATAAATTTCAAATAAATAAGGCATTAATCTTATGTATAAAAACATAAGTCCTAAAGAAGCTAAACTTAAATTAAAGAAAGATAGTTCTTTAGTATGGATTGATGTTAGAACTCCAGAGGAACATGCTGAAAAAAGAATACCAAAAACTATTTTGATTCCTTTAGATACTATAGATGAAAATATAACTGATAAATTAAAGGATAAAAAAGCTAATATACTTCTACATTGTAGAACTGGTAGAAGGAGTAAAAAAGCATGCGAAAGATTAGGTAAACTAGGGTATACTAATTTATCTAATATGGATGGGGGTATTGAAGCTTGGCCTTATGAAGTTGAACATGATTAATGAAAATTTTTCATGAAATCATCTAGACTATAAGATTCAATATTTTGAATAATATTTAGCTTTTCAAGGTCAAAATTAGGATTAAGAGTTCTAAATTTCTCTAAAAGGTCATCCCTACTTAAAGGATTTTCTACTTCTCCTAGTGGAAGTTTAACTAAATCCTGGAAAGTTCCTTTTTTAGTAGTTATAATAACTTTTGAAGGACGATATTGTGGAGTTTGACTCGTAAACTCTTTATCTTCTTCAATAGTAATTTTATTCAAAATATTTTCTATATATTTTTTGTTATAATTATTTTTATTATTATATTTTTTATTAAAAGAGTTATTAATATCTAAAAAATTACTATTTTTATCATCTAAAATAGCTATAGCTATTGCATAAGGTAAACTTTGTTTTATCTCTTCATTGTTTTTTGGGTTAAAATTATTGTGCTCACTAGCTATTTTATAAGTTTTAATGAATATTTTTTCAATATCCTCAATATTAAAATTATATTTATTTCTTATATTTAAAATTGCATCAATAGAAGAATGTATATGTCTACAAAATGGATATTTTTTAAAATAAACTTCATTGATATGAAATTTTCCTATATTTTCATTTAAATAAGAAGGTAAATGATTTTTATAATTTGAATTTTTATAAAAATCAGCACACATAGCTTTTAGAAAACCTTCATCACCATCAACAATAGATTCGGCCCCTGTGAATCTATTTTTAGCTAAATATCCTGACAAAATACCATTGTAAACAGCTTTTCCAGCATGAAGTGCTTTACCCATAGTTCCTTTATGATCTACTTCAAGAAGACCTGAGCTTTGAGTTCCACAAAGACCTAAAGTATTGATTGTTTCTTCTAAATTCAAATTTAATAGCTTAGATGCTACTGCACCAGAAGCAAAAGTTCCAACTGTTCCGGTACTGTGAAATCCCTGATTTCTATGGTAGGGATTAGCTAATTTCCCAAGAACAATAGCTACTTCATAACCCCCAACAATGCTTTCAAGAAATTTCTTACCTTCAATTTTATTCACTTCAGCTATAGCTAAGGCAGTAGGGAAAACAACCCCTCCTGGATGAATTTGAGCAAATCTATGTCCATCATCTAAATCAAGTGTATGTGCAGATATTCCATTTATAAAACCAGCATTAGCTATACTTGTATAACCATTTCCAATGATTGATGATTTTCCATTTAGAGAATCAAAATCAAAAAGTTCACTGATGGACTTTATAGCTATTTGAGTGCTTTCTTCATAAAATCCTCTTTTAGTTACCCCTAAAAAATCTAAAAAACAAAGTTTTGCTTTGTTAATAGTTGTCTCAGGAATATCTTCATAATTTAAATTTACAATAAATTTAGAAAGTTTTTTTACAATCATAATATTCTCTAATGAATCAATGATGATTTAACACTAAAAATTAATTAAAATAAAAGTTATTAATTTTGATTATCATTCATTTCTCCTTCTATTTTTTTTGTCTTTTGAATAAATTCATTATAATCAGATTTATATAATTTATCTTGAATAGGCCTATATTTTTCATATTCCATTTTCACAAACTTCTCCACACTTTTTCTACTTATTTTGCCTTTACCTCTTAGGATATGATATTCATTAAATTCTAAAAATCTATCTAAACGTTCAGCCCAATCTTTCATACTCATAGGGTTTTGCCTTAAAGCTTGGTGTTCAGCATAATCAAGATACATATTGACAATACTTTTTAATTCAGTTATTTCCTTTTCGTTCAGATAATTTTTAGCCACATTTGCATCTTTTAAATAAATTTTTCCATCAGGTGATTTATCCCATGTTGTCATTCCCATATAAGGTTTTTTACTATCAGCCCTTTCAACTATGATTTCAGGTGCTGTATGACCAGTAACAGCAAAATGCAACTTATTTTGAACATTCATGAAAAATTTTTTTGTAATTTCTGCATCTTTATTATAATCATAAGCAGTTGCATAAATGTCAGTTATTTGCTCATAAAATCTTCTTTCAGATAACCTAATATCCCTTATGATTTCTAATAATTGTTTAAAGTAATCTTCACCTAATCGAGTACCGTTTTTTAATAATTCCACATCAATTACGAAACCTTTAACAATATAATCTTTTAAAATACTTGTAGCCCATATTCTAAAGTTTGTTGCCTTTTTAGTATTAATTCTATAACCTACAGCTATAATAGCATCTAAATTATACCATTTACTAGGTCTTCCAGCTTTTTTAGAATTTATCAAGGATTCCTTGATAAATTCGCTCTGATCTTCAAATAGCTTTTTGGATGTTATAGAAACTTTATTTTCTTTTAATTCGTTTTCTGCAAATATATTTAAAAAATGAAGTGAAACATTTTGTGCTGTTGTATCAAAAATCTCTGCAACTGCTTTTTGACTTGTCCAAAAAGTTTGATTTTCTTTATCTACCAAAAACTCTGCAGTTACGCCTCCTTCTTTTCCTTTATAAAATATAGATTCAATAATCTCATATCTATTTTTCATTTTTTTATCCCCATGTATTTTTAGTAGAAATTTCCATTACCATTATAATTTTTTTAAGAAGTAATACCCTTAAATTACTATTTCTATTTTATCATAATTAACAACTGGTATTTTGCTGTTTTTATTTCCTTCTTTTAACTCTATTAATCCTTCTTTTTCCATTTTTTTAACTTTTGGTTGTATAGTTGATATGTCTTTTTTTGTTATTTTAGCTAATTCTCTTATGGATTTAGGAGTCCTGTCTTTAATCATGTTTAATATTTCTATTTCTGTTTCACCAAGATTTAAATTGTCTGTGAAAATAGTTTCTTCTATTTTTATCATTTCATCTGGATTTTCAATTAAGTACTTCCAATTTTCTAAATCTACATGAAAAACACTTCTTTTAGTTTTCTTGAAAACTTCGTTTAATTTTTCTATAGATTCATATTTTTTTTCCATTTCTTTTATATAATCTTCAGAACTTTGTTCTTTAATTAAAAATATTATCATTTTTTCAACTTGTCTATATTTTTATAATATATAATATTATTAATTAACATATATAAATGTGATGATTATATTAACATCATATTTAAATAATAATTTTAAAAATTAATAAGTATAATCTTATTATATATTTAATATAATTTTAAAATAACTGTAATAATAATTATAAAATATAAAACTTAATATATAATTATAAATTTTTATAAAAAAAATAAAAAAAATGTTGATAAAATTTATATAAGAGGTCAAAGAAATGGTTTTAGAATTATTAGCTCCTGCAGGGTCATATGAAGTTTTTAAAATAGCTGTTAATCGTGGCGCAGACGCTGTCTATTTAGCAGGTCATCAATTTGGAGCTAGGGCATATGCTGAAAACTTTAGTATTGAAGAAATTGCAAAAAGTGTAGAGTATGCTCATTTAAACAATGCTAAAGTTTTTGTTACTGTAAACACTTTAATAAACAACTTTGAAATAATAGACTTTCTAAAATACATATTTAACCTTTATAAAATGGGTGTTGATGCAGTTATAGTACAAGACTTTGGAGCTTTAAAACTAATTAATTCTCTTTTTCCAAGTTTAAAAGTTCATGCGTCTACTCAAATGGGATTGAATAATTATTACAGCATAGCTTGGGCATCTAAAAAAGGAGTTTCTAGAGTTATATTTCCTCGTGAAGTAAATGTAGAAGAAATTCAACATATACATTCAAAATTAGAGGAAAATAATATAGATATGGACTTAGAAGTATTCTCACATGGAGCTCTATGCTATTGTATATCTGGAAACTGTTATATTTCATCATTAAATAATGGAAGAAGTGGTAACAGAGGATCTTGTACTCAACCCTGTAGAAGAGAATATAAACTAAAATATAAAGGACATAATATTGATGAAGGTTATCTATTATCAACCCGTGATTTAAATCTATCAGATGATTTAGATAAATTAATAGATGCTGGTGTAGATTCTATTAAACTTGAAGGGAGAATGAAATCTGAAAATTATGTTGGAACTATTGTAAATAGCTATAGAAACATCATTGATAAAAAAGAAGGAACTTTCAAAGATGATTTGAATTTTGTTTTTAATAGAAAGTTTACCAAAGGATATATACTAAATCAATCTCCTGGAGAAGTTATGGGACGTGAAAGTTCAGGCCATACTGGTTTTTACATTGGAAAGATTGTTGATCTTGTTGAGGTGGGTACTGCAAAATATAAATCTAGTAAAGAAGAGGTAGCTAAAACTATTAAAAAAATCAAAGTTAATAAAGAAAATCCAGTTGACATTCAAGTTGGAGATGGAATAGCTTTTAAAATGAAAGACAAAATTAGAGGAATATATTTAGATGATATTTTAGAGCAAACTGATGATTATATTGTTTTTAAGACAACAAGAAATGTTAGAGTGGATGATAAAGTATTCATTAGCTATTCACATTCTATAAATAAAGAACTTAAAAAATATAAAAATGAATATATTCAGTCTAAAATACCTATTACATTAGATATTTATTTAGATGATGATTTACATATTAATACAATAGCTAAATTTTATTTAGATGGTACTAAAATAGAATTCAATTATAAATCAAAATCAAACTTTGAAAAAGCTATTAATAGACCTATTAGTTTAGAAGAAGTAGAAAAACAGCTATCAAAAACAGGCAATACTCCATTTTATATAGAAGAAATTACAATAAAAGACTTTCCAGATAACCTTTTTATTCCAACTTCTAAATTAAATAAAATTCGAAGAGAAATATTAGTTAATGCTAGTAATCATTTATTAAATTACTATAAACCTTATAAAAATCAAATAAAAGAAAGTAAAAAGAATTTAGCTAATTTTACTAAAAAGTATAATGCTAAAGGAATGAATTCTTCTACCAAATTAGATTTTAATAAGGAATTAGAAAATAAAAATGAATTAGGAGTTTCTGTATTTGTAGATAATTTAGATTTAATTGAAATAGCTTCTGCTTATCCTATAGAAAAGATTTACTTTGATCCATCCTATCTTTACAATAATCCAGAAGATTACTTTAAAAATATTAAAGATATATTAATAGATGCTTATATTAAATCTAATAAAAAAGAGATAATTCATGTTTTACCATCTTTTATTTGCGAAGATGAAATTAATAAATGTATAAAAATTCATGAAGATTTAAGAAGTAAAGAATTTGATATAGGTATTATGAGTGATACTCCTGGTGTAGGTGAGTTATTTAGTGGAAATATATATGGAAATCATAATTTAAATATATGGAATAGCTATGCTTGTGAAAATTTAGCTGATTCTGGTTTTAATAGTTTGATTTTATCTTCAGAATTATCCTATATGGAAATTAATGAGTTAACATCAAAGTTAAAAAGTGATATTAATCTTGAACTTATTGCACATGGCAATTTAGAAATAATGGCAAGTGAGGACGATTTTTCTAATTTAATAGATGGAAAAAATCTTGATATAAGTGAAGCTTCTGACTATGCAATATTAGAAGATAAAAAAAGAAAGAAATTTAAGTATAAAGTTTTATTTGACTTTAATAAAAAAAGCCATTTTAGAAACAAAGACTGTTTGTGTCTAATTGATGAGTTAGGGAAAATTAAAGAGCTTGGACTTAGCTCTATTGTTTTAGATTGTAGGTTTTCAAATGAAAGCTATACTTCCCAAATTATATCATTATATTTAGAAGGAATAAATAATTCTAATAAAAAGAACTTGAATTCAATTAAAAAAGAAGTTGGATTACTTACACATTCTTATCTTAGCAAAGGTAATTTCCTAGATGGACGTACACATGAAAAAGATTAAAATTATAAATTATTTAAAAAAATGCAATTAACCAGTATATATTCAATAAATAAAGTTCATAAATATCATATAAAACTTGTAATAAAATGATTAAGCACAAAGAAAGAAATACCTAAATATGTAAGTATAAAAAATAATCCAGAACCTAAAATCAATCCTAAAATCAAATTATCAAAAGCAAAAACATATCCTTCTCTTTTTAATGCTAAATACAGAGCAGAAAATGAAATTAATGCAATCAAACCAGTGTCCGAAGGTTGTCCATTTATGAAAGCCATGAAGTTTAGAAAGAACACAACAAATGAAAAAATATTAATCAAATAAAAAAATTGGTCATTTTTAGTTTTATATTCAAGAGAAATAATTTTTCCAAAATCATGTGTTTTGATAAAATCAGAATACCTTTTATCATCGACTTTTAATGTATATCTGTTATTTAAAGCATCTTTATTACAATTAATCTGATTTTTAAATCCTTTGAAAGGAATAGTCTCTAAACCACCATTTTCATTAACTTTACCAAAAAGATGTATTGACAAAGAATCTTCATCAAGTTTTAACCCATTAGGTATGTTTAAATGAAATTCATCTTCAAAATAAGTTGGCATGAATGTAAAAGATTCATATCCACTACCCCAAGAATATTTATTAAAATTAGGATGATAAATTGTATAAGATATATCTAATTTAACATGATGATAAGAATCTGTCTTTGAAAAAAGAGAATGCTCTTCTAGACAATCTCCACAATCAAAACAATCATCACATTCCATGCCAATATCATAAATTTTAGGAAAATTTGATAATTCACCTAAACTGATTTTTAAATTACCATTAAAAGAAATAAAGCCTAATTCTTTACTAATATTTCTTGCTTTAATTGACAAATCAGTAAAATTTACTTGACTTAAATCAAAGAAAAAATAATCTTTATTAGTGTACAAATCAATTACAATTCTAATTCGTTTACTAGAATGATTTTTAGGGATTGAATCATACTGATGATACCACATCTGTTTTACAACAAAAGAATCCCTATTCAAATAGAAACATCCCCTTTAAATAACTACTTCTCTTGCACTTCTATGGAGTTTTTCAAATTGTTTTTTACTCATAGTGTTCATGCCTTTTATACGGTTTGTCCTACCATTAATATGTTTAGAAGGAGTTTTAACATTTTTCATTTCTATCACATCTAAAAATATATTTTAATAATTTCCATTTTTGAAAAGAGGTAATTATATCTTTCTCCATAAGATATTATTATAATTTACTCAATTAATTAATAAAAATATTATGATTTTTATTATATATAAATATTCCTATAAACTTCTAAATTAATCAAATTATAGGAATTTATTCAGGATTTATATTTTTCTGTATTTTTTTTTCCTTTAAAAGTAAATAGAAAATGAATAATCTTTTAAAAAATTATTAAATAATTTAAATAGAGAAAAAACTTAATTATTATTCAATCCCTTGAAAAAGATCTAATTTTACTTTTTTAACAAAACATCCCTTTCTGAAAACATATCTTCTAACTTGTTTATAAGTTTTAAAATATTTTCTTTATTGTTTTGATTAACTTCATTTTTTAGTGTCTCTAATGTAGCTATAATTTCATTTTCAATTGAAGAAATTTTTTCATCACTCATTGGATTAGCAAAACTAACTACTTCAAATAAATCATTAAAATTATCTTTTAAATCATCATCAACTTTATTAGATAAGATTTCTACCTCTTTTTTCATCTCAGTTAAAAACAAAGTTCGATTTTTAGTATCTTCCTCAACAGATTCAATATGTCCTTTACCTTGTGATAATAATATTTCAATTATTATAAAAATTCCTAAAATTATTGATTGGATAACGATAGCATATTCTAAACTTATTTTATCAAACATTAGGATAATACTAACAATTATCTGGATAATTAAATAAGAGTTACCTATTATGAGTAATGGAAAGTTATTGAATGATGAACCTTCATTTTTAATTATTAAATAATAAATTAAAATATATTGTATTATAAAAGCTATTACAGTAAATATATAGCTAACCCAAAATACATATCCTTTATCTGTAAACAACAACATTACAATAATTGTGTAAAGAACAAATAGTATTAAAAACACGAAATCAAATTTATTATTTTTAAAAAAACTCATTTATATTACTCCTTTTATTTATCAAAATAATATGTAGATTCTACTCCCTCTTTTTGTAATTTTTCAAAATATTATCTAATTAATGAGACATTTAATATACTATATTTTTCATATAATTGTTAATAAATATTTTGTATATTTATCAAATTATAATTATACAAATCAAAAGATAAATTAATAATGAAATCTAATTTTATACTAATGGAAACTGAATATATAGATGAAATTGGATTTGTGAAAATAAGTGAACAACGCCAAAAAATAATGAAAGATTTAAAAGACAAGTTAAAAATCCCTACTGAAATAGCTAAATCCACAAATATGAGTGTTTCAGAGGTTAGTCGTTCACTTAGAACTTTAAAAGATAGGGAAATAGTAGTTTGTCTTAATGAAAATAAGAGAGTTGGTAGAGTTTACACTCTAACTGATAAAGGAAAAAAGATTCTAAAAACTATAGAATAAATAAAAAAATAGACCATTATATAAATCTAATTCTACAAAAAAATACTTCTTTTATTATCAAATTGTTTTAATGAAATTAATATATTATTTTATAATAATATATTTCTTTTTAATTTAATTATTTTTAAATACATATTCTAATTTAAATAAATTCATATGTATTCTATTTAAAATATAAATTTAATTTAAAATATATATTGAAATAAAAATATTTTAAATATATATTCTATTTTGGATATATATTCTATTTTGAATACATATTCAAAAATAAATACATATTCTTTTTATTCCAATTAATAATACCTCTCATACATATTCCAAAAGAGAATACATATTCCAATTAAGAATACTTATAATACATATTCCAAATGAGAATACTTTAATAAAAATCTTTCAGTATACTGAAAGAAAATTAAAAAAAGTAAAAATCTTTCAGTATACTGAAAAAATTAGAAAAATAAATAATAAAATTTTAGGGTTCTATTTTTTTAGAGATTCTGAAAGCTTTTGTAGGTCTGTTTTTTCGTTGTAGCCTATTGTTATGATTAGCCCTGCTAAAAATATGTTTATTATTGTGGTTTTTTTAGCTGATTTTGGTGTATATTTGTGTATTTTTTTTAAGTTGATTCCTTCTTTGCATAATTTGAAAAAGTCTTCGATTTTGCCTCTTTTGGGTTTATAATTTTTCCAATCTTTTAGTAATTGGATTAATTTTCTTGTTATTTTTCTATAAAGGGGTTTTAGTTTTTTTGTTGATTTTTTAGGGTTGAATACCGCTAATGGGTAGGATATTAATCCTTTTAATCGTTTTATATTGAATTTTTCTTTTGGGAAAATTAAAGGAACGATTTTATATTTTGAAATTCCGATTACATAGTTTTTATAGCTATAATATCCTTTATCAAAGATTAATATGTCGTTGTTTCTTATTATTCGTCTTCTTTTAAGTTCTCCTAAAATTTCATCGAAAAGTTTTGCATCGTTGGGTGCTCCAGAATGGACTAAAATAGCAACAGGCAGAGCAGTAGTATATTCCACGACAACGGTAGCTTTAAATCCTATATAAAATCCTTTTGAGGTTGCATAGCTCCATTTTAAATCTAAAGTTTTTAAGTATTCTTTAGTCTTCTTATTCCTTTTTGTATTGAAATCTAAGTCTACAGGGGTAGCATCTACCACATAAGTCAGTTGTTTTCTTCTTTTGAATATTTTGACAGTTTTTAGAATTCTATTTGTTATTTCTAAGATTTGTTCTTCGCTGAATTTACTAAAGAAGTTGTAAATGTATGGGGTTTCTGGAACTTCTTCAATATTGAAGAATTTTCTTAGTTTTTCAAGGTTTTTTAAGTCATTTACGATGAAATTAATGTCTAATCCAAAAAACATTCCGGTAAACATGATTTTAAGGCATAAAACAAACATTTTGATGTTTTTTACACCAAAAGATCCAATGATTTTTTCGGTTTTTTTGGAACCGATAATTTTAAATATCTCGCCTAACATAATATAATTGTCGTCTTCTTTGTCGTAATTTAGATGATGCTTCATTTTTATCTCCAAATAAAAATATGTAAAGCATAGTATTTAAATCTATCGATTTAGAAGATGACTTTATTATTTTTACAAAAAATACAAATGTATTTTTAAAAAATAAAAACAAACTACTCACAAAATAAGAAAAACAAGCAATGACAAACCTCCAAAAAAATTTAAAAAAATAGGGGGCTAAAAATTTTTATGAAAAATAATAAATATAATTAATATAATAATAAAATATGAAATGACTCCTTTTTCAACAAAAATAAAAGAGGTGATAAGATGAAACAAGTAATATTAGTTAGAACTGATTTAAAAATGCGTAAAGGAAAGCTTGCTGGACAAGTAGCTCATGCAAGTATTGGTGCATCAAGAATGGTGCCAGATGAACAAGTGCAAACATGGATGGATAAATATGATCAAAAAAAGATAATATTGAAAGTCCCTTCACTTGAAGAACTTAAAAACTACAAACAAAAATGTATCGAAACAGGTTTAGATTGTGTATATGAAGTAGCTAATAAAGGAGATAATCAGATTCCATTAGACGAAATTACATGTTTAGGTGTAGGTCCTACAGAAGATGAAATATTAAATAAACTATTTGATAATTTAAAATTATTGTGAAATAAAATCAAACCAAAACGAGCTATTTTTAATCTACATCCATTCTACAAAGTGGCTTAGCTAAATGTCTTCTAGCTACTACTGGAGTTTCATAAAATTTACCTTCAACTAATTCTCTTTCCTCTTCAATAGCTATCTTCTCACCATCAGGTAACTTATAACCACATTTCCTACATTTAAATCCCTTATTCTTTCCAGCTGAAGTCATTCTTTTTCCACATACACAGATTGGATTTTCAAAGTGTAATTTTTTATTAAGTTTAATTATTTTTATCTTTTCTATGTTGAAAGTTCCACCACACCCTATACCTCCAAATAGCTGAACTTGATCTCCTTTGTGAAGTGCTTTTACAGAATGTCTAAACTCTTTAGTTGGCTCATATCCAGCAGCTTCAATAACACCCGAATCATCAGCTAATGTGAAAAAAACATGCCCTCCTTCAATAACATGGGGATTTTCCTTTACATAACCACTTACAGTGTAACAACCATACTTTTCCATATCTTCTATTTTACTTGCATTTTGAAGGTGCATGTCTGTATGTTGATTAGTTTTGAAAATACAATAGCTTTCAATTGGTTCTTGAACTTCAACAAGACTTTTAGCTAATTTCAAACCATCTACAGATTCTCCACGAATTCCATAGAGAATAGGGCAGGGTGTTTTAGGTTCAATAGCTATATAATCATTATTTTTATCGATGTTTTCAAATGTATCTTCTGTTTTCATGTCCATTTCATAAACAGACTTTTCATCGATTAATCTCTTTTTACCATAATTTTCAGGAATCCTATAAGTTAATAGCTCATAAGTATAATCTTCAAGAGGACAAGCTATAGCTGCAATAGAGCCAATAATCCCCCTTCCTTTTTTAAACTTATGAATTTCAGCTCCGATTTTTTTCCCAAATTTTTCAGCTTTTTCTATTGATATTATTGAATAAATAGCTTCCATAGCATATTTTTCCATTTCTGGCGTGATTTTACCTTCATAAAAAACTACTCCCGGATTAGTATTTTCATATGACATTTCAGAAAGTTCTTCTACAATATCAAGAATTATTTCTTTAGCTAGTACAATCTTTTCATTATCATACTTCTCCATATCAATTTTAAAAGAAATTCCACCATTTCCACGAGTTTTAAATCTTGCGAATGGATTCAATCTAATAAGTCTAGGATAATCTGCAATAGCTATTCCCACTTCTTTTAATTGATTTATAATAGAACAAGCTAAGTATGTAGTGCACATTCCTTCTGGAGAATCAGTATCATCAATACCTACATAAAAATATTTTATAAAATCACCTTGAAAATTATTATTTAATACTAATATTGAATATAGTCCCACATTAGCTATACTTGTATATATTATATAAAAAATATTATATAAAAAATTTAACTATAACTATAAAAAATTTAATTATAAGTATAAAAAATTTAACTATAATTATAAAAAGTTTAATTATAATTATAAAAAATTAAAAAAATATGAATTCATTATAAAAGGAATAAAACAAAGTATAAATAATGAAAATATCCTCATTACTTACTTAAAAAACCTTCAATTAAATTCCTACTTTCATTTAAAGCTTCTAAAGGAAACCCATGAGGCATTGAACCAAGTTCGCCTTCAACATCTTTTAAGATACCTTCACCTGCACCTAAAAACATTCCTTCACTAACCAATCCTCCAAAAGTTTCAGGTGGCAAGAAAGCAATAGCTACATGGTTACCTTCTTTTACAGTTAAATCATTAGTAATAACTTGGATAGCTTTTCCTCCAATATTTACATTACAAATCATAAGAGAATCATTTTTTGGATGATGACTAACACTCATAATTTCACCAACTTTAATATCAATAGCTACAATAGGATCATTAATTGGACCAAATAATATCCGATTTTTTAATCCTAAAATAGTATCAATGAAGAATCTTGCTTTAGCTATAGCTTCTTCAGCTTTGTCTTTATCTTCTTTAGGAGTTTGAGCTATAAACTGATGAGCCCAATCTTCTCCTCCTAAATATCTTATTACGAGTTCTGCTTTCTCATGAAGGTTAGCTATCTCAGGAGCATTAGCTAAATCTTCAGGGTCTAAATAAGAATAATTTAAGGTTTGAAAATCACTTTCCATAGCTTCAGCACTTTCAATTGCCATTTTTTTATTCCAACGTCCTCTAAAACTTCCACTTCGAGCTGTACCAACAAACATAGTAATGGTTTTTTGTCCTAAAAGTAGTCTGTAATCTTTAGTTGTATCCCACATAATAAATAACCCTCTAAACTTTATAATAATTAAACTTTAATAATAAATATACAAATTAGATAATTTTAAATTCAGCAAATTCCCCATAACGGTTGTAAGCTAAGATGTCTTCAACTTCATAAGGTCTATGTATAATCATGTGAAATAGACCCATCTTTGCAAATGTATGAAAATCAGTTCCTGAAGGAAGAGCACTTGGACCAGGGTGACTGTGAACTGAACCCCATCTGGTAGTTGTAGGTGGAAGCATCCATGTATTAATAACTGCTCCTTCATCAGATGTTTCACCAGGCAAAAATATTAATCCAGTTATATGTAAAATTTTATTTTCCACTTTTCCATCGAAAATCGCCATGAATTCATGAGGATCAGAACTCTTAGCATACCATAATATTGAATCAATGACTTCTGAGTCAATATGTACTTCATTAAACTGGAATTTATCTGTACCTAGAAATTTTGAAAGTAATTTTGAAAAAAAGTCTCCTAATCCCATTAGCTACACCAACATTTGTTAATAATCTTATATTTTCTTAATTTAATTTATCTTAAATTAATTTGTATGAATCAATATTAAATATATTAATAATCTTTATTATAAATTTTTATATAATAAATAATTAAAAAAGTTAAAATTATTCATCTAATATTTTAGGATTTAATTTAGAATTTTTTTCACTAATAACTGTTCTACCTAATCTTCCTTCAAGGTCTTTCCTAGCATTACCTGCAACACCTCCACCTTCATTAGCTATTATTTTACTTTCAGTAAACCCTTCAGGATTATTCTCTTTAGATAATTCTGTTGTTGCAGTTTCAGCTAACATATTTAAAACCAATTCAATGTTACTCATATTATCTCTTAAATTCTCTTTTTTGAGATTTTTTAAATTTTTATATTCCTTAGTAGTCATTCCACTCCAAGCTTTGCTTATTTCATCAGTAAGTATTGCATATTCGACACCTTTTTTTACTCCTGCCCTATCCCATTCTCCAGTAAGTTCTTTTCTTGATTCAATGGTTCTCATCCTTTGGGATATCCATTCTTCACTATATCCTTTTCTCCTATAAGTTTCTACTGCTCTTTCTATAGCTATTTGAGGATCAACTATTTCATCTAATCTTTCCTGACCTACTTTAGCTAACCAAAGTTTAAATGGTTCTGCTTTTGGTGAACGTATAGATTGTATTACTCTTAATAATTGTTTAGTATTAGCAACATCCGTTTTGTAAAATTTGCCATCAGAAGACATTAATTTCAGTTGGCTACAATTTGTAGCCACCTCACTACCTTCCTTTTTTAGTCTAGATTTAAGAACGCTCCAATACTTTCTAGGGTTTTTACTTTCAGCTAAAACTCCTACAACATCTATAATAGAAAAATACCATTCTTCATCTTTTTCTTGCCATTTACTTCTTATTTTATGGTCTTCAAATAATTTAATTTGATTTATATTAGTCATGTCTCTTATTACCTATTATTAAATTTTTTTAAAAATGAGGGTGAATTTATATGAATCTTTTTCTAGAATTTCCATTTTCTTATAATATTTATAACTAAAAAGTTAATTTTTCCAAAAAGTTCCACAATTCATGCTACTCTATAATTTAATTAGTTAATATTAGTATTTTGAACTTATTTATTTATAAACTAAATGTAAGAGCATCTGAAAAGTAATATTTTTTCTATTTTAAAGTTGGTGTATACTTTCACATTACACGAAATGTAAACTTTATTGAATATTATCAATTCAAAATAAAAGAGTTCTTATCCCAAATATCTGGTGATTCAACTCTTGATTTTGATATGCTTATAAAAAATAAATAAAAAATAATCATATTTGATAATAACTTTCATATAATAAATATAATTAAAGAAATTTCAAATAATATTAATCTTTTTAAAGAAATTTTCATCAAAAATAGCTAAATCCCTATCAACACACAACCTATTTCTATATGAAATATTTTCTTCATTCTTTTTTGGATTAAATCCTCTAATTTCTTCTTGATATTTATAAATAGCTATTCCTCTTTTTTGATAATTTTCAACATCATTTAAATTGATTCCTTTTTCATATAAAAAATCATGAATATCTGATGATTTTAAATTTTTTAACTTTGAAGTAGCTACTTCTTTAGAAAACTCCAGCCTTAAAGTCCAGTAAGCATAGCTATTTATACAATTTCTCCAAGATTCGTCCTGCCTCCATTTAAAATATTTAACAATCTCTTCACTATTAGCTATTGGAATAACTCTTGAATCAAAAGAAACTACAATATCTTCATCATCCATAATAGAAAAATATTTGCCTAAATATTTAAAAAAGAAACTTGAAGCTAATGCTGGGAAGACAGAATTTAACTTTTCAATTCTTCCAGAAAAAGGAATTTCACCTAACAATATATTTATTTCATCTGAAAAAGTGTAAATAAAAAGTGGAGAAAACTCACTAAAAATATCTTTTGAAGTATTTATCATTGATTTACAAAAAAGTTTATCATAAGGTTTTTTTAAATCTAGTCTCTTAGCTAAACTATGAAAGTTTCTTCCATCTAAACGTAAAATAATATTTGAACCTTTAGGAACTTTCAAATTGTTGTAAATTTCATAATCTTTCATAAAATACTCCTTAAAAGAGTTAATAAAATAAAATTTTCATTTACCTATATAATAAAATTTTTATTTATGTCTATATAATAAAATTTTCATTTATGCCTAATAATAAAATTTTTATTTATGTCTATATAATAAAATCTTTATTTAAGTTCCCATAATAAAATTTTCTTTTAGGCCTTTTAAAAGTTTAATAGCCGAATAAGCAGCTAACATACTGGTTTTAGGATTTACTTCACATGGCAAATTTTCAGTTCTGGTTTTAAATTGACCAAAATCACCAACAACCGTTATTTCATGGACATTTTTATCTACTTTAGGATCAACGATTATTTTAACATCAACATCCATATTACATGCAATACTAAATGCTGCAGCTACATTTATATTAACTGGAAACATTTTAACAGCTTCAGATGCCTTTCCTTCAAAAAGAATTTCCTCCTCATCAGTGTCTTTTCCAAGGGATTTTGGAGGTTTACGTGTAGTTAAAGTAGCTTTTTTAAGTTTACCAATAGAAGCTGCTTTTATTCCATCAAGACCCACTATAGCTCCAGAAGGGGCAAATATTTTAGCATTATTTTTAGAGGCAGTTTCAACCATCTTTTCTCGAAGTTCATTATTCATCAATGCACCAACACTCATGATGATAATATCTTTACCTACGGATAAAGCTTTTAGAGCATAACTTTCAACAGATATTGGAGATGCTGCTTCTAAAATTAAATCAACCTTACTTATCAAATCATCTATATCCAAAAGAGCTACTCCATCGGCAATTGTAGCTAAATTTTCAGCTTTTTCAATATCATGATCATAAAAATATCTAATATCGATTCCCTCATTTTTTGATAAAAAATTATTCACAATAATGTTAGCTATTGCACCACACCCGATTATTCCAACTATCATGAAATCACTTCCTTTGAAAAATAAATTATTCACAAAAATTATTAAACTAATTATTAAAACTATTATAAAATTTAATTAATAAAACTTATTAATAAAATTTAATCAATGAAACTTAATCAAAAACTTAATATAGAGATACTACTCACTATAACAATGAAAACTAATGAAAATAAATAGTTTAAAAACTATTTAAACTAATTATAACTTAAATTAAAAATATAAAAATAAAAATAATATAGAAATTAAGAATAATAGCTATTTAAAGCTTTATCCTTATTGTTGTGTTGGAATTTGAGGCTCAGTATTTGGAACTTCATTTGGTACTTGATTTTGAGGATTAGGTTGAATTGGAGGTCTAGGTGGCCTTCTAATCTCTTGAGGGTCAATTAATATAATGTCCCTAATAGCTCTAACTTTATCAAAGTCTACATTAAGTACTCCTTCTTGTAACACTCTCATATCATTTTCTTCAGGAACAAAGTTCATGGTTGCTCCCCTTAGTAAGTCTCTAAATCCTACATTTTTATTTTCTGGTTCTAAAGCTTTTACTTGAAGTTTAGATATTGTTCCCATCCTTATATTAAGAACCACATCAACAACTCGTCCAACATATTCTCCTGCAAGTGTGTATATATCTAAATCATAAAGACTTGTAACTTCTACCATGTTTTCACCGAATATCCTAAGATATATAAATTTTATTCATTTGTATTATATAAATTTTATTCTTTATATTATATAATATTAATTAATTACTGATATAATATATTATAAATTATTATATTTAAGGTTATATAAATATTATGATATTATTATATTTAAATTGATATTATAAATACTTATTCTTAATAAATTAGTCATTTAATGATTAAAATATAATAAAAAATAAAAATTAGAAAAAAATATTATAAAAAATATAATAAAAAATAAAAATTAGAAAAAAATATTATAAAAAATATTATAAAAAATATAATAAAAAATAAAAATTAGAAAAAAATATTATAAAAAATATTATAAAAAATATAATAAAAATAACTAATTTAAAGAATGAAATGAAAAATAAATAATATTAATAAATGCTAAAGTTCAAGACCTACAGCATCAAAAACATTATCTAATTGCTTTACTTCTTCTAAAACATCATCAGGGATTTTTTGATCCACAGTTAGAATCATAATAGCTCTTCCACCAGCTATATCTCTACCGACTTGCATTGTCCCAATATTAATATTACGTTGCCCTAATTTTGTACCTATAGCTCCGATAGCTCCTGGAATATCATTGTACTTAGAGATAAACATGTGCCCTTCTGGTTTCACATCAACCCAATAATTATTAATTTTTATAATTACAGGTTCATGTAAATCAGTTCCTTCAACTGAGAATTCGTCATTTTCACTTATAGCTTTAACTTTAACTAAAGAATCATATCCTTGAGCATCAACAGTTTTTCCTTCAGTAATAGTTATTCCTCTTTCTTTAGCTATTGTTGGAGCATTAATCATATTAACTGGATCATTTAAAACATTGTTAAGAATTCCTTGAAGAGTGGTTCTTGTTAATATATCCTGATTAGGTATTTTTTCTAACTCACCAGAATATACAATTTCAAGTTCTTTAATTTGACCAGTAATAGATTGAGAGACAAAACTTCCTAATTTTTTACACAATTTTAGATAATGTTTTATTTCTTCATAAGTTTTTGCATCTACAACAGGCATATTTAAAACATTTTTAGGATTGCCTCCTTTTAAAACTTCAATGACTTCATTAGCAACTATGATAGCTGCATCTCTTTGAGCTTCTTTAGTTGAAGCTGCAATATGCGGAGTAGCTACAATGTTATCAAGAGTTAATAGCTTACTATCCTTAGGAGGTTCTTCTTCATAAACATCAAGTGCTGCTCCACCAAGCTTATCATTAGCTAAAGCATCATATAATGCATCTTCATCAATGATTCCTCCTCTAGCACAATTAATTATAAATGCATCATCTTTCATCATTTCAATTTCTTTTTCTGAAATTAAATGTTTAGTTTCAGGAGTAAGTGGAACATGAATGGTTATAAAATCTGCTTCTTTTAATACAGTTTCAAGGTCATCTAATTCAACACACATTTGTTTAGCTATTTCTTTAGGTAAATATGGATCATAAACAATTGTATCCATTTCAAATGCTTTACAACGACTAACAACCTGAGAACCAATTCTTCCCATTCCTACAACACCAAGGGTTTTGTTTCGAAGTTCAACACCCATAAACTGTTTTTTATCCCATTTATTTTCTTTAACAGATTTATCAGCAATAGCTATCTTTCTTGCTGCAGTTAACATCAAGCCCAAAGTATGTTCAGCTACAGTTATTGAAGTAGATTCCGGTGCGTTTACTACCATTATTCCTTTTTCAGTAGCTGCTTCAACATCTACATTATCTACACCCACACCTGCACGAGCAATGATTTTTAAGTTATCTGCTTTTTCAATAATTTGGCGAGTCACTTTAGTTCTACTTCTAACAATTATTGCATCATATTCTGAGATAGTGTTAAGCAATTCTTCTGGAGTTATTTCTGTATCAACGACAACTTCTGCTATTTCTTTTAAATTATCAATACCTTTTTGATTAATTGAATCTGCAACTATTACTTTCATTAAATTCACCTGTATAAAACTAAAATTTAATAATTTATAAATAATATTTTATAAAAATTAAATAAATTAATAATTTAATAATATATATTATATATTTATATAGATATTTTTATTTATATAATTGTTGAAAAAATATAATATTAAAAAAATGAAATATGAATTAAAAAAAAATGAAATATAAAATAAAAAAATGAAATATAAAATAAAAAAATGAAATATAAAATAAAATTATTACTTTCTATTAAAAAAATCAAATTAAGAATTTAAAAAGATAATAAGTTAAAATGGGCCAAAACAAAAAGAACTGAAATTATAATTATTATAATAAGACATAAGAGACCAATTAATCCTTCTTTTTGAATATCTGTCATAAGTATCAACATCACAACTTTATTAATATTATATAATATCTATAAATTTATTAATATTTATATTTTTATATTTTAAAATTTATTAATACTTATATTTCTTTATTTTAAAATTTATTAAACTTATATTTCTTTCATATAAATTTAGAATAAGTTTAAAATATTAATTAAAAATATTAATTAAAAATATTAATTAAAAATATTTATTATATGCAGATTTTTACTAAAAATAAATATATTATAAATAAAATAATTAATACAAATTAAACAAAGAAATATAATTAATACACAATAACAAACAAAAAAATGGTGATTATAATTTTCAAAGATAAATTAACTTTCAAAAATAAAGAAATTCCAAGAGTCATCTTAGGAACTGCACCTTTTACTGCCGAAAGCTATTTTGGACATAGATCAAGATTATATCACCTTGATTTAGAGATAAACTCAGATAATGTATCTAATATCATAAATAAAGCTAGTGATTGTGGAGTAAAAGCTATAAATCTAGTTAATAATGATAATTTAATTGAAAGTTATGAAAAAGCTAAAGATAAAGATGAAATTGTTGTTATTGGAACAGTGGGAAAGAGCAAAATTGATTATGTTAATCCAAATTATGAAAAAGCTAAAGAAGTTGATTGGAAAGAGGACGTAGCTATATTAGCTAAATATGAAACACAAATTATGCTTGTTGATGAGTTTATAACTGATAGCTATGATTGGGAGCTTCTCAGCGAAATATTAGCTGAAATTAAAAAGCAAGGAATATTTGCAGGACTTATAACAGCACATCCTTTTAAAACAACAAAAAAACTAATTGATTCTCCGATTATAGATTTATTTGATTTTTATATGATTCCAGTAAACAAACTTGGATATATGATGAATACTGAGTCTTTTATGGAAGAAGAACGAGAAGAGTTAGCTAATCTACTAAAACAAATTGATAAAAAAATAATTGTAAATAAAATTCTAGCTTGTGGAATTCAAATGCCCGAAGAAGCATTTAACTTTTTAAAAACATTAGATTATGTGGATATGGTAACTATAGGAATAGCTTCTGAAAAAGAAGCTGAAATTGATTTCAAGCTATTACATGATATTTAAAATAAGATTAATTAATTAAAAATAAAGATTAATTAACTCATCTTTTTCAATTATCTCTTCTTTCTTTTACTAACTTTAAAAATTCTTTAGAATCTTCTGCTTCTTTTAATTCCCATGATTTTATAACAGGAATTCCGTCCAGAGATTCTTTTATTTTTTTATTATTAATTATGAAAAATGAATCAGAGTCAGTAATCAATGAAAGATCTTTTAAACTAATAGCCATTTTATGGAGGGTCTTTGTTCGACGATTATTTTCCAAATTAGCTATAAGTGGAGAATCTTCAGTAGAATGATTATTTAAATTGTTATTAATAGCTAATGCATCAAAAGGTGTTTTTTTAGTTTCAATTACATCAAAACCTAAATTAGTTAAGTCTTTTGTTTTTTCACTAGCTATATTCTCTTCTGGATTAATCCTATTAAAATCAGCCCCTTCTTTTGGAACATCAAAAACATCAATATCTATTGTGATTTTCATATTTAGAATATCTTCAAGTAACATAGCTGTTTCAGGATTTGCTCTAACCAAATCATTTTCATATTTATAAATAGTTTCTCGAGATACATGAACTAGATCAGCTAAATCCTTAAGAGAAAGAGAATATTCTTCACGATACTCCCTTAATACATTCCCATTAACATTAACATAATACCCTCCCCTATCAGCTAAAAATTCAGGATATTCGTCATATAAAACTATATTTTTGAGAGTATCAACACCAATAACTGGAAGCCCATGCCTTTCATAAACAACATCTTCTTCAAGTTTATGTGTTTTAGATTTAACACCAACGATTAAAGGAGATGCAAGGAAAGTATTAGCTACTTTTCTAATTTCTTGAACATGAGATTCATTAACACTATCAATATTAACTAAAACTTTTAAAAGAAGAAGCAATAATTTTTTCCGAGCAGCCATATCAAAACAACTCTGATGGTAGACTTGAGAAGTTTCAAAACCTCCTCCAGCTAACAATTGACTTATTTCTTCTATAACCTGATTTTTATTTACAGATTCCACGGAAACACCTTTAAATCATTTAAAAGTTTTAAAAATATTAGTAAAAAATTTAGTAATTTATAAAATATTATATACAAAATTTTATGAAAATATAATTATTAAAATTATGAAAATATAATTATTAAAATTATGAAAATATAATTATTAAAATTATGAAAATATAATTATTAAAATTATGAAAATATATTTGATTTATAATAATATAAATATTGCTCTTTAAACATACATCATAGATAATTTGTTATTTATTTAAAATTTTATTTTAAATTAGAAAATCTATTATTTTATTTATTAAAAAAATTTATAATTTTATTTTTAATTTTATAATTTTATTTTAAATTTTCTTTTTTAAAACTTTTTAATTATTTTTATTTTAGATAATTTATACAAGTATAACTAATGTATGAGAAATTTCAGCTTTTTATTTTCAATTTTCGAAGTTTAAAAAGTTTATTATCTTAAATTCAACCCAATTAATTTTGTTCGAGTCATATCTTCTACTGCATATTTGATTCCTTCTTTACCCATTCCACTTAATTTAAATCCACCAAAAGGCATGTTATCAGTTCTGAAAGTAGATTGTTTGTTGATAAAAACAGAACCTGCTTCTATTTCATTTGCACATTTTAAAGCATTTCTTATACTTTCGGTAAAAACTCCTGCCTGAAGACCAAATTCCGAATTATTAGCTACAGATATAGCTTCATCGACCCCATTTACTCGAATTATAGGTGAAACTGGTCCAAAAGTTTCATTAACAACTATATTCATATCAGGACTAATATTATCAAGTACTGTCGGTTCAAAGAAAGCATTTTCTCTATTTCCACCAGTTAAAAGCATAGCTCCATTTTTACAAGCTTCTTCAACTGATTGTTCAACCATTTTAGCTGCGTTTTCATCAATTAGGGGACCGATGTCTGTTTTAGAATCCATAGGATTCCCTATTTTAAGTTTTTTAGTTTCTTTTACAAGGAAATCAACAAATTCATCAGCTATTTTTTCATCAAGGATTATTCTTTTAACAGCCATACATACTTGTCCTGAAAAAAGGTAAGATCCAAGTACAGTGGCATTTACAGCTTTTTCTATATCTGCATCTTCAAGGACAAGTAATGGATCATTACCTCCTAATTCTAAGGTTATTTTTTTCATTCCTGCTCTTGAAGAAATAAGAAGGCCAGTAGCTACACTTCCTGTAAATGATATTTTATTTACATTATCATTAACAATTAATTCATCTCCAACTTCACTACCATATCCTGTAACAGTGTTGACAACTCCATCAGGAAATTCTGAAGCTAAAATTTCTGCCATCATCATAGCTGCAAGTGGTGCTTGTAAAGAAGGTTTTAATATTGTTGTGTTCTTTGCAGCTATTGCAGGAGCAATTTTATGTAAACTTAAGTTTACTGGATAATTAAAAGGAGTAATAGCTGCTACAACACCAAGAGGAATCTTTTGAGTAAATGCAAAAAATCCTTTTCCACCAAGACCTGCATCTAATGGAACAGTCTCTCCATATATTCTTTTAGCTTCTTCTGCTGCAAATTTTAGACTATCAACAGACCTTGCCATTTCACCAAGAGAATCTTTAATAGGTTTTCCAGTTTCTTTAGTAATGGTTTTAGCTAAGTCTTTTTGATTTGCTTTAAGTTCTTCATAAGCAGAATAAAGTCCTTCAGATATTTTTCTAGAGGAAAAATCTTGAAATTCTTTTTTAGCTTTATTAGCAGCTTCAATAGATTTTTTAACATCCCCTCTATCAGCAATAGGAACGGTATCAACAGTTTCATTGTTGTAAGGATTAATTACATTGAAAGTCTCTTTTTTATCTTCAAATTTTCCATCAATTAACATTTTCATTTTATCACCTCAATTAAATGGTTAAATTAAATTTATTTAGGAAATGGTGCTTTTCCAATGACTATCTCTAGATAATCATAAGGAAAAACTGGAATCTTATTGTTTTTTGATCCATTTTTTAATAAAATAAAACCTTGTTTAGCCAAAGCATTCACTTTTGGTTGAACAGATTTAATATCTTTACCAACTAATCTAGCTAATTCTCTAATTGATTCTGGTTTATCAGTTTTTATAGAATTTAACAATTCTAACTCTATCTTTCCAATAGGATAATCATCTGTAAACAAGACCCTCCTATGCTTAACATTCTCATCAAGTTTATCCCTATAATATTCCCATTCTTCTAAATGGTAACGAATTATGTTATCTTTTTTATCTTCTTTATATAATTTTTTCAAATTATCTAATGATTCATATTCTAATTTAAGCCAATGGATAATATCTCTTCCTTTGATTGTTCCGGCAAGTCTTATTTCATACATTTTTAACTCCATAAAAAATTATAATAATACCAAAATAAATTATTTTGAAATCGGTACTTCTCCTATAACTATTTCCATTGATTCATATGGAAAAATTGGAACAAATTTATTCTTTGAAACTTCTTTTAATTCAATGAATTCATTTGCAGCTAAGAAATTTAGCCTATCATTCACAATTTCAATATCTTTATCTATTAATCTAGCTAAATCTTCAATTGATTCCATGTTTTCAGATTCGATAATACTTAATAAATTTAACTCAATTTTTCCTAATGGAGGTTCTTCAGTAATGATTACTCGAGTTTCTTTTACATCATCATCAAGTGCATCTTTATGAACATTCCATTCTTCTAAATCAAAACATGTATTAGAACCTTCAGGACCATTTTCTTCTTTATGTAATTTTTTTAAGTTGTCTAAAGTCCCATATTTTGTTTTTAGTCTATTAATAATATCCTTTCCTTTAATTGTTTTTTTGAGTCTTACTTGATGCATCATCTTAACTCCTCTAATAGTTTATATTTATCTAATCCTTTTTCTGATTCAATATGTTTCATTACTTTGAAAAATATCTTATCTGAATTGAGGATAGTTATCTTTATTTTTGTTTTTTTATCAATATGAAAATGTACATCACCATGAAAATTATCAATCAAAAGCTTATCTGGCATGATAATTATAGCCCAATGACTATTTCTAGCATTGAATATAACATCTTTTCCATGAAACCTAAATCTTTCTTCCATTTTTACACCTACTATATATATTATATTATAAAAAGTTGTTGGTATTTTTTTCATCAACTTATGATATTCGCCAATAGATTATTTTAATCAAACTTTGAAGAAATGTTTTCTATAGAACTATTCAACTTAGCTATTTCAGTTGAATTAATTTCTTCCCCAATTCCTAAAAGATAATCTTTATAGAAATAAATAGCTATTAATACAATAACAATCATTCCTCCCATTAAAAGAATCATCTCAGCCCCTGCTTGACCTTCTTCATCAAGCCATTCTGTTAAATACATTATCCCTTTGCCTCCTTGCAATTTATCACTAAAAATTTAAAATTAATGAACCAAAATTACTTATAATAAAAAATATTCCATAAGCTACAATTGTTAAAGGAATTGAAAATTTAATTCCTCTTTTAAAATTTCCATACATGACCAGACCAATAATCAAACCCGCTAAAATAGAATGAATAACAATATATGAACCTGCAGCTATTTTTGAAGTTTCGATTAGCTCACTACCTTTACCAAGACTTGTCATGAAAGAGGAATAAATCCCAACCATCCCCAAAGCAAATGGAGCTGCAATAACTGCAGAAATAACTAAAAATAAAACTGCCATCATAACACTAGAGCGTCTTTCTCTTTTTAACACAATAATAGCTCTTAAATCTTCAGAAACTGCATCTATGATATCAGCTAAACCTCCTCCACTTTTACGAGCTTCAAGAATTATTTTGAAAGTTCTTTCTAAATTTTCTGACTTTAATCTACTTACCATAGCTTGAATACTTTCATTAAATTCCCTCCCCATCTTAATTTCAACAACTGCTCTTTTTATCTCATCGTACATAGGACCTGAACCATATTTAGACAGTTCATCTAAAGCATTTTCAAAACTCATTCCTACCCTTAACATGGACGCTAACTGTCTTAAGAAATCAGGACTGGCTTTTTCAATTTCTTCTGCACGTTGTTCAGATTTAATGATTATAAATCCAGTTAATAATGAAGGAGGAATAGCTATTGCAAATACAATAGAAATTATTAAGTCAAAAGAAAAAATAAGCGATGAAATTGTAAAAACTATCAATAAAATAAATACAACTAATATTAATTGGGCTAAAATCTGAGAAGCAACAGTAAATATTCTACTGGCTAATAATATCTCTTGAAATTTAACTAAGTATTTTTCAGGAATTTTATCTTCAATAACTTGAGAAATAGATTGAATTAAGTCTTTTAAAATCATATAAATCACTTATAAATATTTTTTTATATAAATTATAATAAATAATACATATATAAAGATTTAAAAGACTCATTAATAAATATTACTTATTTAAAAGTAGATTTTAAATTTAATAAGTAAAATAATCTTAACTATGGATAATTTAAGTAAATGAAGAAAAAATAATCAATTAATAAAAATAATTAAGTAAAGAATATTTAATTATTAATAAAAAATTAAAAAAATATTATAAAATAAATATAAAAATATAAAAAAATTAAAAAAATATTATAAAAAAAATATAAAAAAATATTATAAAAAAAATATAAAAAAATAGAGGTTGTCAAGTTTTGGTCAGTTGATTTTTTTCAATGCTTTTTCTGTTTGATATTGCATTTTTAAGTATAAAAAATCTAAAATCCCTTCTGAAGTCTTGAATCTTTT
>Ga0082212_10000403_pt1 | contig 63406 bp, 39 predicted proteins | sample TergutNt197P3_FD_71548 | JGI IMG/M metagenome (GOLD analysis project Ga0082212, IMG submission 71548) | Neocapritermes taracua P3 segment gut microbial communities from Petit-Saut dam, French Guiana - Nt197 P3 | ecosystem: Host-associated > Arthropoda: Insects > Digestive system > Gut ... | reverse complement strand
AACAGCGCCAGCGGGGGCTCCCCTGCCGGGCAGCACGACGGGTACGTTTACAATTCAGCCGGCACCCTCAGCTTCACTTTTGAATTCAACTCGCTCAACTTCGTCCGCCCGTACCTCGGCGAGGACGTTGTCTACGGCAGGTATGGCGCACTTGCTCCCTACAACGACTTCTACGGCGTTCAGAGGCGCATACCGCTGACTTACAATTACACCGCTGCAGGGGCTGCTTTCGGCCCGCCTGCTGAAGAGATCACAGCACCGGCTGTCTTTTTCCCGGAAGCAAACTTCAACAACACCAGCGATGGCGTCAACAGGTTTGCGACAGTGGCGAAAGTCCAGGCTCTCGGCGCTGAGCTTGACGGCAAGATACTGCTTTGCCCCAGGGCTACAGGTGCAGACGCGGCTCAAAGGACTGCCAACGCAGCCGTCGTCAAAGCAGCCCAAGCACTCGGCGCAGTTGCCGTTGTTTTCTGTGGGCAGACGTCATCCAACTCCGGTTATGAAAACACTGACTACTACATTGGGACTTCAAACACCGCAAGCATAGCAAGCCAGTCGAACACAAACCCGGCAGCCAACCTTGTCGGGTTCACAGGCGATGCCCTAGACATCAGAATCCCGGTGTCCGGAACGACAAAAGCCATGCTCCGGGAATACCATGAATGGGTGCAGAAAGGCGGCGAGAACAAGCTGACCCTCACAGCTCTTGGTAACTCCGAGACCGGCGGAAACTCTATTTTAGAGCATTATGAAAGGAATGTTGGCGCTTTCTTGTACAATATAGAAGCTGCAAGCATATACACCTCGTACATAAAAGGGAATATATACGACAGCGCGGCAGCAGGCGCAAGCCTTGTCAGCGGTGCGTCCCTCGACCTGCGGCTAGACGCCCCCAGCCAAATACAGTCGTCAAACGGTACACAGCTGCCGGCCAACACTTATGTCGATGTAAGGAGATCCCACCTCGACACTCCCGACGGCTCATACAGCTGGGCGGTAACGCCCTCTCAGCAGCGCGGCTTCAGCTCGCATTTCGCCAATGAAGGCTATGCGGTGACAGCCAGCGCAAACGGCAGGTACAGCGACACGAAAAACGTTGTGGTCGCTGATTACAAAGCTCTCGTAGGCAACGTGAACTTCGTGGTGCCGAATGCCATCGCGACAGATTTCGACTTCGGTAAGGCATGGGGGCCCGTGGGCACCGTGACAGTGCCGTTCTCCACTTGGCTGCCAAATGGCGCCAAGGGCGTCATTGACGGTGCTGCTGTGACCGCAACCGTCGGCGGCTTGCCCATTGCTGTTAACTCCTTGGGCGGTGGCAACTATACGGCAACATTCGATCCGGTTGACCTTGCTCTGGGCACAGACAGTGCGCAGCTCGTGATCGACTTCGACGGCGGCGCAGCCCATTCTGCATTTGCTGCTGACATCGATTTTGCTTGCGTCTACGTGGACCTTTCAACCGACAACGTGAGCTACATCAGCGAAGACGTAAACTACACTGTGTCGCTCAGAGACGCGGTGGACGTGCTGGCAGTCGAGTTGGAATTCACCATCGACGGCAGCATGCTGGCAGGAAAAGGCCTCGAGGGCCTGAACGGTTTCGGCAACATGAACAACGTGCTCTGGATATACGCCGGGGACAATCTTTGGACAGGAACGGTTACGCTGGATCTTCCGTCCGGGACCACCACCGGCCTGACGGACGCCGGCCCAGTTGACGTTGCAGTGTTCTCCTACACCGCGAAGAACTATGGCAACGCAGCCATGACACTGACCGGCGCAAGGGCAGTCGGCCTGTTTGGAGACACCACCAAGTACTTGACCACGGCGGTAGGGGACGGTGCAGCCATTTCGATTATCGCTAAATCTAAATACGACCTGAACAGGGACGGCGTCGTGGACGCCCTCGACCTTGGCATCATGCTGCTGTATTGCGGCTTCGATTGCGACGGTGCGGACTGGGATGCACTGGTTAAAGTCAACGACGCATGGGGCAACCCCGTCACGGCAAGCATGTGCGACGTGAACGGAGACGGGCTCATCGACATGCTCGACCTGCTTGACCTTTTCATCCACTACACCAAGTGACAAAAGGGAACGATCCTGTGTCACGCTCCGGTGTAACGTAAAAGATTAAGATAAAGGCGGGCCTTATGGCTCGCCTTTCTGAACTGGATCTCAATTGCGAACATATGTTTAAAAAAGTGCTTGTATTTTTGTGCGGAATCGTTTATAATTAATGGATGTAAATAAGCAAGTATATTTCTAGATAAATGGAGGAACTCGCGATGGCAGTTGAGCGATATACGGAAAGCCTTACGCTGCGGGAAATGAAATGCGTACTGTATTGGAGCCGAAAAATTACATCAAGCTCATAAAGGGCGAAAAACTCCAAAAGGAATATTCCTTGGACGAAATCCGCGAAACTGCCATTGAGATGCACGGCTGCCTGCGGGAGATAAAAGTGGTCGAAGCACACAAACCAATATTCATAGCAGGCATTCTCATCGCGCTTTCGGACGATGATTTCTGCAAGACGTATTCGGCGTTGCCGTCGTTTAAAATGGTCATGTCAAACATACAGTCCGCGATTGAAAGCGTCTTGGAAAATAGCGGCATTCAAAGCGACAGAGCCTCCTACATAAAGCAGGTTTTCAAAACCTTGCAGGAGAATACAAAGTTCTCAGGCATCCCGCTCGTTCAAAAAAAGTCCATCAGCTGGTACGTCGAGCAGCTCGAACTGAAAATCAAGCCGATGATGGACTGCGCCGACAGCACAGTGGATGCGCTTGGCGTGTTTTATCACGAGTTTATCAAGTACTCCGGCGGCGACGGTAGCGGGTTGGGCATTGTCCTGACGCCTCAGCACTTGACTGAATTCATGTGCGACTTGGCGGGAGTGAACAAGAACAGCCGGGTCGTTGACATCTGCTGCGGCTCCGGCTCGTTCCTCGTGACGGCGATGAGCAAGATGTTCAGTGGCGCAAACCTGCAGGAAACAGAAAAAATCCGCCAAGAGCAGTTGTTCGGCATAGAGTTTGACGACGGCCTTTACACCCTTGCCATTGCGAACATGATAATCCGCCAAGCCGAAAAGTCAAACATTTACAAGGGCGACTGCTTCGACTCGGGCATTGCATGTGAAATCAAGGGGAAGAACGCAAACATCGGGTTGATCAACCCGCCATACTCACAGAAAGACAAATGTGAATTGGAGTTTGTCGAGCAGCTTCTTGAAATACTTGCAGTTGGCGGCACAGGCGTCGCTGTCGTGCCTATGAGCTGCGCCATTGGCACAAAATTCAAAGATGTGCGCGAAAGGCTGTTCGAAAAGCACACATTGAAGGCAGTGTTCTCGATGCCGGATGACATATTCTACCCGACTGGCACGAACCCCTGCGTCATGGTCTGGGAGGCGCACAGGGCACACGACAGCAGGCAGGAGACTTTCTTCGGGTACTGCAAGGACGACGGTTTTGTCAAACGCAAAAAACTGGGCCGAATCGACTGCTACGGCACATGGAAAGTTATAGAGGAGAAATGGCTCAGGCTGTACCGCAACCGTGATGCTGAGGACGGGCTATCCGCTCGGCAATGCGTCAAGCACAGCGACGAGTGGCTTTGCGAAGCTTATATGAAGACGGACTACAGCAGTTTGACACAAGCGGATTTCCAAAAAACCGTCAACGACTATCTGGCATATCTTGTGAAAGCGGGGGAAGCCTATGAAGCTTAAAGAACTGTTTGACGTCAAATACGGGGTTAGCCTATACAATCGGCAATAAGCGACGGCACTACTTCAACATCCAGTCGAGTGCGTTTATCTGTTTGATGCCGTTGTGCGAAGTGACCGGCGTGTTGTCCATCGTCAGGAGAAACTTCGGATTGTGGTCGCCTATGGATTCAAGCGGCGCAAGTTCGCGGCGCAGGGTTGTGCCGTCCGTATCTATGACGGTGTACGCGACTTGATAGTATTCCTCGCCCTCATCGCCGATAGCGATAAAGTCCACCTCGGTTCTGCCGACCTTGCCGATGTGAATCTCATAACCACGGCGCAACAGTTCAAGGAACACTACGTTTTCAAGGATATGCCCCATGTCTGCCTTCTTCGTTCCGAGCAGAGCGTATCGCAAGCCGATGTCGGCGGCGTAATACTTGTCGCCTGTTTTCAAGTATTGTTTCCCTTTAACGTCGTACCGCCCGATTTGGTAGAGGATGAAGCAATCTGTAAGTGCGGTCAGATAGCTCTCGACCGTGTGAACGGCGATTTTACGCCCAGCTGAAGTCATAGTGTCCGCGATTTTCTTGGTGGAACACATGTTTCCGATATTGTCAAACATAAAGCGGGAAACGCTTTTTAGCATGGCGGTGTTGGGGAATTTCCTGCGGGAAACAATGTCTTTAAGCACGATGGTGTCATAGATGCCTTGCAAATACAGCCTCCTGTCTTTAGGTTTTGCGATTTCCAACGCATAGGGAAACGCGCTGTTTTGGATATAGTCCATATACAAGCGTTCGCGATTCGCATCATCGGGAAACACAGATACATATTCCTTGAACGACAGCGGGAGCATCTTGATTTCAACATAACGCCCTGAAAGCAGGGTCGCCAGTTCACCGCTGAGGAGGTAAGCATTTGAGCCTGTTATATACACATCGCAGTTCTTTTTCACATATAGGCTGTCAACGCACTTCTGAAAGTCGGCCACACGCTGCACTTCGTCAATGAAGATATACATCTTCTGGTTCGGAATGATCTTCTCATTTATGAAGCTGTACAGCTGCTTGTAGGTTTCTATTTCATCAAATTCACCTTCTTCAAGGTTGACAGAAATGATTTGCTCGCCAGCGACACCATCTGAGCGCAAATAATCCTGATACAGCTCTAGCAACGTGGATTTTCCGCACCGCCTGATGCCTGTAACGACCTTTATCAACATCTTGTCCCGAAAGCTTACAAGGGAATCAAGATAGGCTTGTCTTTGAACCACAAGCTCACCCCCATTCGTAATTGCTGTAATTATAACAAAAGCTGCCCATGTCGTCAAGTATTTGCAGCAATGAGGCAAAAACTTTTCTGCGCACAGCAGCTGGTTCACATTTTTGCGGTGAATAAACGTTGAACATGTCGGAATCAGGGGTTTAAATTTTCTTTCAATTCAAGATTGCTCAAGCTATCCGGCATTAATCTAACAATAATGATACATTGGCCGGAGAAACCCTTGAATTTCAGCGGTTCTACAACCGCCATGAATCTGAAAAGATTTTTTAAACAGCGAAATTAAATTCTATTTTGCGCATATCTAACTGCTATCAATACGGCTATAGAATATAATGTTTTGGGAACATATCGGCGTTTGAGAAAATTCTTTATATACAGGAAAATGGTTGTCAAATTAACGCAGCATCGGCAAGTGAAAGGGGGGCAGTAGGCAGTGCCGGTCTTGGCGCTGGCGGAAACCAGCGATGGAAAAAGGGCGCAAAGCCTGGAAAACGAAATGTTAATCAAACTTACTTATTTTATTTGGAGGTAAACAAAAAATGAGAAAAACAAGAAAGATCGTATGCATGCTGTTTGTAGTGGCATTGATTGCCGCGCCATGTTCAGCATTTGCGTCCCAGTTCACCATTGACTATCAGATGAACACCAACCAAATGAACGGATCCAGGATCATGGGCTGGGTGGAAATGGTGAACCAGATGAATCAGATGGCTGACCTCTGCGATCAGATCGAAGTTGCGACTGTATCCGACTGGTTTGGGCCTGAGTTCCTGAGCGACGCCGGGTTCCCCCTCTATTTTGCTAAATTAGGGGATGGCGACACCATCATATGGATTACGGCTCAGATGCACGGCAACGAGAAGCTGACTACCGTTGGGTTGATGGAATTCATGTGGGAATATGCGAAGAGTGCTGCCCTTAGAGATGAGTTTAAGGATCTGACATTCTACTGCGTACCTATGTACAACGTTGATGGCGGAGCCGAGGCAACGGCGATAAGCACAAGGGGCATTGCTGGACGAGGCGGCATCAGGGGCTGCACGGTCTGGAGAGCAGACGGCACTACTCAGAGCACCAGCTTTGACCTGAACCGCGACTGGAAAATGAACCAGCGAGGCGAAGGCATGGGCTTCCAAGCCAAGACGACCCAGGGCTATTACAGGCTGTGGTGCGATGTTATGCCTGATTTTTCAATCGACAACCACCACCAAGGCAGCTACATCGTTAACAACAACCCCATAACCTATTCCCTCGGAATGGCTCTGATGCCCAGCAGCTCTAGGGTTCCCGCAGTGGCTGACCCAATTGCGGCAGGTTATTACACTAGCCACGTGGCTACAATACCTTATGCTGTGACGCTGCCTTTCATCAAAAATGGGCTCTACGACGACATGTGCAAGCAAATACAGAAGTCCATTTACGACAAAATAAGCGAAGACATAAGGAAGCTTTACGTTTATACCAGCTCAAGCCCGAATAGCACAACCCAGGCAGCCGCCAACGGCGCTGCCATCGGCGACGTTTACGTAAATTCTCCAATCGACCTTTACCCCGGCCTTGACCTCTACGGCGTCGGCGTAGCCGGCACCATGATGGGCCTTAATTTCAACGACTGGAACCCGTACAGGTGGAGCTGCCCGTCGTTCTACGTTGAGTCGGAGTACCAGTTCAACGCCAGCACGAACATTAACAACAGGCACAAGGGCATCGCCTTGCAGACCTACTACTACACCTTGGCTGCCGCAAGGACGATCCTGTCGGAAGACTACAAGGGCTACGATCCGGAAGATTACTACTTGGTGCAGCACATGACCAGTGGCTCAAGGTGCTCCATCAACACAGTGTACGGCATTGACAGGAGGATCGACCAGCCGCCTATCGATTGGTCGTTCATGGAGCCAGTGAAGTCCGGCATCAAGGCTGATGCAGTTACCGGCGTAGAAGGCAACGTGGAATTCACTGTCGAGATATTCCAGCCCGTCGACGTGCTGGCTGTTGAGCTCGAATTTGTCATTGACGGCCCGATGGCTGGCATCGGTGTAGAAGGCATCAACGGCTTCGAGCCTTTGACCGACATCTTCTGGACATACGCAGGAGCCGGCATGTGGAAAGGCGCTGTCACCATGAAATACGAGGCAGGCGGGGATTCGACCGGCTACACGCACAGGAAGATATCCGACATTGCCACCTTCGTCTTTGCGCCAACGGCCCAAGGCGATGCGTCCATGACACTGACAGGCTTTAATGTTGTAGGGATTGACGGCGACACGACAAAGTACATCAACTCTGAAATCACCAAGCCGACAGCTAATACAGTCATAGAGCAGCTTGTATGGTCAAAATACGACCTGAACAAGGACAACATCGTTGATGCCCTTGACCTTGGCATTATGCTGCTGTACTGCGGCTTCGATGCAGACAGCGAAGATTGGGCCAACTTGGTCAAGGTCAATGATTCCAGGGGCAGGCCAGTTACAGCAAGCATGTGTGACGTAAACTGCGACGGCGTAATCGACATGCTCGACCTGCTTGACCTGTTCATTCACTATACGAAATAAGCTTAAATAACAAATAGGTTGATCTTTTTATGACGAAACAACTGCCTACGGAAACAATGGAGACTGTTTTCGTAGGCAGCGTTTTAATCTGAATTTCAAATAATTTCAATCATGCAGATAAATCTAACAATAATCTAACGCACAGAAATTGATATCAGGCGCAAACGCTTGCAAACAGCGGCTTTACAATGGGACTCTCGGGAAACGGCAGCCGTTGCAGTTGAATGGAAATATCAATAAAATTTCCATTGCTGTATTATTTCTAACGCTACCTCTAACAATTATGTTATATAATATTAGTCAACTCAAGTTGAGTTGCACTATTTTTATTAGGAGGTAATTAAAAATGAGAAGAAGTAAGTTGTCAAGAAAGCTGATTTGCCTGTTTGTTGTCGCAATGATGGTTGCTGCCCCTTGCACTGCATTTGCGTCACAACTAACGATCGACTGGCAGATGAACACCGGCCAGATGGCAGGGCAAAGGATCCTGGGCTGGCAGGACATGGTAAGCCAGCTCAAACAGATCGGCGACATGTGCGACGAAATCGACGTCTACACCGTGGCAGACTGGTTTGGCCCCGAATTCGTCAGCGACGCCGGCTTCCCACTCTATTTTGCAAAGGTGGGGAACGGCGACACAGTCATCTACATGTCGGCTCAAATGCACGGCAACGAGAAGCTGACCACCGTAGGCATGATGGAGTTCCTGTGGGAGTACGCGAAAGACGCAGCCCTCAGGGAAGAGTTCGCTGGACTGACCTTGTACTGCATACCTTTCTACAATGTTGACGGCGGCTCTGAGAGCAGCAACATAAGCCCGACGGGCGTTGCAGGGCGCGGCGGCATAAGGGGTGCCACAGTTGTTCAAAGGAACGGCATTACCAGCACCAGCTTTGACCTCAACCGCGACTGGAAGACGAACCAGCGAGGCGAAGGCTTGGGCTTCCAAGCAAAAACGACTCTGGGTTACTACAAACTGTGGTGCGAAATCATGCCCGACTACGCCCTTGACCTGCACCACCAGGGCAGCTACGTCGTCGGCAGCAACCCCATAACGTTCTCCCTTGGGATAGCCCTTATGCCAAGCGGCCCGGACGTCCGTGCGATTGCTGACCCCATCGGCGCAGGCTTGCTGACCGGCAATACCGCAACAATCCCCTATGCCGTGACGCTGCCATTTATCAAGAATGGGCAATACAACGACATTATTAAGCAAGTCCACAAAGCGTCATACGACAAGATGTGGGAAGACGTAAAGAATCTGCACGTCTACACCAGCTCAGCCCCCAATAGCACCAGCCAGGCGACAGCCAACGGTGCCCGCGTAGGCGACGTTTACGTTGGCCCGTGCATCGACCTTTACCCCGGCGTCGACATTTACGGCGTCACGGTCTCAAATGTCATGCTGGCGCCAAACTACAACGACTGGAACCCGTACAGATGGAGCTGCCCGGGATTCTACACCGAGCACGAGTACCAGTTCAACGCCAGCACGAACATGACGAACAGGTACAAGGGCATCGCTCTGCAGGTCTATTACTACATTAAGGCTTTCTGCAGGACGTTCATCACCGAAGACTACAAGAACTACGATCCGGACGACTACTGGAAGGTTCAGCACATGACCTCAGGGAACAGGAATTCGCTAACGACAGTGTACGGCGTTGACAGGGATCTCAGGGTTGCACCGGTTGATTTCTCATTCATGGATCCCGTGAAAGCCGGCATCAAGGTTGATGAAGTTTCCGGCGTTGAGGAGAACGTGGATTTCACTGTGGAGATATTCCAGCCCACCGACGTCCTCGCTGTTGAACTCGAATTCGTTATCGACGGCCCGATGGCAGGCGTCGGCGTAGAAGGCATCAACGGCTTCGAGCCCTTGACCGACATCTTCTGGATTTATGCAGGGGATAGCAAATGGAGAGGCTCTGTCACCATGAAATACGAAGCGGGCGGCGATTCGACCGGATACACCCACAAGAAACTGTCAGACATTGCCAAATTCGCCTTTGCGCCAACAGCCGAGGGGAATGCATCCATGACGCTGACGGGCTTCAATGTTGTAGGGATTGACGGCGACACTACAAAGTACATCAACTCCGAAATCACCAAACCGACAGCCAATACAGTCATCGAACAGCTCGTCTGGTCAAAGTACGACCTGAACAAGGACAACATCGTCGACGCCCTCGACCTCGGCATCATGCTCCTGTACTGCGGCTTCGACAGCGACAGCGCAGATTGGGCCAACTTGGTCAAGGTCAATGATTCCAGGGGCAGGCCAGTTACAGCAAGCATGTGCGACGTCAATTTTGACGGCGTGATCGACATGCTCGACCTGCTCGACCTGTTCATCCACTACACCAAATAATTAGCGTACCGCGCGCAGTTTAGAGTATTAAACCGGCGGAGCGCGGCTTCGCCGGTTTGTTTGAAAAAAATAGCCGGCGCACGAGTTCCCATCGTGTGCCACACATATAAATAGATAACAGGAGGAAGATTTAACATGAAGAAATTATTGGTTTTATTACTGGTTCTTTCGCTCGCGTTCACCGGCGCAGTCACAGTTACAGCATCGAACAGCGCACCGGCTGAGGCAAGCGGAGTGCCGCTTTTGGCGGTGACAGTTCCCACTTGGGACGAGGCTGACGTTATTTGGCAGGCTGGCCTTGACATCCTGGGCCATGAAATTGATGACGACATCGGCATCACTTTCCATATGGTGGCCTCGGACTATGTCATGAACTACATTGCTGAGAACAACATCGAGTACACTGTGGTCAACGAAATAGGCATACGCCCTGAAGACTTCGGTGGATACAGGTACGAGCCAGGCGCAGCAGCCTTGGCTGACGAGCAGCCAATCGCGAATACATGGCCGTTAAGCTCGACTAACTTGCCACAAAGAAGGCCCGACTTGACTCGCGAATACGACAAATATTTTGATCCGACCGGCGTTTTGATGAATGAGCAGTACGGGCATCCGGAGCGCCGCGGTTTCAGAACTGTAACGGAATACTATTCCGAGGTGAACTATCTGGCCGAAACTTATCCGGAGCTCTGCAAAAAGCACGTGATTGGCGCGTCTTTCCAAGGTTTCCCAATTTACTGCCTTGAAGTGACCAGCACTCCGGGTGCCAACGACGGCAAGCCTTGCTCTTTCCAAGTCAGCCCTGACCATGCAAGGGAATGGCCGGCGTCCGAGATGCTCATGAACACTATTTGGTTTCTGCTTACAAAATACCAGATCGACCCACAGGTAACAGAGCTTTTGGACACCACCAGGATATTCTTCGTGCCCATGTCGAACCCGGACGGCGCCCACTATGACCACACGCGGGTCAGCGGAACCAGCCAGCCCGGCTCTTGGCGCAAGAACGTGAACACCAACGGCTCTACCAGCGCAAGCAACTGGGGTGTTGACCTTAACAGGAACTATCCTTACGATTGGGGCAACAACGATGGTTCAGCCAGCACGATCTCAAGCGACACATACCGTGGCGTTGCGCCCTTGAGCGAACCTGAAAACGAAGCAAAGATGACCATAGCCCTCAACAACATGATTATGACTTCAATTACCCATCACACTTACAGCGAACTGGTGCTGTCGCCATGGGGGCAGAACAACGATCTTCCCAGCCAGGACGCCATAGACCTAGGCCGCAGGATGGCTGACATCAACCTGTACAACGATTACAGGTCAAGAGGCCTTTATGCCACCAACGGCGGTTTTGACGACTACATGTACGGTGCATTGGGTTCCCTCAGCTACTGCTTTGAGCACAACACTGTCAACTTCGCACGCCCCTACAACGGGGACACCGACGGGGACACCAGCTACGGCAGGTACGGCGCCACGACCGAGTTTAAAGATTATTACGGCAACCAGAGGTGGTTCAACCTGCAGTACCCAACGACGCTTACAGGAACCAGGGCACCTGCGGCAACAATCACGGCTGATGCGGTCGTCATAACGGGACCCTTTGACACTTACACCGACGCCAACAAAGCCGGAACTGCTGCAAAAGTCCAAGCGGTTGCTGACCAGCTCGAAGGCAAAATACTGATAATGCACATTGGAAGCAGCAACGCCAACACCTCCGCAGCTTTGAGGGCGGCGCAGGATGCGGGCGCAGTCGCAGTTATCCTTTCGAAGAACAATTCCGGAACAATAGGCCTTTGGAGGCCGGCGTTTGGAACAGACGCTGCCGCGCAGGCTATAACAATTCCAGTTGCGGGCGCCCTTGACGCTTACTGCAGGGAAATCGACGAGTACATTCAAAAGAACGGCAAATGCGAAGTTTCGATTCTAAGCCGCGACCTAGTGAATGAAGGGGCTGGCGGAGTGCAGTGGTATTTCAGAAGGAACATTGGCGCTTTCATGCTTAACATGGACGCTGCCAGGGAATACGCCTCGCATATCACCGGCAAAGTCGTTGACACCAGTGGCAACCTGCTCGATGCACAGCTCAACCTTTCTGTTGTTGCTAAGGCTCGGCTGAGAAACACAAGCGGCACCATCTTGGCAAACACCTACGACAGGACAAGAAGGGCTGTCCTCGACATAGCAGACGGTGCCTATGACTGGTCGGTCAACCCGTCAGAGCAACCTCACCAGAGCTCATACGGCGACAATGGCGGTTACAAGATCGTCGCCAGTTCATCCGGCAAATACGACACGACCAACAATGTGAAAGTTATGGATCGCAAGCTCACGTACTCAGATGTAGACTTCGTGATGACGACTGCCATATCCAGCACCTTTGACTTCGACAAAGCTTGGGGGCCAGTGGGCACAGTCACCGTACCGTTCTCCACACACAACACAGACGGCACGGTTGGGGTTATTGACGGCGCAGCTGTGACCGCAACTGTTGGCGGCCTGCCCGTTGCAGTGGACTCCCTTGGCGGCGGCAGCTACACTGCCACCTTCGATCCGGCCGACTTGAACCTTGGCACAGACACCGCCGAGCTGGTCATCAACTTCGACGGCGGCGCGGCACACTCCGCGTTCGCTGCGGACATTGAGCTTGCCTGCGTGTACGTAGACCTTAGCACTGATACAGTTACCTACGTCAGCGACGATGTGGCATACACTGTATCGCTCCGCGATGCAGTGGACGTTCTGGCAGTCGAGCTGGAATTCACCATCGACGGCAACATGCTGGCGGGGAAAGGCATTGAGGGGCTAAACGGCTTTGACAACATGAACAACATCCTTTGGATTTACGCCGGGGACAACCTCTGGAAGGGCACAGTGACATTGGATCTTCCGTCGGGCTCTACAACAGGGCTTACGGCTGCAGGTCCTGTTGACATCGCAGTGTTCACCTACGGCGCAAAAGGCTACGGCAACGCCACTATGGCTTTGACAGGCGCAAGGGCGGTCGGCCTCTTTGGAGACACGACCAGGTACCTGACCACCGCCATTGGCGAAGGCACAGCTACTTCGATCATAGCCAAGTCGAAATACGACCTCAACAGGGACGGTATTGTTGACGCGCTAGACCTAGGCATCATGCTGCTTTACTGCGGCTTCGACAGCGATTCCGCTGATTGGGGCACTTTAGTAAAAGTCAATGACGCTTGGGGCAACGGCGTCACGGCAAGCATGTGCGACGTCAACGGAGACGGCCTGATTGACATGCTTGACCTTCTCGACCTGTTCATACACTACACGAAGTAGTCGTTGAAAATATAACAAGCCGGGCTCCTTATCAGGGAGCCCGGCAAAAAAAGCAAAGGAGTGAAAGGGAATGAAAACCAACAAGTTATCACAAAAACTATTGTGCATGCTGCTTGTTATTGCTCTAGTTCTGATACCATGCACAGCTTTCGCATCGTCGATTGCACTTAACAAGCCGTCCAACGCCGGCTTGGCAGTCGGTAACAGGATAATGACTTGGGACGTCATGGTGAACCAGATCCACGCCATGGCTGAACTCTGCGACGACATGGAAGTATGCACCATCGCAGATGTGTTCGGAAATCCTGAGTTTACCAGCGAAGCAGGAATGCCTCTTTACTTTGTGAAGGCTGGCCACGGTGACAAGGTTGTATGGCTGGAAGCCCAGATCCACGGCAACGAGAAGCTGACATCCATGGGATTGATGGAATTGCTGTGGGAATACGCGAAGGACGAAAACCTCAGGGCTGACCTTGAGGATTTAACCATCTACGCCATCCCCATCTACAACGTGGACGGCTCAAGGGCCAGCTACACCAGTGCCGGCGTACCCAACTACAACAACGCCCAGAGGGGCACCTGTGTTTGGAACGCAAACGGCACAGTGCGTTCAAGCAATTTGGACTTGAACCGCGACTGGAATTTCGGGCTGAGAGGGAACCCCGTGGCCTTTGTAGCGAAAGAATCAAGGGCGTATTTCAGGCTATGGGCAGACATCATGCCTGACATAGCTATCGACATGCACCACCAGAACACCGTCAGCTTCGGCACCCCCTCCCTGCCCTATACCATGTCCTTGGGCACCGCGCTGAACGCCAGTGGGCCTAGGACCCCTGCAGTGGCAGATCCGGTTGGCGAGGGCTTGCTCAGTGCCAGCGCTACCAGCAACAACATCTTTTATGCCATTACTCTGCCTTTCCTTAGGGACTACGAAGTTCAGATTAAACAGCAGACAAAGTACGTTTTCGATCAGATTGCCGGCGACGTAAGAGATCTGTTCGTGTATCCTTCAGGCACAAACGCCGGCCAGCCCTACACTCACGTACCTATCAACATCTATCCTGGCGTAGACGTGTACGGCGGAGCTGTTTCCGGCATGATGCTGGGAGTCAACTACAACAACTGGAACCCGTACCAGTACACCTGCCCAGCCTGGTTCTGGGAAGTTGAGCAGCAGACAAACAACAACACCACGAACCTGACAGCAAGGTACATCGCTATAGCATGGCAGAGCTATTACGGCGCAAAAGCCGTCTGCTACATGATAGCAAATGACGATTTTGACACCTATGACCCTGACACCTATTGGGACATGCCCTATGCAACTTCCGGAACCTTCAGCGCGATTTCCACAACTTATGGCACTGACAGGAACCACAGGCTCCCGCCGGTAGATTTCTCGCCTTTGGATTATGTGAAAGCAGGCATCAAGGCAGATGCGGTTTCTGGGGTTGAAGACAATGTAGAATTCAACGTTGAGATATTCCAGCCGAAGGACGTGCTGGCTGTCGAGCTGGAATTCAACATCAACGGCCCGATCGCAGGCGTCGGAGTTGAAGGCATCAATGGCTTTGAACCTATGACCGAAATCTTCTGGGTTTACGGAGGAAACGACACTTGGAAGGGTTCCGTCACTATGAAATACGAGGCAGGCGGCGACTCAACCGGGTACACCCACAAGAAACTGTCTGACATCGCCAAGTTCGTCTACGCTCCGATTGCAGAAGGTGAAGCGGCTATGACGCTGACAGGCTTTAGGGTTGTTGGTATCGACGGCGACACGACAAAGTACATCAGGTCTGAAATCACTATCCCTTCAGCCACGACAACCATTGAGCAGCTCATATGGTCAAAATACGACCTGAACAAGGACAACATCGTCGATGCCCTCGACCTCGGCATAATGCTCCTGTACTGCGGCTTCGACAGCGACAGTCCCGATTGGGCAAATTTGGTCAAGGTCAACGACTCCAGGGGCAGGCCAGTCACAGCAAGCATGTGCGACGTGAACTGTGACGGCGTGATCGACATGCTAGACCTGCTTGACCTGTTCATTCACTACACTAAATAGCATTCAAAAGACACATCTTGTATAGTGTATGACGTCAAAACCGACGAAGCGACAATTTCGTCGGTTTTGACACATTATTCTAACAATTTTGTCAGTGGCGAATTGTTGTCAAAGTTGAAAAACTAAGCATTCGTATGAATCGCATACCGACTAGACGAAAATTTTTGAAAATAGAAAAACAAAAAAAGTAATTCTTATTATTTTCGACATCTAACGAGTAATCATACAATTTTATTTTATAATTGAGTTGATGAAACGGTTACAGTTATTGCAAAATTAGCTTTAGCACAGTTTATTTCATTAAAGGAGGAAAAAAATGAAAAGGAAATTTGTTTGCATGGTGGTTGTTCTTGCTCTTTGCATCGCACCATGTACCGCATTTGCGGCACCAGACCAAGGCATAGGCGCCACGATAATGACGCATGACCTGATGGTAAGCCAACTGCTGGAGATCGACGCGCTGAGCAGCGACGTCGAGCTGTTCAAGCTTTCGGACAGGTATGGCCCTGATGCCACTGCCGAATCCGGCAAACCTCTCTATGTGCTCAAGATGGGCGACGGCGACATCGTTGTTTGGATCCAAGCAAGGATACACGGCAACGAAAGGATCACCACTATTGGCTTCATGGACTTTATATGGGAATACATAGGGTCAGCAGCACTGAGGGCCGACCTCGCAGATTTGACCATCTATGCCATCCCCATCTACAATCCGGACGGGTCAGACCGCAACCAGAGGGGCACTGTGGTCCAGCCAGAAAACCGCCTCCCTGGCCAGACTGGAGTGACCGGCCCTGGGCAGTACACCAACTATGACCTTAACCGCGACTGGAAGGTTGACCTTGCAGGCGAAGGCGTAGCTTTCGGCGCATTGGAGTCAAAAGCTTACTACAAGCTCTTCTGCGACATCATGCCTGATTATTCCCTTGACCTGCATCACCAAGGATCGAAGAACACCACTCCGACGAATGGCAGCAGGATACCGGGGTATGTAAGCGGTTCGATGCCGATCACCATGTCCATCGGCACGTCCCTCTACATCGACGGCCCGACGCTTCCCTACATCAAGGACTACAACACAAAGATGAAGCAGCTGGGCGGATACGTTTTCCGTGAAATAGCCGATGACGTAAGAATGGCTTTCCCGACTCCGTACGCTTTGCCGTGCATCGACATGTACAGCGGCATCGAAATATTCGGTGGCGTAGTCTCCGGGATGAGCCTCGGCATCAACTACGAAGGCATCAACCCGTACAACCACAGCTGCCCGACGCTGTTCTTTGAATCAGATGGCAACAACACCGCAGCGATCTCTGCAAACACCTTGGCTATCGCCAAGCAGAACTACTTGGGCGTCATGGCTTTCTGCAAAGGCATCGTCACCGGCGAAGTATTGACCGTAGACGAGGACATCTATTACAACATTCCGTACAGCGGGACCAGGCCGACGATGAGCCCTTCAAGCCGCGACTACGACACCAGCGCGAACGGGCGTCATACCCAATGGGTGCAGTCGGTTAGAAACACTGGGCTTTGGTACTACACCACCAAAGCAGGCCTGAAAGCCCTCGAAGTTTCCGGAGTCGAAGGCGACGTGGAATACACCCTTGAGGTTTACGGCGCAAAAGACGTCCTAGCTCTCGAACTGGAATTTGTGATTGACGGCCCTCTCGCAGGCATTGGCGTTGAAGGAATCAACGGGTTTGAGCCAATGAGCGACATCTTCTGGATGTATGCAGGAAACGGCACTTGGAGCGGCTCCGTCACCATGAAATACGAGGCTGGGGATTCTACCGGTTTCACGGCAAGGAAACTGGCTGACGTAGCTAAGTTCGTATACGCCCCGACGGCACAGGGCGATGCTACAATGACGCTGACAGGCTTCAGGGCCGTGGGCTATGACGGCGACACAACAGTATACCTTGACTCAGCGATCGCCATCCCGTCAGTGACGACCACCATTGAGCAGCTTGTGTGGTCAAAATACGACCTGAACAAAGACAACATCGTCGATGCCCTTGACCTCGGCATCATGCTCCTGTACTGCGGCTTCGACGCTGACAGCCCCGATTGGGACACCCTGGTCAAAGTCAATGACTCCAGGGGCAGGCCGGTCACAGCAAGCATGTGCGACGTCAACTGTGACGGCGTGATTGACATGCTCGACCTGCTCGACCTGTTCATTCACTACACGAAATAACATCCAAGCACCACTACCATAAAAAAACCGGCGAAGTGAAAGCTTCGCCGGTTTTTTTCAATTAAACACAAATCTCACTCGAATTTCTTTGTGGCGTCCAGGTATTTTACGAGGACGCCAAGATTGGCGTAGTACATGGAAAATTTGTCGTTTTTTTGCACCTGAATTAGCTCGGATTCTGCGAGTTTTTTTAGGTGCTGCGATATTGTCGCTTGAGAGTAGTCAAAAGCAGCAACGACGTCTTTGTTGCATACAGGCACCCTATCCTTGTTGCGTTTCATTATAAACCGGTAGATTTTGATTCTGGCAGGATGCGCCAACGCATCCGAAACCCGCGCTACCAGCAGTATTTCTTCTTCCTGAAGTTCGTCGGTTTCTTTACGCAGTCTCATGGCTTACTCTGCAGGCGCAAGGCGCGCTTGGAAATGGCGAAGGATCGGAGGTTCCCACGTTATGCGGTAGCCTCTTTTAATGCTGTGCGCACGCTCTTTTATGGCAACCAGCGCATCCGTCACTACGTCAAAGTGAGCTTGGGTGTAGACCCTGCGTGGTATGGCCAGCCTTGTAAATTCAAATTGCGATTTTAGCTGCTCGCCAGTGTCTGGGTCGTTGCCGAGCATGTATGAACCGATGTCGCAGCAGCGGATGCCCGCCTCCTTGTAGAGTTCGATGGCAAGCGTCTGCCCCGGAAACTCGTAGTACGGCAGATCCGGGAACATGTGCTGCGCGTCAATGAACACGCCGTGCCCGCCTACAGGGGACTGGTACACTATTCCTGCATCGTCAAGCTTTGAAGCTATGTATTCCATTTGCCCTATGCGGTAAGCCAGGTAATCGTCGTTTATCGACTCATATAAGCCTATGGCGAGAGCCTCCATGTCGCGCCCGTTTAGGCCGCCGTAGGTGAAAAACCCCTCGTAAGAGATGCAGTTTGCCCGGATTGGCAGCAGCAGCGGAGTGTCTGCGTCTTTAACCCCGATGAGGCCTCCCATGTTAACTATGCCGTCTTTCTTGGCTGACATGGTGAAAAGGTCTGCGTAGCTGAACATCTCGCGCACGATTTCCTTTATCGGTTTGCCTGCGTAGCCTTCCTCGTCCCTCTTTATGAAATACGCGTTCTCAGCGAAGCGCGCACTGTCAATATCGAGGAGGATGTTGTATTTTTTGCAGATATCGCTTGTTTCGCGCATGTTTTTAATAGATACAGGCTGGCCGCCAGCCGAATTGTTCGTGACAGTCAAAACGACAAGCCCAACGTTTTCGGGCCCCAGCTCGTTGATGAGCTTTTCCAAGCCGACCACGTCCATGTTCCCCTTGAACTTCGCCCTCTTGCCGGGATCCTTCGCCTCCTCGACCACGCAGTCGATGGCGCGGGCGCCGGCCAGTTCAACATGTGCTCTGGTGGTATCAAAAAACATGTTGGATATGGCGTACTTCCCCTTGCCCAGCAAGATGGGGAAAACGACTTTTTCTGCAGCGCGCCCTTGATGGACTGGCTGGATGTAGCCGTAGTTGAAAATGTCCTTGCCAGCTTCTGCCAATTTGAAATAGCTGTTTGCCCCGGCATAAGACTCATCGCCGATCATCAAGCCGCCCCATTGGTTTTGGCTCATGGCGTTCGTGCCCGAATCAGTCAATAGGTCGATGTAACAGTCTTCGCCGCGCAGGTTGAACACGTTGAAGTTAGCTTCTTTGATTTTTGCTTCTCTTTCTTCTCTCGTCAGCATCCGCAAAGGCTCAACGACCTTGATGCGGAATGGTTCCGGTACGTACTTTATTGCCATAAAATCCTCCTTATCGACTAGTGGTAATTCGGGAATATTATACATCAGAACACGTTGAAAAGCAAGGGGTTTTTCCCTTGCAGATCATACCGCGCCAAGCACCAAGCGGGAAGCGCGACCGCTTATTTCTCTGCCTTGAGTAATTTTATCAAGGTTACTAATGCTTGAATCTCGTCATCTGACAGGTGCTGGAATTCCTCAAGCAGCAGCTTGAGGCTTCCTGTCATGTACGGCAAGCCTGATTCTTCGGCTATTTTGTGTCCACGTGGGATTTCTGCTGTCGCAAAGTAGCTGATCGGCAGGTGCAACTTGTCTGCGTAGTCCTCGACGGTCGTTATCTTTGGGATGCGCTGATTGTTCTCATACCGGCTTATCACCTGCTTCGAAGTTCCGAGCACTTTTGCGAATTCCTCTTGTGACAATCTTTTCTCATATCGAATTTTCTTCAATACTTCCCCAAAGGGCATCTTCTCATTCATTTCCTCGTCCTCTTTCTAGTCTTCTGCATCTGCTTATCTTAATTTAATCATTTTTCGCCGGGAAATTCAAGACAAAAATGAAATTAATTTTATTTGTCGCCAATTAGTTGACAACATAGATGTATTGAGTTATTATTAATATAGAATTTATTGGTTGGCAAAACAGTCAAAGAAAGGATGGTCACAATGGCTGACAAAATTTTAGCACTAAGAGGGCTGATCTACGGAAAATTTGATTCCGAGACAGCATTCGCAAAGCGTTTAGGCTGGTCGCGTCAGCGGCTAAACAAGATCACATCAGGAAAAAGCAAGCCTGATATCGATGAAGTCTTTATTATTGCGCAGGGGTTGGAAGAGGATTTTGAGACTGTCGCCCAAGTTTTTTTGCAGTATTGGTCACCAAAAAGGCAACTAAAATCTGTTCACTTTGACCTTGACGAGTCCGTTGCGCCCGAGGAATGCTCAGATTCTGACGAATAGCAGATCGCTCCGTCAATCATTGTAATATCGACATCCAGCTTGAATATGTTTTCAGGCGGGATGCTTAGTATGTCGCCGGAAAGGACGATCATGTCAGCAAGCTTTCCGGGTTTTATGCTGCCCTTGATTCCTTCTTCAAAGGACGCATAAGCGCCGTTGTACGTTGCGCACCTGATTGCTTCCATGACTGATATCGCTTGGGTCTTGTCGCACTGATAGCTGCTCTCCCTGTCGCACCTGTTCACGGCTGCGTCGAGGGTTGCCATGCCCGCAGGGTATGACGGGGTGTCGCTGTGAACCGAACACTTGATGCTCGCATCCAGCATGCTCCTCAGTGCGCATATGTTCTTGTTTCTTTCCTCGCCGTAAAAATCCAAGAATTTTCGGCCCAATTTGTAAATTGAAGAAACGTTGACGCTAGGGCAAATGTTCATCTTTGCCATCCGGCTGACGAGGTCTTGGTCAGTAATCGTGCAGTGTTCGATTCGGTGACGCAGGTCTGGCCGAGGGTTTGCCCCAAATGCTTTTTCATATCCTTCAACCATGTATTCAATGGCCAAGTCCCCTATGGCGTGGGCAGTTGCTTGGCATTCTGCATCGTTGATCTTTTTTATGTACTCAGCCACTTCGCCTCTCTGCCAGCCAAACTCGCGAGGCAGGCTTGGGTCGTGGGAGTAGGGCGCCCTCGTGCCGCAGGAAGGCGCTCCGGAACCGCCGTCGATCATGAACTTGCTGCTGCCAATCCGGAAATGCGGATCGCCAAGGCCACTCATAAGCCCCAAACCCAGCCAGTGCTCATTGTCCTCCTTTGAAAAAGGTTTCCCCAGAACGCTGTGGAGCATCATGTAGGTGCGCACGATGAATTCACCGCTGGTGCAGAGCTTTTGCATGATATGGTAAGACGCTTTGCCGAATTCCCCACAGTCGTGGATGGAAGTTATGCCATTTTCAAGGCAGTGCTTTTGAGCCTTCAGCGCGGCTTTTTTTTGCGCTTCTTCTGAGTATCCGACTTCTGCCCAGAGCCTGAAGTGGGTATGGCCGCGCACCAGCCCGGTGAGTTTCCCGTCCTTGACTTCAACCTCGCCCACCGGGTATTTGACAGCGTCGCCTGCCCCGAAAACCCCGAGCAACGCCAAGGCTTTGCTGTTGTACACGCAGACATGCCCGCCGCCGTGCATGCACTGGACGGGGTTTGCAGGAGCTGCGGCATCAAGCTCCTCGATTGTCGGGTGCCGCTGCTCAGGCAGGAGAGAAGGCTCATAACCCATCATCGAAACCCATTCCCCATGCTTTTTTAAAGCTGCCGCCTTTCTTAAAACATCCAATATGCCTGCAATGGATTTGCAGTTTTCGTAAAAAGTGTCGATTATCGCAGCATCCGCGTCCGGCTCAACCAGCCCTGACAGTATGGCGTGGTAGTGGGTGTCAACGATTCCAGGCATAAGCGTCCTTCCCTTGAGGTCGATGAATCTTGTCCTATCATCTGTTACGCCTTCAAGCCCGTCATTTGATCCCACATACAGTATCCGATTGCCCTTCACCGCAACTGCTTCGGCTAGCGTGTCGTTTTCATCAACTGTAATTACGGAGCCGTTTACAAACGCTACGTCAGCGCATTCAAAACGGTTGATATATTCAGGTTCCAATAGCTTGTACTCCTCCACAATGCAGTGATGTCTATAGCTTGAACGCCTCCTTCGCGTCAGAAAGGGCGCCGTCAAGCCTCTCTATAACTTGGTCAATAGTTTCATACGTGAGGATCGCAGGCGGTTCTATGCGGACTGTCTTGGCGTTGACAAGGGTGCCGGCTGTCATGACTTTTCTTGCGAACAGACCCTTCGTCACTTCGTAGCCAACTTCGGCTTCCGGGAATTCCATGCAGATGAGGAGCCCTGCGCCTCTGAACGATTTGAGGACGGTCGGGTATTTTTTCTGCAGTACGCCAAGTCTTTCCATAAAGTAATCGCCCTTCTCCCTGCACATGCCAGGGGTGTCGTTTTCCAGCATGAATTTAATGGTTGAGATGGCAGCTGAACATGCGAGCGGATTTCCGCCGAACGTTGGAGACCCCAGTATCCATGGGTTGTCGATAAGTTTTTGCGTCCACATTTTAGGTCTTGCGATGATGCCCGTTATCGGCATAACGCCGCCGCCGAATGCTTTGCCATAGGTCATAATGTCCGGGGTAACGTCCTCGACCTCCACCCTCCACATGGTTCCGGTCCTCCCCATGCCGGTTTGGATTTCGTCGCAGATCATGGCCACGCCGTATTTGTCGCAGATATCCCTCACCGCTTTCAGGTACCCCATTGGTGGGATGACCACCCCCGCTTCGCCCTGAATTGGCTCGATTATTACGGCGGCAACTTTTTCGCCTACCGCTTGGAGGTTTTTAATCGCCGCTTCCATGGCGTCAGCATTGCCGTATTCCACATGCTGTACCTGCTGGATCATGGGCAGGTAGTCTTCCCGGTAAGCACCCTTACCGCCCATCGAGATGGCACCGAGCGACTTCCCATGGAAAGCGCCAACTGTTGAAATGAACCATCTGCCTCCGGTTGCTATCCTTGCAAGCTTGAGCGACATCTCGACAGCCTCAGCCCCGCCGTTCGTGAAAAAGCAGTACTGGAGGTCACCCGGCGTTATCTGGGCCAAAAGGTGGGCAAGGTAACCCCTCAGAGGGTCAATAAGCTCTTGGCTGTGCAAGGCGTATTTGTCAAGCTGCGCCCTTACTGTCTTCATTATTGCAGGGTTCCTGTGGCCGCAGGTGTAAATGCCGAACCCACCGAGGCAGTCAATGAACTGAGTCCCGTAAAGGTCTTCGAAATGCTCCTCAGAATCCGTCCATTCCACAAATGCTTCGTTTGTGGACACTGACTTTCGGTACATAAGCCACCCGGGATTGACGTTTTCATTGAAATTCGATATGGAATCCTTAACTATTCTGTCTTTTTCCTCCCGAGTCAGCTCATCTTTTTCAATGTAGCTAACAATTCGGGCAGCTTCTTCCAGCGCAAGATTTTTGTTCTTAGCAGTCATTTTGTTGACCTCTCTTTCAATCGTCTTTTTTTTGCGACAGTATGGACTTAACGGTTCTATTGATGTAAACTACATAAGGTGGAGGTGATTTTATCAAGTACTTCAAAGACTTTCTTTACGGCCTGATCCTAGGGACGTCCGGCATTGTCCCCGGAATAAGCATTGGGACGATAGCGGTGCTGCTGAATATTTACGACAGGATACTCTACTCAGTTAGCTTGGTCGATTTCAGGAAAAACTTAGCTGTTCTGGGGCCTCTCGCCCTTGGCGGCGCTTGCGGCATTTTTTCCTTCAGCAGGCTGATGGCTTTTTTGCTTGCAAAATACGAAATGGCCATGTACTTCTGTTTTATCGGAATAATCGCCGGCTGCATCCCCATGATCTATAAGCGGGCAAAATACGACAAGATAAAACCTAGGAACGCAGCTGTTTTCGCGGCGTCTTTTGCCATCATGGCAGCGCTTGCCTTCATTGACAGGGGCACTTTAACAAACAAGACGCTGGCTCAGCTCGGTGGCCTCTCTGCAGCCCTTTCTCTTCGGATTTTTTTCGCTGTGCTGGCCAGCACTGTCGCCATGCTGCTGCCTGGGATAAGCGGCTCCCTTGTCATGCTTCTCCTTGGCGTTTATACGGTAGCCATCGAAGCGGTTTCAACTTTCAACTTCGCAGTCGTCGCAATTGCAGGGGCAGCTGTGCTCTGCGGCGGGCTAATAGGCGTCAAGCTCATCAAAGCAATGCTCCGATCCCACCCCCAAGCATTGTATTGCGGCATTTTAGGGCTGATAACAGGTTCGATATTCACGATTTACCCCGGATTTTCAGCAGACGCACAAGGGGCAATGTCAATATTCTTAATGGTCTTATCTGCGGTGCTAACCTTTCTTTTTTCAAAAAAGGCCGCTCAATCCGTGTAGTTGTCGAAGTACCCCTGCACGTACACGATGGGCGTTCCCTTGTCGCCGCTTCCGGAAGTCAAGTCGCAAAGGGAACCGACAAGGTCCGCAAGCTTCCTTGGCGTCGTCCCCTGCGCAGCCATGTCTTCCCCCAAGTTGCTTCCTTTATGCCTGATGTATTCTGATATGGCCGCTTTCAGCTCGTCACCCTTGAGGTGCGGAAACTCGTTGTCCGCAATGTATTTCAGCTTCACCTCGTTAGGAGTCCCCTCAAGTCCCTTCGTGTACCCTGGCGATACGACCGGGTCTGCAAGTTCCCATATCCTCCCGACTGGGTCTTTGAACGCACCGTCGCCGTAAACCATAACTTCGACGGTCCTGCCAGTCTTTTCCCGTATTTCGGCTTGAATTTCACGAACAAAGGAGTCGCAGCCCTCCGGAAAGAGTTTTATCTTGTCCTCTGTCGCTTTATTTGACCCCAGTATCCCGTATTTTCTGTTGCATCCGCTGCCTGACACGCTTTCCGTCAGAATGTCGTCAAGTCCGATGACTGTTTTCGCGCCTGCGGCTTTCAGCAGCCTCTTGGTCCGTGCCCTTGTGTGTATGTCGCAAGCCAGAGCCACGTCGGTGTATTCAAGTATCCGCCTTGGGTCGTTCGCAAAGACGACTTCCACATCCGTCCCTTCGGCTTTGATGAGCTCTTTGTAGTAATCCACGTAATTCATGCCCGTGAAAGTGTGCTTCGTCTCGCCGAAGGCCTCCTTGAAATCGTTTTCAGAAAGCACATCGACATATGGGTTTATGTTTTTTTCGTCGAGGGCGTCCATAGGCACCAGATGGTTCCCAACCTCGTCGCTAGGGAAGCTGAGCATCAGCACGATCTTGCGGGTGCCTTTTGCAATCCCCTTTAGGCAAATTGAAAAACGGTTCCTGCTGAGTATTGGGAAAACAACCCCAAGCACTTGGCCGCCGGTTTTCTCCCTGACGTCCTCGCCAATCTGCTCAATGGTTGCGTAATTGCCCTGAGCCCTAGCCAGCACCGCTTCCGTCACTGCAACTATGTCCTTGTCCCGTATTTCGAACTCTCCGGCGCTCGCTGCGCCCAGCACCGTGTTAACAACGATCTCCCTAAGGTCGTCGCCTTCGCTAATTATCGGGGCCCTGAGCCCCCTCGAAACTGTACCAGTAAATCTTGCCATCCAAACATCCTCCTTAGTGAAAAGAGTACCCCTTCAAATTATAATGCCTCGTTTGCTTCATGGCAAGTTGTAAAATTAAAACTGATTTCATTTTTTTCTATATGCAGAACGCTGCGTAAAGCGGAACAGTCTTGATCCCGTTTTCAAAGCCGAAGTTATCGGCAGATATCTTGATGGCATACTCGGGTTTATACTTTTGCATATACGTTTTCAAACTTTTTGCTTTCCTGTTCCCGGCCGACTTGACTTCTATCGGTATAAGCTTCCCTTCGCGCTGGATGACGAAATCTATTTCCGCCTCCCCGTCGCTTTGCCAAGTGTAGCATGCATGCCCACTGCCGGCAAGCTGGCAGCAAACGTAGTTTTCCGTCATGCCGCCTTTAAAATCGAGAAGCTCTGTCGAGTTGTACAAAACGTCATTATGTAGAACGTTGTTCTTCGCACACAAGAGGCCTGTGTCGGACATGAATATTTTAAAACTGTCAATGTTCTTGTAGTTCTCCAGCGGTTTTTTCACTGTGTCAATGCCGTACACACGAATGGCAACGCCAGACAGAACCAGCCATTCCACGGCATTTTCCAGTTCTGACGCCCTTCCGCCAGACTTCACCAACTTGTACTGAAACCTCGTGTTTTTTTTGGAAAGCTGCGCCGTAATGCTGTTGTAAGTCAGCCTCGTTTTCTGGATTTCACTCTTTGTGTTGAACTTGCTCATGTCATCCAGATAGTCTTCCAGCACAGCCTTTTGAACGTTTCTTACAAATACATAGTCATTCGTATCAAGAAACTTCGCGACGCACTCCGGCATGCCGCCAACTACCAGATATCTCCGGTATTGTTCAAGCAGCATATTGTGGTAAAAGCTGTCCATTGGAATGCTTGCTTCGAAGCATTCTTTTATTTTTGCCGAAAACTCTAAGCCGTCTGCGGCTATCAGGTATTCCTCAAAATCCATGGGGTAAAGGGTCAACCTGTCCACTTTTCCAACAGGGAACGAGTACGCTTCCCTGCTGACTGCCACTCCAAGCAAGCTTCCCGCAGTAACAACATGGTAATCCGGTGCAAATTCGTTGAAGTACTTCAAAGATGTGAGTGCAGAAGGGCAAAGCTGAATCTCGTCAAAAAAAATGAGCGTCCTCCCTTTTGTAATCGTCTGCTTGGTAAAAACTTCGATTTTGGGTATAAGCACCCGTGGATCTAGGCTTTCAGCAAAAATTGCTGCCGCCTCTTTGTCGAACTCAAAATTGACATATGCCGTATTGTCATATTGGGTCCTGGCAAATTCCATGACCGCATATGTTTTGCCTGTTTGCCTTGCCCCTTGCAAAATCAACGGTTTTCTGTATTCTGATTCTTTCCAATCCAATAATTTTTTTGATATTTTCCTAAACACATCAACACCTCAGAGATATTATACGTTTTATTCGTCAATATTTCAAGGAATAAACATCAAATAATCGCAATGTTGCATGACATTGGCGAAGTGTGCTATAATAAGCAAAAATGGTTGATTGCGAGGGGAACAGGAGTGATAAAATGGCGTACAAGGTGAAACTGGACATTTTCGAGGGGCCTTTCGACCTTCTCGTGTACCTTATCGAAAACGCCCGCATGAGCATTTACGACATCCAAGTATCGGAAATAACCAGTCAGTACATCGAATACATTGAAAAAGCGAAAACCCTTGACGTCGTGCTGACTTCCGAATTCATGGTTCTTGCAGCGGCGTTGATCGAGATAAAATCAAAGATGCTTTTGCCCCGGCCCAAAACAGAAAGCGATGGCGATATGGAAACAGGCGACCCGAGAAGCGAGCTGGTTGCGCGCCTGCTTGAGTACAAGCGTTTCAAAAATGCAGCCGAGCTTCTTGAAAAATGCGAAGAACTGGCGTTGCTCACCTTTGAAAAGCCAAAGGAGGACCTGGCGGAGTTCACTGGCGAGCCTGACATATACCTGAGCCTCGACATCAAGCAGTTCGTGGCGGCGTTCAACCAATTCCTGCTCAAAAAGAAGAGAGTGGAGGAGATTAAGAAAAACTACGCGATAGCTGAGGAGGCGCGGCAGACAACTGAAGAGAAAATGGATTTTGTCAGGTCAGTGTTCAGGGTCAAAAAAAAGCGGGCCATAAACTTTTGGGAGCTGATAAAGCCTGGGGACGACAAATACGAAATAGCTGCCACGTTTGCAGCAATTTTGGAAATGGCAAGGCTGAAAGCCGTGAAGCTAAGGCAGCCCGTGCCGTTCGGGGACATAAAAATCACGGAAGGGGTGAGCAAAGATGGCCAGCAGGAAAACGATAAAGTCGGCATTTGAATCGCTGATGTTCGTATGGGGGGAGCCCTTAGACGCAAAACTCGCAGCAGAGCTGTTCAACATGAAGGTGGGCGACGCTATCGACTGCTTCAAGGAACTGCAAAATGAATACGAACAAGAGGGCAGGGGCATCGTTGTAAGAGAGATAGCCGGCGGCTTCCAGTTCACCACAAAGGCAGAGAATGCCGAATACATTGAAAGGCTGTGTACGCCTGTAAAGCAGAAAAGGCTCAGCCAGTCGGCGCTTGAAGTGCTGGCGATCATTGCATACAAACAGCCAGTCACAAGAGGTGAAATCGAAGCCATCAGAGGGATCAAATGCGACAGGGTGCTGGAAGGGCTCGCGAAAAAAGAACTGATAGGCGAAGTAGGGCGCTCAAACGCAATCGGCAGGCCGATACTGTACGGTACGACTGAAATGTTCCTCCGCAATTTCGGGTTCACCGACATCGGCGACCTGCCTGAAATCGAAGACATAGAAAACAGCCTTGGCGATGAAGAAGCCGCCAGCGAGCAGGACTCAAGGCAGATGACGCTGAGTTTTGAGGAATGAAGATGTGGCGAGGAGGTTGATTAAAATGACTGTGCAGGAAATAAGGAAAATTAGAGAAAAAAAGTCATTGGAATGAGCATTTGGGGGGAGGTATAATACCGATGACTACAACTTGTAAGTTAGCGGATATGAACAATATGATTTCAGGTAGCGGCAACACGTTCATTTGCTGTGCCAGTTTCGAGAGCCGTTGTCGGTCAATTCCAGAAGCTATCGAAAGGAATAAAATCGCGGCAGCATATGTTTTTGTAGACAAAGAATACGACAATCACAGTGAGGGTAACAAAGGGGCACTATCAGCCCTGTTTGGCGCGGATGCATTTGTCGAAACCTCAACAGAGAAACCCGTCCATACGGCAAGCAATATCTCCCAAACGATCAAAGGAATAGTTAAATCGGGAAACAAAAACCTTATTATTGACATTACCACTTTTACTCACGAAATGCTCCTTATGATTATCAAACTCATATATGAGTATCGTGAAAAATTCGAAAAGGTTACATGCTTGTACAATGAGGCAGAGCGTTATTCAGTTGGTGATACCATTGAGGAGATGTGGTTGACAAAAGGATGCAGAATTTTACGGAATGTTATTGGTTATTCTGGTCAGCTGTATCCGAATGTACCTACTTGCTTGATTCTGTTGGCAGGATTTGAACATGAAAGGGCAACAAGTATAATAGACATGTTAGATCCTGAAAAGCTGCAGATTGGACAAAGCATAGATGAAGATGCCAGCGATGAGCTTCAAAAAGTGATGAAGCATTTTCAAGGCAAGTTAAGGGCTTCCATGGTTGCGCGCACAGAATGCGAGTACTTTGATTTTCATTGCAAAGATGTTGACGCTACAGTAAAAGAGGTTGGGAGCAGTATCGAAAAATACGCAGACCACAACCACAATACTATCATAATCCCACTCAATACTAAGCTTTCGACAATTGCATCGGCGATAGTGGCACTGAAAAACAGGCGTATACAATTATGCTATTCTGTGCCGGAAACTTACAATTTTGAAAAATACTCGTCCGCTTCAGACAAGGTGACTCATGTTGATTTGAAATCATATTTTAGCACAATAGAATTCCATAAATAAATAATAAAACATAATAAAACTGGAAAAGGGAGAGACACGAAGTAAAAAGGGATGACAATATTGAGCAGTAAAGCACAAACAACGATGAGTACGACAGTTGATTATAACATGATTATTGAGATGGAGGTTTTGCGAGAATTTGCAGCGGGAATACACGCAAGCTATCTCCGCTATATGGACAGCAACAGTATAAACGACAATGACATGACCAATCCAGTTGCCATTAATGCGAGAGATGTATTCCAGTTAAAAGATTACATTGTTAGGGAATGTGAAACTCTAGACGACTTACAGCAGGTCCGCGATAAATTAATACTATCAAAAGAAAAACTCCCAAGGCAAGAACCGTCCTCGTTCGCAAAAAACTTGAAAATGACAAGTAGACGCAAGAAACGGTATGACAAGGAGGCTCTCCAGAAAAAGGCGTAGATATGCAAGAGGATAGACTATCCACTTTCTGCGAAGAACAGTTTGAAACAAAATATCAAAAAATAATTTTAGCAGCTTTATCCGAACATTATCCAGTCTCAAAGCCGTACGCATACATTCTTGGAGGGCAGCCAAAAGGCATCATATCAGCAATACTGGAGGGCGGCGAATAAGTCGACGCCCTCCTTCATTTTATCCCACAAAAATCTTGCTCCCTATGGCGCGGAGACACAGACATGGGACAAGTCGTGTTATAGGCATCTTCAGGCATGGGGCACGGTTGTGAAATCCGATATTTCACGATTAATGGTGCATAGGTCGTCCACAGTCAAATCATGAACGTTTTTGTGGCCTGTTATGCGGGCGAACTGCTTGAGCTCAGTGAATGACACATTCAGGTAATTTGCAACCCTCTTCGCGGCAGCGTCGATGTTGAGCCTTTCTCGCAATTCAAGGTCTTGCGTGGCTATTCCTACAGGGCATTTCCCTGAACCGCAAATCCTGTACTGCTGGCAAGCGGCAGCAATCAAGCCCGCTGTGGCGATTGCAACAGCGTCCGCACCCATTGCCAGAGCTTTGGCAAAATCTGAAGATGCACGAAGGCCTCCCGTTATAACCAAAGAAATGTCTGAATGCACGGAATCCAAGTATTTTCTGGCTCTGTGCAGTGCGTAAATCGTCGGTACGCTAGTGGCGTCGCGGATGATTTTCGGGCTTGCCCCGGTGGCGCCGCCCCGACCGTCGATAGTAATGAAGTCCGGCGCACCATGAATGCAAAACGCCAGATCGCTCTCGATCCTGCCTGCGGCTATCTTGACGCCTATGGGCCGTCCTTCAGACTGTTCGCGCAATTGGTCAATCAGTTTCTTCAGATCGCCTGCGGTGTTTATGTCTCCGAATTTTGAAGGGCTGTGGATGTCTTTGCCTTCCGGTTTGCCACGGACAGCGGCAATTTCGCTTGTGACTTTTTCACCGGGCAGATGCCCGCCGAGGCCGGGCTTCGTGCCCTGACCGATTTTGATCTCTATAGCGTCTGCGTTTTTAAGGTTTTCGGGAGTGACGCTGTACAGGTTTGGCACATATTCAAATATGTATTTGTACGATGCCTCCATTTCCTCTTTCAATATTCCGCCTTCGCCGCTGCACATGGCAGTTTTGGCCAGAGCGCTGCCCTTCGCAAGCGCGATCTTCGCTTCTCTTGAAAGAGCCCCAAAAGACATGTGGGAAATATAGACCGGACCGCTCAATACCATAGGTTTCTTTGCGTTTTTGCCAATGACCGTTTCAGTGACAATTTCCTCGTCATGTTCAAGAGGCATTGGATCCAGCTGCGCCCCCAAGACCAGGATGTCGTCCCAGCTTGGAACAGGCTGCTTGATGCCCATGGCTTCGATGATGGACTCGCCTGACTGGGCCATCTGATGAATCTCAGACATGAACCGGATGCTGTCGTCTGTTCTGGTAAACTCGCTGTGGCTCGTCTGCAAATCAGTGGACTCACTCGGGGCGGTCTCAATTTCTGCAAACAGCTCGTCACTTGCGTTGCAGACGGGGCAGCGCAACCTGCCGTCATCCCCTTTTGTTGCTTGGTTTTCGTCAAATTCATGACTGCATAGTGTGCATTTGTATCTTTTCATGGACAAATCCCTCCTAACCTGACAATAGATATAACAGTACTTTAGCAAGCCTCATAGTTCCATTTTACGCTATTGCGGACAGGAGTTCAACAAACCATTGCCAAAAATACTTACCCCACAAAAATCTTGCTCCCTATGGCGCGGTATAGTATAATAATGGATAAAGTAGATAAAATTCATCGTTATCGCTATTGCCGTTATCCTTGAGGTCGACTTCGTGAGCAAGCACAAATTCTTGACAATAAGACGAGAAATAATGGAAAATATTTATGAGGACCCCCTTGTGGCGGTGGCCAGCATCTGTTCTATTATAAGCTTGCCGTTTGCTATTGTTCTGCACGTAATCTCAAGAATTTCTGCTGTTAGTGTCATAATACCCATTGCAATTCTGCTTACAATTCTAATTGCTTGCCTGATTTTTATGGTAGTCAAGTATTACAGGTTGAAGAGAAAAGCTATGATTCTGGACAACCTGTTCAATGACGGCGTCCCGATGATATCGACAATTCAATACGTGTTGGATTCATACAACCGGGACGATTTCAACTCCATCAGGCTGAACCCGGTCACGATAACGTATAATTTCAACTGCCCGGACAAAAAGCCAAATGAGATATACCAGAGGATTGAATACAGGTTTGAGGGGGAAAACCCCAGCAGTGAGCCTGTCACGAAACATGTTATGAGGCTGTCGAAGTCAATCTTTTCTGATTTCAACTTCATCAAGCTGTCTGCCATCGACCATCTAAATGCGGACGCGGACATGATAATCAGCAAAGGGGAATCAAAAACCAACTTGCGGCAAATTGAGGTGTACTTTGATGGCGAAGGGATCAACCCAAAAGCCGGGAGGGTTGATTTTTCGATCTGGGTGGAATGGACAAAGACGGAACGCCTTAAGAATACTGAGAATTACATCATAGACCCGCAGAACTATTCGCGTAACGTGGGGAAAATAGAGATAGTCATAGACACGAACAGCACTTTTTTCAAAAATTCGACAGTCCATATAGTTGAAGCGGACAGGCAGACACTGCGAAAAAAACTGGTTGCCACGACGCGGTTTGAATCGTGCGAAAGCAAGCGTATGATCGTTAAAAGAAGCATAATCCCTAAAAAGAACAAGCTATATTTGTTGAACATCAAAACACCGATCTAAACCACAGGAGAATAGTATCGTGAGTAAAGCAACCATCAGCAAGAGAGACGAGCGTCTGCTGCATACAAAGAGCGGCAACAGATGTGCCAAGTGCAAAGAAATCCTTGTAGAAAATGATGCGTGCATTGGCGAGAACGCGCATATATTCGGTGAGAAGCCGGGTGCTGCCCGTTATGACGCCTCCAAACCTGCTGCATACGTGAATAGCGAGCAAAACCTGATTTTCTTATGCAGCAACTGCCATATAGTAGTCGATCGAGACGTTTCCCGATATACCACAGAAGTGCTCTTTTCAATGAAAAAAGAGCATGAATCTGATGTTCGGGCAGAAAAGCAAGGTGCCACCTTATTAACAAATTTACCCGAGCGCAACAATCAGTTTTCAGGAACCGACCAAAACACCTATTTCATCAGTTACACAACCAAGACGCAAAACAACATCGACTGGGCTAAATGGGTCGAATGGGTTTTGCGCGTTGAGCTTGGGAAGTCAACAATAATGCAGGAATACGACTTCCGTCCCGGTGACAATTTTAAAGAGCGCATGAACAATGCGCTCAAAACTGCCAATGCAGTAGTGTGCATACTAACTGAAGAATACATGGAATCAGCAAATTGCACTGAGGAATGGACTAACGCAGATTATTTCATTCCGATAAGATTTGACTGCTGCAATCCAAGAGGGCTGCTTAAGTCGCGTGTTTACATTGACTTGTGGGGACTTGACAAAAACACCTTAAAAGAAAAACTTATAAATTCCTTAGTAGGAACTAAGCGGCCGATAAATGAGCCGCCCTTGCCGGCACTAAGCAAGAATTCAGATGTTGCACATGATGAACCAGGCTTCCCTTGCACCACTGTGAACAACCTTCCCGACAGGAACCCAAACTTCACAGGTCGTGAAGACTATCTTAAAACAATATGCAATGCATTAACGGATAGCCCTAAATTTACAATTATTGGTACCGGCGGTTTTGGCAAAACGCAGCTTGCCATCGAATATGCCCACAAGCACATTCAAGAATATGGTCACGTATGGGTTGTAAATGCCGAATCTGAATTGAAGCTTGCGCGGTCATACCGCATGTTTGCAATACGCACTGGCTTGCCGACGGCAGATGATCTGGAATTCAAAGATGTTTTGAGGCATTGCATGCTTTGGCTTGAACGCAACAGCCGCTTTTTGTTCATATATGACAATGCCGAAGGCCTTGGAAAAGAGTTGCGGAAATATATGCCAGAAGGAACCGTAATGGGGCATATCATAATAGTTTCACGAGAAGACTTGAAAATAACACACGAGCCACTGTACATCAAAGTCTTTTCTGCCACCAGAGCGGTCGCTTTCCTGCGAAACCGCCTCGAAGGCACCAATGCGCTAGCGGCAGTTTCATTCGAAAAAGACGCCTTGACATTGGTAGAGGAACTGGGAAGGCTTCCCCTTGCATTGGAACATACAGCGGCGTACATGATTGAAAACAAAGAAACCTGTGAAGGATACATGAGCCTATGGAGTGTGAACAAAAAGCTTGAAGTCCTCGACAAGAATATAAGCCATGATGATCCAAAGAATTTAATTGCAAAAACTTGGCAAATATCAATAGGTAAAGTAAAAATGGCAAGTGCTTTTCAGTTTTTCAACCTGTGTGCATATTTTGCGCCTGACGATATCCCATTCAATGTGTTTTTAGATGGTAGAGGCATGCTCCCGGATGAGCTGCAAGAAGCTGCTTCAATAGGCAGGCTTATGCACAATGACATCATAGGCGAATTAAAGCAATATTCATTGATCGATTTTAATCGTTATGGCGATAAGGAAATACTTATTTCTATACACAGGCTGATTCAAGAGGTGATGGTCGATGAACATAAGAAGTCAAGAGATGAAACATGGCTGCGATCTTGCCTAAATATGGCATATACTGCATTCAAGTGTGACTATACCAACAGAAAGTCAAGGGACGACTTCATCAAAATTGCACCTCATATACAAAATATAGCGAAACATGCAGAAGCAATCCTGAATGATGATGACGCCAAAAAGAAAATCGCTTGGCTGCATAGCGAAGTCGGCAATGGATTCTATTACAGCGGCGACTACGGCACGGCACTTGAGTGGCACCATAAGGCTTTGGCAATCCGTGAAAAAGTGCTGGGCAAGGAGCACCCGGACACGGCGGAGAGTTACAACAACATCGCTTGCGTCTACGACAGCCAAAGCGACTACGGCACGGCTCTTGAGTGGCACCGTAAGGCTTTGGCAATCCGTGAAAAAGTGCTGGGCAAGGAGCACCCGGACACGGCGGCGAGTTACAACAACATCGCTCTCGTCTACTACCGCCAAGGCGACTACGGCACGGCGCTTGAGTGGCACCATAAGGCTTTGGCAATCAGTGAAAAAGTGCTGGGCGAGGAGCACCCGTCCACGGCAGAGAGTTACAACAACATCGCGAGCGTCTACTACAGCCAAGGCGACTACGGCACGGCGCTTGAGTGGCACCATAAGGCTTTGACAATCCGTGAAAAAGCACTGGGCGAGGAGCACCCGTCCACGGCGGCGAGTTACAGCAACATCGCTCTCGTCTACTACAGCCAAGGCGACTACGTCAAGGCTCTTGAGTTGTACCTTAAGGCTTTGGCAATCCGTGAAAAAGCACTGGGCGAGGAGCACCCGTCCACGGCGGTGAGTTACGACAACATCGCGAGCGTCTACTACAACCAAGGCGACTACGGCACGGCGCTTGAGTGGCACCATAAAGCTTTGGCAATCAGTGAAAAAGTGCTGGGCAAGGAGCACCCGTCCACGGCGGAGAGTTACAACAACATCGCGAGCGTCTACTGCAGCCAAGGCGACTACGGCAAGGCTCTTGAGTTGTACAGCAAATGCTATCCGATAATGCTTCAGCGACTTGGTGAAAAGCATCCGAAGACGATCACTGTACGTAGCAACATGAAATCCGCATACAACAGCGCAGGCATGGACGAGCCGTTTGAGCAGTGGCTTCAAAGGCAAGTTTGTTCAAAACAATATCCTCAGACATCGGAGGCAGGACTGCAAATTCATCAGCAGCATTCTCCTTTTCCTTGCAATAAATCTTGCTCACTGTGGCGCGGTATAGTATAATGATTAAAAAGTGGACACAATTCATCGAACCACAACGACAGAACAAAATCGGCAGAAATTTATTGGAGGTATGATATCATGCAAAAGAGGAAATTTCTAAGCCTGCTCCTTGTGGCAGCCCTTGTGCTTTCATCGGGGATAGGTGTGTTTGGCTATTCTGCCGCAACGGGGGACGCCGAACTTGCCGCAATGGCGACGAAGCTTGAGACGGCTGTTTTCAAGGCAGACAGTGCAGATGCGGAAAATGCCGCTGCCGCGAAGGCGAAGGCAGCCGCGCTCGTTGAGGGGCTCGTTTCCGGAAGCGGAATTACAGCCGACATTGCAGACTCGGCAAGCTCCCCGGCATTCATCGCGGCGGTGGCTGTTGATTCAGCAGTTCAACCGAGCATCGACGGCAAATACATGTTCACGGCAACGCTCAGCGATGGCGTTGGGACGCCTGTGACGACAAAAGAGCTGGCAATGCACATTACGAAGAAACCGGACGGTTGCGTTCTGCAGGAGACTATTGAGCACTTGGTCAATGTCATAGGTCCGAGGCCGTCAGGGACGGTTGCCGAATACCGCGCTTGCGAGTACATGAAAGAGCAGTACGAGAAGATTGACGGTGGAGACAACGCATACGAAGTCGTTTTGGAAGGGTTTTTGTTCAACTGGGTGCCGGCCAAAGGCATACAATTGAACCCGAACAACCTCAATCAATACGGGTATTTGTATACGAATTCATACACCCAATACGGCGTGATTGAAGCAGACGTTCCAAGCGGAGCCGCAGCAGTTGGGAACCCGTACCCTAATTCAGCCAGCTTCAGAGATTTTGACGGTGGCCTTTTTTACGATTTCGGGTCATTCAACTATGCAGCGAACACGGTTTCAGGAACCCCGGCAGAAAGCGATGTGACAGCCATGGACGGTAAAGTCTACGGGACGCTCCGGTTTGACAGAGCTGTCACAGGCACGATGATCAATGCCGCTATCGCAAGCATTAAAGCAGCTTACACTTCGGATGTTGATGTGCTTGGGCTGTTCGTTGCCAGAAACGACAACACTAGGAACAATTCCAACCCGGTCGGCTATACCTATGATGATATTCCCCTAAGCGTAAGCAGTTACACCACCGCAACAACTTCGGTTATTGGCTTGACCTTGGTGGACTTGGAGAAAGTCAAATCGGCGGGCGAAGCAGGCGCTATTTCAAAAGTTTACAGATCGGTTCCTGAAACAGGCTGGCTGGCCTACGCCAAGAAACCTGCCAGCGATCCGGACAACCCAGACCTCGTAATTGTGTGCCAGTCGCACATCGACACCGTCAGGGGCGCCCCCGGTGCAACCGACACGGCAACGGGCGTTGCGGCTACCCTTGAGCTGGCAAGGCGGTTCAAGGACGTGGACACAGGGAATATCGAATTGATATTTGCGGCAACCGGTGCCGAAGAGTACCACGACTTTGACGCTTCAACCACACTGATTGAAAAATTGCGCGCCGAAGGGAAGGACGTTGTGACAATCGATATGATGGCTGACACTCCTTCGTCAGGCGAAAACGCTGTGAACGTGCTTGGAGATCCTGTCGATACGTGGGCTATCGGTACGCTTCAATACCAAGAACAGTACCAGTACCCGAACTACGGAAGAGGTAATTATGGCATCAACTTTGGCACAGAAACGTCGGTGTTCAATTTGCCGGCGCACCTGCTGTCAAGCTTCGCCAAGGAAATCGACTGGTCAGTGGGCATCAAAAACGTCAGGATAAACAACTGGGGAGCATCCGACCATGCGGCGTGGGCTTACTTTGGGATAGATGCGGTCAGGCCCAGCTCTGTTGCCAGGGGTGGGAACTTTTCTATAAGCAGCTCAAATGTCCAAGTTTACGGGTACAAATACCACTCTGCGCTGGACAACCTTGACGACTACAACTACGAGCGCCACCTCAAATCCACCAACTGGCTGGCGAACGGCATCCAAAAAGCTGTCGACCTTCAAGTGACCAAGCGGGCGAAGCTTGCAATTGACGACGCTGACAGGACAGTGACACTCTACAACGCAAAGCAGTTATGGAACACATATGACAAAGTCGAGGTTGCTTTTGGCAATGAAATCGTTGCGTTTTCACAAGAAGCATCCATTACGCAAGGCATTCCGGCAACAGTTGCAAATTTGGCTGTTACCAGCGTGACTGGCAGTGGAACGGGCATTTCGGACAACAGCGACCCAACAAAAAACCCGACTTTTTCGACAAAGCTTTTCGCAGACTGCAATCTGGGAAGCGATGCTGAAATCGTCAAGGCGAGCATCCGCGCAGACGAGGAGAGCGACATCGACAAAGACGTCAGCTATACCTTGTCTATCCGCGACGCGAAAAACCTGCTTGCTGTTGAAGCTGAATTTGAAATTGACGGCAACCTGCTGGCTGGCAAAGGCTTGGTTGCGCTTTCCGGGTTTTCGTCCGTGGACGGCATACTCTGGAGCTATGAGGGCGACAGCAAGTGGAAAGGCGCAGCTACAATTGGATACCCTGCCGGCGGTTCAAACGGGTTTAAGACATGGGATTCAGTGGATATCGCACAATTCGTTTTTGCTCCGAGGGCAGTTGGCGATGCAACAATTAAATTGACAAGCATCAAAGCAGTCGGCCTTGTTGGCGATGAAACACAGTACATCGATACCAGAATTGAAGCGGGCGAAGCAACGACGAACATCGACCAGCGCACCTTCTCGAAATACGACCTCAACAGGGACAACGTTGTCGATGCGCTTGACTTAGGCATCATGCTGCTGTACTGTGGCTTTGACAAGGATTCCTCAAGCTGGGGTTCGCTCGTCAAGGTCAACGATTCAAGGGGCAAGGGTGTAACAGCCAAGATGTGCGACGTCAACGGGGACGGCATGATCGACATGCTTGACCTGATTGACCTGTTCATACATTACACTAGGATTTGAAGGATCTGTTCGAAAGGAGGGATGCACAAAACGCTTAACCACTTTGCGCGAAGCAAAGCGGCTGAAAAGGTCGAACCGCAACGACAGAATAAAAGTGGCAAAATAAACAATTTTGGAGGTTACCAATTATGCAAAAGAAGTATTTAAGCCTGTTTCTTGTGATCGCCCTTGTGTTTTCATCAGGAATAGGGGCGCTAGGCTTTTCTGCCGCAGCGGGAGACGTTGAACTGGCTGCGATGGCGACAAAGCTTGAAACAGCTGTATTCAAGGCGAGCAGCGAAGATGCTGGCAATGCAGCTGCCGCGAAAGCGAAGGCTGCCGCGTTGGTTGACGGGCTTCTTTCTGGAAGCGGAATAACAGCAACGATAACAGACTCATCAAACGCTCCGGCATTCATTGCTGCAGTGGCGGTTGATTCCACAGTACAGCCCAGCATCGACGGCAAATACAAGTTCACGGCAACGCTCAGCGACGGCGTAGGGACGCCGGTGACGACGAAAGAGCTGACATTGCACATTACGCAAAAACCGGACGGCTGCGTTTTGCAGGAGACAATAGAATACCTTATCAACGTCATAGGACCGAGGCCATCAGGGACTATTGCCGAATACCGTGCATGCGAGTACATGAAAGAGCAGTACGAGAAAATTGACGGCGGCGACAACGTCTACGAAGTTGTTTTGGAAGAGTACATGTTCAACTGGGTGCCGGCCAAAGGCCTTCAGATGAACCCAAGCAACCTCACCCAGTACGGGTATTTGTTCATGAACGACCATACTCAATACGGCGTGATCGAAGCTGACGTCCCAAGCGGCGCCGCCGCCATAGGGAACCCCTACCCGAACTCAGCAAGTTTCAGGAACTTCGAAGGCGGGCTTTTCTACGACTTCGGGAATTTTGCCAATTCAACGAACAGCGTTACTTCAACCCCGGCAGAAAGCGACGTGATAGCTGCAGGAGGAAAGGTCTTCGGTACGCTCCGGTTTGACAGGGCTGTCACAGGAACGATGATCAACAACGCCATAGCAAACATCAAAGCTGCGTATACTTCAACAGTCGATGTGACGGGGCTTTTTGTCGCAAGAACCGACAACACAAGGAGCACGTCCAACCCGGTTGGCTATACCTACAACGACACTCCGCTCAGCGTAAGCAGCTACACAACAACGACAACTTCAGTCATTGGCCTGACGCTGGTTGATTTGGAGAAGGCAAAAGTTGCGGGCGAAGCAGGAAAAATATCGAAAATCTACAGGATTGACCCCGAAATAGGCTGGATGGCCTATGCGAGAAAACCTGCCGCAGACCCGGACAACCCGGATCTCGTCATGGTGTACCAGTCTCACATCGACTCTGTCAAGGGTGCCCCAGGTGCAACTGACACGGCAACCGGCGTGGCAGCTACCTTGGAGCTTGCCAGGCGTTTCAAGGACGTGGACACTGGTAACATCGAAATCATATTCGGTGCCACCGGCGCTGAAGAATACCACGATTTCAGTGCTTCAACTACGCTTATCGAAAAGCTTCGGGCTGAAGGGAAAGACGTCGTAACCGTCGACATGATGTTCGACACGCCTTCGTCAGGCGAAGGCGCAGTAAACGTGCTTGGAGACCTAGTCGACACGTGGGCCATCGGCACGCTCCAGTTCCAAGAGCGCTACCAGTACCCGAACTACAGGAACGCCAGCTATGGGGACAACTTAGGCACGTCAACGTCAGCGTTCAACCTTGCTGCGCACCTGCTGTCCAGCTTTGCCAAGGAGGTTGACTGGCCCGTTGGGATCAACAACGTCAGGATAAACAACTGGGGCGCGTCCGACCACGCATCATGGGCTTACTTCGGAATAGACGCATGCAGGCCCAGCTCTGTTGCCAGAGGCGGGAATTTCTCGATAAGCAGCTCAAATGTCCAGGTCTACGGGTACAAGTACCATTCGGCACTGGACAACCTAGACGACTACAACTACGAGCGACACCTCAAAACCACCAACTTGCTGGCGAACGGTATCCAGAAAGCTGTCGATTTCCAATTGACAAAGCGGGCGAAACTTGCAATTGACGACACTGACAGGACAGTGACACTCTATAATGCGAAACAGCTGTGGGGCGCATACGACAAGGTGGACGTGGCTTTCGGAAACAGCACCGTTACGTTCACGCCGGGTGATCCCATCACCCAAGGCATCCCGGCAGCAGTGGCTGACCTTGCGGTTACTCGAGTGACCGGCAGCGGAGCAGGCATCTCTGACAACAACGACCCGGCGAAGAACCCGACTTTCACCACAAAGCTTTTCGCAGACTACGATCTCGGCAGCGACGCTGACGTCGTGAAAGCCAGCATCTGTGCAGACGAGGAAAGCGACATTGACAAAGACGTATGCTACACCTTGTCGATCCGCGACGCGAAAAACCTGCTGGCTGTTGAAGTCGAATTTGAAATAGACGGCAACCTGCTGGCTGGTAAAGACTTGGTGACTATGAACGGTTTCACCTCCGTTGACGGCATACTTTGGAGCTATGCAGGCGACGGCAATTGGAAGGGCGCAGTCACTATCGGATACCCTGCCGGCGGTTCAAGCGGGTTCAAGACTTGGGATTCGGTGGACATCGCGGAATTTGTTTTCGCGCCAAGAGCCGTTTGCGACGCCTCCATGACCCTGACGAGCTTCAAAGCGGTCGGCCTTGTTGACGACGTGACACAATACATCGGTGCCAGAATTGAAGTGGGCGAGGCAACGACGAACATCGACCAGCGAGTATTTTCGAAATACGACCTCAACAGGGACAACAAGGTCGATGCCCTCGACCTAGGCATCATGCTGCTGTACTGCGGCTTTGACAAGGACTCCCCGAACTGGGATTCCCTCGTAAAAGTCAACGACTCCAGAGGAAAAGGCGTCACTGCAAGCATGTGCGACGTCAACGGAGACGGAGTGATTGACATGCTCGACTTGCTCGACCTATTCATACACTATACCAAATAACAGAACACAATTGAGCGAAAGCCCGGCTGAAACCATCCGGGCTTTCGCATCAGAACCTAATGAGGAGCTATGAAGATAGAACAAAAAATTGCGCAAATCGTATTTGGGGAGATTTTTCCCTATCGGAAGTTCAAATACGGCAAATACGATTTCAATTACGAACAATATGTTAACGAAACACACGTAGGCGGAATGGGTGGCGGCGTCCGCTTGCATATTGTCACAGGGGCAAGCGATTATTACCATTCCCTGGAAGAGAAGCTGCTGATAGACTCGCAGGCGAACTTTGAGGCCATCGCCCTCCTGTCAGGGCAGACCTCGTGCTTTGAGGACTCCTGTCAGGCAGAGAAAATAGGAAGCATGATTGAAAACGCTGTATTTTACGTCTATGGCGAAAAGATAGAGATGCAGGGCGGCAGTGCCGCAAGCAAGCTGAGCACCGCCATGAAGCTCCTAATCGAAGGCGCATATTCAAAGCTGAACCTTGTAAATGCTTTCAGCGAGGGCGACAAGGATGTACTGAGGATGCTTGGGGACGAACCGAAGCAAATCAGCATGCCCGGAACCGGGGCAGACAACGAATATGCTTTGGATGAAATATACCAATGGATCAAGCAGCAAACCGAAGATCATCTACTTGCATCGGTCAGCAGCATCCAGCGCCGATACCAATCGATTCCCTACGGTTGGCGAGAGGTTGACATTGCTGCACTTTTGGCGAAGCTGATTGCCAAGCAGCAGGTTACTTTGCGGTACAATGGTACTGTGATGGCGAAAAACGACGTTCGAATCGTCGATTGTCTAAGGAAACAACCAGAGACCGACAAAGCGTTTGTAGTGCGTCGCATTACGTTGCCTGACGATCTTTTGCAGAGGGCAGCAGCGTTCATGAGCGATTGGTTTGGGATAACGGACATGGCAAAAGACGCAGACGGGCTGGTCAGTTTTTTAACCGAAACGCTTGAACACAAGCTGCATTACTGCCAAAACTTGCTGCAGCACGAGTACAGCAAAAGCAGTTACCCGGAAAAGGAGGCCGTCGCAACTGTGTGCAGCTTGGTGAAGGATATTCTCTCGCAACAGAAAGACAACGCCGCATTCTTGCAACGCTTGCTGGACAAGCAAGCTGACATTCGCAGCAGTTTTACGGACATGGAAGCTGCAGAGACATTCTTCGATCCGAAGTCGCAGCAAAAGGCAGTATTCGACACAGCGCAGCAGCTTGTAGAGCGTATGCAAAACGAGCGCGGTTATTTCGCGATGGACACGGGTACCATTGAAAAGGCGAGCGAAATAAAAAGCATTCTTGCGATGCCAAAGCCTTATGGCAGGATGAAAGACTTGGCCGAATTGGCCACTAGCGTCCGCAAAGCCTACGAAATGCTGCTTGAGCAGAAGAAAAGTGAAGTGCGAGGGCTAATCACGCAGTGCATGGGCGACGTACACACGCTTGCAGGGATCAGCAGCAAAACCCGTGAGGAGGTCACCCGGTCAGACGGGCGATTTGACGAGTACAAGCAAAAGGCGGCGAGCGCAGCCAGTTTGACTGCACTTGACGCGATAACGACGCAGTTGCTGAATTACAGAGACACCGTTTGCAAACAGCTGGAGGCATCCCTTCGGGAATCAGCAGTGCCATACCGTACAAAAGACGGAGTTTCGCAGAAGCTGCAAAAAGTGGTGCAGATCCGCCGATATGACATTTTTCCCGTAAAACGGCTGCAAAATCGCGAAGATGTGGACAACTACCTTGACATCACAAGAAAGAAATTGTATGATGCTTTAGAAGGCAATGATGGAATCCAAATAACCTGAACGATTTAGGAGGGAAACAAAATGATGCCAGATTACAGAGCGAGCATGCTCAATGAATTGGATTGCTTGGAGCGGCTTATACCGGAATACGACGACCTGCTCAAAGAAATGAGCAGAGTTATCCGCAACACCCTATGGCCACACGTTGACGAGCAGCTTTTAGCCACATTTTTATACGGTTTCAACAAGTTTATGAAGTCAGCAGCTGAAATGATAGGGCAAGATCCAGACCTGATCGGCCAAGAGCCATATTTGATCAAAGCGTACATAATAGTGCTTTGCCAAATCAGCAGTGGTTTATTTGAAGACGAAAGCGAACACGACTATGAAATCGCTAGCGCATTCGGCGGCATTATAGACGAGATATACGAAATAACAGCTGACGACAATTTTGATGAAATCATGGATAACGTCGAATTATATTTTCTTGAGGAATTCAGTTCTGACAAGGACTATACGCACAGCATTGCTGATTTGCTTGACACTTTTTATAAAGAAACCATGCAGGGGCATTTTGACAGGTTTGTGGTCAGCCTTGGCTCCATCAAGAGTCTGTGCCGGGGCAGGGGCGGTGAATGGGCCAGCGAGGAGGATGTCTTGGCGGGGGCAATTGAAGCTGGGAAAAAGGCCAGTGCAATAGGCTGGTGGAACCCGAAAGGAAAGAAGTACGTTTGCTTTTCAGCTGATTATGACGACGATGTTGAATTCGACAGCACTTTCACATATGTTGAGAAAACGTGTTGCGAAGAAATAATGCTTAAAGAAGGAGAAACGGTCACTTTTGCCGATTTTACCGCCTCTAAATCTGGCAAGAAGAAGAAGTTGCTAAATCTTGACCTTTCCTATGACGACGAGCTTGACGTGATCGATAATTTCGACGCTTTGAAAACGGGCAGGTATCTTGATGCATTTATTAGCCTCATGGACGAGAACTTAGAGTTTAGCGACGAATTAGTGAAGAAAGCAATAAAGAAAGCACGGACTGGCATTGATATCGACGCAAAGGTGCAAGGCGGGCAGTATTTTTTGAAACAGCTGTACGATGCTGTCATTGCCCCTATGGACGACGTAGAGGGTTTCAACCCAAAACACATAGAAAAATGCCGCAGATCCTACGGCATTCTTACGGATTTCTTGGAGAAGAATGGGTGTGCAGGCATATGCTACCCCAGCACACGGATGGATTTGATTGGGGAGCCCGGGTCAAACATCGTGCTGTTCAATGCGGCTGACGTGGTTCCCGTTGCAGGGTCGCTGCGAGTTAAAACAATGAGTTAGCGCCTTTGAGTTTATAGTGTGAAACAAGCTCCTGCAGCATGGTGGACTGGCTGCTCATTTCCTCTGACGCGGCAGCGCTTTCCTCTGCTGTCGCGCTGTTTTGCTGAATTACCTGAGCCACTTGGTCTATGCCGATATTGATCTGCCCTATGCCCGTTGACTGTTCTTCTGACGATCTTGCAATGTTTCCGACGAGCTGGCTGCTTTCGGTTATCCCGGATACGATTCCCTTGAGGCTGTCAGCAGTTTCTTCTGCGATGCGTGCGCCTAGTTCAGCCTTGTCCATCGAGTTTTGAATCATGTCGCCAGTTTCCTTGGCAGCGTCCGCGCTCTTTGCGGCTAGGTTGCGCACCTCTTCCGCTACGACTGCGAAGCCTTTGCCGTGCTGCCCTGCACGGGCAGCTTCAACGGCGGCGTTCAGGGCGAGAATGTTGGTCTGGAAGGCTATGTCATCGATAGTCTTTATTATTTTGCCGATAGACTGGCTTGCGTCGCTGATTTCTTTGACAGCGGCAATCATTTCATCCATTTGGCGATCGCCTTTTTTAGCGTCTAACATAATGGTATTGGCAAGTTCTGCGGCTCTGTGGGCGATCTCCTCGTTCGCCTTCGTCTTTTGCGCTATCTCAGCAATGGATGACGACAATTCCTCAACAGATGCCGCCTGCTCAGTCGAGCCTTGGGCAAGCGATTGCGCACCATCTGCAATTTGCTTGGAACCGGTTGTAACTTGCGCCGTTGCCGAATTTATCTCGCTGAACATTTCATTGAAGTGCTCAACCATGTTATCTACTGAGTTTCCGATAGTATCCTCATCAGACAGTTTACGCACCTCGACGGTCAAGTCGCCTTCTGCAATGGATTTCAAATGTTTGGCAGCCGCTGTGACATGGTCGATAAACGCTGCGGCAGACGTAACTGTCTCACCGATTTCATCCTTGACATTCGCATAGTTTTGAATGAGCTCAGCGTCTTGGCTAGTGATCGCAATGTTGCCTGTAGTGCCCGCCTTCTTCATAAAAGTGGAAAGTATGGCGAGGGGCTTAGAAATCAAGCCAGAGATGTAGAATGCCAAGCCCAGCGCGGTTCCAGCCGACACTAAAAGGGACACAGCAATGATTATCATCAATAGCTTGAACAAATTGTCACCGCTGGTGTTGGCGGTTGCAGCCGCGTCGACCTTCATGTCTAAAACCTTGTCGAAGTTATCGACGACCTTGTTGATGTTGTCGGTGTAACCAGTGAGAGTTTTATATATTTCAGCTGCGTCGGCGCCGCCCTTGGCAAGCGCGTAAATCTTTTCTTTGCACTCCATGAAGTTTGTTTCGTACAATTTGCGGGCTTCGTCAAAAATCGCGTATGCCTCAGGATTCACTATGCTATCGCGATAGGGGTCCAAATTTGCAGACAAAGTCTCATGGTATCCGTCAGCCCGGTTTTTAGCATCGTCTATAAGGGAGGGGTTGTTAATGGCGGCACCGATGATCATGTCGCGAACACAAGCGCGCTGGCGCTGCATCATCTCCGCGATCTTCGTCATATAAGGCATCGGAACCGTCTGCTTGCTATACATGTTGTCCATTGACGCATTGATCCGCATCATTCCCACAATGCCTATAGCGCCAACGATACCAGTCAGAACCACAACGATTAAGAAGCTCACAATCAGTTTTTTCGCTACTTTCATGTTTTTCATAATTAAGCCTCCTGCCATAAAAAAATAACACACTAATTATATTATACAGTATTGTCAAAAAAACTTCAACATTTTTTACCTGTTTTCCCTGTCAGGCTGGTGCAATGGCTTGCGATATTCACCATTTTGCGTTATAATTACAGCAACGATACAGAAAAGGACACTGAACAATGACACTACAAAAACTACCGCAAAGAGCCGTAAATTGCATTTTGCTGCTGTTGCTTTTCAACAGCGTGCTTTTGTTCGCTTTTTTTGACTTCCCTGCACCTGCCAAGGCATTGGCTGTACTTGCATTGTTTGCCTTCTACGTCCGCTTCAATGTGTTCCCTTTTGGCAGGGAAAAACGATCAGGCAGGCAGCGGCTTCGGGTATTGATAGGCGGCAGGGAATGCATACTAACGGCAATGGCCTGCCTGCTGCTTGAGGTTGCAGGGTACGTTGCGATCGCCGTCCTCGCCCGCAGCGCAGGAGAAACGGCCGTGCATGTTGCGGCACTGATCAGCAACGCCGTTGTGTGCGCAGCACTGATGGGCATTTTGGTCGTAAATGGTTTTGTGCGCATCTTTGTGGCATCCAAGCAAGCTGACCTTTCGACAAAATTGCTGCTTGTCTTTTTCTGGTGGATGCCCGTGCTTAATATTAAATGGCTAAAGAAGCTGTGCAGCTCAGCCATAAAAGAGTACGTTTTTGTTTCGGAGAAAATCGACACAAACGAAAGCAGGCGACAAAAAGAGGTGTGCAAGACGAAATACCCGCTTCTCATGGTGCATGGGATATTCTTCCGCGATTGGAAGAACTTCAACTATTGGGGCCGCATCCCGAAAGAGCTTGAAGCGAACGGTGCCACCTGCTATTACGGAAACCAGAAGTCTTCGGCGCCTGTTGAAGAGTGCGGTGCTCAGCTTGCAGAGTGCATTCAGAGGATCGTTTTGGAGTCGGGATGCGAGAAACTCAACATCATTGCCCACTCGAAGGGAGGGCTGGACAGCAGGTACGCCATAAGCTGCCTTGGCGCTGGGGACTACGTGGCTTCGCTGACCACCGTCTGCACTCCGCATTTCGGCTGCAACCATGTAAGGAAAATCCTTGAGCTTGTTCCGGGAAAAGCGCTGCAGTACATAAAAAAGAACTATGAAACGCTGTTCACAATCCTAGGTGACGAAAACCCTGACTTCATGGGCGGCCTCGCGACCCTCACAGACGCCGAATGCGCCGCGCTCAACCAGCGCATGCCGAACGACCCCAAGGTCTGCTACCAAAGCGTGGGTTCAAAGATGGAGTCGCAGAAAAGCGCAGTTTTTCCGCTCAGCCTTGGCTACAGCATCATAAAGCACGCAGAGGGCGACAACGACGGACTGGTGGCTGTTGATTCCATGGAGTGGGGGGATTTTCTCGGTGTTGTTGCATCTGAAGGCAAACAGGGGATATCCCATGGCGACATGATAGACCTCATGCGAAAAGACTTGGACGGCTTTGACGTTTGCGAGTTCTACGTGGATTTGGTCAGTAGGCTGAAAGACAAAGGGCTGTAGCTATGGTTTGCAATACCAAATACCCTGTCGTGCTGGTGCACGGTGCGGGTTTTCGCGACAAGAGGCACATAAACTACTGGGGAAGGATTCCGGCGGCACTTAAAAAAGAAGGGGCGGCGATTTTTTATGGGCATCAGGACAGCTGGGGGAGCATTGAATACAATGCAGAAGTACTGGCGGGCAACGTCAACCAAGCCCTCGCAGAGACAGGCAGCGGCAAAGTCAATATTGTTGCCCACTCAAAAGGCGGGCTTGACGCCCGCTATATGATTTCTTCCTTGAGGATGGCTGGAAAAGTGGCAAGCTTGACTACGGTTGCCACGCCCCACCACGGGTCAAAGACCATCGACCTGCTCTGCAAGCTGCCGGCAGGGATGTTCAGGGCGTCTGCGGCAGTGGTGAATCTGTTCTGCCGGGTGCTGGGTGACAAAAACCCTGACTTTTTTACGGCGAGCAGGCAATTTTCCACAGGGTACATGAAAGAATTCAACGAGAAAAACCCAGACGTCAGTTCTGTCTACTATCAGAGCTTCGCACCTGTTATGAAAAACCCCTTCAGCGACTTGATCATGTTTTGGCCCAACCTGATAGTCGGGCTGGTCGAAGGCGAAAACGACGGATTGGTCACAGCTGAGTCGGCAGTATGGACAAACTTCAGAGGCATATTGCGCGGGACAGGCGGCAGGGGCATATCCCATGTTGACGAGGTAGATCTCCGCAGGAGAAACTTTGCGAAAAAGCCTAAAGGGGACGGGGTTTGCGACATCAGGGAAGTTTATGTTGAGATTGTGGAGGGATTGAAAGACATGGGGCTTTGAGTTCATCGGCAGCGATGAGCTTTAAAGCAAGGTGTCTGCAGGCGGCAATGCCTCCTTGGCATAAAGCACACGGTGCAAGAAGCGTTCGGGATCCTGTCTTTCTGCCTCTGTTGCATCCCAATTGGCATAGAGGGGAGCGGCGATGGCAGCGGCAAGACGCTTTCGCGCCTCTTTGTCCAGCTTGTTTCTGCGCGCAAAGAAATCGCGGATGACGGCATACTCCTGATTGCTTAGGGCTGTGTTGACAACAGCGTCTTTTTCCGCTAGAATACTGTTTAAGGAATCCTTTTTCCGCTCGACAATGACTATGGTTCCGGCAACCAAGTCCCCCAGCCTGCGGCTGTCCTTGTGCATAAACATGGTAATCGCCCCGACAGGATAAAAGGCGGGCAGAAAATCGATTATGCGTAGCAAGTTCCGCAGCAGGATGCAAGAGACGTCGGCGGCACGGCCGTCCATGCGCACCACACGTATCTTTAGCAGTGCCTTGCCGGGCGTTCTTCCTTTCAGCATAAGTTCGAAAATAAAGAAGTAGCCATAAACAACTACGGCGCAAGCCAATATGAACACGGCAATATATTCCTCGCTGACCGTATAGCCGCCTAGAGACGCAACCAGCAGCAAAAGGGCTAAGCCTTGGATGATCATGTCGATCAACAACGCTGAAAAGCGGGAGCCAAGGCCCGCCACCGTATAAGTGATGTCTACCTGTTCCGGTGTGTGAAGCCGATAATCGTCCACAATACCACTCCTTTCCGAAAAAAATACAAAAGCAGGGACAAAATATGACTGAGGCTGAATTTATCAAACAGAACTCCACGATCTGGGAAGATCTGGAAACCTCGTTGAAAAACAAAGCAAATAGTTTTAAAAACATCGAGCGGTTGGCAAGCCTGTACCGAATAACGAGCGGCCACCTGAACTATGCCCGTTACCATTACCAAGGCAGCCGCCTCTGCGGCTACCTCGAGGATTTGGCTGCCCGAGCCCATGTTGCGATCTACGCAAATGCAAAACCTCGCGGCACCAGCCGTTTTTTCAGCCGGGTTTTGCCCCTTTCCCTGCGAAGCAATGCCCGCGCCATCCAGATATCTGCAGCCGTGTTTCTGTGCGCCGCTATCGTCAGCTTTGCAATCTGCTCTTTAAACCCGCAGTATCTCGACGCCTTTCTGCCCGAAAGCTATTCCAGCATTTCTGCCGATCAGCTGAAGACAGAGGCTGCCGACCTTGAAGGCCAAAGCGGGAGCGCGGTTGTGTCCAACCTCATCATGGTAAACAACATTTATGTCGCCATCCTCGCTTTTGGCTTAGGTATTACTTGTGGCGTGGGTACGATCTATGTATTGGCAATGAACGGTTTTTTGCTTGGCTCACTGGCCAGCCTCTTTGCGGGTTATGGAAAATCCCTCTTTTTTTGGTCCTTGATCCTGCCCCATGGCATCTGGGAGCTGACAGCGATTTTCATTGCCGGAGGAGCGGGCCTGCGAATCGGCTACAGCTTGATCCGCCCTGGAGCCTACCGCCGAAAGGACGCCCTCGTCATGGCAGCACGCAGCGCACTTGGCCTTATGGGCATGGTGGTAGTCATGCTGATTGTCGCCGCCCTTATTGAAGGGTTCTTCACCCCACTGCCCATTCAGGCTGAAATCAAGCTTTTCGTCGCTCTTTTGACCATACTGCCCCTAGCCTTGTACTTGTGGGTTACTGGGGCCGCCCTTTCACCGAAAGATAGTGCCGCACCGAACGGGTAAGCAGTTCAGACGGTTCTGCCGCATAAGCCCCTACGCCGCTCTTGTTCAGCAGCTCTGCCGCAGCCAGCACCGATTGTTTGCGGTGAACCGCCGCTGCTTTCAGATACACGTCGAAAGGCTCCGAGGCCTCCTTTGCTGCCAGTTCGTCCAGCCCTTCGTCAGCTAGGGAACTGAAAAGGACAGAGTGCCTGCGCAGTATAGGCGCAAGTTCCGACAAAGCAACAGCCGCCTCTTCGGTACTGTCAAAATATGTCAACACGCAGACGAAAGCCCGCTTGGTAAGCTTCCGCCGCAGCATGTTGCTTAAGGCAGCAGTGCTGGTTGGCCATTGGGTCGCCTGTGCGCTGTACAAGGAAGACAGGATTTTGGCAGACTGCCTAGGGCCTTTGTCAGGTGGAAGATATAGGACCACATCCATATGGTACATCAAAAGCCCCACCTTGTCTCCGGAAGACAGCGCAACCTGCATAAGCGCAGCAGCCATTTCCAAAGCGCGGTCAAGTTTGGTCACTTCCCCGTTGGATGCTTGCATCCACCGCCCAGTGTCGACTGCAAGGATAACGTCCCGGTTTTTCTCAACGTCGTAGATGTTTGTCATCAGCTTTCCCGCCCTTGCGGTGGCTTTCCAGTTTACCTTGCGCCAGTCGTCGTCAGGGGCGTATTCACGAATGCCAGCGAATTCAGAGCCAATGCCTCTCACCTTGTGAAGGGAGCTGTCCTCGCGGGAGAGCTGACGGTGCTCCGCAAGCATGCGGTAGTGCCGCATAGCGGAAAGATTTGGATAAACCGAGCCTTCCGCTTCCCCTTTGCATTCCATGGAAAACCGCTTGGAGGCAAGTCCCCATCTGCCATGAACCTCCAGATAGCACTTGCCAAAAGCAAACACGCCTCTGCGCGTCGGCGTAACCGGATAGCTGCAGGTGGCGCAGTCGCTTTCCAAAAACAAATCCTGCGCTTTGCCATCGGAGCGAAAGGTCTTGGGCGGGCTGTCCGACAAGCGCAAACGGATGCCGCAAGGGCCCTTGGAGTGGACTGTGACTAGAACATCGCTGTCTTTGCGCTGTTCAAAAGACGTGGGCAGCTGCCGCGTTGTTTCAAACCATCTGGTGCCTGGCGTCAGCAGAAAATCCAGCAAAGCAGCTAAAACCGCAAGCCCGTAGAGCAGAGCAGCAATCCACACTCCAACCCTCAGCAAAGCCATGCACACAAGGCTCAAGCACAGAGCGAAAAACAGCAGCGCCACAAAGCGCAAGGTGATTCCTGCGCGGTTCATTGCGGCACCGGCACTGTGGTCAGCACCTTGTCCAGCACTCTATCCGCAGTGAGCCCTTCTATTTCCGCGTCCGGCGTGAGGAGCAGACGGTGCCGCAGGGCATGTTTGGCAATGGCTTTGAAATCTTCGGGGACGCAAAAATCCCGTCCCTCCATCACAGCCATAGCTTTACCAGCCTGCAACATTGCAATGCCCGCTCGAGGGGAGGCACCCAAATACACGGCAGAATCCTTGCGGGTTGCTTCAATGATGCGGAGAATATAGTCAAGCAACGTGTCCTCCACTCGGATTTCGTTCACTTCCGCCCTTGCCGACATCACATCCTGTGGAGAGAGAAGCGGCCTTACATCCTGCAGCACTTGCGCGTTGAACCCGTTCTGCACATTGTTAAGCAGGCGTTTCGATTCTTGGTGTTCGGGGTAGCCCACCATCAGTTTCAACATGAAACGGTCGAGCTGCGCTTCCGGCAGCGGATAGGTCCCCTCATACTCGATAGGGTTTTCGGTGGCAAGCACTATAAAAGGTTGCGGCAAATCGTAAGACATGCCGTCAATGGTGACACGGCCTTCTTCCATGGCTTCAAGCAATGCGCTTTGGGTTTTTGGCGGAGTGCGGTTGATTTCGTCAGCCAGCAAAAAACTGGTGAACAAAGGGCCTTGGCGCAACACGAACCTGCCGCTTGAGGCGTCGTACACATTTGTGCCGATGATGTCAGACGGCATCAAATCCGATGTGAACTGCACCCTTTTAAACGGCACATCCACTATTTTTGCCATTGTGCGGGCAGCCAAAGTCTTGCCTAGGCCCGGGGCACCCTCAATGATCATATGGCCCCCGGCGATCAGGCAGACCGCCATCATGTGGCACAGTTCGCTTTGACCCACTACCACACGGGTCATCTCGCTCATAAGGGTTTCAGAAACTTCACGTGCTTTCATAGCGTTCTTCCTTTTTCCTTTTGTCGATCTCAGACACCAGCTTGCTGGCAGCCCCCTCACTGGACAGCCTGTCAACAGCCGCAGCCAGATATCCGTCTTTGTCCCATGGTGCGCCGTAACGCGCACAGTATTTGTAGTAATAGCTTGCACACTCTTTGTAGGTGGAGGTTTTTTCGAGTGCCATCGCCATTGCATAAACGCCTTCCAATGGCTTTCTGGCAGTCAGCTTTTCCAATAAAAGAGGTTCCCCAAGCCTCTGCCCATAGAAAAACATCAGGAAAAATGCTGCCAGCCCAATTCCCAAGAGAGCTGTGCGCATCCAAGCAGGCAAAATAGACCACAAGCTCATATCTTCCTTTGCTCGGCTGGTTTGGGGGTAATGGCTCCTGCCGTACTCTTGAAATACGATGGTGCTGCCATGGTAAGGCCACATCTGCGCAACGAACTCGTCTGCATTGTTGCGTATTCGCGAATTTGTAAAACGATAATCCCCGGGCAGTATCAAAGCTCCACCTGAATCAATCAGATAGTCGCTTCCCAAAGCAACAAGGACGCCGTCGCCACGCCATTCACTGCTAGTGTTGCGCTTCACGTTAAATCCGAGATCCTCTAATAACAGATACGCTGCTTTAGTGCCGTCAGGTTTTGCGCTGTAACTGGAATAAGGCTTACCGTCTGAGGCAGGCATCCGAACGGCTAAAAAAACCGCTCCGAAAAACAACAGCGCTGCAACGATCCAAACCAGCCTTTCTCTTCTCATGCCGCTTGCCTCCGCTCCGGCCTCTTGCGGCAGTACGCCAAAAAGGCCTCGTAGGTCTCCCTCAGTTCGGAATAACCGCCGAAGCGCACCCTGTTGAACACCCTGCGGAAAGCATCAAAACCTTCTACGTCCCCGTACCTGTTTCCAACCAGCTCCCATTTGTACTGCATGCCGGTCTTGCTTTCGTCCCAAAGTATCCAGCCTTGATTGTGCAGCGTGTGCAGATGCAGGCTGTACAAGGCAAGCAGCGCACCTGCCCAATCCTTCACGCGAGCCAATTCCTCGGCATGGGCAAAGGGGTCTTCCGCAGCTGTTTGCCCGGCAGGCAACGGCCTTGAACGGTCTGAAAAACGCCGCCTACGCTCTAAAAAAACCAGCCGCGCCAAGCAGAAAACCAAAGCCGCGACCAAAACAACCATCACAGCCAGCCCAAACCCGCTTATGGAGTCCATAATTCTAGGGAGTGAATTCATCGCCGACATGGCGACCGAGTCCCCGATAGGGTCATAGCTTTGGCCGCCAAATTCCTTTCGGCTTAAAATTCTCTCCATCGCCTCTGCGATTTGTTGTTCCGAAGGCATGTTATTCATTTTTCAAGGAAGCGGCGCGGATTTCCAAATCGTACCCCTCAGTCGTTATGCGGATGTCCAGATAGAGCAAGGTCATTGCAATTATTGGAATCGGCGTCAAAAGGGCAGAAACCAGAACAATGCCGATGATACTGGCAACCGGAGGGAGAAAAAGTGCAAATACCACTCCAAAAATAAAGTTCAGAACAGTCACCAAAAGGCCGACGAGCAGCAGCAATCCGATTGTTTTAGCTTTTCTGCGGCCGAACAGTTTTAAGGCGCGGCCAATCCAAGAAAAGCCGTAACGGCTTTCCCGAATGGCAACAGGATACGCAAAGAAGCATATCGCAAGGATCAGCAAAACCGCTACTGCTAGAATTACCATAAATACTGCCAAGGCAAAAAGACCAGAGCTTAATACAAACAAACTCAAACTGACGGTATAAACAAGTGCAAGCAGTACACAAATGATTAAAGCAGCAAAAAATGTCCCAAGCAGCTTGCCGTAGCGCGACATGGTTTGCGCTAGAAACCTGTGGTCCGTTGAACCATGCGTCAATAAGAGGACAGTAAGAGTAATGCCTCCATAAACAATAGGGTAAACAATAAAAACTTGCGTGATCAGGGAAACAATGCTGGACAACGAACTGGATTGCACTGCATCCGAATAATTTTCGAGCCCCTCAAGAAAAGACCGCCCGGACATCAGTTCACCAAAGAGCGTTCCCGTCGATGCTGCTCCGGCACCCAGCTGAAGCAGTGATACGACAAGCTGTACAGTCCCGCCAATCAGAAGCGAAAACGAAATGATGGCTTTAAAATTGTCGCGGTACAGCTTGAAAGTCTGGTCGAGGATGCCGATTATTCGCATCGGCTGCATCGTAAAATTATACATGGTTTTAACCACCCCGTCTATTAATATACAATAGATGTAGGCATTTAGTCAAATACTATTTATCAGCCGAAACCGAGTGGATTTCAAGTTGGAGGCGAGCTGATGCATATGTCAATTGAAGAGATCAATGAGAAATTTGACGGAGAATGGATTTACGCGATTGACTGTGAGGAAAATGACATGGGTGCTGTTTTAAGCGGCAAGGTAGTGCTTCACAGCAGAAATCGAGACGATGTAATACGTGCGATGGGTGACTACGAAAAAAAGGTTGATACATTAGCCCTTTTTCAATATGCAGGCAATGTGCCGGAGGGGCTCGGCTGATACGGGAGCGTCTCGTAGCCTGGCCAGTTTGCTATGTGCCTTTGCAGTATTGCCAAGTCAAAAGGCGTTACTTCGCCGTCACCGTCCACGTCTGCGGCAGCCCTGTCTATCACGATACCCGGCCAACCTGCTAGGTAGCGCGACAGCAGAGTGGCGTCCATCGGGGCGACCCGGCCGTTGCCGTCAACGTCACCGAGCATTACGGGGCTGGCTTTCCCCATCGTGAAACTGGTGGTTCCGGCCGCGCTGTCCCATAATATGTTAGTAATTGCAACACCAGAGGGCGTGTTCTGATCCGGAGGGACCAAGTCCTCGGTGAAAGCGCTGTACAGCCCGCTTCCAGGGTCGCTTGTATGCGAGAATTCAGTTTTTTCCCTTCCCCAAAGATCCCCCACGTCTCCGTAATGGTACAAGCCCCGCTGCTGCAAATGCTGCACTCCGCCGTGAGCTTCTTCGATCCCAGCTCGGTTGTGCCCCGGTTTTGAATGAGATATGAGAAGGAAGACTTCGTCATCGATGTGATAAATAAGCATCCCGCCCTCGCTACTCGAAGTGCTGCCCATTATGCTAAACGCACCCTGATCATAGTTTTCCGTCATGCCGTACTTCCTCTGCTGAAGCAGAAAATACTGGTTGGGATTAGTAGTGGGCACCTTGTAAATGTCATGATGGCTGGTTAACGCAGCACTTTCGCCATCTGAGATCACTCCAGGAGCCACGAAATTTCCATAAACCAAATTCCATGCATCGGGGTAAACCGGCCTTGTTCCGAGTTTCTCACTGGGAAGGCTGCCCCAGTTGCCCCTCCCCATAAGCGACCAGAAGCCTTGACCTTCGGCTCGGTTAATGTCGGTCAGGTACCCAACGTCATATGTGTCGTTGAACTTGTATGCCGAATGCCCAAGCTCATGGCATATTATGCCAATGGTCATTATGTCCTTCGCCGCATCACCTGCAGACGCATGGAACGCGCCCTGCCCAAAACAGCTTTCAATGGTGACCCCGTTCGTAATGGATCCAGAAAAAGGATATAGAAACGCAAATCCCCAAATACTTGGGCCGTGGGCAGATGCTATAGTTGACTCGTAACCATCAACAATAAAGCCGATGGTCAATTCCGTTGCTGCCAGCAAGCCGTCGTTGTTCTTGTCATAATCCTTCATGTTCACCAGTCCAAGGGTGCATGCCTCCGTTATGGCAGACTCCACCAGTGCTCGCGTACCCTCCGTGTTGTTGCCGGGGTTTGTATGTGCGCCGGGCAGCGTAACTTCAATGATGCCCTGCGCCCCGTCCAAAGGCGACTTTACCTCTGCCGGCAGGATGATGTCCTCATCCGTGCCAATCACTTCCCTGTAGTAATTGTTTACGGATTTCGTGTTCGGGTTGAACACAACATCGTAAATTTGCCTGCCGTTGAGTTTGGGAGTGTTGATGCCGGCCCTGTTGCTCCAAGTGACATGGATCATCAGCAATTGGCGTTTCAGGCTCGAAATAGGCGCCCTCACAGGGGCGGGATCCAAGCGCATTTGAGTGTCAGTAAGGACTGGCCAGCTTTCCAAACGCGCAGCCGTCGCTGCCTCTCGTGCCTGCTGCGCCATGTCCAAAACGTTTTGAGGGATGTTGCGCGCTTTTGTCCGGTGCCTTTGCATCATCATATTAGCCAGCGGCGTTTTGCCCAACAGCGAGCTTGCCGGTGCCCCTGTAGAAGCAGGACCCTCGTCTGTCCATCGGGCATAGCAGTAAGCGTTTTGGCCGACATCGAACACTATCAGGTTTCCCTCGCCGTCCTCAGTCCATCCCAGGAATTCGTCCCCTTCTTTGTGCACCGTTATGGCACTCCCGTCAGGCTGCACGAAAACCGCACTGCCGGGGGCTGCCGGGACTGCAAAGGCGGTTGCGCTGGCCGCAATCAGCGATGCTGCAGCAGCAATCAGTACTATTGTCATAAAACGCATTCTTTTCATCTGACTTCACCTCGTTCGGTTGTTTTAAAGGATTATAATATACTTGAGCATTGTTGTCAACCAACAAGTTTCAGCAGAGCCGAGGGCTTTACACCCCCGGCTCTCTTGTTTTGAAGCCTGTTTTTTTCTGATGCCTTGCCTGTTCTATATCGTGTAATGGATGAACAAATCTATGAGGTCAAGCATGTCAACCAAGCCGTCTGAATTTACGTCGCACATGCTCGCAGTAACGCCGTTGCCCCAAGCGTCGTTGACTTTGACCAGCTTATCCCAGTTTGCGCCGTCGCAGTCAAATCCGCAGTATAGCAGCATGATGCCAAGGTCGAGGGCGTCGATTATTCCGTCCCTGTTCAGGTCGTATTTTGATCTGGCAACTACAGTCGTAGCCGTGCCATTTCCAATGGTTGAGGCGAGCTGCCCTGCCGTACCGTCCAAGATGCCGGAAACTTTGACGCTTGACAGTGCCATGGTTGCGTTGCCAAACCCTTTTGGGGCGAAGGCAAACTTTGCGATGTCAACAGGGGCTTCCGACGTCAAGCCGGCAGTGGTTTCTGAAGGGAGAGCTATTGTTGCGGAGCCCTTCCAGAGGTTGCCGCCTGTATTGAACCAGAGGATGTTGCCAATGAGCTCAAAGCCGGAAAGCCCGGCCATGCCATTGCTGATCAGCATATTGCCGTCAATCTCAAAATCCAGACTAACAGCGAGTACGTCCTTTGCGTTTGCAATGGACAGAGTGTATTCTATGTCCCTGTTGAGGTAGCTGACTGGCGCTGCGGAAATGCTTACAGAGGGATTCCCACCACCGGCAACAGGTATCTCGGTACCGTCGGTTTGTATTTCCAAAGCCGGCTGCCCTTCTTCGTCAAGGACGAACAGTTGGATGCCCTGTGTGCTGATGTGGCCGCCAACTTGGCTTGTCATAGTTTTGCCGGGGGTAAGGGCGATGCTCTCGAAAACCTTGTTGTTTACCGTTGCCTCGTCGTTATCATAAGCGAAATCACGGACAACATAAGCCATCTCCCCCTCGTCCGTTCCAATAAGCTTTATCGCATAGTCGGATTCGTCAGTGAAATACAGAAGCTTCGTGTCGCCAACTGCGTAAACCTGCACATTTGGATCCTCGGCACAAGCCACAGCATTGTCAACAATTGCCCCAACCAGCTCACCTGACGCGTTGTACACTTCCACATCGACAGGGCAGTAAACAGTGACAAGGCGATTTTTTCCATTGTAGCCCGGGCTAATTGTTTCACCTGATAAAAGATAGGCCATGTACGTTGAAGTGAAGTGCTCACGCTGACCTTGAATTGTCAACCAGTTCTTTCCTGTCAAAGTATAAAAAGCTTCGTTAAATCTGCTGCTTTTCCCTTCGTAAAACATATCAACCCCGTGCCTTGCACTCAGGGCACCTGCAATTATGGCACCAATTATCCCTCCACCAATTAACACTCCACCAATTAACCCACTGCCTATTGCCCCGATTATTGCACCATTTATCTGCTCAGGTGACAAGTGAATGACAATATCATCTTTGTTGAGGATGTTTTTTATGTTTTGCTTGGCGAGTTTGTTGAAATTCGAAGCATTTAAGGGAGAGGCAAAGGTATATGCAAATACTTGGTTTGTTGAGGCTCCGCTATCCATCAGCTTAACTGCAAGCAAACCTGCAACAGCACCACCGAGGCTATGGCCCGTGATGAAAAACCGATTGTTGGCGTCAGCAATGGAAGTGCCTCTGGTTGCCATGAAATTGCGTAGGCTAATGTATATCCTGTCCGCAACTCTTTCAAACTCTTTCGGCGTTAAATTTATCTCCCAATCTTTTCCATCAGTGGTACCTTTGACCACAACAGTAATGATGTTGTATTTCTCGCCATTGCGTACGTATTCTGTTGCAGCTATCGTGAATGCAGCGTCTGTTCTGTCGTCGTCGCGATAGTGCATGTTCTTCAGATCATCTGGCGAAAAAGACTTCGCCAATCCTAAGTCGTTAACAAGCGCTTTACTGATTTTCCTCTCGCGTTCATCCATATTGCCGGCACTGTTTTCAGACTGGGCACTGAGGATCAAACCTGCAATAGCGAGTTTGTTTTCATATACCAGTGAACCTTGAAAAAAGTACTCTAAGCTCCATTCGAATTGTATTGTGGTGTCCTGATTAAGGTCTGTGAAGGTCGCGGAAACTTTCTCATAGGATTCTGGCAACAGCTCAAATTTGTATCCGTTTTGCAGGGCGAAGCTGTGGGCTGTGCTGTTTTCGTAGCAGCGGATGACCAGTTTGTTCTTGTCGCAGCCGGAGAAGGCAGTGGTTGCTATTGCTGCGGTTCTGTTGACGATCGTTATCGTTTCAATGTTCGAACAGTTTTCGAAGGCGTATGCGCCGAAGGAGGTGTAATTGCCCGTATGCACCGTTTTCAGGCTTGACATGCCACGGAAAGCCCCCGCCGGGATGCTTCCGTCCACTCTCAGGGATTGCAGCTTCCCACAACCCTCAAACACGCCGCTGCCAAAAGTGCCGGATAAAAATGCACTCTCAAGATTGGCATAGTCTCGGAAAGCATAGTCATCGATCGTACCGAAAGCTTCGACTGCCGTTACGCTGGAAAGGCCCCTGAAGGATTCTTGGTGGATATTTCCAGAAACGCTGAGGCTGTTCAGTTTATTGCACCCCAGCAGCACATCGTCCCCGATTTCACGGCTGGAAATACTGGTAAAAGTCAGGCTGGTACAATCCTTAAACGCATTTGTGCCGATTTCGCCGGCACTGGCAGCCAGCGTGGTCAAGCCCGCAAAGCCCTTAAAGGCGTTCTCCCCGATTTTTCCGATATTGTCAACTTTCAGCTGCCTGATTGCGTTGTTGTTGATAAGGAAGGGCAGTTCTTGCCAGGGAGCCGACTCGCCGAAGTTGTCCGGCAGCGTTCCGTTGCCAGGGGATTCCGTATAGATCAGCATGGATTGGTCACGCCTCTTGTAGCTCCAATACAAGCCATCACCTAGGGAATGAGCACCGAAGTATTCAGGATCGCAAGGCAGTATGGTGATTTCCAAGCCGTACGAATTAGTGAGCAGCACATAGAAGTATTCGAGCAGAACCGATGGGCTCAGATAATCTTGGTCAAGGACACGGTAATGCGCCGTGAAGCGTTCACCCGGTTTGAGTGTGCGCAGGCTTTCATCATCTTCAAGCAAGGCGGATATACCCGATTTGAAGAACAAACGCCCAGAGAAATCCTGCTCGGCAATGGCAGCTCCGGCAGAGTCAAAATGTTCCCTGTAGATTAGCTCCGTCTTTATTTCTTCTCCGTTTTCGCCCTCGAATTCACCGGTGCGCACCCAAATATTAGGCATGTAAATATCCCTGTCGCTGTGGTTGAGCAAAGTCAGGTTGAAGAATTCCCAGCCGTCGTCGCAATACCTGATGCTGTCCGGCACTTCCACTCTAGCCTCCACTCCGCTGAGGCCAAGCACTTGAATAGGTTCACTGGCAGCGAAATGGGCTGTTATCGGTACATTGAATTCTGCCAGCATGCCAATAAAGTCTGCGGAAATATGATATGAGCCCAGTTCGTCCCCGCGCAACACCCAAGTGATCACTTCTTCAGTCTGACCGCCGATCTCCGGGATGCGGACTACCCTGCCGGAGGAGCTTATCAGCGAATCTACCAGTGTAAGGCCCTTGGGGTAATTCAGAGTGACCACGTTGTCCAGCATCCTGAATTCGCTGCCGGCGTTATTGATGATGTGCAGGTCTACTTGGAAGAAATCCTTGAGGGCGGATACGCCCACCGGTATCACCAGATACGCCACAGAGTAATTTTGCGGCGAATACCAAGCGTCGTTGCCGCCTTGATCAGATCCGCCACCGCCTCCGATTTCCGTTATCCGGCCAAAGACAAAGGGGATAAAAAGCTTGCTGCCCTCACCGTCGGTGTCGATAACAACCCGCGACGCTGGATCCGTAGTCCCCGTTATTGGGTTGTAATATATCGGCATAGGTACGCTCTGATTGCCATATTTGAGATAAACATCGAATTTGACGATGTACTGATTTGCAGGATCCGATATGTCTATGCCTGCGGCGACTATTTCCTCCAAGGACATACGGTGTATCTCGAAAAAACCCTCGATCATCTGTTTGCGGACAAGGGTAAGCGTGACTTCAGCAGTCTGCCCCGCTACGACAATTAGCGTCTTCTTTGCCGGCAGCCATTGGTTGTCTGCAATAACAGAACCGACCGTATGCGAACCAGCCTCTGCCGAAAACGTCACATAGCCCGCACTATTGGTGGGTTTGATGATCTGGTTTGCCTCGCCCAAATCAAAATACACCGGTGCGCCGGGCACGGGGCGGCCGTCGCCGTCGACTACTCGTATTGTGGCATATCCCAGAAGAGAACGCTCCCGGACGGTGACTTGCCTTTGTGCATAACCAGTCAGCCCGTCTGCATTGGTTACTTTTAGTGTCACGACATACGCCCCGGTCGATTCATACCTGTGGACAGCATGCCTGTTGGCGCTGACGGTGCCGTCGCCAAAGTCAAACTCGTAAGAAGCGATACCTGACGTGTCTGTTGACAATGAAGCGTCAAACTCGTACTCCACACCGACTTCCATCGTGGTGTCGCAGGAGATGACGGCAACCGGAGCGGTTCTGTTTGGTGTTTCAACTGTGTTTGTGTCGAAGCTTGCTTCGTTGCCCACAAGGCTGACTGCTGTGATGCGGTAAGCATAAAGCGTTCTTTCGGCAGAAATGCCATAGTCTGAATAAGAATAATCAGTTTGGCCATTTACCGCCCCCCTTGAGCCGATCAGCGAAAAACTGCCGCTGCCGGAAATCCCCCGGTAAATCCGGTATCCAGCTAGGTCTTCGGAAAGGTCGCTCTGCCAAGTAATGTGTACAGCTTGTTCTTCGCCGTCATAGACAGCCGCTGGATTCAAAACAGAAGGCGCATGCTTGTTTATGCTGTACGTCGCTGCAATCTTCTCGCTGGTGTTTCCCGCTGCGTCGACAGCCCAAGTACGCACAGTGATTGAATCACCGCTGGCAAGCGTTTCGATTGGCAAGGTCAGCGATGTGTAGCGCTCCGCTGCGTTTACAACGTCTACTAAGGCAAGCGTGGTCCAAGCATCAGAGCCGTTGACGGCGTATTCAACATGGACTGAAGACAGCAACCTGTTGTCCCGTGCCAGTGCTTGCAATGTTTTGTATCCGTTTCCGATGGTGGCGCCGTCAGCTGGGCTTAGGATGTATACGATCGGGGCTTCCGTATCCGGTGTGGATTGAGCCTCGGCGGAGTTTGAGAGTGCGCTTTCGTTGCCCGCAAGGTCATTTACCGAAACCTTGTAGTAGTATGTGGTATAGTCCACAGGCGTCCTGTCAATGTAGTTCAGCGTGTTTAAGCTGTTTGCGATCCTGACATAGCCGTCTTCCGGTTCCAAAGACCTGTAAACGCTGTACCTGAAAAGATCGGTTTCAGACCCTTGGCTCCAAGATATTTCGATGTACCCGTTGTCGCCTCTTGCAGCAACGTTAGCTGGCGCTTCCGGAGGCGTTCTGTCCACCACATGCTGCACATATGGCGCATTGCCTGAAAGGTCGCTTACGTTGCCGGACGGGTCTGCTGCCACGCCTCTGACATAGATGAATCCTTCTGGGTATGGATCCAAATCAATGGTAAAGCTAAGCGTTTGCACCCTGCTGCCGGTAGCGTATGTGCGGGAATCGACATCTATCCAGTTGACTAAGTCAGTCGATATCTGGACAGCTATGAAACTGACAGCGTGATCGTCTTCTGCCCTGATGCTGCCGTTTAACTGGTGGGCAAAGTATCCCGGCTGGGGCGTTATAGAGGTGATAACCGGGCAAGTAACATCCAAGTCGGTTCGCGTTGTTATGTCGTCTGAGGGAATGCCACGGTTGCCTAGGTGATCATAGGCGACTACCCGATAGATGTATTCCGTGTCCGGCGACAAAGTATAGATGTTTGCGCCTAGGGTAGTATAGACATCAGTGATTTGGGTATACTGTCCTGTCTCAGCATTTTTCCTTTCCACGCGGAAGAAGCGGAAATCGTTGTCGCTGACGTCGTTCCAACGCAGGGTGACAGTGACGGCTGTGGCGGTGTAAGACAAGCCAGTGACTTTTTCAGGGCCTGTGTTGTCG
>Ga0082212_10000402_pt1 | contig 63407 bp, 58 predicted proteins | sample TergutNt197P3_FD_71548 | JGI IMG/M metagenome (GOLD analysis project Ga0082212, IMG submission 71548) | Neocapritermes taracua P3 segment gut microbial communities from Petit-Saut dam, French Guiana - Nt197 P3 | ecosystem: Host-associated > Arthropoda: Insects > Digestive system > Gut ... | reverse complement strand
CCGTTCTTGACAGTGTCATTGGATTTGCAGTTTTTGCAACATGGCATAATAGCCCTCCTATGGAACCATTAAACCATAAATCTATCTAAAAGTGAATACTATCCGATTTTTGTTCGTTTTTAGTGGTGATTAATTTAGGTGTTTTCATTACCTGTAGTAGTGAAAACGGCTTAATTGCCAAGCTATCGTTAGTATTGGCCAAACCGCAATTAAAATGATTATCCAGAAATCCATTCTAAGAGCCAGCGGGGGCCTTCGCCTGTGCCACCTGCAGAGCGATAATCCTTTTCGGCTGTTGCCCATGCGCTTGATAGGTCGACATGCGCCCAAGATGTGTTTTTAATAAATTCTCTTAGGAACAGGGCGGCTGTTATAGTGCCTCCGTATCTGGTGTTGGGGATATTTTTTATGTCTGCAATCGTGCTCTTCATGGTTTCTTTGTATTCTTCTACTAGTGGGAGTTGCCAGAGATGCTCGCCCACACTAGCACTAGCATCCAGCAGTTGCTCTACCAATTTTTGGTCTGTACCTAGCACTGCGGCCACGCTATCGCCAAGGGCGACCATACAAGCTCCTGTTAGGGTTGCGAGGTCGATGACATGGTCTGCACCCATTTCGCTTGCCCAGTGTAGTAAATCTGCCAGAACTAACCGCCCCTCTGCATCAGTGTTTAGTACTTCGATGGTTTTTCCGCTACGAGAACGGAGAACATCTCCGGGTTTGTATGCAGACCCCCCCGGCATGTTTTCTACCAGGCCACAAATTGCTGTCACTTTTACAGGAATTTCCGCTTTTGCACACGCAATAGCTGTCGCCAACACTATGGCCGCGCCAGTCATGTCGTCTTTCATGGTTTCCATACTGGTGGCTTCCTTGAGGGACAGTCCGCCAGAATCAAAACATAGTCCCTTGCCGACTAGAACAACGTGCTTTTTAGGTTTTTCTGTTGGGGAGTATTCTAGTTTTACTACCCGCGGGGAATGCGCTGAGCCTCTTCCCACAGCAAGCAGTGCTCTAAACCCGCCTTTTTCTAGCTCCTCTGGGGTCAAAACATCTACTGAAACTTTGTTTTGAGCGGCAAGCTCCTTTGCTTTGACTGCAAATGTCTCTGGATAGAGGTCGGCGGCAGGAGTGTTTACCAAGTCCCTTACCAAATGATTGGCCTCGGCACCGATTTCTATTATGGCCAAGCGTCGGCGAATTTTGCGGGTGTCCTCGTTGTTTGTAAATAATTCAATGCGGTCAAGCTTTTTTGCTTCGGGTTTACTGCGATATGCTGAAAAGTCATAATCAGCTAGGAGCGCGCCTTCTAGGATGGTTTCCTGAACTCCATCATGGCCAATATTAGAAGTTGAGGGAGTTAGCAAGCCAATTGACTTCCATCCTTTTTTATGGCAATAGCGAGTTGCCGCGCCTACTGCCTTTCGCAACTTGTTATGTGTTACTTTTTCTTCCTCTCCTAGTCCTACAAGTACCATCCAGCGACATTCTTTTACACCATTTGGATGATGCAAAGGCACTATTTCTAGGTATTCTGCCTTAAAATCGCCCTCATCCATGACTTGGCGAGCCACCTTGCTAACGGCTAGGGGAAGGCGGTGGCGTTCTCTACCAGAAAAAACAGGTACTATTAGTGCATCTCCAGAGAAATCTTTACCGGATTGAGAGCTTATTTCTATCTTTGCCATTGATTGCCTCCATTTCTCAATAGTAGCAAAAATTCAGGAAAATTCAATGTTTTTTTGTTTACATATCGCCCTTGAGTAGTGTTAAAAAAAAATGAAATGCACCGGTATATTATAGTTATGAGAGATTGACGATAAAATTATTTTCAATATATCCAATGATAGTATTTTGCATTTTTACTACACAAAGTAGCGAGTCAACCATTTTTGTCGATGATAGAGCCATGCCAATTTGCGTTTCGACCATCTTGGAATGGCGATAACTCTAAGAGAGACACCCAGCCAGATTGCCATTGGCCACTATTTCCCGCCCACTCTGCGACTAACCAGTCATCCATGGTCAGTATGTCTTCTAGCCCCAGTGTCCAAATTCCTTCTGTTCCAAGTCTATACAGGTCTAAGTGATAGACTTTTCCGCCATGAACTTCATAGCTATGTAGAACAGAATATGTTGGGGAAGAAACCTGCTCCTGTTGACCCCCAAGACCTTGCACGAACCCCCTTGTCCAAGTAGTTTTGCCTGCACCTAGTTCACCCTGCAGTAGCCATGTTCCCCCTGCTGGGGTTTGTTTGGCAAGCTCTGCTCCCAGGTTTTCGGTTTCCTCTTCAGATGCAAGGTAAATCATATTTTGCTTGGATTTTTTCTGGAATATTGCTGATGTAATTGGTACTACTCCCCGATAATCTTGATTAGGATTCGTTTGTCTCTTTTGCCATCAAATTCGCCATAAAAAATTTGCTCCCAAGGGCCGAAGTGGAGCTTACCTTCTGTGATGGCAATTACTACTTCGCGACCCATAACCTGTCGCTTGTGGTGAGCATCGCCGTTATCCTCGCCTGTTCGGTTATGCAGATAGCCTCCACGCGCAGGATCGCTCCCAGCATTGAACGGAGCTAGTTGTTCTAACCAACGTTCATAGTCTTTGTGCAAGCCATTTTCATTGTCGTTGATGAAAACGCTGGCTGTTATGTGCATTGCGTTGACTAGGCAAAGTCCTTCTCGAATGCCTGATTCGGAAAGTGCCTTTTGAACCTGCGATGTAATGTTTACAAAACCTATGCGGCTAGGGATATTTACTGTGAGCGTCTGGGTATGCGATTTCATTCCTGATTCTCCTATTCTGATTACTCCGATTGTTTATCTGAGTGGGTTGTTTCGTTTGGAAGCACGAACTTGACTGTTGCACCGTTACCTTCTTTACTCTCAATACTGATTTCGCCACCGTGTGCCCTTATTATTTCACGACATATTGCCAGACCTAGACCAGTACCTTTGCCTTCGGGTTTGGTAGTAAACATAGGCTTAAAAACTTTTGCAATAATTTCCTGTGGTATACCTACCCCTGTATCTGTGAGGGAAAACTCCCATCCACGTGATGCCTTATGTAAAACTAAGTTGATGCTACCTCCCAATGGCATTGCATCAACAGAATTATTTACCAGATTGATGAAGAGCTGTTCTAGTTGCTTTCGGTCGGCATGTAGTAAACATGGGTCAGGGAACTGTGCATGGAAGGTAACTTTGCGAGCAGAAAGAGTTGGTGCCCAGAGCCTTTGTAATTCAGCAATGAGCGCGGGAAAAAGTACATCTTCAAACTTTGGTAGTATTGGTCTCGCCAGGCCAAGCAGTTTCTTTACGATTTCGCCTACCCTAATTATCTGCGAGTGAATAGTGCCCAGTCGGTCACATGTTTTTTTATCGAGGCTGGCATCATTGATTAGCAGTTGGAGATGGCTATTTACCAAATTTAGAGGCGTGCCTACTTCGTGAGCAAAGGCCGAGGTAAGCTGTCCCGCAATCGCTAGGCGTTCTTGTTGGCTTAATTCTTCCCGCAAAATGGAAATATGTTCCAATAAAAGTTCCAAGTCAGTATTTTTATCCTTTAACTCGGCTAGAGCATCGTTGATGCGTGTTTGCAAAGCCGAATTAAAGCCTTTTATTTCTTCAAGTAGCACCTCGCGCTCCTGAGAAATTTTTTGTAGCTCCTCTGCCATGACATCAAAGTGACCTGCAATTTGGCCTAGTTCATCACTACTATTGAGACGCGCCCGTGCCGATAAATCACCTTCGCCAAGCATTTTCATCGTCCCCAAAATCTGTTGCATGGGGCGGCGGACAAAGGTAGATGTGAGTAGCCACAAAAGTACAAATTCAAGAATAAGTACAAATGGCAATGCTCTAATTGTGAAGGCTAATGTCTTGTCCCAAATCATATCCCATCTGTCGAGGTTACAATATGCCCTCAATACAACCTTTGTGTTTCTGCTATTTAGCAGTGGATCAGGATATGAAATAGGAGCGTAGACCTGCCAAACCCTTCTACCCGAAGCTGATGTTATTAGGTCTACCTTTACTTCACCGGGGGCTAAACTATGTAGAATTTCAGCTTTGGCTCTCTGTACCGCATGAGGTATATCAGCTGAAGTAGCCCATAGATCTACATAGTCTTCACCATCCACCATGGCGGCAGTGAAGATGTCAATCTGATGTACACTTTCGGGGTTAGCCCATGCGGAAAGTATTTCGGCTGTTTCTCGCCTGAATTTTAGTTCAGGATCCATCCTGGCAATGTCATCAATTACTCCAAGGGCAGTCCTAGTGGCAACATCTTTAGCATAAGATTCTATAGAACGCTGAAAAACGCCGACGATAAAAATGGCGACAGCGATAGTCAATGTCGTTGTGAGCAAGGCCATCAAAATAAATAGCTTGGCGTTCAGGCTCTGAAACCAAGCCCTGACCCTTAAACCTAATTGCGTTGGCGATTTCTGCATCATAGCATTAAAGGGTGTGTATGGCGGTTTTTTTGCTGTCTCACTTGCTCCTCACCTCAACCATCACAATCCTTGTCCCATCCATTTTCATAACCCTTAATATTAGTCCGTCTACATGCACTGTTTCAAGCGGGTTTGGAATTCTCCCCAACTTTGACATCACAAGTCCGGCTACAGTATCAAAGCCTTCATGTTCTAATTCCATGCCTAATGCGGCAGAAAGGTCTTCGACATGTGTTTCTCCGGGCACGTTATAAACGCCTGGCGAGCTTTCATGCAAAACTGGAGAAAATTCATGTTCTTCCTGTATTTCGCCGACTACTTCTTCTAGCAGATCCTCCACAGTAGCTAAACCTGCTACTGCTCCATATTCATCAACTACAATAGCCATCTGTGTTCTGGCAAGTTGTAATTCACGCAATAACTCAAGGGTTGACTTGCTTTCTGGAACAAAAATGGGTTGCCTTGCCAGACTAATCCAATCAGCGTCATCTTGACCATGTAGTTGTATAAAGTCTTTTAGTAGCAAAACCCCTTGAATATTATCAATCGTGTTGTTGTAGACTGGCATCCTTGAGTTTCGCTGAACTCTAAAGGCATCCCAGACTTCTTCCAGCGTTGCTGTGTCAGCGATACCTTGAATACGAGTCCTTGGGGTCATTACTTCTCGCACGATGGTATCTCCAAAGCCAACTACGTTACGAATTAGCTCGCTGTCTTCTTCCTCAAGGATACCTTCGGCCTCGCCCTCTTCAAGGAATGCAGTCATAGCCTCTTCTGTTGGAGCGATTTCTTCTTCCCCATTCCTTTCCGTGGAACATTGCGATTTTTCAACCAGCGGAGCTAATAATGGCGAAAGCATTTTATGTATTGGTGAACACAAATGGAACAGGCGTTCAATCCACAGGGACGGGTTGCCAGAAATAATCACAGCTGGCAGTACAATGTCCATAATCCATATATAGACAAACATTATTGCCACCAGCATCCACCCAGAGCCAAGTGTTTCCCTAAATGGCCATAGCAAGATGAGTAACAATACAAGCAGAGTCTGATTCCAGAACTGCAGGGTCATGTTCAGGTGCTGAGGTTGTTCCAGAATATGCTCTAACAGAGAGCCTTCTGGGGCATCTTCAACCATTCGCCTTCGGAGCAGTGGAGAAACTGCATACAAGGCACGCAACAAGGTGGCCGCTATAATTCTGTATACAGCGACAAGCGCAATGAGCAGGATTTGAATGGGGAGTGACAGAGCTACCAAGACCTTGTTGGACAGAACAGTTAGTGTTAAACGCCTTCCATGGTGGAACCAGTAAAAAGCGCCTGAACACAGGCGCTTTTATTGGCTCCGGAGGTCGGACTTGAACCGACGACATCATGATTAACAGTCATGCGCTCTGACCAACTGAGCTACTCCGGAATTGTCAGAAAAGATAGACTACCAGAAAAAAAAATATGGTCAAGGGATAATGTGGCATTTCAGTTATTACTGCATTGTGGCAAAAAAAATTACCCCTTGGAATATCGTAACAATTTGTTTTGATCATTCACTCGCACTACTGGGAATGTGCTTTGAATAATCTCAAGGTCACTCAGCAATCGCAGAGCTCTATTAAAGGCTTCACGGCTGATTCCGATATATTGTGAAAGTTCTTCTTGGGTTTCGTTGAATTCAACAAAACTCCTACCTGGGGTTCTTTTCAAATAGTCTAATATTAATTGTGCAACTCGCTCTGGAACTCTGTGAAGGCTAAGTGTTTCAACCAATGGTACCAGATGCAGAATTTTGCCTGCCAAATGTTTTATTACCACTTCAGAAACAACTGGGCTGTGTTTGATGACTTGGCGCAGGGCATCACTTGGTATTAGCCAACATTCGCTATAGCCTCGGGCTTCTGCGCTAGTGGCGGCGCAGGTACTACTCATAACTTGTGCCTCGCCAACACATTGGCCTGGCAACAATACATCTAAAACTTGGATTTTGTTTTTTGCAGTAGTCCTAAAAATTTTCAATGCACCACTAGAAACGACAAAAACACCCGGCAATATATCGCCCATAGAAAAAACAGTACTCCCATCGTCGTATCTTCGCAATTCGCTGACACTAGACAATTGCTTACTTTCTGCCTCGGGTAGGCTGTCCAAAAATTTTATTTGGTGAAGAGCAATGTTGGTTTGATTCGTCGAAGACATTCCGGTACCCATTAATCTTTCTATGTTACCAGTTACAGGCTTATTGGAAAAGGGGGTATAGCAGATAGACAACGATAGACTACCCAAAGTTTGACTCCCAAATTGGGTGTAACTTGGTATACTCTATTTGCATGGTTAATTCTGGTAAACTCAAACGTAATTTCCCCGCCCAATCGAGTGCTGTCAAAAAAAGGGTATATAAGCCCAAGTCGGAATCAAAAAAGGTTGGTTTGGAATCAGATACCAGGGCGGGTGAAAGGCTACAAAAAATTCTGGCCGCCGCCGGAATTGCCTCGCGGCGAGTCTGCGAGCAGATAATTTTGGATGGAAGGGTGCAGGTCAACGGCGTAACCATCACCCAACTTGGCACTCGTGCAGACCCAGTGCGAGACGAAATAACAGTAGACTTAAATCCGATTCAACGTGAAAAACCTTTGTATGTGTTGCTCAATAAGCCAAAGGGATATGTAACAACTGTTAAGGATAGCGAAGGTCGCCCCACTGTAATGGCCTTGCTGGGCGGGATCGTAGAGAGGGTATATCCGGTGGGCAGACTTGATTTTAATTCAGAAGGCCTATTGCTATTGACCAACGATGGTGGATTAGCCCAGCTACTAACCTCGCCAGATTCACATATCCCAAAAATCTATCTGGTTAAAGTACACAAAATACCAAGCCTAGATGAGTTAAATGAGTTGCGGTCAGGCTACAGATTGGATGGCCGGAGGCTAAAACCATGTCAAATCCAAGTAGTTGATAAGCAGGATAACCCTTGGCTAAGGGTTACGCTGATGGAAGGCAAAAATCAACAGATTAGAAAAATGTTTGCGGCAATTGGGCATCCTGTTCACAAACTAAGGCGGATACAATTTGGTCCTATTGCCGACCCAACCCTAAAGCCTGGGGAATGGCGGTTTTTAACATCAGCCGAGATTATGACGCTAAGGAATATGCAGTAACAACTGGACTATAAAAATTAGTGTTTGTATAGCCTACCACCTAGCAACAACCCCAAAGCCTATACCCTTTCTTTCATATTTCTGTTCAATATTTTTGTGCATTGAATCGTAGGGTTCATCGTGGTTCTGTTGTTCCCAAAAAACCCTCCCACCGAGCCAGTGCAGAAAAAAATATCGTGCATCTGCAGAAAAGCGGTTAGAACTAGCCCCCTTCAATGCCATGAAGTGCGCCCTACCGTTAATGACAAGTCGGTTTTGTAAACCCTGAAAGTTACCAGATATACCAATTTGTGGTATTGAAACCACTATTGATTTATTGGCTTCAGCAGGGGCAATCGGAAGAAACGTATGTACTCCGCTGGCCACCAAGTCCATGTACCAAGCCTGAATACCAACATCTACACCCAGCCATGCCTGAGCTCCCCTCAATAACTTAATTGTTCCATTAATATCAAATGCAGTGTTTTTTAGCGAGCTAGTGACATCCATTCCTGGTACAAAAATAATATTGTTAATCTCTACTTGCCTCTCCAGCCTGTTATTCCCTGTATAGTCCTGAATGCCGTAATCAACCGAAAATGCAAATCTGGAACCAGAATATTCCATGTGGAGGCCATACCCTGTCTTTTCTGTATCCATGTATAGGCTATTGTTAAGATCAAAATTGGTTTTTTCTGAACCTTGGTCTAGGTAGTGTCCGCTAAACTCTGGGGAGTTCCCATAGATGCCAAAATACCATTGACCAGCATTAGCCCTCGCATTAGTCCAAGGCACTTGGCGATTTAGAGTAGTTGACTTTAAAATGTTATCTGAACAACTACCATCAGCAACTGCCATAGCAGAAAGTAGCATGACTACCACCGTGCCTTTCAGCATGCCTGATACTAGGTTGCGTTTAATCGGGATTAAACGCGAAGCGCAAAAGTTTTTGCAAACACGAGCAAAGCCCGTATTTTCAAAAACTTGCGGGCACTGCTTTCGCATTGCCGTCATACCAAGTTGCACCCGTATGTGTGCAACTTGGTATGAATAGGAAGCGAGTCTATGAAGTGGCGTATTTTTCATTTTTCTAGCCTTTGTGCCATTATTATACCCCAGTTAAATGTATGCGTCGCATGTTCCAATGTCGCATTTGTCCTTATTATGGGCGCAACCTACCGACTTCGTTGTTTCTATACCTTGATGGATTTTGAAACACCTGTTCATTTTACTACCCACTTTCTGTTGTCTATCTTAGCACCAGAAATGCTTCTTTTTATGTTTGACTAATTGCCGAGTCAGGCTCATTTAAGACTTGCTTTGAAAAGAATTTAGGTAGTCATCATTGAAAAAATTCGTCTTTATGACATAAATGTTGATATATAATTATTTATATTTGAGTATTGCAATACTGTCCAAAAAATATGCCTTAATAACAGGCAAATATGGTTTACTTAACAATGGGGAACTTGTAAATTAATGCTTGATATTTCATGGAGGCATCATGGATCGCAGGGCGTTCATACAAAATTCCGTAGGCGCGCTGGGTGCGCTCGCCGCGACAAACGCCATTTCACCAATGCTACATGCGGCTCAGGCAAGACCTGACCTAGCAGTGGTAAAAGGGGCAGTAGCCGACAAAATAGTGCGAGCCGCAGTGGAAGCGTTGGGAGGCATCAAGAGATTTATTTCCAAGGATGACGTAGTAGTCATTAAGCCCAACATTGGTTGGGATAGAACCCCGGAACAGGCCGCAAATACAAACCCCGAAGTCGTATCAACAATGATTAAGCTCTGCCTCGAAGCAGGGGCAAAAAAAGTAAAAGTATTAGACCGTACCTGCGACGATGCGCGGAGGTGCTATGTTCAGAGTGGCATCGAAGTTGCCGCTAAAGAGGCCGGAGCCGAAGTAAGCCATTTCGATAATCGAAGGGTCAGGGAAGTACAGATACCAAACGGCGTTGCAATTAAATCATGGCCGATAATAATTGACGTATTAGAAGCAGACAAATTGATCAACATCCCTATCGCCAAGCACCATGGTATAGGCAAATTAACAATGGCACTCAAAAATTGGATGGGTGTTATGGGGGATAATCGTGGGCGCATACACCAAAACCTGAGCGTAACTCTTGCGGATTTAGCAACGGTTATTAAACCATGCCTGACAGTCCTAGATGCTATCCGTATACTTACCGCTCATGGCCCCAAAGGGGGTAGTCTTGATGATGTCAAACGCCTAGATACAGTAATTGCAGGTGTTGACCAAGTGGCGATAGATTCCTATGGAACCACACTTTTTGGCATGACAGGCAACGATCTAGGAGCAGTAAAAGAGGCCGCAAAGCGTGGTATCGGACAGATGGATTTGACAAAATTGAATATCAGAAAACTAGAAATATAGCTCTCGGAGGCACAATGGATCGCCGTGTATTCCTACAAAATTCAGCAGGTGCTTTAGGTGGCCTCGCCGTAGCCAACAGCCTTTCACCCATGCTCAATGCCACTCAGGACGCCAGGCCAGACATAGCTGTGGCAAAGGGAGCCTCAGCAGATAAAATTGTCAGAGCCGCCGTAGATGCACTTGGTGGCATACGGCGTTTTATTTCGCGGGGCGACGTTGTAGTAATTAAACCAAACATGGGTTGGGATAGAACTCCCGAACTAGCCGCAAATACAAACCCGGACGTTATGGTAGCCTTGGTTAAACTGTGTCTGGAGGCAAACGCCAAAGTAGTAAAGGTACTAGATCGCACCTCCGATGACATGCGTCGAGCCTACGTACAAAGTGGTATCGAAGCCGCAACCAAGGAAGCAGGAGCCGAAGTAATATATGTAGGGGGTGGCAGGGAGCTACAACCCCTCGAAGAGAGACGCTATCGAACTGTTGAAATTCCCAACGGCATTGCTCTAAAATCATGGCCAATCCTGATTGACGTATTAGAATGTGACAAGCTGATAAACGTCCCAATTGCAAAACAGCATAGCGTGAGCAAACTCACCATGACCTTCAAAAATCTCATGGGAGTAATGGGTGATAACCGCGGACGCATACACCAAAACATAGATATTGCCCTGGTTGACGTAGCCACAATCGTCAAGCCTCATCTATTAGTCCTTGATGCCGTGCGCATTTTAACAGCACACGGGCCTAAAGGAGGTAGCCTAGATGACGTAAAACGTCTGGATACTGTGATAGCAGGGGTAGACCCAGTCGCCATAGATTCCTATGGAGCCACTCTCTTTGGAATGACCGGAAGCGACCTTGGCTTTGTCAAAGAAGCATCAAAGCGCGGTTTGGGGCAAATGGATATTACAAAACTAAATATCAAAACCATCGAGGTATAGCTTATGAGCGTCTGGGCGAGAAGAATAACACAGGCATTCTTCCTCCTCTTATTTTTGATTTTATTTATCAAAACCGAGTCAGATGGATCAGACAAAATAGCTGTCCATGCACATCTCTTCGTGGATATGAGTCCACTGGTGGCAATATCTACGCTCTTGTCAGGTCATGCACTCTTCAAGGGAATGGTATTGAGTTTAGTGGTAGTCATTTTTACAGCCCTGCTTGGCCGGGTATTTTGTGGCTGGGTTTGCCCCTTAGGGGTGCTGAATAATATTGTTGGTGCCCTCAAAAAATGGAAAGGGACACAAAAGGTCAGGGGTTGGTTTTACGCCAAGTACTTATTACTAATATTCCTGCTGTCAGGTAGTCTTGTAGGTATCCAGCTTACCGGTATTTTTGACCCAATGTCTCTACTTACCCGCCACCTAACAGTGGGGCTATACCCAGCCTTCAACTATGGAGCCAATGGGGTATTGGATTCGCTCTTAGGTACAGATGTCAAATTCATTGTAATCTTGACTGAAAAAATTTATTTCTTATTAGGCAAAACTGTTCTCGCATTCCAGCAACCATTTTTTGTGCAGGGCGCATTGATGAGTTTACTGCTCATAGCGATTTTGCTGAGCAACCTCTCCGAGCGTCGCTTTTGGTGCCGGTATCTATGCCCACTGGGAGCATTGCTGGGATTTTTTGGGCGTTGGGCACCCTTCAAGCGCAGAATATCTACTGCATGCAACTCATGCGGAATATGTGACAGGAAGTGCCAAGGAGGGGTAAAAACCTCAGCATGGGTATCCTCAGAGTGCTATTACTGTATGGCCTGTGTAAAAGAATGCCCCAAAAATGCAGTCTCATTTTCAATGTCAGCCAAACCAGCAATAGAATCAGTTGTGCTAGGTCGTCGCAACGTCATAGTTGCCGGTTGCGCAGGTCTTGCCTCAGTCGCCATATCAAGGGCTACACCCAGCTATGACCCCAACAGGCCAAACCCAGATTTAATTCGCCCCCCCGGAGCATTACCCGAAAAAGAGTTTCTGGAACGTTGCGTCAAGTGTGGCGAGTGCATGAAGGTATGCACCACCAACGCGCTTCAGCCCACCCTGATGGAGGCTGGTTTTGAAGGCATATGGACACCCATAGTGATCCCCACGCGAGGCTATTGCGAATACAACTGCACACTTTGCGGACAGGTATGTCCAACCGGAGCCATTAAAGAGTTGACAAAGGAAGAAAAGAGGCAATGGCGTATAGGCACAGCCATGTTTGACAGGAGCCGTTGCCTGCCCCATGCCCACAACGAGGAATGCCTTGTCTGCGAAGAATTTTGTCCCACCCCCAAAAAATCAATAAAGTTTAGAGAGAGGGATCGCTTTGGCGAAGGCAACATCAAACAACCATATGTCGACCTCAAGACTTGTGTAGGATGTGGCATCTGTGTATCCAAGTGCCCCATAGTGGATGCCCCTGGCATTCGAGTCACCAGCATCGGCGAGACCAGATCCAAAAAGAACCAGATACTCCTAGACAGCGATCCATACGGGGGATAAGCAGTTCGGCTAGCTGAAGTTACACTAGGTTATTGGAATTACCTCACCTGCCATTTCTCACCTCAATGACAGCCTCGCGATGGCCAGTGACAACGGCTTGCAAAATCTTTTTAGAGCCATCCATCTCCAGGCGGACTTGGTTCCCTCTTGCTCCGCTGGATCTAGCAGTGGCCTCGCCAATGATTTGTAGCGAGCCGTTTACCAGTGTCACCCGTACCCTATCTGTAGCATTAATCAAAGGAATTCGTTCAATATCCATCTGTGTAAGTATTTTTCCGGTAGACATGGGTTGACGCAACCTCAAGTCATCTGGCAACACCTTAATAGCTCCTGCAGGTGGCACACCCTCGAAAGAAATCATTTCAAGGTTTTCTTCCGAGAGAACAGTATGCCTCTGTAGTGCATTTTTTGCCTGATACAACAAACCAGACCAACTTCCTTCCATCTCGACCCTAGTCGTAGCAGAAGGTCTTCCATCCACCTTGATTCCAAACACCACAAAAAACCTACCAACAGGTTCATCCTTGCTCAGTCGTTGTGGATCAAAGGTGAGTTTGCCTGGTTTTAGTGGGGGTAGTTTTGGAGGATGACATACTTGAAAAGTGTACTCCCCAGGAAGTGCCGCCACAGCATTTTCAGCGAATACAAGTGCCTGTATTCCCAGCAATTCCATGTCAGAGTTTTCCTGCGCCCAAGCCGGAATGGGTATTAGCAACGCAAGGCAACAAATGAATCTAAAGAAAAATCGCATAAAGATTACCGTTTCAGGTTTGTAATTACCGAAAGCATGTCATCAACAGTTCTGATCGTCTTAGAATTGGCCTCATAAGCTCTCTGACCAACAATCATATTGACCATTTCATCTGCAACGTCTACATTCGACATTTCTAAGTATCCTTGGAGAATCTTACCTAGGCCGTCTGTGCCGGGCAGTCCCTCGATAGGGTCGCCGGATGCCTGAGTTTGTAGCAACAAATTACTACCGATGTGGTTGAGCCCTGCTGGGTTGATGAAATTGACCAGCGAAATCTGCCCAATTTCCTGAGGCAGAGCCTGTCCCGGCTGAGTAACGCTAACCGTGCCATCCTGTGCAATTGTGATAGAAAGAGCATCCTGAGGAATTACTATCTGTGGCTCCAGAGGATAGCCGCTGGCAGTTACGATGGTACCATTTTGATCCTTGTTAAAAGCCCCATCGCGTGTATAAGCAATGGTGCCATCTGGCATAGTTATCTGAAAAAACCCCTCACCTTCAATAGCCAGGTCAAACTGGTCAGCAGTATGCTTCACATTTCCGATTGTAAACGAATGTACCACAGCCTGTAGCTTGGCACCATGACCTAGCTGAACGCCTGTTGGCAATTGAGTATTGGCAGAACTGGCAGTTCCCGCAAGGTTGATGGTCTGATAGAGTAGGTCCTGAAACTCAGCCCGTGCTTTTTTGTAGCCAGTGGTATTAATATTGGCTAGGTTATTTGAAATTGTGTCCATGTTATAGGCCTGAGCAGACATACCAGCCGCGGCAGACCACATTGCTCTCATCATAATTTACACTCCTTTATTGGCCAGCACCGATGGTTAGGCTTTTGGCATCTAGGTCATTAGTTATCGTACTTGCAACTTTTTGGCTAATCTCGAAGAGGCGATTAAGGCGAATCATTTCCACCATCTGGCTAGCCAAGTCAACGCTACTCTGCTCAAGGTAGCCTTGAACCACGCTACCCTCCACCGGAGCTTCCTGAGCCAAACTAGCGTCAAAGCGACCATTACCCAAGCGAGTAAAGGGTCTAGTATCCTCATAGGCTTTGAGGTCTAACTGGTCAATGTATGCACCAGCCTGATAAATAGAGCCATCGCCCGTAACCGTTAAGTGGCCATTAGCCGGATTTATAGTAATAGGGCCATTTGTGCCCAGCACCGGTAGACCATCTAACGTAACGAGCTGTCCATCTGCCGCCAAAGTAAAACGGCCATCCCTAGTAACTTTTGGTCCATCTTGGGATTCAACAGTAAAAAAAGCATTTCCCTCAATAGCAAAGTCAAACATGCGCTCAGTATGCCTGAGAGCACCTTGACTAAAGTCCATACCCCTCTGGGCATAAACTACCCCATCATTTACCCAAGGGGAAAGAGGTAATCCGCGCCCTTGGTCCTTAGCCTTATTAAAAATATCGAAGAAATTTCTTTCAGCCTTGTATCCGACTGTAGTTGAATTAGCGATGTTATTTGCGACAGTATCAAGCTGGAAGGCTCTGGCCTTCAAGCTACCGGCGGCGACATAATAGGCAGGATCCATGTGGCATCTCCAGACCACCAATATGCCAAAGCTGTGCCAAGTTCAAACCGGAGCTTATGGGTCTACCGCGAAGCTCTTCAAAAAACTATTTAGCCGAGGGTCCTTAGGGTCAGTCGAACCTACCCTAGCATGGTGAATGCGTCCGCGTCGAAAAACGATAACCCCATGTACCACATCGCCACCACTTTTTTTGTGGAAGTATTCAAATCCTGGTCCCTTAGTGCCATCCAGCTCAACAATCGGGCCAGGAAACCTTGCCGAATTCCATTGTCTCAGAGTTGCAACAATCTCTTCTATATTACGTCCACCTTGATTTCCGGGGGGTAAAGTACCTACCTCCACAGTAAAGTACGCACTTCGTTTCCCAGTAAACGAACTCATTCTATTAAACCATTCCACCTGGCCAAATGGGGTTGATTCAGTTGTTCTAGCGGGTCTCCATTCAGCTGGACGCTTTTGGATTTCCTTAGAAGTACCCGGATACACATATACCTCAACAGGAAAAACCGCAGAATAGCCAAGTTGGCGGTCATTAACTAACTGTTGCTTAACAACGCCACACGCCATGAATGGGATTAGCAACAAAAAACATACAAATCGTTTCATGTATCCTCCCCCAGAAAAAAACCACCTTGCCAATACAACAAATTATAGAGCAGTTAAGTACCAAAATGAATCCACAAATTAGAGCCCTCTTCAAAACCCCTTTAGGCGATGAAACAACGGGTCATGCAATTACCTCCCAACACAAAATTTACCCTCGACCCATGCAGGAGGGGCAGAAGCATATATTTCTTGTTTCCAGATAGGCACCCTTTCCTTTAGCTCATCGAGTAGCCATGCAGTAGCACCTAGCGACTCCGCCCTATGTTTCGAAGCACACACGATCACCACCGCCGCCTCACCGGGAGCCACAACGCCTATACGATGGTGAATAAAGCAGACATCGAGCGAAAATTTTTCAATAGCCTCAACCCTAATAGCCTCAAGTTGAGAAATAGCCATTGGCTCGTAAGCCGAAAATGAAAGCTCGGCGACTTGCTTCCCCATTGAATTATCCCTGGCGATCCCCTCAAACACCAAAACGGCTCCAGAGTGTGTATTTTTAGCCGCACAGCGCAAAATCTCAGCGTCAAGCGGAGCAGTCTGAATACATATTGGTGGGATCAACTCATCCTCAATTTTGCAGTGACTCACAAAAATAAACTGCTATAGTATAACTCCAATGAAACAAACTCATTCAGTAGAACTTTTTTGTGACGGAGCCTGTCTTGGAAACCCAGGGGCCGGGGGCTGGGCTTACATCCTGCGACTATCCACTCCACAAGGAGTTTATGAAAAAGAGGGTTACGGAGCGGAAACCCTGACTACCAACAACCAAATGGAACTAAAAGGGGTTATCGAAGGTCTAAAAGCACTCAAAAAACAATGTAGAGTAAAACTATATTGCGACAGCCAGTACGTCACCAAGGGTATAGCCGAATGGCTCGACAAATGGAAAAAGCTAGGCTGGCGCAAGGCGGACAAAAAACCCGTATTAAATCTAGAATTGTGGAAGGAACTAGACGAATTGGTAAACATTCATAGAGTAGAAGCGGTATGGGTTAAAGGCCATGCCGGCCACCCCGAAAACGAGCGCGTTGATACATTGGCAAGGTTACAGGCTACAGAAATCCAAAGAGGGCAAAAATAACACTTGCTTTTCATTTTTTTTCATGGCAATCTATAGCGTCCTTGTCGGGCTAAGCAAGCGCATCAACCGATGCCGCCTGACCCCCAGTGGAGTATTCCATGTATGCAGTAATAAAAACAGGCGGCAAGCAGTACCGCGTCGAAGAAGGCGATATTCTCAGAGTCGAATTGCTGGATGTCGAACCCAAACAAGCATTAACCTTCGATAAAGTTCTCTTTGTTGATAATGGCAGTACCGTATCCATCGGCCAGCCATTAGTTTCAGGCGCAACGGTAGAAGCAGAAGTCATTCGCCACGCCCGCGCCAAAAAAATTATTATTTTCAAAAGCCACAGGATGAAGACCTATCGTCGCACCCAGGGGCATCGGCAAGAATTTAGCGAAATTCGCATCAAGAGCATCAAAGTCTAAAAAAGCGAGGTTCAGTTATGGCTCATAAAAAAGGTGTTGGTTCCAGTAGAAATGGCCGTGAATCTCAGGCAAAGCGACTTGGCGTAAAAGCATTTGGTGGCCAATCAGTAAGCGCAGGTAGCATCCTCGTGAGGCAACGTGGCACAAAATTCAAAAAAGGTGTCAACGTAGGCATGGGTACCGACCACACATTATTTGCCAAAGTAAATGGAAAAGTTCGGTTCCAAGACAGAGGCCAGCACGGCAGGTTCATTCACATCGATCCCGCCGAAGCATAGCACCCATATAGTTTGTTTCTAGACCATCTACAACTCCACGTAGAAGCCGGCAATGGCGGAGCCGGCGCAGTAAGTTTCCGTCGAGAAAAATATATTGAAATGGGGGGGCCAGACGGTGGAGACGGAGGAGATGGCGGTAGCATATACCTAAAAGCCACGCGCTCACTTAACACCCTAAACCCTTACAGAAACCAGCGTGATTATTCAGCCGGCAGAGGCATGAACGGCGAAGGTTCCCTCCGCAAAGGCAAAAACGGCAAAAGCATCACCCTCGAAGTGCCATTGGGGACAATCATCAGAGACGCCGCCTCAGGCGAACTCTTGGCCGAATTGTTAGCAGACCAGCAAAAAGTCTGCATCGCACGAGGAGGCCGAGGCGGTTTAGGCAACAACCACTTCAAAAGTTCCACCAACCGTACCCCGCGTAAATCTCAGCCAGGCGAAGAAGGCGAAATCCGCGATCTAGACTTAGAACTAAAGCTAATCGCAGACGTAGGTTTGGTAGGCTTTCCAAACGCAGGCAAAAGTACGCTAGTAAGTCGCATCAGTGCGGCCAGGCCAAAGATAGCCGACTATCCATTTACTACCCTCGAACCCCAACTAGGGGTAGTAGCAGTAACAGACATTGACAGCTTTGTAATAGCCGACATACCCGGCCTAATAGAAGGAGCCTCTACAGGCGCAGGTTTGGGCATACAATTCCTCCGCCACGTAGAAAGAACAAGGATGTTACTGCATCTCGTAGACCTATCCGACCCAATACAAGAGCCGGAAATAGCCGTAGAAATAATAGAAAAAGAATTGGCAGGATTTTCAGAAGTGCTATATTCAAAACCGCGGTGGCTAGTAGCAACAAAACTCGATTCAATTCAAGACGAAGGTAGGCGCAACAAATTCCAGCAACTCTGCCATGATCGAAGCCAGCAACCAATCTTCATCTCAGCCGTCACAGGCGAAGGTCTAAAGCAATTAGTCTTCCAGATAAACACCCAACTACTAAGCATTGCCAACCAAAACGTAGGAAGCCCCGGAGATGCCGACAATGCCAAATAATCCAGACTTCCTCAAGCGCAGAGTCGGATTATTGGGAGGAGGCTTCGACCCACCCCATGACGGTCATTTACGCCTAGCACAGATTGCATGGGAAAACCTAACACTAGACGAATTGCGATTTGTGCCAGCATATTTCACCCCATTAAAGTCTCAAGCGGTTGCCTCTCCTGAGATGAGGTGTCAAATGCTCCAGGAGATGCTAAGCGGCACCCCATTCACAATAGATAAAACAGAACTTGCACTCGGTGAAATCAGCTACACAATTAACACCCTCGAAACCGTCTCCAAACGAGAGCCTGGTAGCGCATGGATATTGGTCATAGGCTCCGATCAGGCAATCCTATTTGAAAGTTGGCGCGATAACGCTCAGATATTAGAAATAGCATCAATAGCCATCGCCCCACGTCCCAATTCTGCAATTCCCGACATAGACTACCCAGCCCTACCAGACATCCTGTCAGCTCGAATCGCCGACAAATGGACAGGCATAGCAGGGCAAGTAATAATGCTACCAAGTACGCAAATAGAATTAGCCTCAAGTCAAATACGCAACCAAATCGCCAATAACACCGCCCCATCTGGGCTTTCCGCTCAAGTAAAAGCCACAATTACCCGATTAAAAATTTACTAATCTCATGGAGGACTAATGGCTATCGACGAACGACAATCCCAAGTGGTAGAAGCCGCAAGATCAAAAAAAGCGGCTAACATAGTGCTATTGGATGTCAGAGGGATAGCAAGTTTTGCAGACACATTTGCATTTATGAGCGGAACCAGCGACCGTCAAAACAGAGCCATTGCAGAAGCCATATTTACTGCCATGAAAGAAAGAGGCGAACGCCCAATATCCCAGGAAGGCGACCAGCCCGGCACATGGATACTAATGGACTATGGCGACTTGATAATTCATGTAATGGATGAAAACACACGCCTACACTACAAGTTAGAAGAGCTATGGGCACAAGGCACCCTTCTCGAATTGCCCCCCGACCCAACACTCACTTAAACATGTGCCTAGTTGTAGCCAACAGTAGGCCCAACCCAGGCAATGCGGCCAGCAGACCAAACCAAAATGCGATAGTGTTCAGAAGGATGCCATAAGTTGCTCGCCATTTTTGAGGTAAAGGAAGTTTTTTCCTGCTAGTTATCCCCAAGCCAAGGCCGAGCAATGCTTGAATAGCACTGCCACTTGAAAAATAGCTAAGGGTCACAATAAAATTTGCCATCGGTTCAAAACCAGTTCCATGCTGACCTGCCTTAGCGGCAAAAAGCAGTCCAGTTGAAATCAACAAAAAAGAACCAAACCCAATCATCTTCGAAGCCAGAGCCATCCAATGTGGCCATGTTGTTGTTTCTGCCTCTAAAGCCCCATTCTTATCTTTGTCGATCAAATTTTTTACCCAAAAAACAACAACTGGTACCAGCAAAGAGAGGACAAAAAGGGATAATTGCCTGGCCACGAGAGTAATGACAATGAGAGTATGCGAAGGTTTATAACCAAAAAAATCGCGACTCCATGGTGCCATGCCTGCCACCACCAGTATTACAATCATAGCAATGGAGTTAATAGCAATGCCAATCTTAGCCTTGCCATACTCATGCCCTACAATAGATAACTTCTTTCTGTTAAGCAACGCCAAAACAAGACCGAGGCTGGCAAAAACAATTAGGCATACGCCTCTAGGGGATTTGGCAACATTTATAAAGAGGGCATACACAAAATATGAACCACTTCTATAGCCCTCAATAGACAGGCCGCCCGCACCGACAAATGATTGAAGGATCGAAAATATTACAGCCCCGCCAAGGATAATTGATAGCACAGCAATCTCTTCGCCCGCCTCAGTAAGATACTTTTGGCGATCAGGCCATAGGCTCCATACACAAAGTGGCAAGGCGACAGCGCACATACCCAAAAAATAATATTGGTCTATAACACGATTCGCAATGAAATTTGAAACCGAAATAAAACAAGCCATCAAAAAAATATTATTAGTAATTAGCCCCGCCTGGGCAAACCAGTAGGGCTGGAATCTGATGGCCAATAGCCTTTTACTTGCCATCGCCAGGCAAAGGCCAACGATAGCTATTAATATAGCGGCATAAGCCTTTGGGTCAAAGAAAAGCCAATGCAACACCCGCCCAACAACAGTTGTTGGCAAAGTAGTCGTGCCACCTGTTTGGCGCAACGCAAAATGGGCGATCCTAATCAAACTCGAAGCCATAGACAGCAAACCACATAAAAAAGAGCCGATAGCAACGCGTCGAATTAACATGTATGACCCATGATTTGGCTCATGGAGAAAATTCCACAACCAACCCAGCCCCCTAATAGCAAAGGGCGAAAACACCATAGCCACAAAAATTAATATCATCCAAACCATAAATCACCGACATAAACAGTCATACAATCGAAAGCAACAGTAACACAGTCATAAAAATCCAAACAACAACAAACGTGGCGGTACATTGAATATGCAGTCTGGCATTTTGTTTATTGCAATCCTCCAGTCTTCGTTTGCCAATAATGCCCAGTGCCATTCCAATGGATGCAGTAATAATACTGCCACCAACTACCAAGAATGGAATGGATGTAAACAAGCTTAAACCTGCGGTTATTTGAAAAGGAATAGCAGGAGATTTACCGCCCAGTCTGCCCAGCCAAGAAAGCAACGCAGGTAGCAATATAAGAGCAACTGGAAATACAGTGATCAATAACAATGAAGCAACGCTATATCTTCTGGAGACTCGCAGAATTTTAATACCATGTGAATTATCACTATCGAAGTTCTTAGCCATGCCAGATGTTCGTACCGTCAGCCATGTCAAAAAGGCAGAAATAGCAATAGCAATAAGCCAAAACCAAACTGAGGTTACGAGCACGTAAAAAGCCCTAAGCCATATCCTAAAAATATAAAAAAACAAAAAATCCATTCCCTCTCCAAATCACAAACTCTTGATGGTAGTTCCTATAAACTTTTCGGCCCTTTTCATCAATTCATCATCAACGCCGAGCATCTTTGCCACAGCTATAGCAGACGAGCCACCTGAGCCATCGTCAGGAACCAACTTATAGGTCATGTGTCTGGCAATTTCAGATAAATTACCTTGGGAGGTAGCCTGTATTTCTGAATCCTTCGCCAGCCCAGACATCTTCAAAAACCTAACCAGTGGCAACCTGGGTAATCCGTGAAAATGAGTAGAACACAGCGCAATAGTATTTGTCTTTTCAGAAATTGCCTCCAGCACCGCCCCCAACAACGCCTCCGCCTCTACAGAACTTGTAGTCCTGGCAAATTCATCCATCAACAAAAGCGTTCTATCCACATCCGACTTAATGGACTGCCACGCCTCCATCAACTGTCGCATCTCAATCGCAAAACCGGATAAACCTGATATTTGTCCAACAGGTCTCTCGCCGATGTAATGAAAATTATTAAAAACGCACGTCTCAAATTTCTCCGCAGGTACAAACAGCCCTGCCTGAGCGGCCAATTGTAAAAAGGCCACAGTTTGAAGCACAACGGTTTTGCCCCCCATATTAGAGCCAAAAATAACAGTAGAGCCAGCCTCAAAAGTCGCATCCAGCGGAGTATAGGCAGTCCCATTATCAGCGCATACAGCACGACAAGGGAAATAAATGCCCTTCTCGACACAAACAAAATTATTATTGTGTATCTGTGGACGCACCAGCCCATGTTCCATAGCCATGCGCGCACGCACCCATGCAGTATCAAAAGCCAGGACAGCGTCTTTGTAGCGAATAAGTTTTGGCAATTCTGCCTCAACCAACTTTGATAGCAATTCCAGCACCGCACCTTCATTCAACCGCTCCCGAAGAGCCAACTCCTGACGCTTTTCTGCCAGAGCAAGCGAACTTGTGCATTTAATAGGGCGCACACAAAATAGCGCATCATCGTAAGGATCAATCTCCAACAAAAGGGAAGCAGTAGCCAAAACCTTCAGCGAATCCTTAGCCACAAGCAAAAAAGCCCTGCCGTCAAAATTTAGCCCGTACTTATCCCTGATTTCCGCCCTTCGTTTCTCTTCCAACTCAGCAATCTGGGCATCTATAGCCAGAATCTCCGCCCTGGTTTTTTCAAGCTCCTCACTATATCCATCAGCAATAAAAAACGTCTCCGCGCTCTGTTGGCCTAAATTCAGTTTATCTTCCAGAGTATGCGAAGAATATTCAAAACCAAACACAGCCCTTATATTCTCAGGCAATTGTTCAAATAGTCCGTGATAGTTGTGCAAAAATTTTTTTATCTGAAACAGATCCGTCTCATCATATATTCCTTGCCCATGTTCGTTAAACCTAGGTATGTGCTTCAAGTAGTGAGAAATATGCGCCAGAGTCGAAGGCTCGCCCTCCAGTTTCTTCAAAAATAAAAGCAGAGCAGAAATCTGGCCAAAGATTTTTTCAAGCGAATCAACATCAAATAGCAATTCCATTTTTTTATGTTTTTCGCGCCCATAGGGAGTTTCGGGCATAAACAGTGCCCAAAAATCCATAAAATTGGCATAAGCGATAAAGTCCTTCATATTAGCCTTTTTCAAAACTCGCCAGGGTATTAAAAAATATCATTCTACGATCAATGTCCTCAATTCTCAAATAAGTCAAACACAATCTTGGATGTAGCAGATGGAGCCAGTCCAGAAAACACTTCCCTCGAAACATTCTTTAGCCCTACCACAAACCCCAGCAATGAAATCCGTCTCCTCACACATACCTTGTATCTTTGCAATACATTTCGGAAAGAAGCCGAATCCAAAAAACAATCAGTAAAAGTATCAATCGAAATGCCTGTAATATCCTTATGTAGCCCATCTACCACACCGGAAGTAAGCGGCCCATCAACCCTAAAAATACAGTTATCATCTACAGACCCAAAGTCATCCAGTGGCAAATCCGCAAGTCTAGCAACCAGCTCAACCTTGTCAGCCACACCCCTGTAGTCAGCTCCATCTGCCCTCGCACAATAAACCAACTGACAATTCCGCAAAGCACCTGCTTGGGTAATCCTCCCCGCCGCACCATCAACGAGGATTGTTTTTGTATAGCCCTTATCGCAGACAAACTCAATTGCCCAAGCCAACTGGCTAAGATGTTCCGGGCCAACCAAAGTTACATCTCCACCTCGCACCACCCGGCAGATAGATAGCTTGCCAACAGCCGAAAGCCCCGGCAAAACCTCGATGATCTCCAGCCCTGCACTGGATGGCCTAGCCAGAGTTGCAGAAGTGATAACAACATCACCCCGCTCAACCTTAATGGCCTCAGCCCTTTCCCCCTCAAACCCAATCGTAAAAATAGCCACAGACTCAACAGAATGTACCCTCGCCATGGCCGCACAGAGAGCCGTAGTCTTGCCCGCCCCCTTTCCAAGGCCAGCAAAAACAGTTATGCGATCAAGCAGAGAATCAAAAATGGTCATATCCAGATCAACTCATTATATAGTCATTTAACTTGGTATAACCTATGGAGAATGTCGCTATAAGACATGAGTATCGACTGAAGACAATGATAAATAAAACAGCTACTAATGCCGTTTTTTTCTCGCCAGATCAGCAGGTTCCAAGCATAGCCTATCCCCGGATAATAGAGCGGCAACGCCCTCCTTGGCCTTATATAGGCTAGGATCACACGGCTCCATCGTGGCCTTGTGGTTACTGCCACCCACAGCCGGCCACGAATACCTAGTAATAACGCCCTCATAATTACGCAGGATCGCCCGCCCATCCCCCATAGAAATAAGGTAATTAGGCATCACAGGGATTTTTCCGCCGCCACCAGGTGCATCAACAACAAAAGTAGGCACAGCCATGCCAGTAGTATGTCCCCGCAAGTTTTCGATAATTTCAATGCCCTTAGAAACACTAGTCCTAAAATGGCTAATACCCAGAGAAAGGTCGCACTGATAGATATAATAAGGCTTTACACGTATGGCCAACAGCTTATGCACAAGTTTTTTCATTACCACAGGGTCATCATTTAGCCCCTTCAGCAAAACGCTTTGATTACCCAAAGGTATACCTGCATCCGATAACATAGCACACGCCTCCCTAACCTCCGCCGTAATCTCCTTTGGATGATTAAAGTGTGTATTGACATATATCGGATGATATTTCTTCAGCATATTTACAAGATCGCCAGTGATGCGTTGAGGCAGAACCACAGGGATTCGCGTCCCCAGCCTAATTATTTCCACATGATCAATCTCACGAACTCGCCTGATTACAGACTCCAACTTGTCATCGCTCAACACAAGCGGATCGCCACCACTGATCAAAACATCTCTTACGGCAGGGGTATTTTTAATGTATTCAATCGCCTTCTGAATATTTTCTTCTGCCATGTGATGATCAGTATCTCCAACCAGTCTCCGCCTAGTGCAGTGTCGACAATTCATCGAACAGATATTAGTCACAAGTAGCAAAACCCGGTCAGGGTATCTATGGGTAAGCCCAGGCACAGGGCTATCTACATCCTCATGCAGAGGATCGCTTAGCTCCGAATCATCATCATGCAGTTCATCTAATTGAGGAACAGACTGCATTCGTACAGGGCAATTTGAATCCTTGCGATCCATAAGCGAGGCATAGTAAGGCGTGATAGCCATCTTAAACTTCCCTAGGCACTTTTTAAGATTTGCCCTTTCCGCCTCAGACAGCGACACAACCTTCTCAAGGTCTTCAATAGTGCAAATACTATTTTGGAGTTGCCAGTGCCAATCCTGCCACTGCTCATCAGAAACCTTACTAAACAGATCGACAGACCGAAAATCTACCGAGTCATACTTCAGAGCTTTATTAGCCATCAGATTTTCCTCAGATTCAGCATAGCCCGCACATCATCTGGTTTAGCCAAATCCCTGCCACAGTCCTTAGCAATCCGCGCCGCCCTTTCAACAAGCTCCGCATTGCTTGTAGCAAGGCGACCCTTTGAATAATAAACATTATCCTCAAAACCAACCCTGACATTTCCTCCCAGTGCAAGCGCACCATAAATGGCATCCAGATTGGCCTTTCCACCAATCCCCATCGCCGTCCAAAAAGCACCAGATGGTAGCTTACGAACCATGAAATCCAGCACATCCACCTCGTATCTCACTGCCCCGGGCACATTTAGCACCAGCCCGTAGTGATAAGGCGAATCCAGCAAACCCTCCTTGATGAGAATCTGGCTTGCATATACATGCCCCAAATCAAAACATTCGAGCGTAGGCCGCACCCCATTATCTCTCATAGCACTAGCAAACTCACGCATAATAGGCAGAGTATTAACGATGTACTCATCGCCAAAATTAACAGTGCCACAATCCAAACTTGCCATCTCAGGCCGTAGCGTAACCGGTTGCAAACGCTCCTCCGGAGTCATCCCAACTGCCCCGCCAGTAGTAGTCTCAATCACCATGTCGCACTTCGAGCGAACCAAATCAATGGCCTTCTTAAACACCGCCTTATCTTGAGTAGGCGAGCCATCGTCATTTCTTACATGCAGGTGGAGGATAGCCGCACCCGCCTCCCAAGCCTCAAACGCCCCCTTTGCAATTTCTTCAGGGGTAATAGGCAACGCAGGTTGTTGTTCCCTGGTAGTTTCAGCACCAGTGATAGCGCACGTAAGAATTAATTTGTTGTTCATCGCTCGCCTCCAGATAACTTATTATATAGCCAATCCTAGCAACAAGTAACTATCTACCCAAACCACTAATACCTTTTCCCTAATCACTAAATAAAACTGCTATATTATTACAGGGTGCAAAAAACCGCACCGTACCAGCTCACAAAGGCACAATGTTCACCGGACTAATACGACACATCGGACAACTAGCCTCTCGCCAACAGCGCGGGAGTGGAGAAACGATCATCATAAAAGCAGACCCCGAATTACTTAAAAGGGCAGGGCAGGGCGCATCCATAGCAGTAATGGGTGTATGCCTCACAGCCATAAACCGAGATGAACAAACATTTTCAGCCGACCTCAGCCAAGAAACCCTCACAAAAACTACCCTTGGCAACCTAAACATAGGTACTGCTCTCAACCTTGAACCAGCACTCCTTCTAGGCGAACCAATAGACGGCCACCAAGTCACCGGCCATGTAGACGGAGTAGGGACGCTCCTCACACGCACCGAAAACGAAGGGCTGTGGCATTTTGCCTTCCCCTACCAACTTGCCCCAATGCTGGCACCCAAAGGAAGCATAGCCATAGACGGCATAAGCCTCACCATAGTCGAAATAAAAAATCAAACCCTAACCATATCCCTAATCCCCCAAACCGTATCCTCCACCACCCTCAAAAACCTAGCCACAGGCGCAAAAGTCAACCTCGAAGTAGACCCCATTGGCAGATATGTAGCCCGGCATATAAGCCTCCAAACAAGCAACCAAAAACTACAAAAATTTGCAAAAAACGGATGGAAATAACACTACGGACAACTTCCTTTACTAAGGAGCAACCATGACCACAACAACATTAGAAACCCAGCAATTCCTGGCACACATTAACGATTACATAACTACAAAGCACATCGAAGTTTCAAAAGTCCAGGACAAAATCATAATAACTCCGATCAAAAACAATAATTCTTTTGACAGGCTATACGGCATGTTCCAGAGTGACATCGACATGGCAGATGAAGTAATCAAAGAGCGGATACGTGAAAGGGCAGGGGAACAATGAAATTCTATACATTCGATAGCTGTGCATTAATTGCTGTTATCTTCAAAAGTCAAGGCCATGAAACAATCAAAAAAATTTTAAAGAAAGTTGAAGATGACCGCGCAAAAATAATAATGCACAAAGTAAACCTATTAGAATCAATCAAAGTAATATCAAAAAAAAGAAGTCCTGAAGATGCAAAAATGGCCTACGAATATGCCATAGAATCACCAATAATATTTTTTGATACCATTGACTTGCCATTTTGCACCGAATTTGCAAAAATTTCGCAACAATTTGGGACTTACTTTGCAGACACCTTTGTTGCCACTACAAATGCAATCCATACCCACAACAAAGGCACCATAGTTACATCGGACAAAGGATTCGATAAAATATCTGAAACTGGCTACGCTAAAATCGAATACTTCAATTAACCCCAGTGTCGCCTCAACCTAGAAGTGGACCCCATTGGCAGATATGTAGCCCGGCATATAAGCCTCCAAACAAGCAACCAAAAACTACAAAAACTTGCAAAAAACGGATGGAAATAAGACTACAAACTGGTAACTACCTTATTTATTCTAGCCACTCGACATTGGCCACTGCAATGTGCAATTCCCTGATTGCACGTTGGTATAAGCTATTTAATAGGGAAGTTGGTATGAGTGAATTTGGAAAAATGAGCAAACAAGAAGTTGTCACAGTGCAGGGAACAGAGATTGCCCTGCTGACCCACCGACAGGAGGATTACATATCCTTGACGGACATGGCGAAACACAAAAATCCAGATGCAACAGGCATCGTCATTTCGCATTGGCTTCGGACAGGGTACACACTCAACTTCCTCGGCGCATGGGAGCGACTGCATAACCCAGATTTTAATGTTACCGAATTCGGTAACATTAAAATGGAGAGCATTGACAACAGCTTTATCTTATCAACGAAGCAATGGACGGAGCGAACCAATGCTATTGGCATAATTGCAAAGCCCGGGCGATACGGTGGAACATATGCTCACCGCGACATAGCTTTTGAGTTTGCGACCTGGTTGTCGCCAGAATTCAAGCTGTACCTAATAACCGAGTTCCAACGTTTGAAATCAGACGAATTACAACGTCAATCACTCGAATGGAGCCTCCAGCGCACCCTATCCAAGATCAACTACCGAATCCACACAGATGCAATCAAAGAGCAGATAATACCGAAAGCGATAACCATGGCACAATCAACTGCCGTCTATGCTTCAGAAGCAGATTTGCTCAACGTGGCACTGTTTGGCATGACTGCGGCACAGTGGCGAGCAGACAACCATGATAAAGACGGGAACATGCGCGACTACGCCACCTTGGAACAACTCGTGGTGCTGTCGAACATGGAGAGCATCAACGCCCTGCTGATACGGCAGGGGCTTTCACAGGGTGAGCGGCTCACGCAACTCAACATCACTGCTATAACTCAAATGAAATCCCTTGTAGGCGGTTCCCTGACGAAGCGATTGAAATGAGAAACTTTGGATAAGGAAGGCTCTGTCGAGGTGCTACAGTTCCGGTTGTTTTTATGGTTTATACTAAGTTGCGTTTAAAATACTTTGAACGCAACTTGGTATGAAAAGTGCGGAGACTTGGAAACATGAGTAGGAAAGAAGTCGTCACAGTGCAGGGAACAGAGATAGCCCTGCTGACCCACCGACAGGAGGATTACATATCCTTGACGGACATGGCTGGCTACAAAGAGAATGTGGAGGCCCGCATTGTCATATCCAACTGGATGAGCACCTATTACACGCTCGAGTACCTTGCAATATGGGAAGAATTTAACAATCCGGATTTTAACCGTATGGGATTCCAGTCGGTTAGAAATGCTGAAGGTCGGCTAATCATGTCGCCGAAGCGATGGATTGAAGTCACGACCAGAAACTGGTCTTGTTGCACACTCGGAAATGCCGTTACCCCTACTGCTTCACAAAGACGGCAATTGGCTCTCGTAACTCGTAACTCGTAACTAGAAACTAGAAACTGGTCTTGTTGCACACTCGGGAATGCAGTTACCCCTACTGCTTCACAAAGACGGCAATCGGCCCGAGCTCGCTCGCCTGGCTCGTCTGGCCCGCCTGGGGCAGGCGCAGGACAGCGGCCCCATTTTTCCATAGCGTGGGTATGTCCTGGTTTTGGGCGTTTTTCTCAAACCCTGCCGCATATACATCATCACCGGACACAAAAACCGAACGGGCCGCAGAATGTTTTGTCAGGTCGCCGAGAATCTGCGGTTCGCGGTTTTTCCACAGCGTTGCGACTGCATTGGCATCCTTTGTAAAACTTGAGTCGTATCCCCCGACAAATACGTCGGAGCCGTTGACATATACAGAACTCGCGGAGGCATCGCTGTTGCCGTCGCTCAATGCTATGCGGTTGCGGACGTTTCTCCACAGAGTGGCGACAGAAATGCCCTTGGCGGTCTTTTCAAATCCAGCCACGTAGGAGATTTCGTCCACCACAAAAACCGAGTATGCGACAGAAGGGGCCCTGCCCAAAAGCTGGGCGCGCCCGTTTTTCCATAGAGTGGCGATATCGGTGCCTTGCGTATTTTTTCCATATCCAGCCACGTAGACATCCTTGCCCTCTACAAAGACCGATTCGGCGGAAGCATCCCTCGCGCCATCGCTGAGGCGCTGGATGCGGCCATTTTTCCAGAGGGCAGCCACCTTGATATTTTGAGCGTTTGTCTCATATCCAGCCACGTAGACATCATTCCCAAACACATAGACCGAATGCGCCCGCGCATGACCCGAGCCATCGCTGAGGAGCATGTGGTCGCCGTTTTTCCATAGGAGGGCGACAGATTCTTCTTCGCCTTGGGCTTCATAGCCTGCCGTCCAGACGGCATCCGTCGCCACGAATACCGAAGTTGCCCAAGTGGCCCTCGTGCCATCCGCCAGGGGTATGGCCCGGCCGTCTTTCCACAGCGTGGCTGTCCGCACTCCCTCTGAATTAAGGACAGAGCCCGCCACAAAGGTGCCCGCCGGTTGTGCGTCCTGGGCCAAGGCAACCGCCAGGCAAAAGGGCAGAATTACCAGGCATCTGATTGCTGATATGAACATAATTCTATGCAATTAATCCGCAGGCGCGACATTAGGTAAAAGCACCGCACCTGGCATCACTCGTAAAAAGGCTACTTGTTACAAGAAGTGGCTACGTCTTGTGTTATTCCAGCTTAAACTTTTTGATCTGCGATTGCAACTCAGTGGCCAGACGGGCAAGGTCGTGGGCCGTGCGCGATATTTCGGTGGTGGTGGCCGCCATCTCTGACGTCGCCGAGGCGACAGACTGGGATTCCGCCGCACTTCTCTCTATCTGCTTGGCCACATCCTGCCCCGCAGATGCCTGCTCAGCAGAAGATGCCACCGACTCCCTTGTCTGTATTGCAAACTGATCCAGGCTGGCCCTGATGTCGTGGAGCAGGTTGACCGTGGAGGCCACCATTTCGCCTCCCTTGGATACAGAATTTCTGGCCTCGATGTTGTGCTGGGCAATCTCCTTGGCCGAAGTGGCGCTACGCTCGGCCAGCTTTCTGACCTCTTCTGCCACCACCGCGAATCCCTTGCCCTGCTCCCCTGCCTTTGCGGCCTCAATAGCGGCGTTTAGCGACAGCAGGTTGGTCTGATTGGCTATTTCCTGGATGACTCCGATGGCCTGGGCTATGCGGCCCGTGGTCTGGGTAATGTCATCCATGGCGGTCTTGGTGGCCTCACCGGCCTCGTTGCCCTTGCGGGTGGCGTCGATGGCCTCTTCCAGCTGGGAGAGCGACGCGTTTGCCCCCTTGCTCACTTCTTCGATGGAGGCTGACAGCTCAGTCATCGCCGTGGCAATCCTCTCCGCCCCAGTCCTCTGGGTGTCGGTGCTACTGGCTATCTCGTCCGTGGTGGCAGACATCTCTTCGGCGGCGGCCGATAACTGGGTGGAGCCGCTGGCCACGCCGTGTACGTCCCGGGAAATGCTATTGATGAGGCTCTTAATCTCGTTTAAAGCAAACCCAAGCGATTCTTCCATCTGGCCGATTTCGTCCTTGTATTGGCCATGGCACTCGGCAGTCAGGTCGTGGGTGGCGAGCCGCCCGATTACCGCGCCCAGCTTGTTGATGTGGGTGACGATGAATGATGAAATAAACGTGCCCATCAAAAAAGCCAGCACGACGGCAATAACGATAGTAGTGGACATCATTGTGACGGAAGAGCGGACTGTGCTGTCGTTAGCAGTTTTCAATGCCAAAGATGCGTCGCCAATAATGTCTATTACCTCTGCGGTCAGTTGGCCTACCCTGGCGGCGACTGCAATCAGATCGGGATTTCTCAGGGTTGCCATGGCCTGCTCCCGCCTCCCGTTGGCGATGTCGTTCATCACGCCGTCAGAATTTTTGATAAAGGCAGAGGCGGTCTCCCTCAGGCCGACCATGAAGGCCTCTTTTTCTTTTGCGCCGTCATTTGCGAGCCTGGCGATTCCTATCATGGCGTCAATTTCCACCAGCATTTTGGCGCTGGCGGTATCTGAGGTGGCCTTGAGGGCGCGCAGGGTTTCGGGGTCGGTTTCCATCATGGCATTGCGTAGCGCAAGGCGGGCCTCGCTCAAGCACGCCCTGAGGGTACCAGCGTGGGCCGTAGCCATCACGCCTTCGTCATAGATGTTGGCCCCCGTTCTGCCAACATTCACGAGGCCCTGGATGCCCTCATAGCCAACAACGACCATCAGGGCGATGGCAATGGCAAAGCCCACCATCAGCTTGGATTTTATCTTGAGATTATAAAACCATTGCATGGCTTCTCCCCCGCGGCAGAGTAAAACGAGTAAAACATTTATTGAACATCAATGAGTGGCCCCTGACAAGAAAAAAAGGCACCCGCCAAAAGCATGGTTTTTCCTGATTTTTCCTGAATGATTTGTAAATATTGATAGTTAATCGCTTAGAGTCAATATTTTTCCATGAGTCATTTTTATCTCCACAAAAATTTCTTTTCGGTATCAGCCCCTCCCCGAATAATACCGAGTTGCAATCAAACTTACATTTTCGTCTCTTAACTAGTAACTCGTAACTAGTAACTAGTAACTCGTAACTAGGGACTGGTATTTGGAAGTTGCTGGGCAATGTTTTCGGCAAAGGACAGCACCTTGCTGAATTCCCCCCTCAGGATGTGCAGGGAAATTTCGTCTATGGCGTTGCCTATGCCTCGGGGCCAGGTTTTTGCCCTCAACTCTGCCAGCGCCGCCTTGGCGGTTTTAATGTCGAAAATCCTGCAGGCTTCATTGACGGCTACCAGCTTCTCCCGCATGAAGGCTATGTCGCTGTCGGACAGTCCTTCGCTGCTGTCCGTGTCGTCAAATTTGTATTTTTTGATCAGTGCGCGAAGAGCTTCTACAAATACCGGAGTCCTGTCCGCTATGGTAGCGGTGTCTCGGTTTATCCCTGCATCTTCCAGAGTACGGGCGGTCTCAGACAGCATTTTTTCGTTGATGTTGGCAAGCGCGCTCTTCATGCTGTGGGTGGCGATGATATAAGATTCAATGTCGGCATCCTCCAGCGCGGGCAGTTTTGAAATGATGGGATTCAATGTATTTATGGCATTTTTGGCGTCCAGTACAAAATATTTTGCAACCTCCTTCATTTCATTCAGCGGGGGATACTCGTTTTTGATTGCATTTTCGCGATACTCCTGCCTTGCGGCTTCAATAATTTCAGGCGGTTGCTTGTCCCTTATCAGGGTCGTCAGCACCGCATCCAGCTCTCGGATGTCGATGGGCTTAGACAAAAATCCGTCAAAGCCGTTGGACAAAAACATTGCCTGCTGGCCAGATACCACGTTGGCCGTCAGGGCCACGATGGGAAAGTCGTAGCCCATTTCGCGCAGGATCTGGGTCGTCGCGATGCCGTCCATTTTGGGCATCATGTGATCCATAAACACAATGTCGTACTCATTGCCGTGCTTGATTTTTTCTATGGCTTCAAACCCGCTGCTGGCGATGTCCATGTGCATCCCAAAGGGAGCCATCAGGCCCACGGCCACAGACAGGTTGGATGCAACGTCGTCCACTATCAAGACCCTGCCATAGGGCATGAACTCATAGGTAATTTGCGCAAATTTAGAGATAGCCGTACTGGGAAAATTAAAATTCTGCAAGCTGGTGGTAATTTCGGGCCCGCATACAAGGGAGGTGCAGACCTGCTGGGGCAGGAGCACCGTAAAGACCGTGCCTTTGTCGACTTCGCTCTTGACGATAATCTCTCCGCCCATCATGTCGATGAGGTGCTTTGTAATATTCATGCCCAGGCCGGTGCCGGCAATGTTGCGGTTGGCCTTCATGTTAAACCGCGTATATTCATCAAACAGCCTTTTTAGCTGGTCTTCGTTCATCCCCTGCCCCGTGTCGCTCACCTGGATGGACAGCATTGCTGATCCACCGCCCACCATCTGCTCAGAAGAGACGTGCAACCTTATTTCGCCTGACTCCGAATACTTAAAGGCGTTCGACAGCAAATTGTTGAGTATTTGCTTTATGCGGAGCTCGTCCCCTACCAACTCGAGGGGCGTATTTTCGTCAACCCGCACGACAAACTCGACGTCCTTGCTTTCATATCGCAATCGGAATAGCTGGATCGTGTCGTTTATCAGGCTGGGTACGTGGTATTTGGTTGGCTCTATCTCTATCTTGCCAGCCTCGATCTTTGAAAGATCCAGTATGTCGTTGATTATGTTGAGGAGCAGGTTGCCAGACTCATTTATTTGCCCAAACCCCTCTTTGGCGTAGGCCGAGATGTGTTTGTCCCGCAGGTAGATTTCTGAAGTGCCCAGGATGGTGTTCATGGGTGTGCGTATCTCGTGGCTCATGTGGGCCAAAAAGATGCCCTTGGAGCGGTTGCTCTGCTCGGCCATCTCTTTTGCGGCCACAAGCTCGGTTATGTCCACCGCGTGTTGCAGGTGGACCTTTTCGCCGCTGTGCCAGTCGATGTAAAGATCAGAATGGCGGAAGCACCGTCCCGCGAATGTTTCGCCCAGGTCGTCCCAGACAATTATTGAGTCTGGCTCTTTGTCCAGGCGGAAGCGCGGGCAGTTGCTACATCTGGAATTCCGCCCCCGGAATGCGTTAAAGCAATATTGGCCAATCAGCTCGTCGTCCGTTTTATCAAACAGCTTTTTTCCATAATCGTTTACAAAGAGCAGTTCGCCGGTCTCTGGGGTGGTGATGTAGATCAGGGCTTCGATGCGATCCAAAATGTTTTTTAATGAATTGACCGCCGTATCCTTGAGCCTGCTGGACTCCCGCTCGGCTGCAAGGGCGCCGGTGAGGTCTGCCATCATCTGCTTTTCGCTGGTGATGTCGTCCAGCGCGCCAGCCACCCTGAGGGGGGTTCCCGCCTCGTCACGCAACGTATTGCCCAATGCCCGAAATGTCCTATAGGTTCCATCCTTGATCATCAGGCGGTATTCCACGTCAAAGGGAGTGGCTCCCGACCTGTCGGAGATGTGGGATGCGAATGCTTCAATCGCCCTGTCTCTGTCATCGGGATGCAGTCTGTCGCTCCAGCTCCCCAGCACGTTTGGAAATTCAGACTCTCCTTCAAAGCCGAGCAATTGGCTGAACTCGCGGGAATATATTACTTCTCGCTCTGGCCTGACAGGGTCGTCGGCGACTACCTCCATGTCCCAGAGGCCGATGCCGAAGGCATCTCTGGTGAGGGTGTACTTCATCAGCTCGTAATCGGACAGGTTCTTGGTCTTTTCCAGCAGGTTTTTATATTCGGTGACGTCGATGGACTGCTGCATGTGGACCCGCTTGCCAGTGGGCCAGTCGATGTAGCTGTCCACGCTGCGGTAGGTGCGCTTGGTTATTGGATCGTATTCTTCCCACACGACTGGCTTGTCGGGCTCGTTTTTGAGCTTAAAGCAGGGGCAGTCTGCACATTTGTCACTTTGCCCATGCTTGACGACCGCATGACATTTTTTGCCAATGACGTTAGCACCGGCGACTCCAAATTCTTTCTTTAGGCTGTCATTGGCAAAGAGTATTTCGTCAGTATCGGGATCAGTAACAAAAATCATGGTTTCAAGCGCATTGAACATACTGGCCAAATAGCCCATGGCATTTTTTTCGTCGATGGCATTCTGCATCTCTTTAATGGCCGTCTTAAGCCTGCGCAGGTCTCGGGTATATCCCGCTACGATATATTCATCGTCATGCATTGTGCGAACCAGTGTGACCTCGCAGGGCAGGGGCTTGCCGTCCAATGTTTGGTGTAGCCATTCAAATTTGGAGTAACCATTTTCAAATGCCTCGTTGAGGCGCTTTGATATCAGCTCCGCTGAGACCTGGCCGTCTGGCTGTCGCTCTGGAGAAAGGTCATAAAACCTGCTGATAAATTCCTGCTTGTTAGACAATCCAAAGAGCCTCACCGCTTCTTCATTGGTATAGAGGTTTTGCATGTCCTTGTTCCATATATTTGCGACGAGGGGAGTGGCATCGAGCAGGAGCTGGATATATTCGTCCATCGCCTGTTTTTGGGCCATCAGTGCCAGCTGGCGGTTTTTATCCTGAAAGGCCGCTTCTGCCTTATTATTGGCCACTTCTATCAGGATCAGCACGACGCAGACCATGGCCGTCAGGGCCGCGCCGAGGGCGACTATAAACAAAAGCAGGGCGGAAAAATCCTGATAGTATTCTTTTCTTGGTATGGAGATGCCCAGATACCAGCCATTTTCGAGCCGTTTGCCAAAGACGATCGAGCTGGAGCCAAAGTAGTCCTTAACCTTTATTTCTGAAAGGTCATCAGACCCCCGCCGAAAAAAGTCGGCAGATATTCTCCCCGCCTCGCTGACCTCGCCCCAGGGCAGGGCAACGACCTCAGAAGCGGGATGGGCGATAATTTTGAATTGTTCGTCCGCCAACATGCCATAGCCGTTTTTGGCGAGACGGGTGCCCACGACGTGCCTACTGATGTCTGCAACGTCCAGGTTTACGGCGGTGATCCCCAATGGCCTGCCCCTGTCGTCGAATATGCGGCATACGTACGAAAATTGGTAGCCATCATGCCTCATGCTCTTGTATATGGGCGAAGACACCAGCACGTCCCCATTTTCGACGGCAGTCTGGTACCACGGGCGCTGGGTGGCCTGATAATCTGCCGGCGGGTTGATCCAATTCGAAGGGGGGATGAAGGTGCCGGACTTTTCATAATAGGCGTGTATGCCCATAAAGCGATAGCCCAAGGTCTTGTTTTCTAAAATGGCCGAGGTCTCGTCGATATATTTCTTTAGCTCGCGGACGCCGCCACCGCGCAACAATATTTCCCTCATATTTTGCGTCACCACCCTCGCAAGGGTCTCCGATTCTCGTAGCTCAGAAACTATCATCTGCTCTGTCTGGGACAGGATGTTCAGGGCGTTGCCCCTCAGATGCTCGGTGAGGGTATCATCGACAAAGAGGCTGCTGAGGACGGTCATCAGCGCAAAGGCGACGATCACAAACAGTAGCCGCCACAGCAGCGAGCGGGTGGGACGTTTTAGCGGCGCAAAAGAATCTATCATTTGGAGCCCCTTGCAAAACCTTACTACTAGTTGTTAGTTACAAATTACTAGTTACTAGTTACTAGTTACGGGTTACGAGATGTGGTCTCTAAGCTCTAAGCTCTAAGCTCTAAGTTCTAAGCTCTAAGCTCTAAGCTCTAAGTTCTAAGCTCTAAGCTAGCGAAGGCACCTTCGACTTTGAGGAATGCGTCCACAATTTGGGGGTCAAAGTGCGCCCCCCTGCCCTCGAGGATGATCTCCACGGCCTTCTCGTGGGTGAATGCTTTTTTGTATGGCCTTTCCGAAACAAGGGCGTCATACACGTCTGCTATGGCCATGATGCGCCCTAGCAGTGGGATGTCATGGCCCTCCAGCCTGTGAGGGTAGCCTGTGCCGTTCCATTTTTCGTGGTGGTAGCCAGCAAACTGCTTGGCATACTGCAAAAAAGCGTCGTCGCCGGCCTCAGTGATTATGCCGTCGATCATCTTTTCGCCTTCGCCAGGGTGGGACTTCATTGCTTCAAATTCTTCATCGGTCAGTTTCCCGGGCTTATTCAAAATAGTATCGGAGACGACAATTTTTCCGATATCGTGGAGGCGCGCCGATGAAATCACCACGTCAAGGTTCCAATCCTTTATTAGCTCGGCGTATATGCCCTGCTCGAGCATGGTACTAAGCAGTATCGCCACATATCCCGTTGTGCGCTCTATGTGCCTCCCAGTCAGGGTGTCCCTGGATTCGACCATGTTTGCCAAAACTGATACGATGCTGTTTTGGAGCCTCACGAGCTTTGCCGTGCGTTGCTCCAGCTCCGCAGTACGTTCTCGGACAATTTCTTCCATGTGGAGGTGGGCCTTGATGCGGTTGAGGAGGACGGGGCCGCTGAAAGGTTTTGAAATAAAATCCACCCCCCCCAGCTCAAATCCGAGGGCCTCCGTATGGGCGTCGCTCTTGCCGGTGAGAAAAATAACGGGAATGTGGGAGTGCCTGGGGTCGCTCTTTAGCCGCTTGATGGCCTCGAACCCTCCGATGTCTGGCATCACGATGTCCAGCAGAATCAGGTCAGGGGTGACGTTATTCAAAAAGTCAAACATGATGGCAGCAGAGCCCTGGGTGTAGACATCATAGTGCTCCGAGAGCGTCTCTGCGGCGTTTAGGAGGTTGAGGTTGTTGTCGTCGATCACAAATATTTTCTTCATCCCGTTCTCCTACGCAAATGGCCTTGTTGGGACTTCGAGCCTGGCTGATCGATTGATGCGCCTGGCGGCATGACGTCTTTCTGTATATGCCAACTGCATGACTGCCTATCCCAAATTGAATTTCCCGATCTGCACCTGGAGGCCAGCCGCAAGCTTGGCCAGGTCATCGGCCGTGCGCGATATTTCGGTGGTGGTGGCCGCCATCTCTGAAGACGCCGAGGCGATGGATGCCGACTTGGAGGCGTTTTGCTCTATCTGCATGGCCACATCCTGCCCTGCGGATGCCTGCTCGGCAGAAGAAGCCACCGACGCCCTGGTCTGTATTGCAAACTGATCCAGGCTGGCCCTGATGTCGTGGAGCAGGTTGACCGTGGAGGCCACCATTTCGCCTCCCTTGGATACGGAGTTTCTGGCCTCGATGTTGTGCTGGGCAATCTCCTTGGCGGAGGTGGCACTGCGCTCGGCCAGCTTTCTGACCTCTTCGGCCACCACCGCAAATCCCTTGCCCTGCTCCCCGGCCTTGGCGGCCTCAATAGCGGCGTTTAGCGACAGCAGATTGGTCTGGTTGGCTATTTCCTGTATGACCCCGATGGCCTGGGCTATGCGGCCCGTGGTCTGGGTGATGTCGTCCATGGCCGCCTTGGTGGCCTCGCCGGCCTCGTTGCCCCTGCGGGTGGCTTCGATGGCTTCTTCGAGCTGGGAGAGCGATGCCTGGGCGCCGTTACTCACCTCGTCGATAGAGGCGGACAGCTCGGTCATGGCCGCAGCAATCCTCTCTTGCCCTGCCCTCTGGCCGTCGGTGCTACTCGCTATCTCGTCCGTGGTGGAGGACATCTCCTCGGCGGCGGCCGATAACTGAGTGGAGCCGCTGGCCACGCCGTGTACGTCACGGGCAATGTTTTTGACCAAATCCCTCATCTCGTCCACCGCAATACCAAGATTGTCGGCCATCTGCCCCAATTCATCCCTGTAGTCGCCGTGAGACTTGACGGACAGGTCGTGATTGGCGAGCCTCCCCACGATCGTGCCTATATTGTTGATATTTTTGACGACAAAATTTGATACTATGGTGCCGAAGCCGATCGAAATAGCGATGGCTACCAAAATGGACGCGATCATGACGAAGGTGGCCCGGCGGGCGCGGCTGTCCTTTGCCGCCTCGAGTTCGTCGCACACCTGCTCGAGGACGTCATGGATAGTGTCGGTTACCTCGTTGACCTTGGTGGCGACGGCCACCATCTCAGGGTTCCTCATGTTTGCCAGTGTCTGCTCCCGCTGGCCGGCAATGATGCGGTCGAGGTCGGGGTCTGACTGCCTGAGAAATGCGGCTATCGCCGCGCTGTATTCGGACACCAGGGCCTCTTTTTCTTTTGCGTTGGTCTTTGAGTTTTTTGCAATGTCCAGTAGCGCTTTTTCATACCCCGCCATCGTCTGCTTTTGCTTATCATAGCCATCCTTGAGCGCCCTGAGGCGGCCGGCGTCGGTCTCCATCATGGCGTTACGCAGTGTGAGCCGTATTTCTGTCAGAGTCCTGGAGATGTCCCCTGCGAGCTTGGTGGCCCCCACGCCCTCTTCATAGATAGCCGTGCCAGCGGCGTTGACGGTATGGATGGTCTCGAGCCCCTCGATGCCCAATATCACCATGACGAAGATGGCGACGGCAAAACCAAGCATGAGCTTTGATTTGATCCTGAGGTTGAAAAACCAGTTCATAGCCCGCTCCCAATTATGAGAAAAAAGCGTTGTAGATTGTTTGAAAAAATTCTGAAAATAGAGACACCCCACCCCAAATGTGACTGTTTAGGTTACATTCAGAAGCGTCATTGTCAACCCTAAAGGATACTAAAAATCGGTAAAATTTTTGTAGTAATTGTATCGAAAAAAGTTAGGCGATTTATTCAAAAAAAAAAAAAATAGAAAAGGCGAAAGTGGTTCAAACCATGGCAGTTGTTGTTTTCGCCTGAATTTTCAAAATGTAGAGCCAATTTCAAAATCCCAGTATTGAAATTGGCTCCTTTATCAGGTCGCTGTGATATGGCAGTTCTTTTTTCAGCATAAATGCATTTGACACTGTTGCCCAAATGGGCTACAATTTATGCGATATAGCGGTTCAACTTTTTGTAGTTGAACTGCTATATGCCAGGATTTGCCCGCAAATCATGGCCGTTTGTTGTTCATAGGCGGGCTTGGCTCGCCGTTAAGTGAACAACAAAAACGTAAATAGCTATAAGGAGAAATCCTATGCCTACCTCTGAATATGTCCGTGCCAGGATTGACCCCTCAATAAAAAATGAGGCTGCCAGTGTGCTTGCCACATTGGGCCTGACGGTCTCCGATGCCTGCCGCATGATGCTGACCAAGGTTGCTCTTGAAAAGCGTCTGCCTTTTGGGACTGAGGAGCCAAATGAAATATCCTTGGCTGCAATAAAGGAAATGGATGAAGGTAAAGGGGTGCGTTTTAATTCTGCTGATGAACTGTTTAATGACTTGGGTATCTGATGCGAAACCCTGTCCGCTCCAATCAGTTCAAGCGGGATGTGAAGAAAGCAGAAAAGCGTGGCAAGCAGATGGGCAAGCTACGCGGCCTGTTGTTAATTCTCATCAATGAACAGCCTATGTCAAAGACATACCTTGACCATCCGCTAAAGGGCGACTGGAAAGGCCACAGGGGGGCGCATATTGAGCCAGACTGGATTCTGGTTTACAGGATTGAAGGAAGCGACTTGCACTTGACCCGGACTGGGACGCACTCGGATATTTTCGATCTTTGACAGAAAGTAGCAATCCAAAAGCAACGTGGCAGTTTCTTGGGGAATCGCCTGAATAATGCGCATAGACTGCAAGGCAGAGCTTGCACCCGGATCAGTCATCAACTTTAGAGAAAACGGGGCTTGGATGAGAAAAGCAATCGCGCCGAGGATATACGACCAAACAAGGTGCTTCTCAGGTGATGTCGTATTGCCGTCTGCCATCAGGATGCCTCGGAATACCTAAGCTCAATCATTGCCGACTATAGCACAGATGTGGCCTCCCTTAAAATTTCTTTCGCCGTTTCTAAGGCCGTGGAGTCAAAGACATGCTCATACCGCAGTAGACGGCCTTACCGGCTTTCCAGAAGCAATTATACCAAGTTGCACCCAGTCGGGGGCAAGTTGGTATTAGGCAGGGGGTTTGAAAATGGTTCGACTGTATCGAAAAAAGTTAGGCGATTTTTTCAAAAAAAAAATAGAAAAGACGAAAGTGATTCAAACCATGGCCGTTGTTACTTGTCGCCTGAATTTTTAAAATGTAACGAGGAATGCCTGCTTGTTTAACGTTGAAATGCTTGAAAATACTAACTACCTCGTTAAACAATGAGAAAAATGCTGGAACTTTGGGTTGCCAGAGACAAACAATTGCCCTAATTGCCAATTTACGATTAGGATAAAGTGACCAAAACAAAAATAAAAACTATGTCTTGACAATGTACTTAAAAAAATAAAAGGGCAGGATAATGATTGTTTGAAATAAGATATTAAAGAAGGTCGTGAGCGGATTTTAGTATTTCCTTTATAAATGGATTATCAGTATAAAGATCGCTAATTTCAAAAAGTATTGGTTCAAAATAAATGCCTTTGTAGTCACCTGTAAGGCTTATTAACTGTTTCAGCATTTTTCTTTGCCCTTTCCGTCCGTAAGATTTAACAAAGAAGCATATATCTACATCACTTAGGTTGGTAGCTGAGCCTTTTGCATGGGAGCCGAATAGAATGGCCCTTTCAATTGGCATTGTCTCTCTTGCCTGGTTTGCGTATTTGATTGCTGATTGTTTTATGGTTTCAAAGTCAGTAGCCATTTAAAACACTCCTTAGACTTAGAATATAGCAGTTCAGCTTCCATTTTCTTGATTGGAAGTTTTTGGCGCATGCACCAAAACCGACAAGCTCTTGGACGGCTTCCCTGTCTCCATATATTACAGCAAATTGAGTGAGAACCGGGCCTCAATTTTAAAGGGCATAGTCCACTTCATTGAATATATGTCTGTCGGTGCTTTTCAGTGAGGGCTTCTAGCATAAGGCGAGACAAGTTTATATGTTCAGAATCTATGAAAGTGTCCAGCCATGCTGGAATTTCAAAATCCAGGGATTTTTTTACTGGTTTTTTGCCGTATTTAGCAACGTAAGTGTCCAAGTCGAGTGCGAGTATGCTCACAAAGCTACCATTGTTTTCATCAGGCTTGATGGTATCCAATGGGCTTGGTAGCGGAATTGTTCGTCCTTTTTCCAAATTTGTAATTATCCAGCCTGAAGCGGCCTCGGTACCCATGAGAATCGTTTCAGCAAGGTTGTCAGCCCATGAAATACATCCCGGGAGGTCTGGCACTACTACTGAGTAGGCATCGCTTTCAGGGTCTTTTGTAAAACAGGCAGGGTAGGCTAGTTTCATGACTTTACCTTTAGTTGTGCTTGCTGGTAGACAGAATGGATAACAAATTTGGGAATGTCTCCTGAATGTCTGGGTATAGTGACAGTCCCAGGTTTTGATGGATGCTCGTATTGGTAGTGCGAACCCTCTACTCGGTCTAGTCGCCAGCCGTCAGCTTTGATTATTTTTTTCAAGCTCTCTGAAGTTCATCGTCAGTTCCAGAATGGTATTACTTAAAATATTCGACTTTTGCGTGTTTAGATACTTTGTCGAAACCTTTATCTGAGGTTACGATCGTGCCTTTGTTACTCGTTAGGAGGATATTCGTAGTTATTACGAAAGTGTCGGCAAAGTATGTATCAAATTGGTTTGTGACCTTGGCGAATTCAGTGCAAAACGGCAAGTCGTTAGTATCGTGAAATATTATTGGCGACTCTATTGCGTGTTCATAGGCCATTTTTGCGTCTGCAATGTCTCTATTTCTAGCTATTACCTTAAATGCCTCAACTAGATTTGTTTTGTGCATTATGATTTGTGCTTCGTTATTTTCGACTTCATCCAATATTTTTCGCAATTTTTCGTGGCCTTTGGTTTTGAAGATAACAGCTATCAATGCACAAGTGTCAAATGTATATGTTTTTAGTGGCATGCTGTTCTTTCACGCATTCTTTCTTTGACAACCTCGTCTGCCATATCAATGTCACTTTCAAACATGCCGTAGAGTTTTTCGAATGACTTAACGCTCTTTACCGGAGTAATCGTAATTTCGTCATTGGCTTGAGACACCTTGATTTGTTTTGTGGTCACGTATTTGCTAAAGGTTGCCAAAAAATGTTGGGTTTCCAGGATTGTGGTTGGCATGATTGATCCTTGAGTTGATGTGCCAGTACCAGCTGACTGTCGCATGTCGTCCATATTACTTACTACCGGGCCGGCCTGGCGCTTCTGGACTGCATTCGGGCCGCCTCCCGAGCTTCATAGGCAGAGCTCAGCAACACGATGGAAAGGCGGCGGTTCTGGGGATCTCTGGGGTCATGGCCGTCCAGGACGACCGTTTCGGCATAGCCAGTAACGCGCTTGACCTGGGCGTGTGGGATACCGGCGGCAAGCATAGTCCTAAGTGCGCTGTTTGCACGCTGGGTGCTTAAATCCCAGTTGGAATAGCCTGACCTGCCGTAGGGGATTGAGTCTGTATGCCCCCCGACGACTATGTGGTTTTTTTGCTGGCCCAAAAATTTGGCAATCTCCCTCAGGACAGACGCGGCGAAGGGCTTCAGCACGTCACTACCCGAGTCAAACAGGGCCTGGTCTCCCTGATCCCTGATCTGGATTCGCAACCCCTCTTCGGTAAAGTCAATGCTTATCTGGTCTTTAAAGGCCGAAAGAAACCTGTCGGTGTCAAAGGCATTTTCGATGGCTATCTTGACTGCCTCCATGGCCAGTTGCTCGGCTTCCCATTCTTCAATGTTTTTGTTGTCGCTGGATCCGTCATCCGAGCCATGGTCGGCGAGGCCCCTGGTGCCAGGGAGGATGCCCTTCCCGTATTCCTGCATGATGGACTGGCCCATTTCAGTGCTAAAAAACGACTGGCCTTCGCGCATGAAGCCAGCGACCCCGGCGAGGACGCTTGGGGGTGCCATATTGAGGAGCCACATCAACAGGAAGAATGCCATCATGGCGGTCATGAGGTCGGCCAATGCAATCTTCCATGCCCCGCCGTGGGCCGCCCCGTGGCCGCCCTTTTTTTTGACGAATTTAATTTTTACTTCGGGGAGTTTTTCTGCCATTTTTAGAACTCGGAATTCAGAACTCGGAACTCAGAGCCCAGAACTCAGAAACTGTTACCTGGGTTTGATCTGCCTGACCACTTCTTCCAGCTCGCCGGAGCCGGGGCGCTCAGTGCTGGGGATGTTTCTGCGGGCAAACTCCACGGCCGTAACCGGAGCCGCGCCGTTGCCGAAGGCGGTGAGACCCGCTCGGATGCTGTTGTAGAAAAATGCCTCTGTGGAATTAATGGCATCAACGTGCTTTGCCAGGGGGCCAAATACGCCATAGCCCAAAAGGATGCCCAAAAAGGTGCCGACGAGTGCTCCAGCGACGTGCCCGCCGATAACGTCGGGGCCGTCATTCAAAAAACCCATCGTGATAACGATGCCGATGACGCAGGCCACGATGCCGAATGCGGGAAATGAGTCTGCAAAGTTGTTGAGCACAGAGCCAGGGATCGCGGATTCGGCGTGGTGGACATCCAAGTCCTGATCCATCACCATGTCGATTTCATCAGCCTTTGCCGCACCGTTTACCAGCAACTTCATTGAGTCACAAAAGAAATCGAGGGCGTGGTGGTTGTGCATGATGCTGTTGTACTTTTTAAAAATTGAACTGTTGTGCGGATCGTTTACGTCAGACTCCAGCGCCAAAAGCCCGCCCTTTTTGATGTTTACGTAAATCTCATACTGCATCATCAGGGATTCCATGTAGACGGCCTTTGTAAAGGGGCTACCCTTCAGGGGCTTCATGACGTTTCCCAGCACCTTCATCAGCATCGGCATGGGGCACGAGCCCACCATGCCGCCGAAGGCCGTGCCGAAGATGATGACCATTTCCGGAGGAAGCGGATGCAGGAGAGTACCAAGATGCCCGCCCTCCATGAAGTAGCCGCCCAGCACCGCCCCAATAACAATTATCACGCCTATGAATAAAGTCATCCAGGGACTCCAACAGGTTTGACATCCTGACAGGTCAAAAGTGTAACAAAATTTTCTTAATATTCCAAAACAATTATTTATAACTTAGAACTTACAAATTAGAACTTAGAGCTTAGAGCTTAGAGCTTAGAGCTTAGAGCTTAGAACTTAGAGCTTAGAGCTTAGAACTTAGAGCTTAGAACTTAGAGCTTTGGGCTTAGAGCTTTGGGCTTAGAGCTTAGAGCCTTGAACATTGTACACCAGGAGGCAAGCTCCCTTTCGCCCTGGCAGGGGGATGCGGCGGAGCGGGGTCTGCCCTGGGACTTCAAAGCTATGGCTTACCAGCAACGCGCCGGGACGCATCTCCCGCCTTGCCTTTGCCCATAGCTCAGCCATTGGAGCCGGGGATAGGAAGGCATAGACGACGTCGGCCTCCCTGATGTCAGTTTTCCATAGGCTACCCAGGCGATAGGCGCACCGGTGCCCGAAGCGGATAGTCCTCAAGCGGCCAATCAGCCAGATCAGCGGCGAGGCCTCCACGCCCATCAGCAGGGCCTGGGGCCTGTGCCTGGCTAAATATGCCAATGGCCCCCCCAGCCCTGCCCCCAAGTCTACGAACCTTGCGTCGGCTTCATTCGGGATTAGCTCTGCCAACTCTTTCCAGCAGGCCAGCCCCGAATTGTAGAGCGGGGCCCTGGTGGCGATGCTACCACCGTAAATCATCATCAAAACAAGCAATAACAAGGGATACAGCCACACCGGCACCGCCAGGGCAAACTGCGCCCAAACGGCGACTGGCAGAACAATCTGGAACAGCACCCAATGAGGGCCAGCATTCCACCTCATGCTCAGCACCGCGGCCCCGCAGGACTGGAGCAACACCCACGGCAGAATGGGGGTATGGTGCGGAATCAGATACCGAACGGCCGCAAGCACCGCAAGGCTGGCAAACTGTATCCGTAGGGCGTGAAGGACTGGCATGTTGACACTATTAGAACTTAGAGCTTAGAACTTAGAGCTTAGAACTTAGAACTTAGAGCTTAGAGCTTAGAACTTAGAACTTAGAGCTTATACCATTTTCTATTGCTGATTTGAAAAATGTCTGACACACATCCGCACTGGGCAAGGCTTTTGGTCTCGTAACTCGTAACTAGGAAAAGGACTGGCATGTTGACACTATTAGAACTTAGAGCTTAGAGCTTAGAGCTTAGAACTTAGAGCTTATACCATTTTCTATTGCTGATTTGAAAAATGTCTGACGCACATCCGCACTGGGCAAGGCTTTTGGTCTCGTAACTAGGAACTCGTAACTCGTAACTAGGGACTGGTATTAGAGCTTAGAGGCCAGCTACACCATCAGCTCTTTAGCCATCCTCCTTGCCTCGTCGTGCTCGGAGATCAGTATTTTTTCGGATATGTCCTTTATGGCGGCCCTGGCCTCGGCTGGAAGGGCCATTCCCATGAGTCCGTCCATGGCCTGGTCGATGGCCCTGGGACTCAGGGCCTCCAGAGCGGCATCCAATGTATTCAGTGCGGCGTTTAGGGCCTGCTTGCCCTGGGCATCCAAAACGGCGGAATTTGGAACCCTGGTTGACTCGTATTTTTGGGTTGCCTCGCCGATGGCCGTCAAGAGCAGTTTTAGGGAAGAAACGAACTCTGGGTTATGCTCGCCGACAAAATTCAGATTGTTGGACTGGCCAGCGGCTTCCAGGGCGGCGGCGGCCTCAGAAATTTTTATTGCCCCGACGTTTGCCGAGGCGCTCTTGAGGGCGTGGACGTGGATAGTGTAGGCGGCCAGGTCGTCCCTTTGGAGGCAGTCATTGATTTCACTTATCTTTTCCAGACAGTCCTTGGAGTACAGACAAAGCGTGTCCATGTAGGTATCCGCAGAGCCGCCTGAATATATGAGGCCCCTGCCTACATCCAGGCCATCTATATCGATATCCCCTCCTGATGTCTGAGCGGGATGGGGGCTGATTCCAGGCGCATACCTATGTTGCTTGTGCTTTGGTATCCACCTTTTGAGGATAGTGTTTAGGTTAATGGTGTCTATTGGCTTTGAGAGAAAATCGTTGAAGCCGTTTTCTAAATACATTTTTTCTACGCCCGCTATTGCATTAGCCGTCAGGGCGACAATTGGCATATCTTTGCAAAATGGGCGCTGGCCGACCAGGGCCCTGATGCGGAAGGTGGCTTCCAGGCCGTCCATTTTTGGCATTTTGTGATCCATGAAAACCAGGTCGTACTGCTTGGCCCTAATCGCTTCAATGGCGGCGGCCCCGCTGTTGCACAGATCGACATTCATTTTGTATGGCGCAAGGAGGCCATCGACGACTTTCAGGTTGGTGTTGATATCGTCAACGACAAGGACATCGGCCTCGGGCGCGGTAAACAGTGCTATGTCATCGCTGTTGTCGCGGTAAGTATATACCTCTGACTTGCCATTAAGCACATTGGCGATGGGTATGGAATACACCGGCATGGCGAGAACGCGCAAATTGTTGTTTGGGATTGGTTCGCCAAAGGCCGCGAGTAGAACAACCTTGACATCCTGGCCGATTTTTGAAAGAGACCCCTGAACTGTTTCGTACAGCCCGGCGGCCAGAAAAACAAAGGGCCACTGCTTGTCCGACACTTTTTCATGGAACTCGGAGTCGCTGGAAACGGCATGGCATGGCACTCCAAGGTTGGCTAGTGCCCCCATGATTGAATGGGCGTATATTTCGCGACGCTCGTATAGCAAGACGCCTTTTTCTTGTGGGGCGCTGACTGTCGCCAGGGCTTCGAGCGAAGAGGTTTTTTGGGGAAGCGTCACAGAAAATTTGCTACCGACGCCATATTCGGATGCGACCTTTATGGAGCCTTGCATCGCTTCGACCAAACTCTTCGTTATGGCCAGGCCCAGGCCAGTCCCCTCGATGTGCTTGGTTTTTTCAAAGTCGCTCTGGCTATATGCGTCAAATATTTTTGAGATGTCGCCCTGTTTGATCCCTATGCCGCTGTCTGCCACGTCGATAACCAGCGCAATGGACTGCCCGTCTACCGCTTCGTGCCTGATATCCAGGGAAACGAAGCCATGCTCTGTAAATTTTACTGCGTTGCTGAGGAGGTTTAGCAGTACCTGTCTTATCCTCGTTTCGTCTCCGTTCAGCTTGTCGGGCATGCTCCTTTCCAGGCTTACGACAAAGGAGACTCGAGAGTCTATCACCCTCATCCTGATGATGTTTACCACGTCGCTTATCAGCAATGAAAATGAATATTCGCCAGGCATTATTTCCAGCTTGCCCCTCTCGATCTTGGAAAAGTCCAGTATGTCGTTAATGATGGAAAGGAGGTTGGCGCTGGCCTGCTTGACCAGGTGTACATGTTTTCTGGCGCTTTCGAGGTCGTCGGCCCTCAGCGCGAGCTCGGTCATGCCGGTGATTGCGTTCATGGGGGTGCGAATCTCATGGCTCATCGTGGCCAGAAATTCTGATTTTGCGCGGCCTGCCAGCGCGGCTGCCTCGAGTTGCCTCTGCTCGGTTATGTCTGTATAAAAGCCCTCGAGGAGATATGGCGTGCCGTCATCCTTAAATTCGACAACCCTGCTACGCTCCCAAATCCACTTTACCGTGCCATCCTTCATGACTATCCGAAAGGTAGTCTCCAGGGGCAGGCCCACGGATAGAGTCTCTGCATTTATCCTTTCGAGCGCGTCGAGGTCGTCAGGATGCACCATGTCAAAAAATGCCAGGGCGCTGTTGCCAAGTAGCTCTTGTGGGGTGTAGCCCATGAGGGCCGTGCTACCCTCGCTGACAAAAGTAAAGGTAAAGTCCGGGGGGTCGTTGAGGCACTGATAGACCATGCCGGGCAGATTGCTCATCAGAGTTTCTGTGCGGAGCATCAGCTTGCTTCTCTCTGCCCCCACAATGGCTATGGCCATGAAGTCTGCCAGGGAGGAGGCAAAGTTTTGCTCCTCGATAGTCCACACGCGCCGCTCAGGAAAGTTGTCGCTACGATCCTGCTCAATGCACACCACGCCGGCCAGCTTACCCCCCACGCGGATGGGCGCGTCCAGCAACGAACAGATGTTTGGGCCATAATCGTCTATGATGGGTGACAAGGGGTTTTGAACTCCCGCGTCGTCTATCACTATCAGACGCTCTGAGCGGAGGAGGCTCACGTACTCTGCGAGTACGTCAAGACCAAGGTTGCCCTGGACTGCATGTTGTTTGGCAGAACTGTCGTAGTAGGTGAGACTCGACAGAAACAACGCCTCTTCGGTCGTCCCCCAGATGCCTACGCGGTGAGTGTCCAGCGCATGACAGCCCTCTTCGGCAATGATTTTTGCGGCTTCGGTCAGGTTTCCAGCCGAAAGGGCCGGAGATTTAGTGATTTTTGCCAACGCTTCGCTGAGGGTCGCCGCGCTGTCATGCCTGTTTATTGCCATTTGGCGCCCCTCCTGCCACTACGACTTTTATTATACAGCAAAAAAAGTTGCTGTTGTCTGTAGCCGACCACACTTGTAGCGTCTAATACCAGTTTCTAGTTACGAGTTACGTGTTACGAGACGAAAACCTTGCCCACTTGATTGGTCAGCTCTTTGTAACTTCCTATCAGTGCCGCGACTATGGCAGGTTCGGTGGTGTCTTTGACATATCCATATAGTTTCATCACTGCGCGGTCAAGGGATTGGTGAGCTTTTTGTAGTTCCGGCGGCATGGTCAGCGGATCATAGAGGTCGGCTAGGGAACTTTTAGGGAATCCAGCCCTGGCATCTAAAATGCCCTGTGCTAGTTTTTCTATCTCCGCCTTCTGCTTGTCTGTGGCACTAGGCCAAGGGAAGTTGTTGTAGACGATGTCTTTGGAATAGCGATAGCTCATTTCTAGCCGTCCACAGACAGCCCTCATCCATGCCATGTGGACGCTTGATGTGAGGATGCCGAAGTGAAAGAGTGTCGCGTTTGGAATAAAAGTGACAAGATTACTGACTATTATCGATGGTGGCAGAAATCCAATGGGAACATAAAGCCGCCTTTCAGAAGAAACCGCTGGTATAACAATAAATTCTGTTTCAGATGTGAATTGCTCCCTGAACAACATCGGTGTTGCTGCAAGTTTTCGCCGCCCTTCGTCTGGTGCGTTTTCGCGATCTTTTTTGCATGCCGCAATGCGTTTCATAACTTCTGGCATACGCCGCAACTCTTCTGGAGGAATGCCTACAAGCCACAGGCACCAGCGTTTGACATTATTGATAAATTCCACTGAACCCATAAAACGGCGAATGTGTTTCTTGGACCGAGGGTCTGCTTCGATGAAACCAGATAAGTCCTCATTTTCAATTATTAAATGTCCACCGTCGGCAGGTCTGTTTCCCGTCATCATTAACGGTACATCGCAAATTGGCTTTTTGCGGCTCTCAATGAAAACATCAGGTGCATCTACGATATACGGACTGATATTATTTGCCGTTGTCTTTACGTCTCCATCGTAAATAGCCTTCTCTATGCCTTCCACAGTACTAAATCCAATAATTACACAATGAACTGCGGCCTTGCCCTTTGCTTCGCTGTCCCACTTGAATGCCCTATAGGCAAAATCAATGTGTATGCCAAACATGTCAAAGAGAGGCTTCCAGACGTTTGCTACTTGTTCGCCCTGAGTGATTGAATTGGTAGATACAAATGCTGCTCGGATTTTTGTTCCTTGGATGTATTTGGATGCTCTGTAGTACCATGCAGCCACATAGTCTATCTTCCCGGCGTTCTTGATTGGCTTGCCATTTTTGTCAAGGCAGGTCAGGTGAATGTCCTGTTTCTGTTCCTGGCTTTGGTTTGAATAACCGATGAATGGCGGATTGCCTAAGATGTAGCTCAGTTCAACTTTGGGGACTATGGTTTCCCAGTCAATCCGATGGGCATTGGCGCACCGTATCTCTGCACCCTTTTCAAGCGGGATACGGGCGAAGTGCTTTCCAAACTCCTCCGATGCTTCCATGTTGCACAGGTGATCCATCAGCCACATGCCCGTCTTTGCTATCTGGCAGGGCCAGGAGAGTATCTCGATTCCATAAAACTGGTCTACGTTGACCATGAAGTGGGTCTCGATGTTCAATAGCTGGTGGGCATTGCCTTTTGTGAGCCTGAACTCTTCCCTGACTACTTCAAGTTCCAGCTTGCGTAGCTCTCTGTAGGCAATAATAAGAAAATTGCCACAGCCACAGGCAGGATCGAGGAACTTGAGGCTTGCCAACTTGTTGTGAAACTCTGAGAGGGCTTTTAGGTTAGCTTTTTTCTTGATTTTCTTAAATTCATCTCTTAGGTCATCCATGAATAAGGGGTCTATGAGTTTTTTGATGTTTTCTTCTGTGGTGTAATGCGCTCCTATTTCTCGCCTGTGCTCGCTGTCCATGACCCCTTGGAACATGGAACCAAATATGGCTGGGTTTATCTTTGACCAATCGAAGCTGAGACATTCCAGAAGCGTTTCACGCATCTTTTTGTCGAAGCTGGCGAGGTCGAGTTTTTCTTTGAACAGGTCGCCATTTACATATCTGAAATCAGACTGTTGGATTTTGTCTGTCAGGAATGGGTTCTTTATTCGGGAATCTACTGGCTTGTTGAGGTCCTGAAAAAGCTGCCCTAATCGTCCCGACAGGTCGGAGCCATTTTCTCGGGATTCGAGTACGTAGTTGTAAAAGGCATCCTGGGTAAAGATGCCTGTGTCGTCAGCAAACAAACAAAAGAGTAGCCTTGCAAGGTAGACTTCCAGCTCATGTCCTTTGTAGCCGTGTTCCTGCAGGGCTTCAAAGAGCTTGTTCATCTTTGCTGTTGCTTTGAGGTCAACTGCCCCTTTGTCGCTGTGGACAGGCTCTGGCTCCTGACCGATAAGGGCGGCAAAGTGCTTAATATATTTGCGGAGTTTTTTTGTCTGGAAGTAAGTTTCCTGCTTTGTGGAGCAGTCGTAGATGTATATGTGCTCAAAGTCGGAGACCATCCAGAGGTCGGGGGGCGTTTCTCCGTCTGGCAAATTTGCCATGTATTCAGTCAGTTGCTCAAAGGCTCTGTCGAGCCTCTTGCCTCTGGACTTCATTTCAATGGCTATTTTGTCTTTCCAGTAGAAGTCTATGTAGTTTGTGCGCCCGTCTGGAGTCGTTATTGGTTTTTCAAATTCGCCTACGTTTTTGGCGTGACCGAAGACTCGGAGAAAAGCCCTGATGAAATCATGCCCTTGGGATTTTTCGCTTCTGGCGTTCTCCCACTCTTTGGCGAAACTTATCGCCCATTCGCCAATCGTGGCCCAGTCCTGTTTGCTTGGGTTAGCCATGCTTCATTCTACCTGCTTCCAATCTCAATCATAACGAAGATGACCAAACTAAATACTCGGATAGTGATATACTCATCAGCAAGGGCAGGCGTTGCTGGATTGGAGGCAAAATGCGAATCATCCTCGAGCTACTTTCGGCTGTAACGGTTATCAGAATGAGCAGGTTCGCGTTGACGGCGGCCTTGTGCGTCGCGTGGGCTACGGCCATAGCCGCGCCCAAGATGCACTACACTGTCAGCATAGACACCGTGGCCAACTATCTCAACGTCGAACTGACGGCCACCGAGCTCGAAGGCTCCCAGACCATGCTCAAGCTACCGGTATGGGCGCCAGGTTATTACCGCATCATGGACTACCCAAAAAATATCGTGGGCTTTGCCGCAGGTGAAGGCCCCCAGGCGCTAAAGTGGGAAAAAGTAGGGAAGACAGGCTGGCTGGTGACGCATGGCTCTGACAAGAGCATGAAGGTGACCTACAGAGTTTTCGCAGATGCCCAAAGCGTGGCGGACGCAAAGGTGACACCAGAGCGGGCCTTTATCCCTGGCAATGGCGTCTATATGTACATCGAGGGCCGCAAAGAACTTCCGGTTACGGTCACGTTTAATCAAAACCCTGGTTGGGAAAAAATTTCGACGGGCCTGGATCCTGTCCCGGGCCAAAAGAACACATACCGCGCAAGAGACTTCGACACCCTCTACGATTCGCCAGTGCTGATGGGCAACCACGCCACCATGTCGTTTGACGTGGGGGGAAGGCGCTACGACATGGCCCTGGAAACTCCCGAAGGCATTGAAAATACGACTTTTGTAGAAGACCTCAAAAAAATGATTTCCACCTCCACCGCGCTGATTGGGGGCGTGCCTTACGAGCACTATTGCTTTCTGTTTTTGGGCCCTGGGGGCGGCGGACTGGAGCACCTCAACTCACAGGCCTCCTTTGGAATCTCTTTCCGCAACCGCAACCGCAGTTCGTATTTAGGGCTACTTTCTTTTGTAACCCACGAATATTTTCACCTCTACAACGTAAAGACCATACGTCCGATAGAGCTTGGCCCCTTTGACTACGACAAGGAGGTGTTCACCCCAGGGCTGTGGATATCCGAAGGATTTACGTCTTATTACGAAGGCATCCTGCTGAGGCGGGCCGGCATCACCACGGCGGATGAGGCTCTCCAAAAACATAATGGGCCCATCAGGTCGATGGAAAATGCGGAGGGCCGTATGCACATGAGCCTCCGCCAAAGTAGCTACGACATCTGGCTAAACTTCTTCAACAGAAACGCAAATGGCAACACTCGAATTTCTTACTACACTAAGGGACAGACGCTTGGCCTTTTGACGGATATTGCCATAAGGCAGATGACAAACAATGCAAAGAGCCTCGACGACGTGATGAGGAGCCTCTACCACGATTACCACATTGCAAAAGGGCGCGGATTTACTGAAGAAGAATATTGGGCCGTGTGCGCGGCCGTTGCCGGGCAACCGCTGACAGAAATACGCCAGTACGTGGATACCACTAAAGAAATCGACTATGTAAAATACCTTGGCTATGCTGGCATAGACATCGACCTGACTCCCCTACCGGAACAAGATGGGGGGCCAATTGTAAAGCGTAGCTGGCAAATGAGCTTTAGGAACGATTCCAGGTGTACCCCCCTCCAGCTCGCCATCAGAAATGGCATCTTCTAGCGGCTTTCTGCCGTGCCATAATTTCTGTTGCTACGCTCTGTCAATTTCGCCTTCCCTGATTTTACGTCGGCAATCGCTTTCCTTAGCCGCACCATGTTTGCGTCAGCATAGAAAGGATCTGGATCGGCCGTTACTTCAAAAGGTATCCTTCTCTCTTTGCTGACTTTGGTTGCAAATATCGTGAAGGCAGTCGTCATGCTCATGCCCATCTCTCTACAAACCTGTTCCATCCCACTTTTTAGTTTTTCATCCATGCGGAAATTGACCATTGACTGAGACATGTTGGACACTCCTTTCAATAACAGCATGGCACATTTGTAAAGCAATAATTATAGAAATGATACACAAAAAATGCAAGTGACCGTCCTATATGGATTTATACTAAGTTGCCTACTGCCAAGTCTGTAATGGACTTCTAAGCTCTAAGTTCTAAGTTCTAAGCTCTGCCCTTAAGGTTCATGCGTTTCAGAGGCAATCAGTTGGCTGACGCTGTCCTTGGATACCAGGATGCGCCTCCGCCCGTTGGAGAGCTCTTTGACCCTGATTTTTATCAGGGGGCACTCCGTCCTGCAAAAAACTTCGCGAAAGTAGGGCGCGCTATAGCCCATCATCGATGCGGCGTCCTTTACCCTTATCCATTCTTTGTCGTTGCTTTTGTCCATATGCTTGCCTCCGGCGCTTCATGGAAAAATTTCAAAATCTGCAAGTGTGATCATGCTCTCTTCGCCATCCTCTGCGCTAACCCAGAGCGGAAAAATACACCCTTCAATCCCCTCAATAAGTGCGGCGAGCACCTTGTTTGTGACCCTCGCCGTGCTCGCTCCTTCCTCGAAGACTACACTTATGCGAATATTGAAGACCAGGCAGTTGCTGTCCTGGGCAGGTGGGTTTGATTTGTGATTGGGCGGCATGTGATCTCCTAATTAAACATTTGTCTATTGTATGGACAGATTGTCTATATTTCAACAAAATTTTCTAAAAATTTTCGCTAAATTATTTTGTATTTATTATAAATTTTTTGAAATTATTATTTTTATTGCATATTATTTACAATAATTAATATGAAGTGGATATTTGGCGGATTTGCAAAACCGGAGGCGACTGCCTTAATGAAACTTCTATAAACTGGACACTGCCCCTACCGCGCCTGATATCATATCCATTGAGACGATGGAGCTCTGAAATGATGGACTGGTACCTCAACCTGAAGATGAAGTCCAAGCTGATGCTTGGATTCGGCCTGACCACCCTGCTGACGGTGATTGTCGGCGTTGTGGGCCTCAATGCCTCTCACAGGATTATTTTGGCCAATGAGCGCCTGTACGACGAAGGCGTCATCGGCACCACCCTGGCAGGGGACGTGGGGCGCTCTTTTGGCACTCTCCGCTCCCATATGCGGGATTTGGTCATGGACTCTGACTATGGGCGAAACCAGGCGTCCAAGGCGGCCTACGACAGACAAAAAGAAAAGATGTACGAAGATGCCATGCAGATAGAGGAAAGAACTAAGGCCCATGATGACGCCGCCAGATATAACAAGGTGGAATTGTTGCTTAAACAAATGGACGCTTATTTTTTATTTGCAGACGAAATCGCACGGCTCTCCCTTGACGGCCAAAAGGCCCAGGCCCTGACGCTCCTAAGGTCTCCCGGTGCAGAGGGTAGCCTTGCCAGGTTTTCTGATATGCTCGACAACCTGCTCGAGTTTATGAAGCAGGAATCCAAGGATCTGAGCGATAAGAGCGACAGCGTCTTTTACAAGTCGGTCACTGAGATAATTATACTTGGCGTGATTGTAGCCGCATTCTCATACATCATGGGCTTGTACATTTCCAGGGTAGTCGTTGGCAATATCAACAGGGAGCTAAAAAGCATACATCGGGTGGCGAGCGGAGACCTGACGGTTATATCCAAGGGAGATTACTCAGACGAACTGGGGCAGATGGCCGACGCCATTGGCGACATGGTGGACAGCCTTCGCACTCTCGTCATAGGCGTACACAAGGACGTGGACGGCGTGGCCAGCGGCTCTGCCGAGCTGTCTGCTGCAGCGGCAGAAATGTCGACTGCCTCCAACGAAATAGCGCGGAGCGCCGAAGCCCAAAAGTTTGGGGCGGACAACATGTCTGCCGCCATGTCGGCCCTTTCAGGCTCTATTGAGGAAGTGAGCTTCAGCGCCCAAAAATCCCTCGAGCAGCTCGAGTCGGCAATCGAAGCCACCGAAAGGGGCAACGCCGCCGGGGAGGAGACCAGGCTAGCCATGGAGGGCATCACCGAGACCACGGGCCGCATAGCCAAGGCCATCGGCGTAATACAGGAGATAGCCAACCAGACCAACCTGTTGTCCTTAAACGCCGCAATCGAGGCCGCCAAGGCCGGTGAGCAGGGTCAGGGCTTTGCGGTAGTCGCTGAAGAAGTGAGAAAGCTGGCAGAGCGGAGCGGCTCTTCTGCCAAAGAGATAGCCAAATACAACATCGAGGCACGAAAGTCGGTCGAGCGCGGCGGCGAAATGGTTGCCGCCACCGTGGAGCTCCTCAGCAAAATCAAGCTGGGCCTCGGCCAATTCGCCACCCAGACGAGGGATGCAGTCGACGCCTCGGCTGAGCAGGCCTCGGTCGGCGTCGACGTCGCCAACCAGGTAGAAAAGAGCGTTGCCGAATCTACGGCAGTCGCTTCCGCCGTAGCCGAAATGTCGGCATCGACTTCGGAAATTGCAAATACTGCCAACGATTTGGCCGAACTCTCCACAACCCTCCAGGGCAGGGTCAGGAGGTTCAAGCTGTGATTACTTCTGCTACGCTTGCAGAAAACACATCACTTCAACCATCTAAGTTCTAAGCTCTAATCTCTAAGTTCTAAGTTCTAAGCTCTAAGTTCTAAGCTCTAAGTTCTAAGCTCTAAGTTCTAAGCTCTAAGCTCTAAGCTCTAAGCTCTAAAATTTGACCGAAAGGAGGTGAGCGGAATGGAATCTGACAGTGGTAGCAGTAGTAGCCCAGAGCCTGACGGGCCGCGCCGGAGAACTGCGGCTGGGATTTCATACCGCCGCCTCAAGCCGATGTAGCTCATTAAGCCCAAGGGCTGTACGTTTCGCCATTAATCATTTGCAAATGGGAGGTACAGGCCGATGAACAAAGCGATTGGCAATATTCTGGAAACAAAGAAGGCGCTGGCAGAAAAGGCGCGCAGGGATGAGGTGCAAAAACGGATGCACCTGGCCGCCTCTGCTGAAATAGAAGATTTGTTTAGGAAGTTTGGGACTTCGCTCGAGAGGGGGCTGAGCGAAGATCTGGCGGATTATTTTAGGGATCGCTTCGGCGAAAACAAGGTAGTCCACGGCAAAAAGGCATCGCTACCAAAACGCATTGCAGGGGCCTTTATCAACCCCTTTACGTCGATCCTGGTGGTGCTGGCGCTGATATCGGTGTTTACAGACATAGTTTGGGCCGGCGAAGGGGAGGCAGACCCCACGGCGGTGATCATCATAATGACCATGGTGCTCGTGTCTGGCGTGCTTCGCTTCGTGCAGGAGACAAAGAGTGGCCACGCCGCCGAAAATCTGCTGAAGATGATCAAGACGACGACAAACGTGCGCCGCCAGGAGACGGGAGATCAGGAAATACCCCTGGACGAAGTGGTGGTGGGCGACATCGTACACTTGGCGGCAGGCGACATGGTGCCCGCCGACATGAGGATGATACATGCAAAAGACTTGTTTATCAGCCAGTCGGCCCTATCTGGCGAGAGCGAGCCGGTAGAAAAAATTTACGGGCCGCTCCAGGGCGGCGTCGGCTCTCTAATAGACGCGCCCAACCTGGCATTTATGGGATCAAACGTAATTTCGGGCAGTGCCTCTGGCATTGTCGTGGCCACTGGCGGGGACACCTTTTTTGGCGAAATGGCCAGGAGCGCAGTTGCCAAACCGGTGCAGACGAGCTTTGAAAAGGGCATCAATTCGGTGTCCTGGGTGCTCATTCGCTTTATGCTGGCCATGGTTCCGGCGGTACTTTTTGTCAACGGCTTCACCAAGGGCGATTGGGTGGAGGCGACTCTGTTTGCCCTGTCGGTGGCCGTGGGACTTACCCCTGAGATGCTCCCCATGATCGTCACCACCTGCCTGGCCAAAGGGGCGGTGGCGATGTCGAGGGAAAAGACGATCATCAAGAACCTCAACTCGATACAGAACCTGGGCTCCATCGACATTTTGTGTACGGACAAGACGGGCACCCTAACACAGGACAAGGTGATATTGCAGTACCACCTCAACATACACGGGCAAGAGGATTTGAGGGTACTACGCCACGCCTTTCTCAACAGCTACTATCAGACGGGCCTCAAAAACCTGATGGACATCGCCATAATTTCCAGGACTCTGGAAGAGCAGGAAGAAGTAGAGGATCTGCGCGGCATCGAAGGTAAGTTTACCAAGGTCGACGAAATTCCCTTTGACTTTGAGCGCCGCCGAATGACCGTGGTGGTCTCCAACGGCAAGACACAGATGATCACAAAGGGCGCAGTAGAAGAAATGCTGTCCGTCAGCACCTTTGTCGAGTATGAGGGGAGAGTCGAGCGCCTGACCGATGAGATCAAGGCATACATACTGCGGAAGGTCGAGGATCTAAACGAAGACGGAATGAGGGTCATCGCAGTGGCCCAAAAGACCAACCCATCGCCTGTAGGCGCGTTTTCGGTGGCCGACGAGTCGGACATGGTGCTGATGGGCTACCTCGCCTTCCTCGACCCGCCCAAAGAGTCAACCGCCGACGCTATCCGCGCCCTGCAGGAGCACGGAGTCAAGGTAAAGATACTGACCGGCGACAACGACATGGTGACACACTGCGTATGCCGCCAGGTGGGCCTCTCCGTCGACCGCATATTGCTGGGCTCGGATTTGGAGGCCATGGACGATAGCGCCCTGGGCGAGGCCGCAGAAGAGGTGACCGTGTTTGCCAAGCTCTCTCCCCAGCAAAAGGCGAGGGTCATATCTGTCCTGCGCAACAATGGCCACAGCGTGGGCTACATGGGAGACGGCATCAATGATGCGGCGGCGATGAAAGCCTCTGACGTCGGCATCTCCGTTGATACCGCAGTGGACATAGCAAAAGAATCGGCAGACGTAATCCTGCTGGAAAAAGACCTGATGGTGCTGGAAAAGGGACTCATCGAAGGGCGCAAGATATATGCAAACATGATCAAGTACATCAAGATGACCGCAAGCTCAAACTTTGGCAACATGTTTTCGGTGCTGGCGGCGAGCGCCTTTTTGCCCTTTTTGCCCATGCTTCCCCTCCAGATCATCATGCTGAATCTCATCTACGACCTTTCATGCACAGCAATCCCCTGGGACAACGTGGACAAGGATTATGTCAACGTGCCAAGAAAATGGGACGCTTCCAACATTGGCAAGTTCATGCTGTGGATTGGCCCTACCAGCTCAGTATTTGATATCACGACTTACCTGCTGATGTACTTTGTCATTTGCCCGCAATTCGTCTCTGAGGGCCTGCTGTATACCCAAATCGCCGATGGAGCGGTGATTCAGGCGGGCATGTTTGCTGGGCTCAACATGAAGCTGGCCTACGTAATGCTGTTTCAGGCCGGCTGGTTTGTCGAGTCGATGTGGACCCAGACACTCGTCATCCACATGATCCGCACCCCCAAGATTCCCTTTATACAGAGCAGGGCCTCTGCTACCCTCACCTTGCTCACCTTTGTCGGCATCGGCACCCTGACCTATATCCCCTTTACAGGACTGGGCAGGAAGCTGGGGCTGGCCCCCCTGCCCTATGAATTTTTCCCATGGCTCATCCTGACCGTATTCCTCTACATGGTGCTCGTGACCGTGTTTAAGAAAATATTTGTCAGAATGTACGGGGAACTGCTGTAGGCAGGTGACTCAGAGCTTAGAACTTAGAACTTAGAGCTTAGATGGCCGCCATGTCAGTTTTCTCAGTACCCTATGGATACACGAGGCTTCCGCGAGAGCCCGCAATAATCTTTGGTAGCCAACAACTCCTTTTGGAGTATTGAGTTTGGTCATCTTCGTTATGATTGAGTTTAGAAGCAGGTAGAATGAAGCATGGCAAACCCAAGCAAACATGACTGGGCCACGATTGGCGAGTGGGCGATAAGTTTCGCCAAAGACTGGGAAAACGCCAGAAGCGAAAAGTCCCAAGGGCATGATTTCATCAGGGCTTTTCTCCGGGTCTTCGGTCATACAAGCAACGTAGGTGAATTTGAAAAACCAATAACGACTCCAGACGGGCGCACAAACTACATAGACTTCTACTGGAAAGACAAAATAGCAATAGAAATGAAATCCAGAGGCAAAAGGCTCGACAGAGCCTTTGAGCAGTTAAGCCGATATATGGAGTGCCTGCCGGGCGGCGAAACGCCGCCAAATCTCTGGATGGTGTCTGACTTCGAGCACATATACATCTATGACAACTCAACAAAGCAGGAAACCTACTTCAAGACCAACAAACTCCGCAAACACATAAAGCACTTCGCCATCCTTATCGGCGAAGCACCCGAACCAGTCCACAGTGACAAAGGCGCAGTTGACCTCAAGGCCACAGCCAAGATGAACAAGCTCTTTGAAGCCCTGCAGGGGCGACATTACAAAGGGCACGAACTAGAAGTCTATCTCGCAAGGCTACTCTTCTGCCTATTCGCTGACGACACAGGCATATTCCCCCAAAACACCTTTTACAACTATATACTCGCATCCAGCGAAAATGGCACGGACTTAGACGCACGCCTGAATCAGCTTTTCCAAGACCTCAACGAGCCTCTGGACGAGCGTGTCCCAAACCCCTACCTCTCAGACCAGATAGACCCATCGCATTTTAGACACATCAACGGTGGTCTCTTTGAAAAACAAATAAAGCACGCCGCATTCGACAAAAAGATGCGTATGACATTGCTTGAATGCCTTGAATTCGATTGGTCAATGATCAACCCTGCAATATTTGGTTCCATGTTCCAAGGAGTGATGGACACCGACCAGAGGCGCGAAATAGGAGCGCATTACACCACAGAAGAAAACATACTGAAACTCATAAATCCCCTGTTCATGGATGGACTGAAGGAAGAATTCAAGAAGGTAAAGAAAAAGGCAAGCCAGAAAGCTCTAGCGGAGTTCCACAACAAGTTGGCGAGCCTCAAGTTCCTCGATCCTGCCTGTGGCTGTGGCAATTTTCTTATCATTGCCTACAGAGAGCTACGCAAGCTCGAACTGGAAGTTGTACGGGAGGAGTTCAGGCTCTCCAAGAGCGGCGGACACCAGCTACTGAACATAGAAACACACTTCAAAGTAAACGTTGACCAGTTTTATGGCATTGAGATACTCTCCTGGCCATGCCAGATAGCCAAGACGGGCATGTGGCTGATGGATCACCTGTGCAACATGGAAGCATCGGAAGAGTTCGGAAAGCACTTCGCCCGCATCCCGCTTGAAAAAGGTGCAGAGATACGGTGTGCCAATGCCCATCGGATTGAATGGGAAACCATAGTCCCCAAAGTTGAACTGAGTTATCTCCTTGGCAATCCCCCGTTTGTGGGGCACCAGTGGCGAAATGCCGAACAGCAGGAAGACATGAGGCTAGTTTACAAAGACACAAAGAATCACGGCAAGCTGGACTACGTGTGCGCCTGGTACCAAAGAGCGGCTGAGTACATGCAGGGTTCGAGCACCAAGACAGCCTTCGTGTCCACAAACTCAATTGTCCAAGGCGAATCCGTTGCAGCAATGTGGAAGCCGTTATTTGATATGGGCTTCGAAATCAGCTTTGCCTACAGCCCCTTTGTCTGGAGCAACGAAGCAAAAGGCAAAGCCGCTGTCCACTGCGTGATTGTCGGCTTCGAGCCTGTAGGCAACACAAAGATTAAGCGGTTATACGGGCGTAATTCAGCTACAGAAACAAACAACATCAATGGCTACCTGCTTCCTGCCCCAAGCGTCTTTATCCAATCGCGGGGCAAACCACTGACAAAGGGGATGCCGGAAATGAGTAAGGGTAGCCAGCCCACAGACGGCGGAAACCTAATCCTGTCCGTAGAAGAACGAAACGAACTGATAACCCATTACCCACAGACTGCAAATTGGATAAGGCAATACATAGGCTCCGAAGAGTTTATCAATGGCAACCTGCGCTACTGTCTCTGGCTAAAAGGTGTTGCACCAACTGAATATCGTTCCATCAAACCCATAATGGAACGCTTAAAAAAGGTTGCAGACATGAGATCGGCAAGTCCAACTGCCTCAGTAAAGCACGATGCTGAGACTCCCATGCTGTTTACGCAGATACGCCAGCCTAAAAACCAATACCTAGTTGTGCCAAGAGTTTCGTCCGAGAGGCGAAAGTACGTCCCCATAGGTTTTTTGTCGCCGGAAGTAATCGCCAGCGATTCGACACAATTCATACCTGGAGCTACCCTGTACCATTTTGGAATACTTACTTCCAACGTGCATAATGCATGGATGCGCGTGGTAGCAGGTCGCTTAAAAAGTGATTACCGGTATTCCCCAGCCGTTTACAACAACTTCCCCTGGCCCGACGCGACGGACAAGCAGAAAGCAGAGATAGAGAAACTGGCGCAGGGCATCTTGGATGCAAGGGCACTGTTCCCCAAAAGTTCCCTAGCCGACCTCTATGACCCTCTGACCATGCCACCTGAACTCCGCAAGGCTCACAATGCGCTAGACAAGGCAGTTATGAAACTCCATGGATTTGCAAAAGACATGTCAGAACCTGAGATTGTGGCGGGACTGATGCAAAAGTATCAAGATAAACACCTTTCTTAATAAGTAGTGCGGATGTGAGTCAGACATTTTTCAAATCAGCAATAGAAAATGGTTTATAGCAGTTCGACGACAGTAAGTAGGTTGCAAAATCAACTAACCAATTTTGTACTAACCAAATGAAAAAACTGACGAAGGATCAAATCCTGGCCATGGGAGGGCCGTTTGTGCTATCTTGGAGGTTGCACCGCGACCTTTGCCTCTGGAGGGGATATGAACAGCCACCAGCAATTCTCTGAAATCAGCAGGGCTGCTTTTGAAGCCGAAGAAAAGGCGGCGCACTATGCCATGGTCGTGGAGGCTGTAAAGGCTGAGGCGTCCCACTACGCCAGGATAGCCGACGAGGCGGCAAAAAAGGCGGCAGACCATGCCAAGGAGGCCGACGAGGCCAGAGCTAAGGCGAACCTGCTGGCCAGAAAGGTGGACGAAATCGTCCAGGAGGCCAAACAATACGCCAAGGAAGCTGACGATATGCGGGAAAAGGCCGCCCAGTACAACAAGGCCATCAGCGAGGGTGGGCGTAGCGCCAACCTTGCAAAACTGAAGCGCCAATTTGAAGAGGCCGAGGCGGCCTTCTTAAAGGCCGAAAAGGAATACGTGTCGCTACTGGAAAACGCCTCCAGCTAGCCACGACTCCACCAGGATTTGCTCTGTAATACCAGTTTCTAGTTACGAGACCAAAACCAATGTACCATGCGGATCTGCGTATAGTATTTATTGTATCAAAAACTGGAAATGGTATAACAAATCTTGTGTAAACGCCTGGACTTTTTATACCAGTTTCTAGTCACAGACCTCCGGCAGAGCCGGAGGCTTGAATTTGTGAACCGCTCAAAGCGGTTGAAACACGCACCGCCTAAAGGCGGCGTGACATAGCCTACTCTGCGAA
>Ga0082212_10000401_pt1 | contig 63439 bp, 53 predicted proteins | sample TergutNt197P3_FD_71548 | JGI IMG/M metagenome (GOLD analysis project Ga0082212, IMG submission 71548) | Neocapritermes taracua P3 segment gut microbial communities from Petit-Saut dam, French Guiana - Nt197 P3 | ecosystem: Host-associated > Arthropoda: Insects > Digestive system > Gut ... | reverse complement strand
CCCAAAATTACGGAGTATATCGGGCGGATAGCGCCCAAGGATAAGAAAGCGCTTTATATGGGTTATTCGTTTATCCCTGTTTTTCTGGGGAGTAACCTGGCGGGAATCATTTCGGGAAGTGTCTATCAGGCGATGTCGGATAAGGTGGCTATCACCCGAAGGTTTGCTGCTGAAAAAGGTTTGCAGATTGTTGATGGTCTATCTTCCAATGAATATTTTAGTAGAGTTGCTCATCTCACGAATATGTCCGAACAGGAATTGACTAACTATCTGTGGAATACCTACAATCCGTCAAGTATGTGGATAGTGATATTGGGCATCGGGGTGGTTGCGGCGGTCGGGCTGTTTATTTATGACAGGGTAGCCTCCCTAAATCCCTCTAAGGGAGGGAGATAATCTCATACAGCCCTACGCTATTGATTACAAGGCTTTCAACCTTAGCATGAAGGCACTGATTGTACTTCCTTAAATCCATAACGGCACAGTGTACCATCCTGACGTTCGAGTATGATGTGACCGGAAAGCCCGACCGAATGAATTCGCGCTTTAAATGACCCATTGACATCATTGTAAGTATGAAATCCGTCACTTAGATAGAGCGAATCGCAATATTGCTGATGGAGTTGGTCGAACGGTTTGGATACAAATTCATCTGCTAATTTGATAAAATTGGCATGTAATTGATTTAAAACTATTTGTGGATTGTAACTGAGGCTTGTAATCATGGATAGCGAGATGGGATTAGGGGCGTCCTTAAACTCAGTTTGATTCAGATTGATTCCGATTCCGATGATGGAGCGGGAAATATATCCTTCGGCTATTTCGTTTTCGATCAGGATACCGCTAATTTTGTGATTCAGGTAATAGATATCGTTAGGCCACTTAATCGAAATATCCGGTACATATTCGTCTAATGTATGTTTGACGGTTAGAGCGGCTAATTCTAAAACAGCAAAAGATTGATTGACAGGTAAATGGGGCGGATAGAAAAGGATGCTGCAAAGCAGATTCATACCGGGTGCGGACTCCCATGAATTACCTGCCTGCCCCCGTCCCTTTGTTTGAAAGTCTGTCCACACAATGCTTTTCTTCGCCATATCTCCGGCATTTGCCAATATGCGAAGGGCTTGATTGGTTGATTCCGTTTCAGGCAGGTGGATGATTTTTTGGGGCATTGGATTTAGAATTAAAGATTTAAGGATTTAATTTATCGAAGTGGCGCGAAAAAAGCATCTTCCAAATGTCTTTCGACTGTATATACCGATTTGTCTTTAGTAAGGCATATCACGTCAAAACGAACCGGTATATTGATACGATGTTGACGGATATATGCGTCGGCAGCCGTAGTGATACGCCTGATTTTATGATGGTCGATGGCGTCTTCGGGGTTGAGCAGGTAGTTTTTTGAACGTGTTTTCACTTCGACGACAACAAGTTCTTTGCCGTCGGTGGCAACAATATCCAATTCATAGCGATGAAACCGCCAGTTGGTATGCAGAATCGAATAACCAAATGTCTTCATGTAGGTGCATGCTACCTCTTCGCCCTTTTTACCTGTTTCGTTTTTTTCTGCCATAAGTTAATTTACGATTTACGATTTTAGATTTACGATTTTAGTCCCCCTTTGAAGGGGGTGTAGGGGGATGTTAATATTTACGATTTACGATTATAGATTTTTGTTGAATTTTCAAATGATTATATCTTTAAATTATATTGTCTTTCTGAAAAATGAAAACTATTTATATAAAGGAATCAAATAAGTGAGTTTCACGCTTATGATCTGGTTTGCGGCTTTGGCAAAGTCATCGCCGCGGCGTGTGCTGTAAAAATCACTTAATCCATAATAATAACGTCCTTCCAACAGAAAAGAGCCTGCGCCTGAACGAAACTCCAAACCGGGTCCTCCACCAAGTCCCCATTCGATTTTATTCGTGACCGGCAGGGTATGTTGTGCATTAGGTTTACCGGGCACATCCTGTCCGTTGAGATTTTCGTTAGTACTTTCATGAAGAAAAAAACCTATCTGAGGGCCTACATTGACAAAAAAACGGACTTTTTCATCGCCGAAATAGATATGCGTGAAAAGCGGTATGTCTATATAGGTCATTCTTCTGATATAGAACGCATTATCGATTGGCATGTTTTCAATTAAGCTGTAATCTTCCGACCATCCTTGTTGTTTCAGGTTGATCTCGAGTTGTAAGCCCAGGTTTTTTTCTGTAATCCAACGGGCCGTGATCCCGCCATTTAGCCCAAGTAACATTTTCTCTTTGACTCTGGGATTGAAACTGGCACGCGAAAAACCTATTCCTCCGGAGGCGCCAATTGCCCATTCGTTGTTGAACGTATTTTGTGATTGTACGCCGAAACAGGAAAAAATAATGATAAATGTAAGATATACAACCTTTTGTGTTCTCATCTTTCAGTACGTGAGATGGTAAAATCCCTTTTGTAATTTACCATATACAGATTTGTATTCATAAATCCACCCCAGTTATTGACACGTTCGAAGTGAAAGCCGTTTTGCAAACTTTTATAGTTGACCTGATGTATATTGTTTTCGAAATTGACGCCGAATGAATGAATGGCAGAAATAAAAAACATACCTAAATCATAACCTAATATGGCATATTTAGGGTAGTGGTTAATCATGTTTTTATTAAACCAGTACTTGTATTTTACTTTGATTTGTTGAATTTCGGCCGATAGGTTGTTGGCATAGAAAGGAGTATAAATATGTGTGTTAAGTGCATAGAAATCTTCAAGATAGTTGTTTTTAACATCGTCAGTATACTGTTGCCATTCGGGATACCCGAAGAGGGTTATTTGAGTTGCCGACCGTGATTCGGTGAGAGAGCGTAGTGTCCCTTTTATTTTGTCGAGTGTTTCGACAGCGCTTGACTGGGGGACAATCAGATTTGGCTTGGTTGTTGATAAACAGCCACTTAAATCAGCAGAAAAAGTATTTGCGACGTAATCAATGCTGCGAAAGTCCATTGACCGTTGAGTCAGGTCGGCTTTAAAAGCTCTGACGAACAGTGTTTTGTCTTCTTTTTGATCGTTGGTATTGACAAAAATAATATTGTAGTTCGAAAACAGCGAACATGCCCACGATGTAGCATACGAATGAAGATGTTGAGGAGCAGAAAATACCTGAATCATACTGGCATTGGTCGAAGTAAGCGATTCGCACGACGATGAAAAAGGGACTGTATATTTAATGTTGTTTTTAAGTGCAAAATTTGCGATGATTTCGATCTGTTCGTTCGTTTCGCCGCCAATAATCAGATTGCAGTTGCCAAGTGGTTCGTTACGCAGAATTTCATTGACTCTTTGGGTACCCGTTCCGATATCAAACGTTTTCCATTCGACCGTCACGCCTAAGTCGCGCATATCCATTATAGCCAGCAACAATCCTTCATAAAATTCGGTACGGGCGCCGGACAATCTTGCATCAGAGAAAGGGAGCAAAAGCGCTATGCTGACGACATCAACTCTTGAAGATATATTCCTGAAAGCCAAAAGAGTATTGATATCAATTTCGTTCTGATCGGACGAAACAACAACTATTTCTTCCGTTTCGACCGGAATTTTAATGGTCATTCCTGCTTTCAGACCGTTTCGGAGTTGCGGATTGAGTTTGATCAATTGATCGTTGGTAACTTTAAAATTTCGGGTAAGGCTGAACATCGTTTCACGTCGTTTGACGGTATAGTCGATTTCTTTGACAACCATTCTTCTTTCTGTAACAGGCACAGCCTGAATTTGATCGACCGGTATCCGGATGGTTTTTCCGGCAGCAAATGTTTGCCGCGTCAATCCCGGATTTGCATTCACAAGTTGCTCTTGTTTAATGTTATACGTGCGTGATACTCCAAATATTGTTTCTCCGGGCTGAATCGTATGGAAGATGTAAAAGTCGTTTCCAATGGCCGGGTTGAAAGTATCTTTCTGAGGGATTTTCAATTTTTCTCCGGTTCTGATATACTCACGACTTGAAGGATTCAACGTGTAAATATCCTCTTCGCTAACATGATACATGATACTGATTCCATAAACAGTTTGCCCCTGCTCGACAGTATGATAAAATATTTTACCTTCGCGACCGTTAAATGAGTATTCCACATCTTGTGAAAATAAAGATAACGAAGCGATAAAAAATAAGGACATTGTAATGATACAGCGCTTGGTCATAATCCTGAAATTTTTTACAAAGATAGATATTAAATTGAAAATTGAAAGTTGAAAATTGAGAATTATTAAATTTTGCTTACCTTTGCTATTGATTATTTAACATAAAATGAGATGGAATTGAGTTTGGATTTAGACCATCAGTACACTTATGCCGATTATTTGACTCCGGCAGGACGAAGCTATCCTGCAATGCGGATTTTTATATGCGTCAGTATAATTACTTGTATTTTATGCACGACATGGAAGGCTTTTGCACAATATACTGTCAGTGGAGGGGCAAAAGAGCCTTTATTGGCTGTTGATAACCGGATTGCGAAGTTACAGGTGTATCTTGTCTACGGAATGGAAAATGTAACGATCAGTTTTACTTCATCATCAAGTGCGCATAAATGGTATCGTTATAATGATAAAGCATTGGAAAATCAACCTGTTACATCAACGTTGCAAGGCTCTACATCGGTAGTTGCCAATCTGACCGACGGATATGGATATTTTGTGATGGAAGGCGACAGTTACAGCACGGCTAATTATGTTTGGTTGATTGATTACAGTAAATATCCGGTTGATATTCAAAATCTATATATAATGACAGGAACTTCTGCGCCAAGTCCGTGTGTGTCGATCAGACTGGGAGGAACAAATCTTACGGAAAATTTATTCTACCAAACGCCTGACGGTATCCGGACATTGTTGGAACGTATGTTTGAAGTTACGTACCGGACAATGGAATGGATTGAATCCGGCAAACGGTTTATCGATGTGCTGAAAATAGATTCGGTTGGCAATAGCAGAATGTTTGAAAAGACTTTTACAGCCCCTTTGTGCGATACGAAAATAGATGTGACGGGCGACCTTTTTGCGCGCTACTTTGGCGTTGAGAAAATGGCATCTACAGAGATATATACGGCTGTTGCGCTTGATGTCAGGTTTGAAGAGCAGATTCTATCTGATAATCAGGAAGAAGACGGCGAGTTTCAGGCGCCGGTCGATATGCGTTTCACAGCGTATGCCAACGAACCTGTGGCCGATTATTATGAATGGAAGATTATAAAGGATAAAGACACCTTGTTTACGCGGTTTGGGCAGGAAATGGATTTTACGTTCGAGCAAGGAGGACAATTTACGGTGACAGGCGTTGTGTATGACCGCTCACGTGTCTGTATGAGTGAGCCTTATGAATATACGTTTTCAATTACCGAGACGCAAATTTTTATCCCCAACGCATTTGCTCCCGAAGGCGCTTCGGGCAGCAATTTGTTTCGTGTCAATGCTAAGTCGATCCTGCGATTTCGTGCTACGGTTATGAATCGTTGGGGACAAGTATTGTATCAGTGGTCAGACCCTGCAGGGGGATGGGATGGGAAATACCGAGGTAGTTATGTGCCTGCCGGCGCTTACTATTATGTAATCGAATACACAGGTACGGACGGGAAGGCACGCAAAAAAACAGGTGATATCAATGTGGTACGGGCAAAGTGAATAATGGTTATTTTTAGAGTTTAGTTAGTAGAGTTTAGAGTTTAGTTGATTTTTTAAATATAAACATCCCCCTGGCCCCCTTCAAAGGGGGATAGGAAATGGAAAATGGATTGTAGGGGCGTAATGCTTACGCCCAATTAATATATAAAATAATGAAAGGAGTAAAAGTTTTAGTTAGTTTTGTAGCTGGTGTAATTGTTTGTATGACAGCTTATTTGTCGATAAATTCGGATGATGTGGAACGGGTAATGCAGGAGAGGCCTGTGGTCTTTTCGATGACGGTTACGCCAACAGTGCCCACTGAAATCACCTTTTGCAACGAATTGGTTGATTTAAGAAGGTACAATATGTATGAAGGAATTGACAGGGAATTAAGCAGTTTTACCTATTTACATTCGACAACCATGTTGTATCTTAAACGTGCAAACCGGTATTTCCCCATTATCGAACCCATCCTGAGAGCAAATGGTATACCTGACGATTTCAAATACTTAGCTGTCATTGAGAGTAATTTGGACCCGCGTGCCGTATCGCCGTCGCGTGCAGTCGGGATATGGCAGTTTCTGGAGGGTACAGCAAAAGATAATAAGCTGATTATTACTGCAACAGTCGATGAACGATACAATGTACAACGTGCAACGGAGGCTGCCTGTAAATACCTGAAAGATGCGTATGCAAGATATGGCGACTGGGTTACGGTAGCTGCTTCGTACAATGCGGGAATGGGACGGATTTCGACCGAAATGAACCGGCAGAAAACAGAAACAGCGCTTAACTTATGGGTTGTTGAAGAAACATCGCGTTATGTGTACCGTATTTTTGCCATTAAGCAGATTTTTGAGAATCCCTATAAATATGGTTTTGTAATTCAGCCGAAAGATTTATATAAACCGATTTTATGCAACGAGGTTACCGTATCAAAGAATATTCCCGACCTTGTAGCTTTCGCCAAAGAAAATAATATTACATACGCCGATTTGAAACGGTTTAATCTCTGGCTGAAAGACACCAAATTAGATGTCGATGGCAGAACATTTAAGATATTAATCCCCCGTGAAAGTGAACTGTACTACAACACCCCGAATCAAACGGTGCACGACCCGCGATGGGTGGTACGGTGAAATAATGTAGGGGCAAGGTTTGATTCAAGAGCTTGCCGCGATGAAAATGTGGGGGCAAGGCATGCTTTGCCTCCACAAAGACCCCATCAAAACAAATCATTCATCGTAACTTCCGATTGGATATTGCCCCAATATTCATTGCGTTTCACACCGTAAGTTGTTATCATAGTGATATGAACGGCTTTACGGGTTTTTGTTCCGGCGATAAAGGCGGCTTTTTTGTTACGCAGATTTACATCCGTTTTTTTATCGATCACAAATTCGGCGTTAGCAAATTTCATCTCACATAGATTAATAATTCCATCGCGACGGTCGATCAATAAATCCACTTGTGCGCCCGGTTGTCCCGCTTTGCGGCTACTCCATGATGCCGAGTAAGTGATAATGCCCGAAATACCCAACTTGCGGTATATTTGTGCAGTATGCTGCATACAAAGTTGCTCGAAAGCATACCCGCTCCACGCACGATGTTTGGCATTGTCAATCATGTTCACCCAAAAATGTTTACCGGTCTGTCCGGCATTTTTGATGAAATTGATATAAAACAGCGAGAAGAAGTCAATCAACTGAAAAAGACGGCCTTTCGATTTCTTTCCATACGCATGGTAGGAGCGGATAAAATTACATTGTTCGAGTTCCTCAAGAATGGCCGTCAAACCTCCGCCCTGTAACGCGGTTTCAGCGATAATTTCATCTCGCGTCAATCCTGTTTTCTTTTTTGCCAGCGCATTGATAACGATGACGTAACTTTCTGATTTTCTGAATATCGAAGAATAAAGAATCGAGAACTCATCTTTCAAAGCGCCGTTGGCTACAAAACACAATTTGTCCGTATTTTGAGCCAGACTCAACCCTTTTTCAAACAGGTTAAGATAAAATGGGATACCGCCAAAAATCATATAACTTTCAGCAATACTTTTACGATCAAGCGCTATTTTTTTATATTTAAAAAATGCTTCACACTCATTCAGGTTAAACGGTTTAAGCGCAATCCGGCGTGTAACACGATTGTGCAGCCCGCCATGATTTTTTAGTAATTTATTGACTATCCACGAAGTAGCCGAACCGCAGACAATCAGTAAAATGTCCGGACGAGCCGACGCCCACGAATTCCAAAAATATTCCAACCCTGTAATAAAACCCGAGCGTGGCGTATCAAACCATGGTATTTCGTCAATGAAAATCACTTTTTTGCCTTTTCGTTTGCTGTTTTCGAGCATATATATCAACTGACGAAACGCTTCCATCCAATGTTTCGCCTTATCGAAACGCCTTCGTCCGTATGACTCGAGCGTTGCATTAAAATTATCGAGATGTTCTTCTTTGGTAGCGTTAGCTAATCCGGATATGTAAAATGAAAATCTTTTTTTGAAAAATTCTCTTATCAAAAAAGTTTTACCAACCCGACGTCGTCCATATACTGCAACAAATTCGGGTGTGTCAGACTCAAAGTACTGTTGCAGAAGTCGTTTCTCTTCATTCCGTCCAATAATATCCATAACTGTTTCGTCTTATATTCAGCTGCAAAGGTATAAAAAATATTAGATTTGGCAAGTTATTCCGATTTATTTTCTGCCAAATCTCGTGTTTTTATACTACATTTGGCAAGTTATACAAATTTATAATCTGCCAAATCGCATGTTTTTATACCACATTTGGCAGGTTATACAAATTTATAATCTGCCAAATCTCATGTTTTGTTACCACATTTGGCAAGTTATAAATATATTTTTTCATTTTCACGATTGGGCATAAAACAAAATTTGCCGTTTTTTTCGTATCTTTGCAGGTTGATTCATTTTACAGATGTCTAAAGATACGTCGTCATTACAGACCGGGCAAATATCCGTATTGGGTGCCCGGGTACATAATCTGAAAAATATAGATGTTGATTTGCCGCGAAATAAACTTTCGGTAATAACAGGGTTGAGTGGGAGCGGAAAGTCATCGCTGGCTTTCGATACCATCTTTGCGGAAGGCCAGCGACGTTATATCGAAACGTTTTCGGCCTACGCGCGTAATTTTCTGGGTAATATTGAGCGCCCCGATGTAGATAAGATTACAGGTTTAAGTCCTGTGATTTCAATTGAGCAGAAGACGACAAACAAAAATCCGCGTTCTACAGTTGGCACCACCACTGAGATTTATGACTTTTTCCGCTTGCTTTATGCCCGCGCCGGGGAGGCATATTCGTACCGGAGCGGGGAGAAAATGGTCAGATATACCGAAGAACAGATTATAGAATTGATTCGTAAAGAGTATAAAGAACGAAAGATATATATACTGGCTCCGCTGATACAAAACCGTAAAGGGCATTATAAAGAACTGTTTGAGCAAATCCGTAAGAAAGGTTATCTGAATGTACGTGTGGATGGTGATTTGCGGGAAATCATCAATGGTATGAAGCTCGACCGTTATAAGATGCACTCGATTGAAGTGGTGGTCGATAAGATGCGTGTCGAAGATTTGGACGAGCGCCGGTTGAAGGACAGTTTGCGCATCGCGATGAAATTGGGCAACGGTTTGATTCTCCTTCTTGATGTAGAAACAGGTGAAACGCGCTATTACAGCCGGCGGCTGATGTGTCCGGTGACAGGATTATCGTACAGCGAACCGGCTCCGCATAATTTTTCGTTTAACTCGCCTCATGGCGCCTGTCCGCGTTGTAAAGGGCTTGGGCATGTCAACCTGCTGGATATGGAAAAAATCGTACCCAATCCCGAACAAAGCATATTCAACGGCGGAATCGTGGCGTTGGGAAAATACAAAAATTCACTGATTTTCTGGCAAATAGAATCGTTGTGCAAGAAACATGGCATAACCATTAAAACACCTGTCAGGGATATTCCCGAAGAAGCGATGGACGAAATCATGAACGGAACAGACGAACGGTTGACCATCAGCAACGAATCATTGGGCAATTCAAATTATCTTTTTTCGTACGAAGGGGTAGCTAAATATATTATGATGCAACAGGAAAACGATGCATCCGCTTCGGCGCAAAAATGGGCTGAACAATTTATCAGTATGACCGTTTGTCCCGAATGTCAGGGTAAACGCCTGAATAAAGAGGCCTTGCACTACCGGATTGACGGGAAAAATATTACCGAACTGGCTGAGATGGATATTTCTGATCTGGCAAGATGGGTGAACGAGGTCGAAAAACGCATGTCGGCGAAACAACAAACCATTGCGACTGAAGTGCTGAAAGAAATCCGGTCACGCCTGCGTTTTCTGTTGGATGTAGGATTGGATTATTTGGCCATGAACCGCGCATCGGCTTCGCTCTCGGGAGGCGAAAACCAGCGTATCCGGTTGGCCACACAAATCGGCAGTCAGCTTGTCAATGTGTTATATATTCTGGATGAGCCAAGTATAGGATTGCATCAACGTGATAATACGCGCCTGATTCATTCTTTGAAACAATTGCGCGACACAGGCAATTCAATCATTGTAGTCGAGCACGACAAGGAAATGATGCTTCATGCCGATTATGTGGTAGATATGGGGCCGAAAGCCGGACGGTTGGGCGGTGAAATCGTTTTTGCAGGCGCTCCCGGCGCGATGCTCGAAGCCGATACGCTGACGTCGGCTTATCTGAACGGAAAAATGCGTATTCCGGTACCTGCGAAACGGCGTCCGGGCAACGGCCGGTGGCTTACACTCACAGGTGCAAGCGGGAATAACCTGAAAAAAGTGAATGTATCGTTTCCGCTGGGCACATTAATCTGTGTGACAGGTGTTTCAGGAAGCGGTAAATCTTCGTTGATAAACGAAACGCTGCAACCTGTGTTGAGCCGGCATTTCTACCGCTCGCTGGATGCACCGTTGCCTTACAAAACGATCGAAGGCATCGAACATATTGATAAAATTGTTGACGTCGACCAGTCGCCGATCGGTCGCACACCGCGAAGCAATCCGGCAACTTACACAGGTGTGTTTTCCGACATACGCAGTTTGTTTGTTGGTTTGCCGGAAGCCAAAATAAGAGGTTACAAACCGGGACGGTTTTCGTTCAATGTGTCGGGCGGACGGTGCGAAACGTGTAAAGGAAATGGTTATAAGTCAATTGAGATGAATTTCCTGCCCGATGTGATGGTGCCTTGCGAAGATTGCCATGGCAAACGTTACAACCGCGAAACACTCGAAGTCCGTTTCAGAGGGAAATCCATCGCCGATGTCCTGAACATGACGATCAATATGGCGGTTGAGTTTTTTGAAAATATACCTTCCATTTTTCATAAGATCAAAGTATTGCAGGATGTGGGGTTAGGCTATATCAAGTTAGGTCAACCGTCAACCACGCTTTCCGGCGGTGAAAGCCAGCGGGTGAAATTAGCAACCGAATTAGCCAAACGCGATACAGGTCGTACATTATATGTATTAGACGAACCGACCACCGGATTACATTTTGAAGATATCCGTGTGTTATTGGGCGTATTGAATAAATTGGTTGACAAAGGCAATACCATTATCATCATCGAACATAATATGGATATCATCAAATGCGCCGATTATATCATTGATATGGGACCAGAAGGCGGTCAGAAAGGAGGAAAAATCCTTTTTGCAGGTACTCCTGAAGAACTGATTGCAGCCAAAACAAAAAGTTTTACCGCGCCGTTTTTAAGCAAGGAGTTGAACAGTCATAAGATATGACGGCAAATATTTTTTTGAAAATAATATATTATTCGTTTTTACGTTACAATAATACAATCGTAATCAAAATTCTACGTATAATATGAAAAAAGTCTTTGTCAGCGGGTGTTATGATATGTTACACAGTGGCCATGTCGCTTTTTTTACCGAAGCTGCAGGATATGGTGATTTGTATGTGGGCATCGGTTCGGACAAGACAATTTTTGAACTGAAAGCCCGTAAGACGATTAATACGGAAGCAGAACGTTTGTATATGATTAAGGCGCTGCGTGTTGTACACGATGCGTGGATCAACAAAGGCAGCGGTGTACTTGACTTTCTCGACGAACTGAAAGCGCTCCGGCCTGATATATTTTTTGTAAATACCGATGGGCATAGTCCTCTGAAAGAACAACTTTGCAGCGAGCTTGACATTGAATACATTGTAAGTAAACGTATACCGCACGGAAATTTCCCGGTGCGTTCGACAACGGCTTTGCGTCAGGAGTGCCGGATTCCTTACCGGATTGATTTAGCCGGAGGCTGGTTAGATCAACCTTATGTCAGTAAGTATTATCCGGGGGCGGTTTTGACAATCAGCATAGAACCCGATTATGAATTTAACGACCGGAGCGGGATGGCGACCAGTTCGCGTAAAAAGGCCATTGAATTGTGGCAAACAGAAATTCCGGAAAGTGATAAAGAAAAATTAGCGAAGACATTATTTTGTTTTGAAAATCCGCCCGGAACGAAGTATGTGAGCGGATCGCAGGATTCATTAGGGATTGTGATGCCCGGTCTGAACCGGTTATTTTACAAAGGCGATTTTTGGCCGGCAACGATTGAAAGTGTATGCGAACCCGATTTGTTACAATGGATAGAAGAACGGCTCTGGTTGATACCGCTCTATCCGCGGCGTGCGGAATTTGATGTGTTGGAAAATACACAAATAACTGAAGATGGAGCCATACGACTAAGTAAAGCAGCCGATGCATGTTGGCAGGCAATTCTGTCGAAAGATACTACTGCTTGGGGAAAAGCATTTACGGAAAGTTTTGAAGCACAGATAGATATGTTTCCAAATATGGTATCGGAAGAAATTCTGCAAGTATTGGAAGGGTACAAGCCGCACGTATCGGGATGGAAAATGAGTGGCGCCGGTGGTGGCGGATATTTTATTTTTGTCAGTGAACAGCCTGTGGCAAATGCAATACAAATACGAATTGTGCGTTAACGTATATATATATTAATGTATGAAAGGAATTGTTTTAGCCGGAGGCGCCGGCACCCGATTATATCCTATTACGAAAGGAATATCCAAGCAATTGATTCCGATTTACGATAAACCCATGATCTATTATCCGATATCGGTATTGATGCTGGCTGAAATCCGTGATATCCTGATTATCTCAACCCCTCAGGATCTGCCCGGTTTTCAGCGATTGCTGGGTGATGGTTCTGATTTTGGCGTCCGTTTTGAGTATGCAGAACAACCATCGCCCGATGGATTGGCTCAAGCCTTTATCATCGGAGCCGATTTTATCGGAAACGATGCTGCCTGTTTGGTATTGGGCGATAATATTTTTTACGGACAGTTTTTTACGACCATGTTGAAAAATGCCGTCGCCGAAGCGGAGCAAAGACAAAACGCCACCATTTTCGGCTATTATGTCAATGACCCGGAGCGTTATGGGGTAGCTGAATTTGACGAACAGGGTAATGTGTTGAGTGTAGAGGAAAAACCGGCCATACCTAAATCAAACTATGCAGTCGTCGGACTTTATTTTTATCCGAATAAGGTAGTCGATATTGCACGTCGCATCAGGCCGTCGGCACGCGGAGAATTGGAAATAACAGCTGTCAATCAGGCTTTTTTAGATGAAGGCACGTTGAAGATGCAGTTGTTAGGTAGGGGATTTGCATGGTTGGATACCGGCACACATGCCTCTTTGTCGGAAGCATCCACGTTTGTGGAGGTAATCGAGCAGCGGCAAGGTCTGAAAATTGCCTGTCCCGAAGAGATCGCTTTCAGAAAAGGTTGGATCAATGCAGCACAATTAAAGCAGTATATTCTACCGATGTTAAATAATCCGTACGGAAAATATCTGATGAAATTGGCCGAAAATTAATTTTTTTTTAAAAAAAAATGTTTTTTTTTTGGTTAATTAAAAAAAAGATTTACCTTTGCTGCGATAAATTAATAATTTTTAAAAAGAATATTGTTTAATATAAATTGAATAACTTATGAAGACAAGAGCATTACTTTTAGTAATTTTGTTTGGAGCATCGCTGGCTTTATCTGCTCAACAGTACCAACCGCAGATCGGATTCAGTACTGAGAATGGTTCGGTAACGAATTTTAAGAAAAACGCAGCTTCGGACAACATGTTCATTACTATTGCCGGTGGGGCGAATGTCCTGATTGGCGACTGGAACAATGATTTGGATTTTGGCAAACGAATTGCACCTCACGGAGCTATTTCCCTTGGAAAATGGTATAATCCGTACATGGCATTTCGTCTGCAGGTGAATGGTGGTATGATGAAGAACTACTCTTTCCTTACCGGAAAAGGTGTTGTTCAGGATTATGTTTGGTTTAATCCGCATGCAGATATTATGTGGGATGTAACCAATTTCTGGGCTCCTTATAGTGAAACAAAGGTGTTCCGTTTCATACCGTTTGTGGGCTTGGGATATGCGCACAGGAATAAGATGACAGACGATGCAAATTTAGAAATGAATCGTTCCGAATCTCTTTCTGCAAACTTTGGTGCTCAAATGCTGTTCCGTCTAAGTAAAGGTGTTGATTTGGTATTGGAAGGTCAATACACATTGGTTGATCAGGAGTGGAATAAAGAATATCATCCACGCACGAGATACCACCGTATCCCTCAGGCCATGTTAGGATTTAATTTCAACTTAGGCAGAAAAGAATTTGAAGTACTCGAACCGATGGATTATGGATTGTTGAATGACTTAAATTCACAAATCAATGCATTGCGCGCTCAGAACGACGAATTGAGCAAACGTCCGGAACGTTGTCCGGAATGTCCTCCGCCGCCGGTTATTCCGCCTGCAAGAGAAAATCTGCAGAATGTGGTTTACTTCCGTCTGAACAGCGCTAAGATTGACCCGCATCAGGAAATCAACATTTCTAACACAGCCGACTATGCTAAGAAACATAATCTGCCGATTAAATTGGTTGGTTATGCAGACAGGAAAACAGGTAATCCTGACTATAACAAAGGATTGTCGGAAAGACGTGCAAGAGTGGTTGCCAAACAACTTACCGAAAAATATGGCGTACCGACAAATAGCATCTCTATCGACTGGAGAGGCGATGAAGTACAACCATACAGCGTAAATGAATGGAATCGCGTCGTAATTATGAATACCGACGATAAATAATCAATAACGCGATAATAAAAAAAACCGACTGAAAAGTCGGTTTTTTTTTGTCCTGTAATTGTAGAGACGCGATGCATTGCGTCTCTACTAAAACGTCTGCTCCGTCCGCTCAATTATTTCGTTTTGCAGGTCAGTACCCAAATCGTTGAAATAATCACTGTAACCGGCCACCCGGACAATTAAATCTCTGTAGTTTTCAGGATTTTTCTGCGCTTTTCGCAGGGTATCCGCATTTACTACATTAAACTGTATATGATGGCCGTCCATACGGAAATAACTGCGAACTAATCCGGATACCTTTCGTATGGCGTCATCATTATCAAAGAATGACGGCGTAAATTTCTGATTCAATAATGTTCCGCCTGTTCTGAGGTGGTCAATCTTGGCAGCCGACTTGATAACCGAAGTAGGCCCTTTACAATCAACTCCCTGCACAGGCGAAATACCTTCGGAAACAGGCAATCCCGCCAATCTGCCATCGGCGCTTGCCTGCATCACACTTCCAAAATAAACGTGGCAGGTAGTAGGAAGCAGATTTATGCGGTAATCGGCTCCGCGTGGACTTTTGTGTCCGTTCACTGCATTGTAGTAAATTTCAAACACATCGCGTAGCTGATCGTCAGCAAGGTCGTCGTCATTTCCATATTTTGGTGTTTCATACACTAATTTGAAATGCAAATCTTTGTCGTCTTTAAAATTGTTTTCCAATGCATTCAGTAATTGTTTCATACTGAATGTTTTGTTTTCGAAAACATGTTGTTTGATGGCTGTCAGCGAATCGGTTACAGTTCCCATGCCCACGCCTTGAATATAGTTTGTGTTGTAGCGCGTACCTCCTGCAATATAGTCAGTTCCCATAGCAACGCAATCATCAATAATCAATGACAGAAAGGGTGTTGGAATATGTGTCATAAACAGTTTTTCGATGATGTTGCTCCCTGTTACCTTGACATCCACAAAATATTCCACCTGTTTTCGGAAAGCCTGCAACAGTTCATCCATCGAACCGAAAGATTCGGGATTGCCTGTTTCCGGTCCGATTTGCTTAGCGGTACGGGGGTCAAAACCGTTGTGAAGCGTAATTTCAAGGATTTTGGGCAGGTTGAAGTATCCGGTCAGGACATAACTCTCCGTTCCGAAAGCGCCTGATTCGACACACCCGCTTGCGCCACCATTTCGGGCATCGACAATGTCTTTTCCTTGACGCACAAGTTCCTGAATAATGGCGTCGGTATTGAAAATGGATGGTTGGCCGAAACCTGTTTTTACGATTTTGACGGCGCGATTGATAAAACTGTCGGGATTTTTCTTGCTCAACTGTACCATTGAGCTTGGCTGCAACAAACGCATTTCTTCAATCACATCGAGCAGGATAAACGACATTTCGTTGACCGCATCCGAACCGTCAGGTTTCACGCCTCCTACGTTAATCAGCGCAAAATCAGTATAAGTATTGCTTTCTTCGGCCGTTATGCCTACTTTCGGAGGCGATGGGTGATTGTTGAATTTTATCCAGAATGAATGTAACAATTCTATTGTTTTTTCGCGGGTTAGCGTACCGGCAGCGATTTCTTTTTGAAAAAACGGGTAGAGATGTTGGTCGAGCCTGCCCGGGTTGAACGAATCCCAGGGGTTGAGTTCGGTAACAACACCCAAATGCACAAACCAGTAATACTGTAAAGCTTCGTGGAATGTTTCGGGGGCATTGGCAGGTACATTCCTGCAAACTTTGGCCATTTGAATTAATTCGGCTTTCCGGGTGGTGTCTTTTTCTTGGCCGGCAAACAGTTCTAATTTATCGGCATGGCGGTTGGCAAACACGATCAATGTCTCGGCGGCTATCTGCATGGCTTTCAACTCTTCCTGTTTGTCGAATGCTTTCGGGTCGTTCATGAAATCCAATTTCGCGAGATTTTCCTTGATGTCAAGAATGATATCAAGCATCCCTTTGCGATAAATCTTGTTGCCTGCAACAGTATGCCCCGGCGCACGCTGTTCCATAAATTCAGTATAAATGCCTGCATTGTAGGCGTCATGCCATTCAGTTCGCATATTTTCCATCACCCGCTCGCGATTCGACTTGCCTTGCCAGAAAGGTATGATCGTCTGTTCGTAGGTATCGCGGGTTTCGCCATCTACCCTGAACCATACTTTCCCGCGGGAATTCAGTATGTCTAAATCATGAAGAGAGTGCAGGTTGATTTCGGGATAAGTAGGTGTCGCTTTCGGAGCAGGGCCTCTTTCGCCAACAATCAATTCATCGTCGTTGATACAAACATACTTGTTCGACATGATATGTCGAAAAGATTTGGCACGTTGTACAGGAATCGAATCTGCTAACGATACATGATTTTTGTAAAAATCGGTTACAAGTACGGCTCTTTCGGCCGAAATAGTGTAAACAGCCTGCAAACTCCGGTTGCGTAATTTTTCAATTCTTGGGGTCATATTTTTTTATTTTTTAGTTTTCAGTTCTCAGTTTTCAGTTTTTTAAATTTGGGCAGACACATAGATCAGCCCGTACATTCATTCTCAATTTTCAATTACTTCCCTTCAGAAAGCTAAACATTATATGATTGTTAACATTATGGTAAAGTCTCAATTCTCAATTCTCAATTCTCAATTCTCAACTCTTAACTCATGATCTATCCGCCGATTTTCACAAAAAAACCCGCATCCACAAATTGCTGTTCCATTTCTTTGATGTCTTCTTGTTGGAGAGATTTTACATGCATGAATGAATTGTCTTTACCAATCCTTGTATATTTTCCTTTGGCAGTATTGTGGAAAGGCAGCAAATGAATATCACGGATTTTGTTGTTCAGCGTTTTTAAAAACGAAATGGTCTGAACAATATTTTCATTTGAATCCGTCACATTCGGAATCACCGGAATACGTATGATAATAGCATTGTCCGATGCAGTTAATCTTCTGATATTTTCTATAATAAGTTCATTGGATACACCGGTGTATTTTTGATGTGCCGCATTATCCATCAGTTTCAGATCGATCAGGAACAAATCGGTAAACGCCGAAACAGCCACAATCTTTTCATAAGGAGCGAACAGCGATGTATCGACGGTTGTGTGCATACCATTGCGTTTGCAAATTTGAAGCATCTTTAGTAAAAAATCGAATTGTTGAAGCGGTTCGCCTCCCGAAAAGGTAACTCCGCCACCGGATTCGTCCATAAAAATGCGTTCTTTTTCCAATTCGGAAAACAGTTTATCCGTCGAAATTTCGTAACCGATGGTTTCTTCTTTAGTAAATCGCCGGCCGTTTAATTTCAACTCTTTTTTAATATCGCACGGAGTGGGGTCGATACTTTCCGGATTATGGCACCAACGGCAACACAAAGGACACCCTTTCAGAAATACGGTAGTACGTATTCCCGGCCCATCGTGTACGGCAAAGCGTTTGATATCAAATATTATCCCGGACATTTTTTGATGCAAAAATACAAAAAAAATAGAAAAAAGTTGAATTTATTTAAAATCAACAATTTTTAATACAAAAAAACATCCATTATTCCTGTTTTCATCCTACTTTTGTTGCAAAAAAGAAAGACTAAAAAGACAAAAAGACAAAAAAGTCTTATATCTTCAAGTCTTACAGTCTTTTTCAGAAACAGGAATCCATGAGAAAATTTTTTTGTCTGTATTATGTGATTCTTTTTGGATCAGGCATGGTTGTTCATTCGCAGGAAAACTGGACAGCTGAGGATTCATTATGGATTCAGCGTATCCGGAACGGAACCGAAATAATCCGGTTGAATGAAGCCACCCGGAAGGCCATCGAATCGGGTACGTTGATTCGCGACCCTTTTACCACAAAACCGATGATAGCGAACCCTTCAGAAATGCCGATTATCAAATCATTAGAAGGAGTGACCGCACCTGAAAACAAACCCAATCCCTACGAAATACCTTTAGCCGTTTATAAAATATACATACAGAATATAGACATGAAAGATTCTTTTCCGGTTTTTCGACAGGAGGCCATTTCATTCGGTTCACTTGCAGATCTAAAAACCTTAGATATGCTTACTCCGCGAAAAGCTACAGTTGACGATCCGACTACGCTTCGTTCAGGAAGCATTGTAGGTGGAGGCGCAGACTTTGATGGTTTTTTACGCAATATATTTTGGCCAAGCCACCGCGCCAAAAAGCGAAATGCCAAAAATGCGAATGCATGGAAAACGTATAATGAACACTGAAGTACTTCCTTCAGGTGCTGATTTTTATTGTTTCTCTGTCAGATACCGCCAGAAGCGGACAGGTAAATGTTGGCGATGGAGGCGGGGATTGATGCGCTCTTTGATGGTAAGCGCTTTGAAATAGCCTTGCCAGAGTTCCTGAAACAGTTTTTCGTCAGCGGCCATCAGGGATTCGTCTAATTTTTCGCGTAAGGTATCGTCTTTGTCCGTAAAAGTGATTTCGCGGGTGGTTTGAAGGTCATAAAAGTAGCCATACTTACGTTGCAGGTCGTAGATGACCCATTGCTGGTCGGCAAAGCGGTCGGTGAAATGGTTGACTGTCAACGGTAAAGCGTTGTAAATAGGACGAATGGGAGCAAAGTAAATATCGTCGGCTGCTTTTTGAAAACGAATGAATTGTTTGATATACAAGGCTTCGTGTGAAACTTTGCGGGCTATTCTTTGAAGTTCCAGCACATCTGCATCGCCGAAATTAAATGCAATGGTTTGTTTGTGATCGAAATTTTTGCGGATATAACGAAATAATAGTTCGTCGATTTCTTTAAGTTCAGACATCCAGGCATATAACAGCATATTGCCGGCTTTGTCAGGTAATTTTTTTTGGAGCGCATCCCAAACCCGTTTCGACTTTTCATCAGACGTAATAACTGTATGAATTTCTTCTGTAAATAAAGGCTCTATATCATGTTCCGACAGCAGTTTGTCGGGAAACATTTTCCGGCTGTAAGCGTCGAAAACGCAAGTCAGTAAACCCTCAAAGGTCTTGTCGTAACGAAAAATAATCATAATATAAATAATGCACCCGGCAAAAGTACAAAAAAAGAATTATCAATTATCAATTCTTTGTACTACCTTTGTGCTTTGTAATAATTAATAAGTGATGTTATGAAGGCAAATTTAAGTTCACAGATTACATTAACAAGGATTTCTAAGCGTTATTATCATCCTGATAATGCTTTTGACCATTCTTCTCTGACCCGTCGTGAAAAAACGCCAACCTATATATATGATTCAGTATATGAAGGTTCTCTTGCTATTGCCAAAGAACTTGCGACGCAAATCCGGGAAAAACAGAAATTATCTCAGCACTTTGTGCTGGCCATACCGGGAGGGCGTTCTCCTCAAATCGTTTTGAATGAATTAATCCGTATGTATATCGAAGAGCAACTGAGTTTCCGGAATGTAATCGTTTTTTTAGTATATGAGTTTTATCCATTGAAAAGTACTGTTTGCAGCAATCTGGCTTACTTGAAAAATTTTTTCTTAGACTGTGTAGATATTGACCCTCATCATATTTATTGTCCTGACAGTTTTATGAATAAAGATGCTATCTTTGAGCTTTGCAGGCAATATGATCAACAGATTGATGAAATAGGTGGCATTGATTACCTTTTGCTGGGGGTAGGTCATTCAGGTTGTATAGGTTTCAATACACCGGGTGCATCGTTGAGTTCGCGTACTCATCTCGTTTTGCTCGACGGTGATTCGCGAAAAGAAGCCGCACGTTTTTTTCATACAATAGAAAATATTCCTTCGGGAGCGATTACGATGGGGCTTGCTACCATCCTGAAAGCAAAAAACATCATCCTAATGGCTTGGGGCGAAGAAAAATCCAACCATATCAGGCAAACGGTAGAGGATAAAATGAACGATATGTTTCCGGCTACCTGTTTACAGAGTCATCCCAATGCAAAAGTAGTAGTTGATTTGCAGGCAGCCGGCGCATTAACCCGTATGAGATATCCATGGTTGGTGACCTCATGCGAATGGGATAATCAATTGATTCGGCGTGCAATAATCTGGCTGTGCCAAAAGACAGGTAAACCGATTCTGAAACTGACAAACAAGGATTATAACGAAAATGATTTAGGCGAATTGCTGGCATTATACGGTTCGGCTTATAATGTGAATATCAAGATATTCAATGACATACAGCATACCATCACAGGTTGGCCGGGCGGGAAACCCGATGCCGACGATTCAAACCGCCCCGAACGCGCACTGCCTTATCCAAAGAAAATCATTGTTTTCAGTCCGCATCCCGACGATGATGTGATTTCGATGGGCGGTACTTTCAGGCGTTTGTGCGACCAGAAACATGAAGTGCATGTTGCCTACCAGACATCGGGCAATATAGCAGTGGGCGATGAAGAGGTGATTCGTTATTGTGAATATTTACGTGATGTTTGTGCGAAATATACGATCGACCAATCCGTGAAAAAGATCGCGGAAGATATCATCCGTTTTTTACGTTATGAGAAAAAAGAAGGAGAACGCGACAGGGATGATGTGTTGTTTATGAAAGGCACCATCAGACGTGTTGAGGCCAGGACAGCATGCCGGTATTCGGGCGTAAAAGATGAAAATATTCATTTTCTCGATTTGCCGTTTTATGAAACAGGTACAGTCAAAAAAGGTAACTTAAGCCGTGAAGATATTGATATCATCAAACAAGTGCTCATGGATATAAAACCTGACCAACTTTTTGTGGCCGGCGACTTAGCCGACCCGCATGGGACACATAAAGTGTGTTTAGATGCTGTTTTGGCGGCGATTGATGAATTGAAAGATGAAGCATGGATGAAAGATTGCAGAATTTGGATGTACAGGGGGGCATGGGCTGAATGGGAAATGGACCATATCGAAATGGCTGTACCGATTAGTCCCGAAGAACTTCGACTCAAAAGAAACTCCATTCTCAAACACCAGTCGCAAGCCGAAAGCGCTCCGTTTCTTGGCGACGACGAACGTTTGTTCTGGCAACGTGCCGAAGACCGGAACCGCGCGACAGCCGAATTATATAAGAATTTAGGTTTGGCCGCTTATGAAGCTATTGAAGCGTTTGTGAGATATGTTCCCGGGAATTAATAGTTGATAATGAAAAAAATTAAAGACTGGGCGCTCCCGCTTGCAATGATTACCGGTGCATTGACTTATCAATGGATCGGGCGGCTGTCATTTCTGACGCCGTACCTAATTTTTACGATGTTATTACTGACGTTTTGTAAGATTTCATGGAAAGACATTCGTTTTCATCCGATGCATATATGGTTGCTGCTTATACAATTAGCAGGCAGCATAGTCGTTTATCTGATCATTCGGCCATATAATGAGATATTGGCGCAGGGGGCGATGCTATGTTTGCTGACGCCGACGGCAACTGCCGCTGCTGTGATTACAGGTATGCTGGGAGGCAATGTAGGGTTTCTGACTGCCTATCTGCTATTTTGTAATATGGTTATTGCTTTAGCAGCGCCGGTTTTCTTTTCGTTTATTGGTGTAAACGAAGCATTGTCATTTTGGGAATCAGTGTGGTATATATGCAGACAGGTTTTCCCTTTACTTGTCTTACCGCTGTTTATTGCCGCCGCTTTGCGTAAATGGGTTCCGAAAGTGCATCAGGTGCTGGTTCGGATTCCCAAACTGACGTTTTATATTTGGGTTTTGGCATTAACCATCGTAACAGGGATAACGGTACAGTTTGTCTTTAATAACGAAAATCCTGATTACTTGACGGAAATAGGATTGGCTGTAACGGCATTGATACTCTGCTGTTTGCAGTTTTTCGTAGGAAGACGAATCGGTCGCCGATATAACGACCCTGTTTCGTCAGGACAAGGCTTAGGGCAAAAAAATACCATTTTAGCCATTTGGATGGCGCAAATGTTTCTTCATCCTTTAGTTACAGTCGCCCCTGCTGCGTATGTGCTTGTACAGAATATCATCAATTCGTACCAGCTTTGGAAAGTCTCAAAAGCACGCAGATAACGCAGATTTGATGGATCTTTGCAGTTTTTTATATATTATCTGTGTTTATCTGTAAAATCTGTGTCATCTGCGTGTCAAAATTCTTTTTCTAATAATCAGTGATCGGTTTGTATTTTGGTACCAACAACTTCATCACTGTCCAGCCAATCAGGTAGGCCAAAGCACAAAAGCAAAACATGATGAAATAACCGGCAGGTTTGCCTTCAAATCCCATGAAAGACAAATTGGTCTGCTCAGCATGGTCAAACAGTTGCCCGGCATATTTTTGGATAAAATACGAACCTAAACCGCCAGCCATACCACCAATACCGGTAATCGAAGCGATAGCGACTTTGGGAAACATATCGCCGACAGTCGAAAAAATATTGGCCGACCACGACTGGTGTGCGGCGCAACCCAGCGATATCAGCAGCACAGGTATCCATGCTGCATTTCTTCCCAGAGATGGTTCGAATTGATAAGCAAGCGGTTGGGCAAGCAATACGCAAAGCGGGAAAAAAGCAAATATCAACATCGCTTTCATGCGCGCAGCGTAAGGATTTACACCTGTCCGGTTGATAAAGATGGTCGGGAGTTTCCCTCCATAAAGTGATAATAAGGTGGTTATGGCATAGAGTGTAAATATCAGCCCCATACCCAACCCTTCGGTCGTTTTGACTCCAAATTGATTTTTCAGGTACGAAGGCGTCCAAAACAGGAAAAACCACCACACACCGTCGGTCATAAATTTCCCGAAAGCAAATGCCCAGGTCTGTTTGAAAGTAAAGCATTTCCAAAACGGCATTTTCTTTTCTTCGATGGCTACCGGCACTATATCCGTTAGCTTATCCTGTTCAATATAATCCAATTCCGCATTGTTTACATATTTCTCTTTTTTGTTAAAAGATTCTGGTTTATCATACATAAATACCCAAAATCCCATCCATGCAAAACCCAATGCACCAATGATAATAAATGCCATTTCCCATCCAAATGCTTTGGCTAAAGGCGGAATGGTCAACGGCGCCCCCAATGCGCCAACCGATGCGCCGGCATTGAAAATGGAAGTGGCGAAAGCACGGTCTTTCTTGGGAAAATATTCGGCTGTCACTTTGATGGCAGCCGGGAAGTTACCGGCTTCGCCCAAAGCAAGCACACTGCGTGCAACCAAAAAGCTCCACATACTCACTGTCGAGATGACGACTGCCACATCGCCGGTAGCTTTTGTTAAAGCAGCGGCTGAAGGCAGGGCGACCCACCATTCGGTGAATATGCCACAGATGGCATGCAGGCAAGCGCCTAACGACCATACGAAAATAGCCCATAAAAAACCTTTTTTCGTTCCAATCCAGTCGATAAACCGACCGGCAAATAGCAAACTAATGGCATAAGCTAACGAAAAAAATCCCGTGATTTTGCCGTAAATCGTGTCGTTCCAGTGAAATTCGGGTTTGATAAATTCTTCCCATGTCAGCGATAAGACCTGTCGGTCGAGATAATTGATTGTGATTGACACAAAAAGCAGACCACATATAGCCCATCGCCAGTTGGTCATTTTGTTTGATTGATTAAGTACTTTGTTCATAAAAAATATTATTTAAAATTTACCATTTTATCCCCCTTTGAAGGGGTTTAGGGGGATGTTAACATTCTCAATTATTTGGGCGTATACTGTACGCCCCTACAAGTTTCGTATATTTATAATTCTCAATTGCTTCCCTTCAGAAAACCATTTTTTTTAACTCTTAACTCTTAACTCTTAATTCCCTATCGTTATTCCCATCTTCCCCATCAAAAAACAGGCATTCATATTCTGTGCTATACCTTCTTTCAGCCGGTATGAAAAAGTCAGTTCATCGCCGGAAATATCGGCTTCGAAGCGGTAGTTCCTGATTTCATCGGGGAATTCCTGTGCCAACGAACCTAACAAGAGGTCGTGGGTAGCGATTATCCCGCACGTATTTTTGGAAATCAATTGTTTCATCAGTGCGAGCGAACCTTTTTGTTTGTCTTCCGAATTAGTTCCTTTCAGTATTTCATCGAGGATGATAAACAGCTGTTCACCGGCATTTAACCGGTCGATAATCATCTTTAAACGTTTCAGTTCGGCAAAGAAATAGGATTCGTGAGCTGTCAATGAGTCGGTTGTCCGTAGACTGGTAACTAAATGCGCCGGATAGACCGTTAATGATTCGGCGTAAACCGGCAATCCCATGCAAGACAACAGGAAATTGATTCCTACCGTGCGCAGATAGGTACTTTTGCCTGCCATATTGGCGCCGGTAATAACTAAAAAGAACGGATTTTGCTCAATCTGCAAATCATTGCGCACACAAACGTCTCGATGTATTAAGGGATGTCCGAGCGCTATGCCTTTCATTTCGAAGTAGTTGCCGGCAATGACAGGATAAACATAATCGGGATGATTGAATGAAAATCCTCCCATTGAGCTTATTGCATCAATTTGCGCCAGCGCTTTAAACCAGCTGTCAAATGATGCTGCATACGTCCCGGTCCACCATTCCAATTGCATGGCATGACGCATATCGCGTAGATACAGAAGATTTAGTATAATACCAATCAAACTGTACCGCTGGTCGAGCGCACCAATAATTTTTGATAGTTTACGGATGATTTCCGAAGCCGGTTTCCCATTTGAGTTAAGCAGACTTTGATTTGCTTTCAACATTTCCGAGTTGAACGATTCCTGTTCAATTTGCTTGATTAATTGTGAGCATGTCAATAGATGTCGTTCGATTTTTTCTGCAGAATCAGATAATTTTTTGATTTTACGTGTTTCAAAATTGGCAATCAAAAAAGCGAAAGCAAACATGATTCCCAATACATTGAGAGAAAAAACGCCTGCAATACAGCCCAAAATCACTCCTGTCCATATAACAGGGACTATCCAAATACTGATTTTCCAAAAGTGGCTTTGGGAAAAATGCGTTGCCTGAAACGTCAGTGCATTGAGTTGTTCACCATAGCCGACACTGCTTTCTCCTCTTACTGACCGTTCGTCAGTAAGACCTTGCGTCCGTAAGAATTCGCTATTTTTAATAAAGTTACCGTTTTCACTGCTTTGCCTGCTTATTCCCATGATGCCCGTCACAAAAAAATGTTGCCTGAAATGCGTTTTGGCTGCTAATTCCTGTACGGCTTTCTGACGACTGATAATTTCCTGTTTGTTATCTAATGGCATTGTAAACCAGTTAATTAAACATGCCTTCCCCGATTGGGTAACAGTCCGGTTGATACTCTGAAACATGGATTGATTGCCAAATAAGTCGAGGTCGGGCGCAAAAGAATGGTTGGGTTCGATTGATTCTGCAGCTCCATCGAAAGCGCTGAAATCATATTCGATCCCTTTGATTTCGTTCGTATTCAATTGACACATAGCCTCTGCGTATTCTTTTTGATAAAACAGTTTCGTATGATATACCATTAAAACGGTAAAAGGGACTGCAAAAACAAACACGATTCCTGTTAAGACCAACCAATTGAAATCTCTGCAAACCCAAACTGAAACAAGCGCACAGACAAATAACAGCAGTCGAACAGTGCCTAACCGGTGTATTTGTTTCTTTAACGCCTCTTTTTTCTCTGAAAAAGAGGCTATTTGACTATTATAAAAATGAAGTAACGCTTCCATTTTTTTCATAAAAAATAACTGCACAGCAAAAAAATAAACTTCTTTATGAAGTCACCGCGCATACAAAAGTAAAAAAAGCGACTTATTCCATACAGTACAGTACTGTAATCTATGCTTCTTTCATCTCCCATAAATCGGTAGTGGAAATGATGCGGTGGTATCCTTTCTGTCGCAGTCCGGATAATAGTTTTTTGTCACCTGTCCACAGCCAGGCATCTAAATGGTTAGCTATGGCAACGAAAGCAAAATCGTCGAAATCAACACCTGCAACCCATTCTTTGGCTTCAGTAATAACAATAGCAGGTAATAATTCTTCTTCAACAAAAAAAATACGACTTTCAACAAGTGTAATCAATTCTGATAAATTATCGTTATTCAAGCCTGAATAGTGACGGATTTTGTCAAAATGACGATGTATTTCCTTTTGTAAATATTTGCAACTATAAAACTGAAACTTATCGCGCGAATCAAGCAGTAACCTGCCAATACGGCTGTTTGAGTTTAGCAGTGCACTGAAAACGATATTGGTATCAACAATAATTCGCATTGTAACGCTAATCAAATTTCACCTGATTATGTTCCCACCACCTTCGATTGATTACTTGTGCAAGATTATCTACTTCCGACTGATCTACGCTGTAATTAGCCGTTAATTCCTTATAGCGTAGGTAATCTATTATATCTTGCATTCGTTCACTGTCCATTGTGCATGGAAAACGAATAACAAATTCACTTGCTGTTCTTTCTATAATCATGACAATACTGTTTTTAAATTTAACTCTCTCAATGGCAAAATTACATTTTTTTTTTGATTTAAACGTATTTGTCCATTTTTTATGTCCATTTGCCTTAGGATTGCACTGTTTGACCTGAAGTATCTTCCCGAACAGGGAATGACAGGAATTTTCAAAAAATAATGTTTTTTTCCCTGCAATGTTTGCATATTTAGTTTTTTCAATGTATCTTTGCTGCGTTTTTAATTTAAATTAATTTTTGTTTTCATGGAAAAACGCTCCATTGTGAAATGGGGCTTTTTTTCTTTCATCAAGTCAAGGTAAAAAATATCGTCAAAAAAAAGTATATTTCGAGAAAAAGAAGTAATTTTGCGCGTAGTTTAAAACAAGTTTAAAATTCAATTATTTATTACAATCAGACAAATGAAAAAGCATAATTTTTCTGCAGGACCCTCTGTTTTAAGTCAGTACACAATTCAAAACACGGCTGACGCCATCCTGAACTTCGCTGATACCGGTTTATCGTTGATGGAAGTTTCGCACAGAGGAAAAGAATTTATTGCGGTTAGTGATGAGGCCCGCAAGTTAGTGAAGGAATTATTGGATGTGCCTGAAACGCACGACGTTATCTTCCTTGGAGGAGGCGCAAGTTTGCAATTCTGTATGGTTCCTTATAACCTACTCAACAAGAAGGCATCGTACCTTGACACAGGCACATGGGCCTCGAAAGCAATCAAAGAAGCTAAATTTTTTGGCGAAGTAGAAGTCGTCGCTTCATCAAAAGACAAAAATTATTGTTATATCCCTAAGGACTATACCGTTTCCGACGATTCGGAGTATTTCCATATCACCACCAATAATACCATCTTCGGTACTCAGTTACAGGCTATTCCGGAAGTATCCATACCTTTGGTAGCCGATATGTCGTCCGACATTTTTTCACGTCCGGTTGATGTTTCAAAATTCGATTTAATCTATGCAGGCGCCCAAAAGAATCTGGCTCCGGCAGGCGTTACCATCATTATTGTACGAAAAGATGCGCTGGGTAAAGTAGAGCGCCCGATTCCTTCGATGCTGAATTACCGGATTCATATTGATAATGACTCTATGTACAATACGCCACCCGTTGTGCCTGTTTTTGCCGCGTTGCAAACACTCAAGTGGTACAAGGAATTAGGCGGAATTGCCGCAATGCAAAATATGAATATCGAAAAGGCCGGCATCCTTTACGAAGAAATTGACCGCAATCCGATGTTTACCGGCACAGCATTCGCCGACGACCGCTCACTGATGAATATCTGTTTTGTGATGAGCGACAATTATAAGGAGTTGGAAAACGATTTTGCTTCGTTCGCAAGCAAAGCGGGCATGGTCGGAATAAAAGGACATCGCTCGGTTGGAGGTTTCAGGGCCTCTACTTACAATGCGCTACCGATAGAAAGTGTGAAAGCGTTGGTCGAAACGATGCGTGAGTTTGAGAGACAATTTTAAAAATTCGCAGGGGGTACCTTAAAAATTAATTGGCGCAAAGAGTTTATGCTAAAACAAAAAGTTTCGAATGGAAGTAATTTATACTTTGCGTCCTTTGCGAAAAACTTTGCGTCTTTGCGTTAAAATTTTACAACTTTGCGAAGATACTTTGCAGTTTTGCGTTAAAAGCCTTTAAGTTCACCCCTATATTATATTTAATTTATGAAAATATTAATAGCAACAGACAAACCATTTGCCGCCATCGCAGTAACCGGCATACGAAAAGTAATCGAAAACGCCGGAATGGAATTGGCGTTATTGGAAAAATATACGGAAAAAGTACAGTTGTTAGAGGCTGTAAAAGAAGTAGATGCAATCATTATTCGCAGCGATATCATCGATAGTGAAGTTTTGGATGCTGCCGGACAACTGAAAATAGTTGTACGCGCCGGCGCCGGATACGACAATGTAGATTTAGCAGCTGCCACCGCTCACAATGTATGTGTGATGAATACACCCGGACAAAATGCCAATGCCGTAGCAGAGCTTGCACTTGGTATGATGGTATACGGCGTTCGCAACCTGTACAATGGCACATCAGGCACCGAATTGATGGGTAAAAAATTAGGGATTCATGCGTATGGCAATGTCGGACGCAATGTAGCCCGCATCGCAAAAGGTTTTGGTATGGATATATATGCTTACGACGCCTTTTGTCCGGCTTCTGTTATCGAAAACGACGGCGTCAAAGCGCTTGATTCGGCTGAAGAACTTTACGAAACATGTCAGTTTATTTCGTTGCATATCCCTGCAACGGCCGAAACGAAGAACTCAATCAATTATCAACTGCTTTCGAAAATGCCGAAAGGCGCTATGCTGATCAATACTGCCCGTAAGGAAGTCATCAACGAGGCCGAATTGGTGAAGATAATGGAAGATCGCGCAGATTTCAGGTATATGTCCGACGTCATGCCGGGCAATCATGCCGAACTGTCTGAGAAATTTGCCGGACGTTATTTCAGTACGCCCAAAAAAATGGGCGCCCAAACTGCCGAAGCCAATATCAATGCCGGCATCGCCGCCGCCAATCAGATCGTCAAATTCCTGAACGACGGCGACCGCACCTATCAAGTCAATTAAAATTACGAATTGTAGGGGCAGGGTTAGCCTGCCCCTACAAATTGTCGGGCAGGCTAACCCTGCCCCTACAATACACAAAAACAATGAAAATCAAACCATTTCGGGGGATTCGCCCCCCCCAGGATTTAGTGGAGGCAGTACAGTCGCGTCCGTACGATGTACTGAACTCCGAAGAAGCGCGTGCCGAAGCCGCAGGAAATGAGAAATCGCTGTATCATATCATCAAGCCGGAAATAGATTTTCCGACAGGAACAGACGAACATGCACCTGAAATATATGAACAAGCAGTAGCGAATTTCAAAAAATTCAAGGCTGAAGGTTGGCTTGTTCAGGATGAAAAGGAGTTTTACTATGTCTATGCGCAGACGATGAACGGACGTACACAGTATGGTTTGGTAGTTTGCGCCAATGTAGATGACTATATGTTGGGCAAGATCAAAAAACATGAGTTGACGCGTCGTGACAAGGAAGAAGACCGTATGAAACATGTGCGTATCAATAATGCCAATATCGAACCGGTATTTTTTTCATATCCCGATATGCCTGAACTCGATACGATAGTTGCCAAATATATTGCCGGAACGCCTGAATATGATTTTACAGCAAAAACCGACGGATTCCGGCATACATTTTGGGTAGTAACGGACGATACTGATATCAAACGTATTACAGAATTATTCGCTGCCATGCCGGCATTGTATATAGCCGACGGCCATCATCGTTCAGCAGCAGCCGCGTTAGTCGGCAACGAAAAAGCAAAGCAAAATCCGGTTCACAACGGAACGGAAGAATATAATTATTTTATGGCTGTATGCTTTCCGGCAAGCCAATTAACCATCATCGACTATAACCGTGTAGTTAAAGACCTTAACGGTCTTTCCGATGAAGCGTTCCTGCAAAAACTGACGGATGATTTTGAAGTCGAAAAGAAAGGCACGGAAATAGTTAAGCCTGCATACCTTCACGAATTTACACTCTATTTAAACGGAAACTGGTATGCCCTTACAGCCAAACCGGGACGTTTCGACGATAACGACCCGATTGGCACACTCGACGTGACTATCTCGTCCAACCTGATATTGGATAAAATATTAGGAATAAAAGATTTGCGCTCCGACAAACGGATTGATTTCGTAGGAGGAATCCGCGGACTAAGCGAATTGCAACGTCGCGTTGACAGTGGAGAAATGAGAGTTGCCATAGCTTTATATCCGGTGTCCATGCAGCAACTGATCAATATTGCCGATTCCGGCCATATCATGCCACCCAAGACTACATGGTTCGAACCGAAGTTACGCTCAGGATTGGTCATCCATTCGTTAGACGACTTCTGATAATCCCAAAACGCAGGGGCAAGGCATGCCTTGACCGTTAGTATGATTAAAAATATTATTTTCGATATGGGTGGCGTCATCGTTGATGTCCACCGCGAAGAAGCTATCCGGCAGTTCAAAACCATCGGGGTCACCGATGCCGACCGACTTATTGACGTCAGCAACCACAGCGGCCTGTTTTTAGCTTTTGAAAACGGCGATACCGATGCCGAAGAATTCCGCTGCCAATTGTCAGCGCACGCAGGAACGGATATTCCGATGGAAGCAGTCGTAAAAGCCTGGAAAAGTATAATTTCCAAACCTCCCCGGTATAAAATGGATTACATTTTGAGCCTGCGCAAAAAATACAAACTTTATCTGCTGACCAACAACAATCCCATCCTTATGGACTGGGCGCGCACCGATGACTTTACAGAAGCCGGACTTCCCATTACCTATTATTTCGACAAACTTTACATTTCATACGAAATGAAATGTACCAAACCCGGACGCCTTATTTACGAAAAATTGATCGACGACAGCGGCATCAACCCATCCGAAACCCTCTTTATCGAAGACGGCCTCCTCAATATCAACACCGCCCGCGAACTCGGCTTCCAAATCTACCAAGCCCAAAACAGCGAAGACTGGCGCGAAGCAATCACAGCCATCTTACAAAAGCAATAATGCAGATTTTTCTTATCCGTAGTATTGAACATACGGCGCTACATTCAGGAAGGTAAAACTCTGACACATACATTCCATTGGAGCTACCGGGTAGTTTTCTATTTCTACAATAGGTTCGTAGATATTGTATTGAGCGGCTGTGGTGAACAGCTTTTCGAAGTCGACTTTTCCGGATGCGCCGATAATATTGTCATCTTTGACATGAAGCACACGGATGCGCGTTGTGTATTGGTTGAGGAACGCAATCGGGTCGCGTCCTGTTGTCATCATATTGTGGTTGTCCAATTGGATGAAAAAAGCAGGATCGGTTTTTTCGATCAGGTAGTCGAGGATGATTTTTCCGTTCTCTAAAGGACGTTCGTCAGTGGCATGGTTGTGGAAACCGAGCCTCATGCCGCGATCCTTTGCAATGGCAGTCACATCGTTTATGTAGCTGCAAAGATTGTCAAGGTAGTTAACGTCCATAGCAGCGCCGCGCTGGGTGGGCAGGCTGGGAATAACCATTGTGTTACATCCAATTGCCTTGTGTTTGTCGGCAGTGTCTTTCCACCAATCGAGTGCATCGTTCTTTGTATCAGGCGTATAACGAGCCGACAGGTGCGAGCTGGTTATCTTCATGCCCAGATCCTTCACCATCTTGTCAAAGTCGTTGATAGGGGTATTGAAATACCCGTTGTCTTTGTTATAGCCGAAACCTTCGAGCGCAAGATAACCACAGTCTGCAAGACCTTTCAATGTACCCCGCACGTCTTCGCTTAACAGCTGACGTACCGAATAGACTTGAAGTCCAATTACTTTCTTCCTTGTTTGCAGCACATTAGCTGCATTAATCTTTACCGGTGAAACAATTCCTGATGCCGATGCAGCAACGCCTGTTGCCAGCAGTCCCAAATTTTTCAAAAAATCTTTTCTGTTCATATAAATGTAATATTTGCTTGTTTGATAATTAAGCGACAAAATTATGAAAAAAATGAGACATAGGAATTCTTTTCAAAGATAAACCGGCCCTCTTGGTCGTGAACCATAGAAACCGTACCAGCAAATGACAATATAGGAAATGGCAGGGATGATCATTCCGGGAGCTACGGCGCCGGCCCATTTATCGCCGATAAGGCCAATCAATGGTGTCAGCAAAGCTCCTCCGATGAGGCTCATTACAAGAATAGAAGCGCCGATCTTGGTATGTGGTCCCAATCCTTTGATTCCCGAAGCAAAATTGGTTGGATACATCAGCGACATAAAGAATGTGGTGGTCATCATGGCGATGATGCCAAACCAGTAGGATACCCCGTGTATGCCTGTCCATGAAGCCCATTCCGACCCGAAAATGACAATGGCAAGCAAAACAATATTAGCCAGCGCATAATAGCCCATCAGCCGCGTAGCCTGTATCCATTTCATCAGGTATGTGGCAAAGAAACGACCTACCATAAATATTACCATGTTGATAATCAGCAATCCGCCTGCCTGTTTTTCGTTCATCGGGCTATTTTCCTGTACGTAGGTGATCAGGTAGCTCCATGTGCCGAGTTGGGCGCCCAGATAAAAGAATTGAGAAATAATGGCACCCCACCAATGCGGGTATTTAAACAATTGCCGGTAACTGCCTTTCTGTTCGTCGGTTGCTGTTTCGATTTTCGGAAATTTGGCTTTCCAAATCAGGAAAGCGACAATCAGCACAAGCAGGCCGATAACGATATAGGTAGGCCAAATCCTGGCGTTTTCAACTTTCAGGAAGTCGGTGTAGGCATTGCCGGTGGCGGTGATCTGTGCTTTCATTTGTGCAATCTGTGCCTGTGTAGGTTCATTCCCTGAAAAAATAAACAATGTACCCAATGTCACACCGGTTATGCCGCCAATCGGATTAAACGATTGCGCCAGCGTCAGACGTCGTGCGGATGTGGCCGGTTCGCCAAGTCCTGCAACATAGCTGTTTGCGCCTAATTCGAGGAACGATAATCCGCCGCCGATAACAAATATGCCACTCAGAAAAACTAAATATACACCTGATGAGGCTGCCGGGTAGAACAGGAAACATCCGACGGCAAATGTGAGCAAACCGGTAAGAATACCCTGTTTGTAACCGAAACGTTGCATAAACAACCCGGCCGGTATGGCTAAACAAAAATAGCCCAGCTTGATAGCCGTTTGGATAAGACCGGCTTCAAAGCGGGTCAATTCGAGCGATTTTTGAAACTGCTTGATAAGTACATCGTTCAATACATTAGGCAACGCCCACAAAAAGAAAAGCGTGGTCACCAGAATAAAGGTGAACAGATACGCCGGGGCAATTAGTTTGGGTTGTTGATTCATAATCATATTTTTAATTGAATTTCACCGGTTTATTTTCACGCGTCGATTGGTAGATGGCTGAAAACAGTTCCACTGTGCGACGACCGGCGACTCCATCAACCAATGGGTTGCGGTTTTCATCTAAGGCTTGCAGGAAGTCTTCGATCTGTCGTTCCATATAGAACACTGTCGGGTCGATACGTTCGAACAGTTCGCTGTCTTCGCGTACCCATTCTTTGAGCATTTGTTCCTCGCCGGGCACTGTCCACAGGTCGTTCACCGGTGGTTCGAGCACCGACGACATACCGGCGATAAACATGGCGCCACCATCTGTCTGCACACCAACCGAAGCGCCATTGCTGCCATGTATCTGCACTTTGCCGTAGATACCGGGTTTTTGAGAGTTGCTGACAATGATATTGCCGATCCCTCCGTTTTTGAACTTGATGATAGCCACTGCGGTATCATCCACATCAATATATGGATGGTTGAGGTTACGCCACAAGCCATATACCTCGTCCACTTCGCCCATAAACCATAGCAGGATATCTAATTGATGAGGCGCCTGATTGACTAAAACGCCTCCGCCTTCCATATCCCATGTCCCGCGCCAGGGGTCTGAGTCGTAATATGCCTTGTCGCGCCAACCGAGCATATTGATTGTTCCGAGCGCGGGCGTTCCTATCTTGCCGTCGTCAATGGCCTTGCGTATCCTTTGCACGGGTGCATACCATCGCCGTTGACTGATTACACCGAGACGCACTCCCGCAAGCCGGCATGCATCAATGATCGCGTCGCAATCTTCGAGAGATGAAGCAAGCGGTTTTTCTACTAATACATGAGCGCCTGCACGTGCTGCCTCCACTGCTGCCTCTTTGTGGAAAGGGTGGGGATTACAGACAAGGGCAAGGTCAATACTGCTTTCACGTATCATAGTTTGAATGTCACTATATGGCTTAGCGCCATATACAACGGCAAATTTTTCAGCCGATTCAGGCGTGCGGCTCCATACGGCAGCAAGCGTTGCATTGGAAAGGTTGCCAATAGCTTTGGCATGCAGATGGGCAACTTTGCCACATCCAAGAATAGCGATTTTGTATTGTTTCATTTTCTCATTTAAATCTTAAATTATTAAATCTTTAAATCCTTAAGGTACAAGTATTACCTTATTATAATTCCCTTCTTTATGGTAAAGTTTCCGGAACCATTCGGCGCCTTTGCTTAATGGCGCTACTGCCGAGATCATGTCGTCGACCCGGAGCGCTCCGCTGCTAATCATATCAAGCACAATTTCATATTCGCCGCAGATGGCGCAACTGCCAAGTATTTTGATTTCGGAAGTGACCGTTTTTTGTAAGGGAAACTCAATGACCGGCGTTAGATTACCGACCAATACAGCTGTTCCACCTTTGCGAATGGAGTCGATAAGCGTATTGACGGTAACGGAAATGCCTACCACCTCAAAGCCAACATCAGCGCCTCGACCTTTTGTCAGACTGCGTACATTTTCAGCAACGAGCAGGTTTTTGGAGTTGATAATCTTGTCGGCGCCAAATTTGGATGCCATCTTCAGTTTTTCATCGTCAATATCCACAGCAATAACCGGTGTGGCGCCTGCCGCTTTGAGCATACTGACGATAAATGTTCCAATCATACCGCTACCGATCACCATAGCGCTATCTCCAACTTTGATCCCCGAAATGCGTACGGCATGTGCGGCCACTGCAGCAGGCTCAACCATGGCAGCTTGTTCAAAACTCACATTGTCAGGTATTTTATAGAGTATGTGTTGTGGCACGGCTAAAAATTCGGCAAATGCGCCATGCCGTTTGTATTCTTTGGGCGACACACCTACTACTTCACGCCCTTCGCTAAGGTTGTACCGGCCTTTGAGCGTGTACCAATCATTCAAAGGATATACAGTTGAATCGAACGTAACCCTGTCTCCTTCCTTCCAGCGAGTCACTCCCTCGCCGGTTTTTACAATGACACCGGATGCCTCATGCCCCATAATAACAGGCGGTTGCCGACGTCCCGTACTGCCATCCATCCCATGCACATCGCTTCCGCAGATGCCACACGCTTTCACGCGGATAAGTACCTCACCCATACCCGGTTGCGGTTCTTCCACATCCCGATAAACTAATTTGTTATATTCCTCTAATACAAGCGCTTTCATCATTTTTTTGTTTTGTATTCAATAAGTAAAATTTATTCGTTTTTTATATAATATCCACCGGTTTTTAATGCCCCTCTAAATTCAATTTTCCCTGCTGATTTTAACTTAGCGATATAACGTTTTGTCGTTCTAATACTTTTCCCAATCATGTTTGATATTTGCGGAACGGCTAAACCTCCCTGTTTTTGTATCACTTTTAGAACTATTATTTCGTAATTTATAGTATCGTTTGAATTTATAGGGCCATTTATAGGGCCATTTATAGGGCCATTTATAGGGCCATCTGTATTTTCACTACCAAAAGATATTTTATTTTCAGGTTTTATAGGGTCATCAATTAACGGGCGTTTGAATTCTATGGTAAAAAAGCCTCCATCAAAACTAAATACAGGTTCAGGTAAACCCGCTTTTAACATTTCCTGTTTCATTCTGGGGATTCCCGAAGCAACCTGTTCTACCAAATTCATCCGCGTAAAAAGTCCAAAAACCAATGGATTACGAGTCATACTTTTCTTCCCGAAATCTTTTCGTATCGCTGCAAGCAAACCACCGGGATTAGATATTTCTACGCGGTCGTCGTAAAATTCTACCATGGTAACTGCTCCCTGTTCGTAATAATCGCGGTGAGAAACGGCGTTAATAAGCGCTTCTTTGAATACAGTCAAAGGGATTTCCCATATCTCATCGCGCGCATCCATACCTTTTATAATATATTTAACTTCGAGTTTGTCTTTTATCCAGTTTTGCGCTTGCCGGTATTGTTGGTAAAGCGTCCCACCATAACGTTTATCGTCAATAATATGAACTTTTGTTGTTCCTTTAAACTTTACACAACGAATGATTGCTTGCGGGAAAAACTTTTGCGGATTTTTGCCGAAAAACATCGCTCCTCCATTTTTTATAAAATCAGTTTCATCATCAAAACATTGCAGATTATCTAATATTTGTTTGTCAGATATTTTCCCCAAAATAGATGCTTCTTCTTTAAATTGATTGAAAAATTCTTCGTCAAAATCCTTTTCAAAATCAAATTTTTTGCAGGGAACGGCATCAAAATAAATCCGGTTGCTAAATTGAAAGAAACTGCGTATTTCTTCAGCAGTGGTCAGTTTTTGTGAATTTGCACCTTGCCGCATGAATACAGCTCCTGAAGCAATATATGGTTTATCTTTGCATAGAGGAATATCCAATACCCAAATAGTTTTGTTTTCAACCTCAACTGCGTAAGTTTTTACATCAATGGCAGGCGAAACAGCATGAATGGCATTTTGAATAACAGAACGTTTATTGTTATCAATTGTGATTCCAACAATTAACCCATTATTGTCAATCCCAATCAAAACATAACCGCCCTCGCTATTGGCAAATGCACATACATCGTGTGAAAGCTCGCTCACTTTTGAGGGAACGCTTATCTTGAAATCGACATTATAACCTTCGCCGCTGTTGGCTATTGATTTGATTTCTTCCGGGGTAAGCATTTCGCTATTTAGTTAATTATAAAATTATAATTATTCACATTCTCAATTCTCAATTCTCAATTCTCAATTAGTAATCACTCCTTTCCGGATAATAATATTTGCAAATCTTTCGGATTCGCCGGTGGCTACGATGCAATAGGCTTGCTTTGCACGTTCGTAAAAATCGGGTTTGGCAATGACTAAGAATTGTTTATCGCCATCGGGATAGGCGCTTAACTTTTCCTTGTAGATTTTCCATACGGCCGGATCCTGGCCTCGGCTATCCATCAGTACAGCTGTGAAATCGACAGCGTAATCGAGCGGGAAAAGCGGCAAAAGGGCGTCAAGTATTGCCGGGATATTGTGCCCGTCGGCGCGGACTAACCTTTGTGCATGTGACGCAGCCGGAAAATTTCCGTCGCCCAATACAAGTTCGTCTCCATGTCCCATTTCCATCATGATTTTCAACAGGTCGGGTGATAACAGTTTATTTATTCCTTTTAACATTTATTTCTTAACTCTTAATTCTTAACTCTTATCTCTTTAAAACGTTCTGCTTTTTGACCGATGCTCATAATAATCAGGGCTATTGCCGAGTTTTTCGAGTGTCGGCTGACTGATTTTGTCTATCAGCGCTTCTACTTCATCCGAAATTGTCAATGTGCAGGCATCTACATTCATTTTCAATTCGTTGAGATTACGCGAACCCACAAGTGTCGAAGCCATAAACGGTTTTTTGAGTATCCATGCGATAGCTAATTGTGCAATATGAATATGCAAGTTGTCAGCTATTTTATGCAGTTGGTTGACTACCTCAAAAATTTCCTGTTCGGCGCCTTCTTCGTAATGACGTGATGTTTCTTCTCCGCGATGTTGGGCAAAATGACGCGAATGTGCCTGATGCTTGGGTACATCGTCGGCTGTCCGGAAAATACCTGCCAACAAACCCTGTTGCAACCCCATAGAGCCTATAATGCTGATATTGTGTTCCAAACAATAGGGCGCTATTTCGGCTTCAATGGCACGCGATACAATATTGTAGGTCAGTTCGTTGACATCAATCCGGATGCCGGTCGCCGCAACCTCTTCCATTTGTGTCCGCCCAAAGTTGCTGATACCGATAGATCGAATCAGTCCTTCTTTTTTCAATTCATCCAATTGCCGGCAAGCCTCTTCGATGGTGGGAGGCGATTCAATAATCGCCTCATTTGAAGTAAAATGTTTTACGGCAAGCGTGTTGATAGGCCAATGAATCATATATACATCAAGGTAGTCCATGTCTAAGCGTTGCAGGCTTTCGATACAATGCCGGCGAACATGCAGGCAGTTCGACGGGCTGATTTTTGAAATCACGACTGCCTTGTCGCGGTATCCTTTGAGCGCTTTTCCCAGTGAACGTTCGCTCTCGCCATTGTTGTACACTTCGGCTGTGTCGAAAGTATTAACGCCCATATCAAGAGCGGAAGCCACTACGTTATTGACATCCTGCTGCGATTGCTCGCCCCAATAGTCGCCGTTGCCAAAGGGCCAGCAGCCGATGGTCATGGCCGAAATAGAAATATCTGAATTGCCAAGTTTTATTTTTTTCATTTGAATAATTACTGTATGGACTGTCTGAAAAAATATTTTTAACACAATAGACACTAAGAATACACAACAGACACAAAAAAAGAAATATTAGTATTCAAAAATTTGTGACTTTTGTGAAAACCTTTGTGCACTTTGTGTTAAAGGTTTTGATTTTTTTCAGACAGTCCTTTTTTATACATTTTCAGGTATCACATAACCTTGTCGATAAGAGCCTCTTGCGAAGGTGTTGGCCTTGTCGTCGTTAAGGATTTTCTCGGTCCGGCCGTCGAAAAGAAGTTCTTTATTGCCTACACGGTAAGCGATATTTCCAAGGTGCACAAGCGTTGCACTGCGATGACATTCTTCCACGTCGCCATTCGGTTTTTTGCGTGTACGAAGCGCTTCAATGAAATCAAGCTGATGCTCTTTGTCGGGCATCACGCCGCCATCCTGCGCAACTATCTCATCTTTATTTCCCAATACCTGCCATCCGCCGCCATGTCGACCCAGATACATTAATCCTTCTGTTCCATAGATCTCGGTGCGCGTAGAATTGTTGCGCCAGTTCGGGAAAAGTTTTGTATCCTGCCGTATGTTATTGGGTGTTTTGATCATATAGTTGGTTGCATAAGCGTTGTCGCAGGTCATTGTGAACTCCCCAAAATCATATATAATAGATTGATATTCAGGCGTCTCGCGTGTACTTCCGAATGCGTAGTTTCCTCCCCAACCATAGATTGATTTAGGATGAGGCGGGTCGCCGATGACAAAACGTGCGAGGTCCATCACATGCGAGGCATCGTCGGCAAGTCCGCCGCCGCTATATGCCCAGTAACAACCCCAATCGCCCCGTCCGCTTTCGGTGACGATGCTTGGGCTGAACGCACGTTGCGCTGCCGGCCCCTGCCATTTATCCCAATCAAGCCACTGAGGAACAGGCGCTTCCGGGCGTTCTGTCCATTTACTTCCACCCAGCATATTGTAACATTTTACGGTAAGGATTTTTCCGAGCTTCCCGCTCTTGATATATTCACGTGCCGTAAAGCCATACGGTGCACTACGGTTTTGGAAGCCAACCTGTACAATCCGGTTGTATTTGGTGGCTGCTTCAACCATTTTACGACCTTCCCAAATATTGATGGTCGGGTTCTTTTCCACATATACATCTTTGCCGGCCTGACATGCCCAAACGGTAGCCAAAGCGTGCCAATGTTCGGGTGTCGAAATCCATACAGCATCAACATCCTTGTCGTCAAATATTTGTTTCATATTTTGCGTGGTTGCCGGACGATAGCCAAACTCCTTTTCAATCGTCGCTACCGATCTGTTCAACTTGGAAGTGTTGACATCACAAACAGTTTTGATGGTTACATTTTCGTTGACTTTGCAACAACTGACAATGGCTTCCATTCCCCGTCCGCCGACGCCTACTATAGCCAACGTAATTTTATCGTTAGCTCCTATAATGGATGCGTTCAGTAAGGTTTTCGATCCTGCGACCAAACCTATCGAACTTGCAATACTTTTCTTTAAAAATTCACGTCTGTACATCTTAGTTAATGATTATTGGTTTATAATTTGTAGGGGCGTACCCTTGCGTTCGCCCCATTTTTGGTTAATAATTTGAGGTGCATACCCTTACGGTTGCTCTATTTTTGGTTTAAAAGATAATCTACTGAGTTAAACATCAGATTCCGGAAGCTTTCTATTTTCCAATCGTCCCAATGCCCCAGTGAAGTATAAAGCACATTTTTGCCATTGATCCACATCACGGGTTCGTCGCGTCTGTTGGGATTAGAACCTAACAAAAATACCCGGACATTGTCGGAACGCAACGGACGGTTTCTATAAAGCCAGTTCGGACTGTTAAATGCGGGTTCAACGCCTTTCAGTAACGAATGTCCTTCCATTCCGGGAACAATTGAAATATCTGTGCCGGTTTCAAGGTGACCGTAATGGCCCTGATAATTGCCTCCCAGCACATCTTTGTCAAAGTCTTTCCATTGAGCAAGAAATTCCGACGCATTTTCCTGAGCAGCTTCTATTCCTCCGCCTGTACGGGGTACGTTTGCATTGGCATCGAAGGCATGTGAAGCACATCGGAGGCCAAGGATAGGTCGTCCACTTGCAACATACTTTTGGATCATGGCCAATCTATCCGGTTCCAAAGCCCTGCGTCGTATAAAAAATACTGCCAAATCAGCGTCTTCGAGTATCTGAAGGTTTTCTATGTTATGGCGTGTTGGTGGCAACGTTATTTTTCCTGCATTGTCGATCGGCATGCCATAAGCTGCATATTCGGCTTTTACCGAAGGTTTTGCATCCGGTTTGGCATCGTCCATAATAGGTATTCCCAACGCAAAATCGCTGTGAATGTTGTGTTTCATTGCAAGTTCGAGAGCAAATTCAGGCAACCGCTGATTGGCACGGTATTCGCTTTCGGCAGTCACGAAAGCGATGCGTGGCCGGGTATCGCCTTTGAAACGAAATTGTTTCTTTCCGGTAAAATCGGTTGACACGATCGACGGACAAACATAAGTTTCGATATAATCGACAATCAGGTCAAGGCCGGTGAAATGATTGACATGTGGCGGCATTTTACTGTTATACATCAGATCGGTCATATCGCGCATCAACACCACATTCATCCCCATCCGTGACATGGCGCGAAGACCAAACGAGCGACCAATCACACACATATTCGTATGTACGCCCATCAGGATCACATTTTTAATCCCTTTCCTCTTAAAGTATGCGCCGATTTCCGCACCTGAATCACTGATCAGGTCTTTGTCGGTAATGGTTAGCGCATCAATTTGTTTAGTCCAGGCTTTGTGAGGTTTGCAATCGTCATTCTCGCAACCCTCGTCCGATTGATCGACCGGCCAAGGCGCATCTGCTTCAGAAGGAAGTTTACGACCATCGGCTAATGCTGCTATTCTTCGATCCGAATATCTCTTAGCTTCTTTCCTGCCCGGATAATTTGCATAATAGTCCATGCAATCACTTGGCGCATGAACGATTTTCACTCCTTTTTCGCGGGCAATGGTAAGCACTTTGTTCATCTCCGGCGCCATCTCCGCAACCCGTGCTGTAGCATCATCACACCAATGCTTGTCCCACATATCGCAAATGATAATGGCCGTTTCTGCCGGTTTCCAGCCCTCAATACGACTGACTAAATCATACGCGCCTTCATCCAGGGCAGAAGCAACTTTCAACTGTTTGGATATACGCATGGGAACGCCCACATTTGCAGCGCTTATATTCGTAAACTGCAATGATAAAAGCGTAATAATTAGTAATTTGATTGTTTTGTTCATTATTATAAAACTAAAATTATGATTACAAATGTAACCTGTTATGAAAATAAGATGATTGCACAATATCGATAATATAATTGACAATACCGATATTATCTTTTAACATAGCCGGGTATTGTGCATTTACACTTTCGTATGAACGCACAATACCGGCAATGTAAAGGATATACATAATTAATACAATGGATTTTGAACAAGATTGGGATTTCTATTTGATTCGTTCAGTTCTATCGGCATAAGGTATGATTTATTATTCCATGTATATGGCCGATCGGATCGGTCAGTAGGCGTATAAACCGGAACTGTCTCACCGTAAGGATATAAAATATCAATGAACTGCGCAAAACCTGTTAACACCTGTGGGGCGATCATCCACCTGCGGATATCCCAATACCGGTGACCTTCAAACATAAGTTCCACGCCTCTTTCGTGGCGGATATCTTCACGCAGTTGATCGCCCGAACTGTTAATACCCGGCATTCCGGCTCGCGTACGTATCATATTGATATATCTGACAGCTTCGGCATCTTCGCCCAATTCGTTGCAGGCTTCGGCATAGTTGAGCAATATTTCGGCGTAACGGAAATGACGCCAGGGAAGATCCTGTACGGCAAACCAGGGAGCAACAGTCGGATCGATATGTTTTTTCTGGTAATAACCTGAATAGGTGGAATTCCAGTCTTCACAAGGCGGCGGTGAATTACGGGTATCGATTCCCCCGCGCCTTGTTCCATCTGCGTTTTCATAATATCCTGTTTGCATAATACCGATGGGGTCAAGTGCGAAAATATCGTCGGGACGTTGTCTCCATTTTGCGCCATTATACAAAATGTTCGAGTAGAACCGCGGTTCACGGTTTTCGTAAGGATTAGCCTTGTGCACCGGATTGTTCCAGTCAAATTTACTTCCGTCAGCCATCTCATACTTGTCAACCGCATTTTGTGTAGGATTGTTGGTGCCCTGGCAATGGTATCCTCCGGACGACATGTGCAGACCCGGTTGGTAATGTTCTGTATCCCATGTTTTGGTCATAAAGAAACGGACAAAAATGTCTTCTTTGGTTTCTTTCAGCAGATAAGTTTCATCGAGGTTTCTTACGATATCATCGTCGGGTGAAGGATTCGCTTTGTGCAGTTCATAAAGATTCATATCCATTACTGCTTTGGCTGCGTCTCTTGCGGCTCTCCACCGTGTAGCCCTGTCTCCTGATGTATAGGATATCAATGCGGGATTTGCATATCCCGGCGCCCATGACGAATTGTTTGCAAATTCGCTGGCTGCCCAAAGCAACATTCTTGACTTGAGAGCCATAGCAGCGCCACGGGTTGCTCTTCCCTTATTTGCATCATCATTGATTGTCGGCAACAACTCTGCAGCCTTGTTGCAATTGGCAACAACAAACTCTACGCATTTATCGAGCGGGTCTCTTGTTACCATAAAATCGTCTTCCAAACCAAAAGGAGTCTCGATAATCGGAACGCCTCCATACTGTACTACAAGCCAATAATACAGGAAACCTCTCAAAAAGTAGACCTCTCCGGTCAATCTTGTCAGATACTCCTGATCTGCGTATGTATTTTTTTGGATATTTTCCAAAAATAAATCACATGCCCTGACGTATGGAAACAAGTATTCCCAACGCAATTTACGTTGACCGATCTCACCGAAAGCTTGAAGGGCGCTTGGTGTAATATTTGATCGAAGCACCTGATTGGCATTCCGGTCGGAAGCGCGTACGGCTTCGTCGCACAACATGGACATCCCGATCTTACCATCGAACCCATGGTATATATTCCAATAGATATTATTGACGAAAAGTTCCATCAGATTGAGATCTTCCCAAACGATATCTTCGCCAAACTGGTCTAATGGCGATTTATCAAGTATATCGGAACAAGATGTAGACAGCAGAAAAAATACTAAAAATGTATTGACTATTTTTTTCATATTCCTATTTTTTTAAAATGATAATTTGATTCCCATATTAACTATTCGCGGCACAGAGTATCCACGTCCTCCACCCTCGTTCATTTCAGGGTCGAAGTCCTTGATACCGGGGCTATATGTCAGTAAGTTATATCCATTGACATAAATTCTTAAGTTTGAAATACCCAGCATTTGGTTCACACTCTTTGGCATATTATAACCCAGTTCGAGACTTCTTAACTTAAGATAATCCGTGTTTTTTACAAAATGGGTGTTGTTATTACTCAGCCAGTATTCAGCCGTATTGATGTTAACCCTCGGTCCTGTTGCTTTTGAATTGTCTTCGCGAGTTGGCGACCATCTCTCATCATAATACTCTTTCAGGAAATTACCGATATCGCCTGATTCCGTCTGAAGGTAATAAATTGCGCCTGTTGACCCTTGAAAAAGAATGGATAAGTCAAATTGTTTGTAGACAAGTTCGATGTTCAATCCTCCTGTGAAACGGGGATAAGTGGCTTTATCCTGTCTAACCCTGTCGTTGGCAGTAATTCTGTCGCCGCCATCAGGGTCCATTTGTTTGAAAATAATATCACCCGGTCGGGCACCCGGCCAACGAGGGTAATTGTCAACTGCCGCCTGATCGGCAAATATGCCGATGGCTTCGTAATACAAAGGAGCATCAATTGGTTTCCCTGTCGATTGCGCCCATTCTTTTGCACCAGGCGCTTCGTCCCAGAAAACAATTTTATTTTTTGCATAACCTCCGTTTACGGAAACATTATACCCTAAATCACCTGTTTTATCCCGATATCCAACCATAAAGTCATATCCGTGATTTCTGACCTTACCAATATTTTCGCGAGGTAAGGTTAATCCGGCGGTTTGAGGGACTGAAGCATTTCGTTGTGCTAAAATATCATTTCGTCGGTTGTCGAAATAATCAAATTCGAAAGATATTTTATTGTTCAACATCGTTCCATCGAACCCGATGTCAGCCTGATTGGCTACTTCCCATGTAATATTGGGATTGGGGACTCTTCCTTCTGTAAGAAGTTTATTCTCTTGATCAACGCCAAAAATAGAATATCTGTTATTTGTTATATTGTAAGTAGCAAGATATTGCCAATCGTTGACACGATCATTTCCGGTTTGTCCCCACGAAGCTTTAATTTTAAAATTGTTAATAAACGATACATTGTTCTTCCAGAAATTTTCTTCCGATACCCGCCAACCGGCTGATACGCCCGGAAAAAAACCATAGCGACTTGCTTTCGGGAATCTGTAAGATCCATCATACCGCCAAACAAATTCAAGTAAATATTTTTCGGAAAAATTATAATTGATACGACCGAAGTAATTTAATCTGCCGGATGCCGAAGCTGTTCCGAAATTATCCTTTTCCAATTCACCGCCGGCAAACAACTGGTCGATCGCATCGGTTGCAAAATACCTTCGGTATGCATCGAAACGGTTATCCAACCCTTCGATAGATTCAACACCGGCTAAAAAACGAATCCCATGGTTGTTAATCTTTGTTTCGTAAGTGATCAGTGCATTCATCATAACCGTTTGATTATCTTCCATCCATTGTTGCAGGCGCGGATCGTCGAATCCTTTTTTTCCTTTTACCATGACCGGTTCGTTGTTCGCATCGTAGCTTACGCCATCCCACGAATACAAATACCATGGTTTTTGAAACAGTTTTCTGAAACGGAAACCTTTATCAAATGTGGCATTGGCTGACAGTGACAATCCTTTCACCCACGGAATATTCACATCAATTTTCATATTGCCGTTTAAATCATAACGTTTATCCCTGTCGTATCCGGTTTCACCTGCCCGCGATATGGCAATTGCATTGTATCCGCCTTCAAGATCGGGGCCGGGCAAGCCGTTTGGCCATATTCCGCTAAAAGTGGGTTTGCCACGCATCAACATCCGAAAGATACTGTATAGAGAGGTAGCCGGATTATTCGTATCCCTGACTCTTCCATAGACATTAAATCCGATTTTTATATCGTTGGTTATTTTAGCGCTTATATTGCTGCGAAAATCATGTTGCTTATAGAAAGAAGCGCTGCTTCTATAATATCCATCCTGGTATTTTGTGCCGATTGAGATCCAATAGTTTACCCTGTCTGTTCCACCTGATACGGACAGCCCGTAATCATTTTGAGGCGACCATGTTTTGAATGTTTCCTTAAAATAATCCACATTAGGATAATGCCATGGATCAGAACCGTCTTTGAATTTCTGAATTTCATCAGGTGAATACATCGGCGCTCTGCCTGCAATTTGATTCAATTCGTTCATCATGGTAGCATACTCGAATGCATTACACATTTCAGGAAGCCTTGAAGGTTGATTAAAACCTTGATTCATTGTAAATTCTATCTTCGGTTTTCCCTCAGAACCGCCTTTGGTGGTTATGAGTATAACGCCATTGGCCGCTCTCGAACCATAAATGGCTGCCGAAGCATCTTTCAATACAGTAATGGTTTCGATACTGTTAGAGTCTATCCTGTCCAACGAACGGCCGGGAACTCCATCTACCACAACAAGAGGGCTGGTATCACCAAATGTGTTAACCCCTCTAATTCTTATTGTTGTTGCATCATCGCCGGGTAGTCCGCTCCTTTGGTAAGCGATTACACCGGGTATTCTCCCTGTTAGCGTATTACTTGCATTGGTTACCGGCGCCCTAACAAGGGTTTCGCCTTTTACCGAAGCCACAGCTCCCGTTAAGGTAGCTTTCTTTTGAACGCCATACCCAACTACTATTACTTCTTCGAGCGCCTGGGTATCTTCATTCATCACGATATTTATAACCGAATTGCTTCCAACTGCTTTTTCCTGGGTGGTAAAACCTATAAAAGAATACACTAAGATAGCATCTCTGTCAGGTACATTAATGGTATACTTTCCGTTAATATCGCTGATAACACCTATAGTTGTTCCTTTCACCGAGACATTTACGCCCGTAACGGTCACGCCGCTATCTTCGGTAATCGTACCGGAAACAGCGATACCCTGCATATTTTGTGCATCTGTCGAATAAAAGGGGAAACATACTATACTTACGATCAACAAAATCGTTTTGAAAAAATGCGATTTTTTCTTTTTACATAAAATTTTATTCATACATTTGTTTTGTGTAATGGTTTTTACTAAAATATTAATAATTAAATTCTTAGATTTGAAAATGCTTCAACATTCTCTGTGGTTTGCGTTCTAATTTGTCTGATTTTTCCATAGGCATAATGTATTTTGTTTAAATATTTTGGTAGTGCAAATGTACGTGAAAGTGAAAAACAGGTTTTTATACAATATCGATATTGTATTTTACAATTCAGCTATTTGCCAATTCGCATTTTTTAAAAATAATTTTCAATTTCAAAAAAAAGATATACCTTTGTAAAAAAAAACAGTTATTCAATTAATCGTGAGCACAAAACGCAACCTTCGCTTTTTCAACACCACAGGACCTTGTAATCCTGACGATCATTATATGCTTCCACCCAAAGACAGGTTGGTAGGGGCACAACTACAACGTTACATCAGCGATAAACTTTATTGGGTGCTTCATGCGCCGCGTCAAACGGGCAAAACAACTTTCTTGCTAAGCTGGATGAGAGAAATCAATGCGGGCGGCGAGGCTGTGGCGTGTTATGTAAGCGTGGAAAGTTGCCGTAATATTCCGGAACCTGAACGTTCAATGCCGGTCATTTGCGCTGTTATCAAAACATTTGCCGACCAGTTTATGATTCCTGTTCCTGAAATAACCGATACCGAGCCTCTTAATTTATTGAATAATATTTTGAAAAATTGGGCGAAATTAGTTGCTCCCAAGCCATTGATTGTATTATTTGATGAAGTTGATGTGCTGATAGATCATACAATTCTTAGTTTTCTGAGTCAGTTACGTGCCGGATTTGCCGTACGCGGTATAGGTACATTCCCAGTTTCCATTGCTTTAGTAGGAATGCGTGATTTAAAAGATTACATTACAGCCTCCAAAGGTGGAATAACGCCCAATCCGGGTTCGCCGTTTAATATCAAAGCAGACTCAGTTGTTTTGTCGAATTTTCAGAAAGATGATATTGCCAAACTTTTTGCGCAGCGCACAGCCGAAAACAGACAGCTAATCACGCAGGAGGCATTGGATTATGTGTATAAACAATCAAACGGACAACCATGGATTGTCAATAACCTGTTTATGCGGGCAACGCTACGTATTCTCAATCAGGAGAGTACAGAAACAGTTGAGTTACATCATGTTGAGGAAGCTCGCATGCAGATGATTGAGGCGCGCGAAACGCATTTGGATGCCTTAGGTGAACGCTTGAAAGACCCACGCATTCATCGGGTAGTGGAACCGGTAATCACCGGAGAGTTTAATCCTGATCTGGGACGTACCAACCCCGATGTGATGCTGGCGATGGATCTGGGATTGGTACAATGGACTTCCGAAAACGGACTGACGATTTCGAATCCTGTTTATACGGAAATTCTTGTACGTCATCTCAATTCCGGTTACCACGATATTTTGCCTCCACCCACTTCATGGCAGTGGCAGAAACCTGATGGTAACATGGACATGGACAGTTTGTTGAAGGAATTTCAGAAATTTTGGCGGCGTCATGCCGATTTATGGGAAGCAAAAGCAGACTATACCGAAGCCTTCCCTCATCTGTTATTGATGGCATTCCTGCAAAGAGTACTCAATGGCCAAGGACGCATTGAGCGTGAATGTGCTGCAGGAAAGGGTCGGATGGATTTGGGAATCGAATACAATAACCGGTGGTACATTATCGAAATCAAAATGGTTCGTGATAACGACAGTTTACAAACCATCAGAGAAGAAGGTTTGGAGCAAATCGTATTGTACCGCGACCAATTCGCAGCCGGAACGCCCGCCTGGTTATTGATTTTTGACCGTCGCACCAAAGCAAGGCGAAAAAGTTGGGACGAACGCATCAGTTGGGAACAGGACGGAGACGTGACTGTTTTAGGGTGCTGAAAGGTTAATGGAAGTTACTTTAGTTGGAAGTCATACATTATTTCAAAACTTCCTGTTTATCTATGCGATTTTTGTTGATGATTACCGGTTTTGGTTTGATGATTACAATAGATATTTCGTCGAAAACATCTGTTGCAGTGGTGATTGTTTGGTCAACGGGAGCAAGTCTGTTGCGACCTTCTTCCCATAGCGACATGTTGGCAACAACAGGGGTATATGTAAGTCCTTCGTCAGCTTTGATTTCGGCGCGATACAAAAGGGCGGGTTGTCCGCAGGCAAATTCGTCTTCTTCCAAAGTGAGGCGGTTGAATTGCGGATAATATTCATTGTAGTCGCCGGCCAGATTCATTTCTATCCAACATATCCATTCCGATGCCGGACGTACTTCAGCCCTTACACGAAAAAAATCATCTTTTGGCGTTGCGCCCGATACCGCAATTTCTTCGTCGCTTCGTTCTTTGATGGCGCCACCATCGCGAAAAACGGCTTTCCACCGGGGCAAAGCAACAGGTACATCCGATTTACCTTCCCAATCCCCGCGGCTCACGCGGTAGGTTACAAAAACCTGCTGACATTGTCCGGTTTGCGTATTTTCTAACCAAATAGCAAATTGTGGAGGTTCGGAATATGTGGACAGGTAGATGGCTTCTTTGCTGATATGAATATTAAATTCTACCTGTACCCTGTTTTGAGTTCGTAATATAACAAATCCGGCAATAGCGCCTGCCATAACAAGCATACAAACAGCTAAAATGATTGCTGTTTTTTTGTTTAGGTATTTTAGCATCTTGAATTATGTGAGTTCATACCCTTTTCTGTATGATAATTTATCTAAAGCAGCAGCTTCGGGATTATCCAAAATAGTACACGTTTCGACATCGTATCCGAGCATTTTTTTACCGGTACGGTAGGATAAATTGGCCAGATTAATCATTATAGCGCTCGAAACGCCTTGCTCAAGCGGAGCATTAGGTGTTTTCCGCGAGCGAATACATTCAATAAAATTACGGTGATGTACTTCATCGGGAAAATATCCTGTCTTTTCGGCCAAAAGTTGCATGTTTTCGCCATAAGCCTGCCATCCTCCGCCATGACGCCCAAGGTACATAAAACCTTTGGTTCCGTAAATCTCAATACGAGTGGCATTGGTATTCCAGAGAGGGAATTTGTCGCTGAAGCGAACTTCCTGTGATGTTTTATACATGTAGTCGCCATATTGCGACGATTCGAGCGATATCGGATAATTACCCATATCGAAAACTACGGACTGATTGTCAGGGATATCGCGTTTGTCATCAAAAATAACCCTTCCGCCTGCACAATGAACCGCCTTCAACATGGGATCGCCCAATGCCATGCGGGCCAGGTCGATAATGTGTGAAGCATCGCCCGACATGTGTATGCCTCCCGAATATGCCCACCAGTCCTGCCATGCTTTATGGCGCGAGACATTGTAAGGCACATATTCCGTACGGCCAAGCCATGCATCCCAGTCAAGACCTTCCGGTACCGGTGTGTCGGGTTTCATGATCCATTCGCGTGTACCCGGTAACATGCAATAGGCTTTGACGGTAACGATCGCGCCAAGTTCGCCCGAAGCGATGAAATCACGTGCCGCGAAAGCATAATCGCCGCTACGGTTTTGCGTGCCACATTGAACAATGACATTATGTTCGGCTGCAGTTTTTAGCATTGCTCGTCCCTCATCCAAACTGAGGCAAACATTTTTTTCAACATACACGTCTTTACCTGCACGGCATGCCCATATTGTTTGCAACGCGTGCCAATGCTCCGGGGTTGCGATGACTACGGCATCTACTTCTTTGTCGTCGAGCACAGTACGTATTTCGCCCATTTTTTGCGGCGCAAAACCTTGCAATTTGTTCAGGTCGTCCACCACTCTTCCGCCTCTTGCGGCATCGACATCACATATATATTTAACTTTCACGTTGGTAGCACATTGCTGCATACTTAGTATAAGCTGTGTACCACGCCCACCTGCTCCGATAAGTGCAAGTACAACTGTATCATTGGGTCCTTTCATAAATTAATAATTGAATAACTGAATAACTGAATAACTGAATAACTGAATAACTGAATAACTGAATAATTCACTAACCTCTAACCACTAACCGTTAACCGTTAATCACATACCCTTCGCGATAACTTCCCCGTGCAAGTGCGTTTGCCTTGTCGTCGTTGAGGATTTGTTCGGTTGCGCCATCGAACAGAAGTTGTTTGTTTCCTGCACGATAAGCGATATTTCCAAGGTGAACGAGTGTTGCACTGCGATGACATTCCTCCACATCGCCATTAGGTTTCTTGCGTGTGCGAAGCGCCCGGATAAAGTCGATCTGATGGTCATTGTCGGAGAAGATGCCGCCATCCTGCGCAACGATTTCATTGTCAGGCCCTATCACTTGCCATCCTCCACCATGCCTGCCAAGGTACATAAAACCTTCCGTTCCATATATTTCGGTACGTGTGGCGTTGTTAGCCCAGTGTGGGAAAAGGTTTTTATCCATACGTATGTTGTTAGGCGTCTTGATCATGTAATTCGTCGCATATCCATTTTCGCATGTGAGGGTAAAATCTTCAAAATCGTATACGATAGATTGAAATTCAGGCGTTTCGCGTGTCCCGCCAAATACATGGTTGCCACCCCATCCATAGACGGTTTTCGGATGTGGCGGGTCACCGATTACAAATCGGGCAAGGTCCATCACGTGTGAAGCATCGTCGGCAAGGCCGCCGCCACTGTATGCCCAATAAGCGCCCCAACCTCCGCGTCCGGTTTCGCTGACAATGCTTGGACTAAATGATCGTGCAGTTGCAGGACCTTGCCATTTATCCCAGTCGAGCCACGAAGGTACAGGTGTTTCAGGTCGTTCCGTCCACTTTCCGCCACCAAGCATATTGTAGCTTTTGACGGTCACAATCTTGCCAAGTTTGCCTTGGGCAATATATTCGCGGGCTGAAAATGCGTAGGGTGCACTGCGGTTTTGGAAACCAACCTGTACGATTCTTTTGTATTTTTTGGCAGCTTCAACCATTTTACGACCTTCCCAAATATTGATCGTAGGATTTTTTTCTACATAGACATGTTTGCCTGCCTGGCAAGCCCAAACAGTAGCCAAAGCATGCCAATGTTCCGGAGTAGCTATCCATACGGCATCTACATCTTTATCGTCCAACACTTCTTTCATATTTCCGGTCATTGCCGGTCGATAGCCAAGTTCTTTTTCTACTGTTACAACAGCATTGTTCAACTTCGTTGTGTTGACGTCGCATACGGTTTTAATGGTTACATTTTCATTGATTTTACAACAATTCACAATGGTTTCCATTCCCCGGCTTCCCGTACCGATAATAGCCAGCACAATGGTGTCGTTAGCCCCTTTGCACGAAGTGTATATCAATGAATTGGCTCCAACCGCCAAACCCAATGTTCCGGCGATACTTTTCTTTATAAATTCACGTCTAATCATCGTATGTAGTTATTAAAATTTTCACGAATTACAATTTGGATTTTTGAAAGTACAAAATTACTCGGCGAAAAATTCATGAATATATACAATATCGATATTGTATATGTCTTTTCCGACATATTTACACTTCTCACTCAGAGCCGCCGAAAATGATTATTTTGCTTCGTAACCTTTCTTTACCAAAACAGTTGTATGCCATCTTTGTATGTAAAAGGTCGCTCTTCCTTACCTCGTGTATGGTTACGCAGCCAATATAGGGTATTTGAGGGTACTTTGTCGTATTGCAAAAGTGTTGTATCTGCCGTTTGCATCCCTGCCGAAAGCCATTGCCCGTCGCTTTGATAAAGTAATTCGTATGTATCGCCAGGACGAATATTGTTATCGTCGTTCCTGAAAATATACCTGATTGCATCAATATGGTATGCCTGATCTAATTTAAGACCCGACCAGGCCCCATCGGCTTGCGGTGCATCGAAAAATGTTAGTGGATCATTGTCGAAAACAGCGTATTTTGTACTGTTCGCGAAAACTTCTTTAGCGCCGTTGGTGCCAATCACCTCTCCTTGTAACAGTTTTCCATCTGCGTAGAATTTTACTTCTGCCATGTTATTATATCCGCCCTCTGCCGATAAATAGCGAACATATCTGAATTTCCCCGGATGTTCGGGTCTAATATCTGTATACTTCATATCTGCAATGGTCTGTATGGTGTGTAACGTGACCGCATCGCTGAAATCCGGTTGATTAGCTCCTTGAAATTTCCCGTTGACAGAACGATGAACCCAATTAGGCCATAATGTCGGCAATCTGTATTTACGTAGTAGCGTCATGGCTTGCGAATCTGTTTTGTTGGCGTCAGGAAACCAGGCATTTTCGTTACCGTTTAGGATAAAAGGTTTTGAGAGTGCAAAACGGCGTGTGCGATCAAAATACCATATTTGATACAGGATGTCCGGCTCAATATGGCTGAATTTAGCCGGGCCGTTTTTGGGATTAGTACACGATATCGGTATCCAATCCCTGTTGTTGAAAACACACAAAAAAGCCAAATCGTTTTTGTCCAAAAGTCCGGGCTGCAAATGAACGGAAATATGCGTGTCAGGAAAATACTCTGCCGAGACATCCCTGATTAAGGGATTTTTAAGTCCTCCTGAAGGGATGTATTTATCTCTGTATTTAACCGGAGCAGATTCTTTTTGCAGCTCAAAGCATTGACGATAAACTTTACCGTATAGTCGTTTTATTCGACGTACACTTCCATAGAACAATTCATAAAGTTCGTAAAATTCAAAAGTTGTACGCTTTCCTGTGATATCACGTGTATAATTCCAAAAGTGTGTTTGAGCCATTTTGTCGGGCTGTTGTACCATAATGTCTATACCTGATGGAATACCGAGCGATCTGAGCATGTAGGCAACAAATTCGGCTATTTCTTTGCAGTTGCCATACCTTTTTTCAAGTAAAATCAATGCGCCGAAACCCTGACTTTGAAATTCACCCTCAAAATTCCATTCATGCTCACAGATATGATTGATCAATTTCATACAGACTTCATCCGGCTGAATAGATGCTATCGAATCAATTATGGGATTGAAAACATCATAATATGCTTCTTTCCAGTATTCCAGCGGTTCGTTGCTTAAACGATAGGGGAGAATTTCTTCACAAAAATCATCGAATGAAAAATATTTACCCCACGGAGTTTCATTCCATATTTGAAACGAGAAATCGATATTTCGAATCAGATATTCTGATGTGATATAGTAAAGGTCAGGCTTTACTTCAGTCTCTCCGGTAACTTGTCCGAAAGTCTTTTTATATCCGGCCATGAATCCTTCGTGAGGATCATTTTTTTTTAGATAATCCTTGAATGATTCCAACTTTCTATCATGTAAGGTAAAATGAAAAGGCATATTGCCTATTAAAAAATAAGCCGAGCGTAGTTTTAATTTGTCTTCCGGTCGTTGCCTGTAATGCACCAATACTTTTTCAAGTTCGGCTCGGTTTTCACCGGCAAGTTTCAATGCGCGCTCTACGTCGGCAGGATAGCGCGAACAAGCAACAATGGCAAACGCCACAAAAACGAATATAAAATTTTTCATATTATTCATCCTTTATCATTATCCATTAACCATTTATTATCAGCCACTATTTTATTCGTTTCAACATCCTGTTCCATTTTCGTTTTCCTGAGTTCGGGTCTTTGGATGTCATTACCATCGATGCCCTGCCAATAATATAAGATTCAGGAATCAAGCCGATGTAACGTGAATCCTGCGAGTTCATCACCTTGTCGCCTGCCATAAAATACCAGTTGCTTTGAAAGGTATAGTCATGCCTGAGCGTATCATTGAGGTATACCAGTGTATCTTCACAGCGTATAACAGCACGTGTTTCATAAACAATTTGTTTTACAAACAATTTAAGATTTTCAGGCGTTAACTCAATAGTACTGCCGGCAGCAGGAATATAATATGGCCCGAAGTTAATCACATCCCAGTGAAAAGACGAATCGAACGCAGCAGCCCTGAGAATTGCCGAATCCAGCGTTGAACGTAAACGAACTAATTGTTTCTGTTCGGGTATATACCCTATTGTGTCAACTATCCCTGAAACATGGTAGAATCCATCAATAGCTGAAATGCTTTCTCCAGGCAGTCCGATACACCGTTTCACAAAAATCTTTTCAAGGTTCATGCGGATTGTATCCCATTCATTGCGGTAAGGGAAATTGAATACCACCACATCGTCTCTGCGGATTTGACGGAATCCCGGGAAGCGTTTCATCGGCGGATCGCTGTTTCTGTCGAATTTTAAATCTGTAAAGATACGTGCGCCATACGACCATTTGTCGGAAAGAATAAAGTCACCCGGCAGTATTTCAGGCTCCATTGAATCTGACGGAACTACATAGAAATCACACAAAAATAATCGGATAATCAATGCAAGCAACAGCGACAGAACGATATACAGGATATATTTGAACACTGATATTATTATAAGCCTTAAACGTTTCATTTTCATTTTTCAATTCTTAATTATCAATTGTTTAGCTTCTCTCTGCATTTCCCGGATAGCAGTCGACGGTACTTTCACAGGCTTGTTAAGCAGGGTTTCAGCCATTGCTTTTGCCTTTTCGGCTTCACCTGTTTCCATATACAGTTTCATAAGAAGATACACAGGATAATGACGGTTGGGTACAATTTGCGATGCATGTAGATACAAGTTTTCAGCCATACTGAATTCACCCATTTCTTTAAAATTGTTACCCATGCAGTTATATGCCATCGGATCACTTCCGTATTGGAGATATTCTTTAAATATCTGGTTGCTTTCGGCATATTGTCCTGATTTAGAAAGAGATTGTCCATATTCAAACAAGAAATTCTTTTCATGTTTCAATTTAGGATGCAATACCGCATATTCATTGACGGCCTTAGTGTATGCATTTGCATTGTAAATTTTTTGTGACGATGACCATTTTTGATAAGTGGCGTGTTTGGGTAATATTTGGTAGGTAGCATAAGAAGTTATACCCCAACAGACTGTTACTCCAACAATTTGTAACCATACAGGCAAGGTTAAGGAAAGTTTCCCTGAGATCGGAGTATCCAGCGCAAGCAGAAATATAAACAGAATACTCAGCGGCAAAACACTGAATGGATAGGAAAAAGTAGAAAAAACTAAAAAAGTGATGAGTGAAGAATTGAGAATTGAATTTCGTGAATAAAAAATTGAGCATAATAGCAAAACGAACAACGCCAACCCAACAATCCCCAATTCTACAGCTATTTGCACATATTCATTGAAAGCATAGTCGGGGCTGTCGGCTACCATTATTTGGGCAGATGAGCGATCTTTTTCAAGGAAATAAGCAGCTTGCGTATCTCCATAAACAGCGGAAAAACTACCATAACCCACGCCAAATAGAGTATATTCTTTTACAACCTTCATGCTTGCGCTCCATATTACCCATCGCCCGTCGGCTGAATCTTTTTTCATAAAGTAGACTCCTACAAGCAAAACCATTGTTAATAGTCCCCCCGCAGTTAGCAATACTGCGCGTGTGGCCATTGGAGACAAAATTTTAAATATCCGAAATCTATCCATCAACCCTGTAACTTGAAACCATTTCCATAAAATAGGTATACAACCTACTAAAGCAGCAATCCATGCTGCACGACTCATTGTGGCAGGCAAAACAAGTATAGAAACGGTCAGGGTAGCTATACCTGGCCACCGTTTCCATCTCGGCAATGATTTGTCAATTGAAAATCCCAATGCCAAAGGAATTCCTGTAGCAATAAAGCCCGAATAAGGGCCTGGATTAAACAGTGTACCGGTGATTTTATACAAACTGTGATATGAACGCATAAAACCGTACAATTGTAATAAACCCCATACTGACTCAACCAGTACAACCATCAGTATAGCAAAAAGAAACAAATCGCGAAGTTTTTCATTTCTGGCTACAGAACGAATCGAAACATATAATGGAAGCATCAACAGTGTAATCCACCATTGCATGTTTGAGTGGTTATTCAGATACCAATAATTTAGACAAATGTAAATGGCAAGAATACCAAACAAAAAATCAGTGATATGTATTTTTCTTTTTTGAGAAATGAAAAAAGGAGCGAATATTGTAGCCACACTCACAGTTCTCGAAAACCAGAAATATTTGGCAGTAATCACTCCTTCCATCAAAACATTATCTGATGTAAAAACAAAAACTGTTGAAAGAACTGCTACCAGAACAATCCACAAGACAAAACACACAATAGTTTTTTTTTGAAGCAGATTTATAGTTGTTTTCATGATAGTCCAAGATAACGCTACAGAATAAAAAACATCTTTTATAGTTGTTGTAAAATCACTTTTTTATAGAGTTCCCATATTCTTGGATTGTTTATTGGAGAACCAAGTATCTTAACCTTGTTAGCTTTGTCCAATAAGAAAGTCCGATAGGATAGAGGGAAGTGATTAATTTTGTCAAAACTGTTTTGATAATCGTAAATGAGCGGATAATCAAATCCAAAAAATTGTACATCGCGCGTTAATTGCATAAAATCATCGGAATGTATTACAAATACAAATGTTACGTCTAATTGTAGTTGTTTACACGAATCAATCAATACCATCCATTGATGTAACCCCAATTGACAGGCAGAGCAACCAATAGAATCAATATAGGTTAATATTTTATACGGCTTATCCCATAAATCAGTACAACAGGTATCGTGTCCCAATACGCAATAGGTAAGATTTCCATCAGGAATCAAAATTTCCTTTCCTTGCCATTCTTTTACAATTTGCTCAACACCTTTATTAGGCTGGCATGAAAAAAAAATCGCACTAATTATGAATAAAATCCAATAAAGTTTTGTAAATAGAATAAACCGTCTATCTTGAAATAATATAAATTTTTCCTTTACCATCGTTACTTTTCTCTTTTGTTATTATCGTAAAACCTCCTATTTCATCAGGAGAAATACTATATGCATCATTTATTTCGGATAAGGGAACAATCTGGCCGTCAAAATAAACATCAACCTCATTATCAATAGTATCATTATTAATAATGTAAATAGACGGTTTGTTAGTTGGTTTACTTTTAACCATTTTAATTTGTAGTATGTCACTGTTATTCACTCTTGCAATTTTCCATGCATATCCGCTCTTTTTTAAAAGCAACCTTGAACCGGTCTGAAGTGATATCTGGAATGAACCTTCTGCATTGCTTTTATACAATACCGTATCTCCATTGAATACCCTGTATATACTTACATCATTCAAAGGTGAATTTGTTGTTGAGTCTGTAATTTGTCCTTTGCAAACGACATTTTGTTGAGTATATCCTGTTGACACATTTATCAACAGTAAAAGAAAAAAACATAACGATTTATCCATCATTTTTTTTAAATATTAAATTGCGCGATACAGAATCCGCCTCCATCTTCGTCAAATTTATCCCGGATTATAGCATAGATCATATTATTTTCTTCGTCGACGCAAAAAGCTATAATTTCTACCTCGGCTTTATATGATTTTAAATAATTTCCGTTCCAGTCGAAAACAATGATTCTTTTTCCTCCAGCTGTATTTTTCCCTTTTTCCAGATAAGTCTCACCAGAATAGAGCATATAACAATATTTTCCCCCAAAAGCGGCTTTGTAATTCATGATACAATCGTCATTTCTCCGAATTACATTACCCACAAATTCTGCCATAACGTCGTAAGATTCATATTTTTTCTTTAATACGGCAGTTCCATCTACGATCTGATAAAACTCCAGGTTATCACAATATGAAGAACCTATTGCAAAACATTCTCCATCAATACTGGTAGCTACAAAACCTTGATATATAAAAAAACGCCCCATAAAGTCCATTTCCTCACCACGAAAAGGGTATTTGCCAAACGCAGAAACAATATTCCCGCCGGAATCATACATTCGGAAACGTCCATCCTCAAAGGCGCCAATGCCAACATAACCGTGTTTGATCTTTTTTAAACTCATCGGCTTCATCTTGCCACTGAACTGCAGTTGAGTCGGATCTGCAATATGGTCATTCTCAATAATATCAATAGGTTCATAGATATTAAGTTTTGATATTTGTGTTTGATACATGCATATGCGTTTTTCGACAGGAGATGTAAATAAACTTAAAGGACGCATAACGACTTCACCGGGACCTTGCCCTTCTGACAAAAACCGGCGTACAAGCTGTTTGTTTTTTGTGTCGTAAACTGTGACGGATTTATTTTCGTATGGATCATAGAATAGTAATAATGAGTCAAGAAAAATAAGTTCAATTGACGGTTTTCCAATCAAACAACCTATATCAAGTTTTATTCCAGTAATATCAGATTCATTACTCGCAAAATCATGTGTGGGGATTGTGCACGCATTAACACAAAATACAATTAATAACAGATAGTTGGTTTTAGGCATTTTACTATTTTTTAAACATTATAAATATAGATATAAAAATCACTTATTGCTGTAATAATAACGCAACAAATAACATTAAAAAAGAATTAATGCATTGTTAACTAAATACGATTTTCTTTTAAAATTACATTATAAATATCAATGTTTTAAGTTTTAAAAAATGCTCTAAAATGAATATTTGATTAGCAATGCCTTTTTAAAATTTATTTTAAAACATTTTTTACTTGTCTAAACAATCATATAGCCAAAACTGAACTCCATTTGACTCGCAATAACCACAAAACTCCGCTGTACATAAGGTTGAGCAAACACCTGTGTTATACATTTCACAATTACTTAACGCCTGAATGTTGTCCATAGTTAAATTATTGTGAGCATTATTACTCAAACTTAAACTGGCGTTAAACGCCATAACTCCTGCAAAAATAACAGAAGCGACAATTGTTAATACATTCTTTTTCATAATAAATACTTTTTTTTTAATTAATACACGGCACAAAGATAATACATTTTTTTCAAAAAAAATACATTTTTATATTTTTTTAATCATGAGAGATATCGCTGTATTGTTAGTCAAGATTCGTCATTGCTGTATTTGTCTGAAAAATAACCATATAATATGGAAATGAATAATTTAAACATTTGGAATTATCCATAACACCTCCTCGATGATTTTCCAGCCCAGTGTGTCGACTAAGGCTGATAAAGTTGTTGATAAACACATCTGAACAAATAACTCCCGACAACGTCTCCGATAAAACCCTGAAACGCCCGAAAGCACCACCAGTGCAAAGGATACGGAAAAGCCGAAAGCGTTGACACCAAAAGAGCGTGGCATTAATGGAGTCTGCAAATTTCGGTGACATCGTAAGCGTATCCAATTTACATATCCGAGAATTTTTTCAACCAAGCCCATCGATTCAGTCTTCTCAATCTAATGGTGAGAGCTGACATTATCTGACTAACGTAAAGTAGATTTCCACTTATCTGCCAATCTTGGATAGAAGTTGCTTTGATTCAGAGGTTAAGGATATGTCAAATGACATTATTCCAATTGCAACCATCGATAAAGAAGCAGATCGATAAAGACTTTGTCGGGCGCATTGGGGCTGATTTTAGCGAGCTGGTTCAAAACGTCGGTAAAATAATGAAAGGTATTAATGTTATTGAGCCTACATGAACAGGCGAGCGAATAAATGAGCGCCATTCTTTTTGCACCGGCATGACTGCCACAGAAAAGGGAGTTACGGCGGCTAATACTGATATATCGGTTGATTCGTTCAATGGCATTATTGTCAAGATCGTAATCGTGTCGGAGAATGTAGTTACTCAGGGCATCAAACTGCCCCAACATGAAGTTAGCCGCTTTGGCAAGCGGACTTTTGGGCAGTATTTTCGAATCTTGCTGTATCTCGGTTAAGCCCTAACTCCGCTTATTTTAGTTAGTCTATATTAATTTTGGCGAACAGTTTCCGTGTTTTCTTATTTATTTCGGCTTGGTGCCACGTGCCTCTGATTTTGACTTTACAAATAGCTTTTGAGAGTTCGATAATATCTTTAGGCGAGTACTTTGTCAGGAGTTCTGCCTGCCGCAATCTCACATACAGTTTATAGTAGGCCATCATGGCGATAAAATTGGCAAAGAGCCAGCCTTCCATCACATATCTATTTTGCATGTAGGAGACATCGGCGTCAAGATAATTTTTATAACTGTCGAACATGATTTCTATTTCGTTCCGTTGTTTGTAAGATTCGTACACGGTTTGTTTAAGCGCTTTTTCTTTGGCTTCCCTTTTGTTTTTCCTGGGCCGTTTGGTTTTCTTCTCTTTGCCGTCCTCCCGATTTTCTATTATATGAATCATTGTCAGCGTGCCGAAACAATGCAACTTTTCATCAAATTTATTTTTGGAATAACTCTCCGGGTGCGAATTGATCCGGCTTAAACAGTCTCTCTCTTCCTTAACTCTCAATGCCTCATCAAGGAATGTAATCAGTTTGTAATTCCCTTTTTGATAGGAGTAATACCAAATGATCCTGTCCTGAAAAATAAAATATGGCATCTCCTTTTTGAAATCGCCACGCTGTAAGGGCAGAAAATCAATCAGGGAACTGTTTCGCTGCAAGGGAATGATGTAAGAAAGATTTTCCGCCTCCATCCCCGCAATATTTTCAGCGCTGAAAAAACCCTTGTCGGCTATGAATGTAACCCTGTCCCTGAAATTCACCTCTTTTATACACAATGACATGGATTTCACATCGGTAATATTGCCGTTGATGAGACGATAGTATACAGGCTGCTTCATCCGGGCCGAAAAGAGATACATCAGACGAATTTGCTTTTCAAAATCAAAATCCGGATTATAGCCTTTTGCATTGATCCCCAAATTTTCCGATACGCTTAATGAATGAGTGGAATCCATCAGTACAAAATTCTGCTCATTTCCGGATACGCCGTTCAAAAGGGTTTGCATCCAGCCGACAACCTTTTCGCGGTTTTCACCCAAACCTTTCAGGGCAGATGAAATACTTTTATCCGACATTGTCTCTGTCGCCCAGTGTTCGGAGCAGAAATCGTGCGAATGATAACCGGTCGCCCGCTTTATCGGCGTTTGATAGGCCCAGCGCATCATGGAAAAACTCAACAAATGTTCCGCCTGCGCGGCTCCAAATACCTCCTTCAATGAGGCAACTTCTTCTTTCATCAATTCCGAAAAAAGATTGTAAACGCCAAATGTTTTGATGTCCACACGCGGCAACTCCTCGCTTTTACGCCGCAATGCATCTTTGGAAGATGGAACAAATCCTTCCCTTTCAGTGATTTTACCCAGCAAACGAACGGTTTTTTTCTCCGTCCGTTTCTTTTCACGGCTGTATATGTAGGCAACCTCATATTTATAGTAGCCTCCTCCAATCCGCTTAATTTCAGTGCGCGGTTCATTTGACATGACAAAAGTAGTTAAAAAAAATGGAATTGACATTAGTAAGGAGAGTTTTGATGCGGCATACATCAAAGAGGGAAAGATGAAGACGGATAAAAGTGATGCGATCATGCTGGTGGAATACGGCAGCATCATTGAACCGGCATTGTGGGCACCCGATGCGGCTCAATAGCGTAGAAAAAAATACCGCCAAAAAACTTGCAAACTCCCAATCTTTCCGTACCTTTGCATCCGTAAAATAGAACAGGGGGTCATGACCCCTTGCTGACTTTAAACTTTTAAAAAATGCACTACCTTGACCCAAAGAACGATTTAACATTCAAGCGCGTATTCGGCGAGCACAAGCACCTGTGCATGAGTTTAATCAACAGCATGCTGCCGCTCGAACAACCCATTGTGAGTATCGAATGCTTATTTCATTCGAAAAGTGTACCAGTAATTCAATGCAAAAGTATACCATTTTTGTCAAATAAAAAAACGGCAAG
>Ga0082212_10000400_pt1 | contig 63455 bp, 59 predicted proteins | sample TergutNt197P3_FD_71548 | JGI IMG/M metagenome (GOLD analysis project Ga0082212, IMG submission 71548) | Neocapritermes taracua P3 segment gut microbial communities from Petit-Saut dam, French Guiana - Nt197 P3 | ecosystem: Host-associated > Arthropoda: Insects > Digestive system > Gut ... | reverse complement strand
GAGCCTGTTAAGCTGCATTCTGGTACAAAAGTTTGAAGACCACCTGCCCTACTACCGGCAGGAGAAACAATTTGAGCGGATAGGGGCACGGATAAGCCGGCAGGACATGAGCAACTGGCAGCAGCAATCGTATGAGAAGCTTGCCCCGTTGTTTGAGATACTTAAAGAAACGGTAAAGAGCGGGCCTGTGATACAGATGCTGGAAGATTTTTATCGGTAAAAATGGCGGATACGATGAAATCAAAAATTGAACGGGAAAAACAAACGGTCTCGCTTATGATACGAATCTACTGCCGTGGATCGGAAGGTAACAGAGAGTTGTGTAATTCATGTCTGGATTTACTAAAATATGCACATTTACGTCTCAGCCATTGTCCGTACGGTAACAACAAACCTGCCTGCAAGCGATGCACCTCACATTGTTATAAACCCGCTATGCGGGATCATATCCGCGAAGTTATGCGTTTCTCTGGTCCAAGAATGATACTACATGGCCCCATAGAAGCATTCAGGCATATATTAAAAATTTGATTTGCGGAGCGGCTCATTTTTTGCTATAGTTTTCGTATGGAAAAAAGCGTATTTGAAAACGGCATCTGCGATTTTATCCGTAACGATCCCGGCAATTATGTGGCCAAAGAAATTGCCCTTAGGCCGGATCTGGCCGGGATGCGGATTTTTGAGGAACCAATTTTTGGTTACGCCGCCTCTTCCGATCCCCTGTTTGCTGGGTTTAAAAAATCGGAGATCATAGGCAATCATTTTATGATGCCGGATGTATGGCTCGGCGGGGCGCAGACGGTTATCTCATTTTTTCTTCCCTTTACTCAGGAAATAAAAAAAGCTAATGGGGCGAACTTGAACTGGCCCGCCGATGAATGGATGCACGGGAGAATTGAAGGGAATGAGTTTCAGTGGAAAATCTGCGGCCATGCCGTAAAAATGCTGGAGAATGACGGCTATACCGCCCTTGCGCCCGCCAGCGATCCCCGGTTTTCGGCGAAAAATCCGGAAGTAGAAGATAAGAGCCGTCAGGAGTACTACACCAGCAACTGGTCGGATCGGCATATTGCCTATGTCTGCGGTCTGGGTACTTTTGGCCTTTCCAGGACGCTTTTGACGGCAAAAGGAACTGCGGGCCGCTTTTCCAGTGTAATTACAACGGCGGTTTTTGAGCCCAGCGGACGGCGTTATGAAAAAATTGACGAGTATTGCATCAACTGCGGAGCCTGTGCCCTCAATTGTCCGGCAGGCGCAATCTCTATAGAAAAGGGAAAATCACATCCGCCCTGTTCGGCGTTTTTAAATAGCGTACTGGAGCAACACAAACCCCACTACGGCTGCGGCAAATGTCAGGTAAAAGTTCCCTGCGAAAACGAAATACCGGTTATGTGATCCTTCTATATTTATGCCGCTAATGGAACGGCAGGTTTTTTTCTACCGGCGTTGGGCTTCCTGCTGTTGAGTTTGCTGGTGCTCAGCCTGGATTCTTCTAAGATTTACCAGCGCCTGCCTGGCCCGGTCCTGAACCGGCCTAATATAGGGACCTTCCGCAATGCGGATTAGGATCTGGATCGCATTGGTATCTTTCATCCCTTTTACGCTGAGTTTTTCAAAGGCTTCGATGGCCGAAAGGGCCAAAAGGTTATCGGGATTGGTGTTGTCAAATTTCTGGAAGATCCAGGCAATGGTGGTCATCGCTCTTCCGTCATCATCAATGCCGATGTCACCCAGGGATTTTATGGCTTCCTGGAGTACCATCGGTTCATTATCGTAATAGATTATCCTTAAAAGAGCATCTTTTGCTTCCGGAGTACCCATTAGTCCCAGATACCGGGCACTTTCCCGGCGGACATCAGGATAGTTATTGACCAGCCGGCCATTTTCCCTGCCCCGGTTAAGAATTCCTTCCAGTCCCATGTATTCCAGCGCCTGGCGGACTTCGTCCCCTCTGTTGCCCCGTTCAATGGCATCGCCGATGTAGGACAGGGCGATCATCTTCATTTCCCTGCTTTCCGCTCTGCTCTGTTCCCGAATGATCATGTTTTCTATGGATTCCTGCAGATAGGATTCTTCTATAGACATTTCAGACGCCTGGCCCAAAGCGAAAATAACGGGGATACTTACGATGACCAATAGCAAAATAAATCGTTTCATGTTTTCCATCCTTATTACACAAGTATAAGTCCAATCGGACCTCAATTAATTATTTTCCATCCTTCTTCTGCTTTTTCCAAATCATACAATCTAAGGCGGCTTCCCGTGTTATTCACCGTATAGGCTTTAACCCGGGACGGGGACACAAATTCAATATCGTCCACATGATCATTGGCCCTGGAAGGCACCACCACATGGTTAAAGTAATCCTGGGCCGATTTTAGAACGATCTTCTGCCTTACCAGGACGGTAGACTGGGAAACCCGGTCCAGGAAATCCTTGGAGCTTATAGTAGTAAAATACCCGGAATCAAGATAGGTTACCCAGGCATTGTAGTTTTTTGCCCGGATAATACCGTTGAGCCGCTGGATTAACTGTTGGATTTCTATTTTGGCAGTATCCCTTTCCTCCTGGGTGATGGATGCAGGATCAAAATATTCAACCGGAGAAGGCGATTCGGGGGCAGCTTCTACAATTTGCTCAATTTGAACCGGCTGAACCGGTTCCGCAGGAATCTGAGGCTGTTGGTTTTGGTTCTGTTGAACCGGTTGAGTCTGCTCCGGTACTTTGGGAGGATCGCTTTTTACCGGCGGCGGGGGATCATAGCAGGAAAGAAACAAGCACAATATCACCAAAAATAATGAACCTAGCCGTTTCATGATATGAAGTGTACCCTATTTTTTCTAATTCGTCAAGTTTCTTCAATAATGTCTTCAATATGTAAAGAATGTTCAAGGATATTAAAGATGAAATTGTAAAGTAAAATGAGGGTGAGCTAATAACAACCCTTGACCCCCCGTTGGCACCAGCTTATGCTTGGGTCATGAAAGCTGCCTTTCCCGGGTCATTTGACCCGCCGACTCTGGGACATCTTAATGTAATACAGCGCTCTACCGCTGTTTTTGATGAAATTGTCGTAATTATAGCGGAAAACCGGCAAAAAGAGTACCTTTTTACAGTGGAAGAACGGGTGAAACTGATTTCCGCCATGGTCAAGCCCTGGAAAAACGTGTCCGTTGCCTTTTGCAGGGGACTTATGGTAGAATTCCTAAAGGAACATGGCATACCTCTTATTATCCGGGGTGTCCGGGGAGAAGGGGATTTTTCTTATGAATTTGAGCTTTCTATGATGAATAGGGCCCTGGCCCCCGAAATCGAGACGGTTTTTTTTACCACGGATCCAAAATTCTGCATGGTCCGTTCCTCGGTTATCAGGGAATTAGCCTATTTTGGGGGGGATGTATCCGCCATGGTTCCTCCGGAGGTGAACAGGGCGCTAAAAAAAATAACAGAGGCCCCCTAGATTGACAAAAACAGTGGTTTTTGTTAGGATAACCAACCGGTGAAAAACCGGATAGAGAGGAATTTATAGATGGCAGTACCCAGAGCAAAAACATCAAAAGCCAGGACCAGCCGCCGCCAATCAATTAACATGAAACTGTCCGTTCCCGGCATGGTAGAATGTTCAGGGTGCGGCAATAAGGTCCTTCTGCATAGAGTTTGTCCCAAATGCGGTTTTTACCGGGGCAAACAGGTAATGGTTCCGGAAGCCAAAAGTTAACCGGTCCCGAATCAAAATTCAAGGAGTACATTGTGGACGAATTATTTGAGAAAATGAAAAAATTGATTGCTGATAAACTGGAAATCGACGCTGCCAAAGTAACTATGGAAGCTTCCTTCCGGCAGGATCTGGGTGCCGACAGTCTGGATACCTACGAATTGGTCTACGCCATTGAGGAAGAGATGGGTATTTCTATCCCCGATGAAAAGGCCAATGAATTTGAAACCGTCAAGGACGCGTACGAATACATCAAATCCCAGCAAAAATGATAATCCCGGAGAGCATATTCTCCTGGGAACGGAACGGAAAAAACACCTCCGTTTGTTCTGTAAATTCGCGGAGATAAGGTTCAAAAGCCTGGAACTTTTGAACCTTTCTGTGACCCACCGATCGGCAATTAATAAACCGCTTCTCCTTTCTCAAAAGGAATGGCCCAATAATGAACGGCTTGAATTTTTAGGCGACGCCATCCTGGGGGCGGTTACCGCGGCGCTGCTCTACCGGCGTTTTCCCGAAAAAAGCGAAGGAGACCTGGCCAAAATAAAAAGCGTGGTGGTTTCCGAGGAAATTCTTTCCGGTATTGCTTTGGAACTTGCCCTGGATACGATTCTGGTTTTGGGTAAGGGAGAAGAACAGACCGGCGGCCGGAGCAAAAAGGCGATCCTTGCCGATGCCATGGAAGCCCTGATCGGCGCCCTCTACCTTGATTCGGGCTTTGGAAGTGCCGAGGAGTTTGTGTCGTCCCGTATTAGTCTGGAAATCGACAGGGTCCTGGAAAAGCGGATAACCCAGGACTATAAATCGGAGCTTCAGGAGTTAAGCCAGCGGCTCTACAAAACCTACCCTGCCTATAAACTGGTAAAGCGGACCGGTCCGGAACATGAGCGGCTTTTTTGGATAGAGGTATCGGTAAATAAATCAAACTACGGCCCCTGCACGGGACGGAACAAAAAAGCCGCTGAACAGGAAGCAGCCCGCCTGGCCTGGGAGGCCCTTACTCGTACCGTTCCCGGTTAATGGTTTCCGCAATATGCAGCAGTTTTTTCCGGTTGTTTAGCCTAGGGTCGTCCACCACCGTCTCCAGCAGTTCCTTTAGGACAATTCCCACATACTTTCCCGGTTTTACCCCGATGGCCATAAGATCGTTTCCGTTTACCGCCAGATCCTTTAGGGAGAGGGCACTGCTTTTGGCCAGTACTGTTTCTATGCGCTTTTTAAAAGGAAGGAGTGCCGCCGGATCGGGGTCGATCCCCGCCGTTCCCGCCGTATCCGCCATGCGGAGGTTGAACAGTTCCGGTAAAAGGTCTTCTCCGGTGCGGATAATAAAACGGCGGATAGCGTTATCCTTCCAGGTTTCTTCATAGCGGAACATATGGGCAGCGATGAGTCTTAGCACTTTTTCAGTTACCGCATTGGGGTAGCGGAAACGGCGCATGATTCCTTCCGCCAGGGGGACCGATTTTTTTTCGTGGTTGTAGAAGGTCCAGGTTTCATCTTCCCCCAGGGTCCGTACCAGCGGTTTACCCAGATCATGAAAAAGAGCGGCCATCCGCACTTCCTGGGAAAACCCTTTTTTTGCCGCATAGGCACAGGATAAAAGGGAGTGATCCAGTACATCGTAACGGTGATACCCCTTTTGTTCAATTCCGCGGCAGGTTTCCAACTCGGGAAGGATCATCTGCAGGAGCCCCGTTTGTTCCATGATAACAAGGCCCGTTTGGGGACTGTCCGAAGCGATGGTTTTATCCAGTTCATCCCGAATTCGCTCCGCCGCAACTTTTGCCGTGGAAGAAAGGGCCCCCGGTATGGCAGAAAGAGTTTCTTCTTCAAGATCAAAACCAAGCTGGGCGGCCAGACGGACAGCCCTCATGGGGCGGAGGCCGTCTTCGGCAAAACGTTCTTCCGCCTTCCCCACGCAGCGGATAAGCCGGCGGCGGATATCCTGTTGGCCGTTGTAGGGATCTATCAGCTTTCCTTCCGGAAGCTTGACCGCCGCCGCGTTCATGGTGAAATCCCGCCGGGAAAGATCCTCTTCGATGGCCGCAGCGTATTGTATTTCGTCGGGCCTCCGGCTGTCGGAATATTCTGACTCGGTCCTGAAGGTGGTTACTTCGATGGAAGATCCTTTGTGACGGATCGTTACCGTCCCATGTTTGATCCCCGTGGGGATTACCCGTTTAAAAAACCGCATTACCTCTTCGGGCCGGGCGTTGGTGGCCAGATCCCAGTCCGCCGAACTCCGTCCCAGCATAAGATCCCGAACCGCACCGCCCACAAGGTACACCTCTTTCCCCGCATGGTTAAAAACGGCGGCCACTTCTTTAAGGGCTGGAGCGATGCGAAGATTGTTCATGCACGATTAGTATACTACAATGAAAAAAAATGGTTAACGTAAAATGTTCTGGCCCCCTGGGCATAATTTTTACCGGAGGCGAAGGGCCGCCATCACCGCAAATCCTGGCGATTGTAAAAGCAGCTAATGAAGATGCGCAGGCCGAGCCCGGAAATAAGCCGCTGCTGGCGGCGGCCGACTCGGGATTGCTTTTGACAGAACGGACGGGATTACAGCCTGATTGGATAGTCGGGGATATGGATTCCCTTGAGCCGGAACATCTTGCCGGTTTCCCCCCGGAAAAGGTTCTTAAATTTCCCCCTGAAAAAGATCAGACCGATACCGAACTGGCCTTTTCTTTGCTCAAAGACAACGGCTGCGATAAAATTTGGATCATCGGCGGGGGAGGGGGCCGGATCGATCAGCTTTTTGGAATCCGGGCTCTCTTTGAACGGAAATCCCCGCCCCTGCGATGGATAACTGCGGGGGAAGATATTTATTGTCTAGAAGGAGGCTCTTCAGCCATTCCGGCTGAACTAGCTGCACAGACTGGGGGAATAATCTCCGTATTTCCCCTGGGGGGAGGTCCCTGGGAAGCGGAAAGTTCCGGTCTTAAGTGGCCCCTGGCCGGGCTTCCCTGGAACCGGGGATTTTTCGGAATAAGCAACGCTGCTCCGGAGGATAGTTTTACCATTAGGGCAAAAAAGGGACGGTTTATGATAATCCTGCCCCTTTTGGCATAACGGTTTCTATCGTATAGTACCTTATGGCGATCATCATCGACGGAAGGGAATGGGCTGGGAAAAAGCGGGAAGCCGCGGCGTTCCGGACGGCGGCTTTAAAAAAAAGGGGTATTGTTCCCTGCTTGGCTGTGATCCTGGTGGGAGACAATCCGGCCAGTATTTCCTATGTCAATGGAAAGGAAAGGGCCCTTCTGGAAGCGGGGATGAAAAGCCGGGATATAAGGCTTCCCGCAGATACCGCCGAAGAGGAGATCCTGTCCCTTATTTCCGGGCTTAACAAAGACCGGCTGGTCCACGGTATTCTAGTTCAGCTACCTTTGCCCGGCCATATCCAAAAAGATCAGGTTATTGCCGCAATTGATCCGGCCAAAGATGTGGATGGTTTTCATCCTGTGTCGGCGGGGAACCTGATTTTGGGACGACCCGGTTTTATTCCCTGTACGCCCCACGGGATCCTGGTCCTATTGGAAGAGATGAAGATCCCCTCCGCCGGCGCCCATGTGGTAGTGGCGGGCCGGTCCAGCATTGTGGGCAAACCTCTGGCAAACCTCCTTCTAAAAAAGGAGATCAATGCCACCGTTACCGTTTGTCATACCGGCAGCGGGGATCTAGGCCGCTACACCCGTCAGGCAGATATCCTTGTCGCCGCCGCCGGAAAAGCGGGACTAATAACTGCGGACATGGTAAAAGAAGGAGCGGCGGTGATCGATGTGGGGATCAACCGGATTTCTGATGAGAGATCCCCCAAGGGATACCGCCTTGTGGGAGACGTAGACTTTGATGCCGTGGCGGCCAAGGCATCGTACATTACCCCCGTGCCCGGCGGCGTGGGACCCATGACCATTGCCATGCTTCTCCTCAATGTGGTGATCTCCGCTGAAGCGGCCACTGAAGCGGCCACTGAAATAAGCTGAAATAATATGGGTAAAAAAACCTTATTCGACATCCAAAATACACCGGATACCCGGAATATTCCCCTGACCAAGGTCGGGGTAAAGGGACTGGAATATCCCATTCGGGTACTGGACAAGGTACACAAAGTTCAACATACCACTGGCCGGGCGGATCTTTATGCGGACCTTCCCCGGCACTTCAAAGGTACCCACATGAGCCGTTTCGTGGAGATCTTTCACCGGCACCGGGAAGATCTTTCCATGTCCAGGTTCCTGGTTATGTTGGAAGAAATAGCCGCCGGCCTGGAAGCAGAGTCCTCCTGGGGAACCATAGAATTCCTGTATTTTTTGGAAAAAAAAGCCCCGGTCTCCCGGATTCCGGGAATGATGTCTTACCGCTGCCGCTATCAGGGCAGGGTAAGCCGCAGTGCTGCGAATCAAAATACCCTTGAGCGGCATTTTGTGGTCGCCGTTTCCGTGCCGGTGACGACGGTTTGTCCCTGTTCCAAGGCAATCAGCAGCCGGGGAGCCCATAATCAGCGGGGAATTGTGACGGTGGACCTGGAACTGGGTCCTTTTTTCTGGATCGAAGACATTATCGATCTGGTGGAACGGGCCGCTTCCAGCCCTGTTTATTCGATCCTCAAGCGGGAAGATGAAAAGAAAATTACCGAATCGGCCTACGACAATCCAAAATTTGTTGAAGATATAGTCCGGGATGTTTATAGTGATTTAAAGGAACTTGGTTCTTTTCCGCGCTTTTCTGTGGAAGCCGAAAACTTTGAAAGCATCCACAACCACAGCGCCTATGCCAGAGCTGTTTACGAAGGAGAAAAACATGAGTGATTTAATATCCACCAATACGGCGGCAAAGTATGGAATATTTTCGGCGGGCGCCATAGGGAGCGCCATAGTCTTACTGGCGTTAAAAAAACTGCCTTTGTTCGTGGCTCTTATCGCCGGGGCGGTACTGCTGTTTTTTGGCATTGGCCTTGTGACATCCAAAAAATCAGGAGATAAAATTCCCGGCCTGATCTGCGCCGGAGCGGGAGCTTTGACACTTCTTTCCCTGCTGCCCTTTTTAACGGGTTTCGCAAATGGGCTCTTGGGGTTGGGAGCTCTGGCCCTTTTTGCGGCAGGTATCTGGAATGCCGTTAAATTCATCCTGGCTCTAAGGAGCCGATCCTGATTATACCACCTGACTTCTGCGGAGCATGGTTTGCCGAACCGGAAAATGACGTACTTTTTTGAGACCCATGGCTGCCAAATGAATTCCGCCGAATCGGCGGCGCTGGAACTGGTACTTCGCGGACGGGGCTGGGAAAAATCCCTCCACGGAGAAGGGGCGGAACTGATTCTTCTTAACACCTGTTCGGTTAGGGAGACCGCCGAAACCCGCCTTAAGGGACGGCTGGCCCAGTATGCAGCGCTGAAACAAAAGCGCCCGGCCCTTACCCTGGTAGTGGCGGGCTGCATGGCCTCCCGGCTGGGAGAACGCCTTAAAACAGAGTACCCCGCCATAGATTATGTGATGGACACCGCCTCCCGTTCGATTTTTCCCGCCATTTTAGAAGCCGCCGAATCGGGTCATAAATCTGCCAGGGAAATCGCTTCGCTCCGCGAAAAGGCGGTTTTTTCCTTTTCTTCTTCTCATCTTGAAGAGGGGGCTTTCCGCAGCTTTGTACCGATCATGCACGGCTGTAACAATTTTTGTTCCTACTGCATTGTTCCCTATGTCCGGGGCAGGGAAATCTGCCGCAGCCCCCGATCCATTGCAGAAGAAATAGCCCTGCTGGCCGAAGGGGGAGTGCGGGAAATAACCCTTTTGGGACAGAACGTTAATTCTTACCAGCATGGTGATCTGGATTTTCCCGGTCTTCTGCGGATGATTGCCGGATGGGTAAGGGGAGGCCCCATTGAATGGGTTCGATTCCTATCGGCCAATCCCAAAGATTTTTCCCTGGAAACCATTGCCGTCATGGCGGAAAATCCCTGTTATTGCCGCCATCTCCATCTGCCGGCTCAGCATGGTTCCAACGGAATCCTCAAAACGATGAACCGCCGTTATACCCGGGAAGACTTTCTCCTGTTGGTCAAAGAATTGCGTAAAGCCATGCCTTCCATAAGCCTTTCCACCGACATCCTTGTCGGATTTCCCGGCGAAACGGACAAGGACCTGGAAGCAGTCCTGGATATGATGGAACAGGTGCGATTCCACTATTCCTATATGTACCATTTCAATCCCCGGGAAGGGACCGCAGCCTATACTCTTCCCGGAAGGATTCAGGAAAAAACCAAAAGGGAGCGGCTTTCCCGGGTAATTGCTTTACAAAAGAAACATACCTCAGAGACGTTAAGGAATCGTCTGGGCAGTAAAGAACGGATATTGATTGAAGGAATTTCCAGAAAAAATGCCGATGAAGTAATAGGGCGTACCGAAAGGGACGAAATGGTGGTTCTTCCCGGTACATCCGCTTTGATAGGCTCATTTATGAACATTGAACTTTATTCCCTCCGGGGTCATACTTTTAGAATAAACAAAGAATTGGAGGTATTATGCCCTGGCGTTTTATAGGGATCATCGCCGTTCTGGCGCTTCTTTTAACATTTATTGGGTTAAATTTAGAAAATACCTGTTCTCTTAATTTGGGGATTATGGTCTTTTCCAATGTGCCGGTCTATTTAACGATTCTTGTTTCATTCATGCTGGGAATGCTTTTTTCCCTGCCTTTCTTTATTTTTCGGATCCTGAAAAAAAAGCCCAAAAAAGAAAAACCGGCCAAGGTTAAGTCAATAGATGAAGACATTTCAAAGCAAAACGGAGAAACAGAAACAAAAGGACCTTATGGTATTGATTAGGGGGAGAATTCCGAAATTTCAGGCATTGGCCCTGTTTTTTATTCTTGCCGGCGGGAGTCTTTATTCACAGAACGGAACCGTACTGTTGACCGCCGAAACCGTTTCCATAGAAAAAAAACTCTCCGATCCAAAACTTGCCCCGCCGGAGCGGCAGAAGGCCCTGGCAAACTTGGCGCGGCTCCTGGAGCTTTCAGGTAATATGGAAGCGGCGGCGGCGGCTTGGAAGGATGCGTCTCAGATTGTTCCGGGTAATGCCGGCCACGGGGATCTGCTGCAAAGCGCCCGCTGTCTTGCCGCCATAGGTGAATTTGACGGGGCCGAAGCTGCTTTACGGCCCATCCTTGCTTCGGAAGATCCCCGCCTTACTGTAGGGGCGCGCCTCCTTGCCGCCCAAATGGAAGCCCATAAGACAGGATCTACGGCAGCCCTGGAAAATCTTTTAAACAACACCAATTTTGCGGCACACAAGCCCGCTCTGTACTACACCATTTGGAAAATTTCCACAAACGCTGCCGCCCGGACCGGCATGGCCTCCCGGCTGCAAGCTGAATTTCCCGCCAGCCCGGAAGCCAGGATTGTCCGGGGCGACAGTACGGTGAATGCCCTCCCCGCTGCCTTTTGGATTTTTGGCAGCCAGGGACTGCAAATCACCGGTCCCGCCGTTACTTCATCTGCGGGTCCTTCCGCCTCTCCGGCAAACTCTCCAGGCAGTCCCGGAATCGGCCCGATGCTCCAGACAGGCCTCTTTAGCCGGGAAGCAAATGCCAGCGCCATGGCGGATAAACTCCGCCATGCGGGGTTTAGTCCGGTGATCCGAAAAAAAGCGGTAAACGGCCAGGATCACTGGGTAGTGACGGTTCCGCCGGGGCCGGATCTTGCCCGGACCATACAGCTTCTAAAAGAAAAGGGATTTGAATCTTTTCCAGTTAATTAGTTTTTTTGACGCCCCTTTTTAGACATCCAATAGATCAATTGACATGCAAAATTGAAAATTAATCCCAGCGCAAACTTATTATTCAGAGGAATTTAGCTGCAGCACAATGGGCGCTTCGTGGAGGTCCTGAATTCCTCTGGTACCGATCTGTACCCGGGTAAGGGTAAGAGCATCTTCGGCTTGGCTGATTTTATAGGTTTCCCCGGTGGTTTCACGGGTTTCTTTGGTTCCAGATTCGGTTCGCAGTTCAAGCAGTTTATCTGATCCAACGGCAAAAAACACATAATGCCCCTGGCGGCCTAATTCCGAGGGGCCGGAAAGGGGGTCCATGCGGAATGAACCATCCTTGTAAAAGGTAATTGTTCCGTCCTGGCCCGTAAAGCGGCCTTCCAGGCAGGAAAGAGCTTTCCTGCTTTCCCGGATTGTTTCCGCTGCCTGAACCCGCTGGTAAGAGCCGTCCCATACGGTGTTGGGGCCTGACCGAAGGTAGGCATCCTGATAAACCCGGAGCCGGATGCTATCCAGAGAGGTAAGTTCAACATTGATGGTACGTCTGAGTTTGGTAAGGGACACATTCTGGCTGTTAATATGCAGACCGTACCGGGTGGGAGTTGAATTCAGCCAGATGAATACTTCTTGCGAGTTGTTGTCGTAAAAAATAAGCTCCTGGGAGGCGGTATTAAAACACACATATTTCCGTCCGGCCCCATCTCCCTGATACCAGAGGCCGTCTATAAAATTTTTAAACTGACCCGGTTCTCCATTCAGTAGTTCCCGTACCATGCGCTGTTCAATCTGGGTGCCGGGGATTTTTACTATTCGGGATTGTTCGTAGAGGCCGTTGATCTGGTTGAAGGTATAGGTAATTTCTATCTGATCCATAATGTTGGAAGAGCTGTAATCCCTGCCGTAGGTGGCGATGGAAAGGCTGCGGCCTCTTCTGCCGCTTTCCGGTTCTTCCACAGCGATGGATCCTTCTATAAGGAATTCGGCAATTTTGCTGAACGGTTCAACCCGGGAGTCGATTTTTCTGAATACTGTTAGGGTTTGCTCTCCGGCACCGTTCATCCCCGAGACTAAAACACAAATTCCCCCGTCGCCGATAAGATCCTCGCTGTAGAGGATCAGCGTTCCCGGTTTGGTGGCGGCGGTAGAAGCGCTCCACCGGCGGGAGTATTGTTTTTCCTGTTCATCAAATCCCGCATAGGTAATATAGATGGGAGAGTCAATATCTTGAAGTTTGCGGTAAGCAATGACCTGTTCTTCGTAATAATGGCTGCTAAAATCCCGGGTAAGAACCGCCACAACAGCTTCATTTTCTTCAAAGACGATCCGGAGAGGCTGGGTTTCATCGTTTATGGTTTCCCGGGATGCCCGCAGGGCCTCTCCCCCGGCTCCCATGCTCTGGGGAATAATTACCCTGGTCCGCTGAATTTCCTGATTGCTGGAAGAAAAAAAGTCCCCGGGCATAAAAACCAAGGTTCCGATGATCCCGGCGGTAAGGAGAAATACAATTATGGTAAAAATCCTAAAACGTCCCTTGGTCATTTAGATCTTACTCATTATCGGCGGTTTTTATAGAAGGAGGAGGCCCTGGTAACCTTAGGGTCCAAGTCCAATCCGACGGTAAGGACTCTCCAGCCGGAAAAACTTTCTACTCGGGAGTACCGTAGCAGCCCCGCCGATTCGGCCTCCCTGGTGGGGGGATCCTTAGCCCCGGAGCCGCTTACCAGGAGGGTATAGGTGGTTCTGTTGCTTGTTCCTGCCAGGACCCGGGCCTGCTGTAGGGCTCCCCGGTAATCCGCAGCATTCCCCTGGAACCGGATGGATCGAACCGCCGCCTTCGCTTCTTCCTTATTTCCCAGGCTGCCGGAATAGATAAGGTCCGGTCCAGATCCGGCGGCCCAGATCCAGATCCGGTCTTCTTGCAGGAGCATACCGTCTATGACAGTATTGCAAAGCCAAGCCATCGCTTCTTCCTTCCCTTTTTCCATGGCGGAAGAACTGTCTACAATAATATACACATCGATGGGGATGGTCCGGGGATCGGCCCCCCACATGGAGCTAATTCCAACCATAAGAAGGTAAAAAAAGCCCCATTTTTTCAAATTATTCCCAATCATACGGATAGGTTATCATATTTTTCAGTTATATACAAGAAATTCATCAATTTTTTGAAAAAAGACTTTACATTGTTTAATAAAATTTGATAAACTAATACAAACTTTGAGAATGATCTAAATTTTTTTTGGAGGAGTAAAAATTATGGGAGCCATTGACCTGCCCAAAAGTCCCAATGTATTTCACCCGGAAAAACCCAGTGCAGTCGGTTCGCGGAACTCGCTCGCTCAGGAATACCGGGATCAGCAAAATGAAGTAAACCAGCTTTTGGAGGAAGAAACCAATAAGGTTATCCACCATATCATTTCCAAACTGCCCAAGGACGTTTTGGAACGCCTGGATATTATGGGTGGCGTCAAAGAAAAGCTGTACAATTATTTCAACCAGAATTACCAGAACATGTTCAACCGTTACATGGTAACGACTGAAGATGAAATGGTCAAAAAAGTCCGAAATTTTGTCGACAAGGAAGAAACCAAGATCCTTGCCCGGTATACTCCAAAGGAAATAGCGGAGCTCCTTGATGCCGTCGGGGGTGCCGACAAGTTCAATACTGGCGAAATTGAAAAATCCATGGTCAATATGTACGGCCACCTGCAGGGCCATATCCAGCGGGGGGTTAACGACCTTGAAAACCTTACCAACAGTCTGCTCCGGCAAAAGACCGATACCGGTGCCTTTATCCGGGGAGAAAACGCCTACTCAATCGTAAAATGCGCCTTTAAGGACAACATTGTCAAACCCAAGACGGTAAGCGATGTAAAACTTTCGGTAAATATCCTTGATTCGGAGCTTATCAGCCCCATTTTCCACTACCAGGTAACGGTGGAATACCTTATCAAGGACCTGTTGTCCAAGCATATTATCGATTCCATCGACAAAGAAATCGAAAAAATCAAGGATCAGCGCATTGATCAGGGATTGGAAGAACTTTCGGACAGTGAAATCATCTTTACCAAGATGGGCAGGATTGAACACTATACCGATGACGATATCGAAAATCCCAAATCCAGACGGTACAGCATTATTGCCAAAAACCTTATGGAACGGATCTCCGATCTCCGGGCGGAAATTGATCCCGAATCCTTCGATCAGCTCAATATCCGTGAAAACATCAAAAAGATCATCGATATTGAAAACATCCGGAACCGGGGCTTTAATACGGCGATCAACTCCATTACTTCCATCTTGGATACTTCCAAAATGGGGTACCAGTACATCGAGAACCTTAAAAACGCCAGGGAATTGCTGATCCGTGAATACGAAGACACCGATGTGGCAAATCTTCCCGACGAGCGGTATCAGGTCAGGATGCGATACTATGACAACGCCCAGTTAAACGAAGAACGGAAGGCATACGATGTTCAAATGAAGAGTTTTGAGGCGGAAGTCCAGCATCTTTGGGATGTCCTGGAAGTAATTTACCAGGGCAACAAACCGGCTTTCCGGGTTACCGATTTTGATGATCTGGCGGCCAAGCGAAAGAACCAGATCCGTAAGCAGATCAAAGCCAAAACTGGAGATCCCCTTTACGAGGATATTGCCAAGGTTTGGGACGAAATTTCCTTCGTTAAACCTGCGGAAACCGAAGTGGAACGGATGAACCGGACCTATATTTACGAGAAAGACAAGATCCGCCAGAAAATTATCATCATGCGGAACAAAATGAAAGGTATGTACGACTATCAATACCCCGTAGAACGCCGGGTAATGGAAGACAGGCTTGCTTTTATGGAACGGGGATACAATCAATTTGACTATATGATCAATCCCTACCATATCCAACCGGGACTTCTTCTGGACGTGGACATCACCTCCATTAAGCGGAAAAAAGCCACCTTGGATGCTATGGCCAACGTACTCAACGAATTCCTCCATGGCGTTTCAAAGGGCTTCCAGGATGCGGCCTTTGCATCCTTTAGCCGCAGACGATCCACCGTTCGGGATGATATTAACCAGTCCTTTGCGGATACGGTTGCCGGAGATGATTCGGAAAAACCTGCCGCCGGACAGGCATATCTTGATATGCTGAATTCAGGCGAAGCTTCTACTCCCGCCATTGCGGCGCCTAAACAACGGGGCAGGGGCGGCCGGAAAGGCGGAACCGCCGTTGGTGTCAAACCAAGAAGGGGACGGAGATCAGGCGGCGGTTCCCTCAAAGAACTATAGTCAGACTTTTCGGTAGGAGAAAAAAAACCGAAACGCCCCCGGTTTTCGGGGGCGTTTTTTCTAGGAGCATTTTATGGCAACTGAATTGACAAATCTCGAGATCCTTTCCACCAGGGCTAAATTTAATTCAGCGGTCCGGCATATTAAGAAAACCATCGGTATTATGGAAGATGCGGGGAACAAAATTAATTTGGCGGATCTTCTGTATCAGATAGAAGATGAAGAAATGGACGGAAGCCGGTCGGCTTTGGTTTTGAATATACTCCTTGTGGACAAAATGGGGTACAAAACGGTCTCCGCCAATCTGAATTCAGTGGTGGCAGATATTTCTTCTTTGGCCAAGGATTTTGAAAAATGGAAAGGTATTGATCTGGTTGCCGCCTACCATCATCCGGAGTTGGGGCTTCTGGTAGCCAATCCCAAAATTGCCGAAGAATTGGCCGCCTTTGGGACCCTGCGGAAACGGGAACTTTTAGTGGTTTATGCCGGCAAGGGTAATGCACCGGCGGATGATGACTGCCAAAGAGCAGCGGAACTGGCCATAAGCCTTTTTCAAGGCTCCAAAGTTAAGGCCCCATCTTCGTTTTTAAGAGGAAATTTTATGGCAAAAGTACCTAAAAAGACCGCTCCCTCAACGCCCAAAGCGTCTAAAACAACGAAAGCGGCGAAAACGGCAAAAACGCCTAAGAAAGTTGCAGTTAAAAAAACTGCCCCCAAACCGGTGATACATGAGGCTCAGCGGGTGGCTCCGCCGGTGGTTACCGCCGCTGCTTCTCCGGCGGCAGCTCCCACCGGACCGGTAAAAATGACACCTCGTTATGCCGTGGTTGTTCAAAATGAACTCTTTCATAACGGCAATGTGGAAGCATGGAAACGTATCGTCGCTAGTTACAAGAACACCTACCCCAATCTCCAGGTCTTTATCTATTATGACGGTGAGCGGATACTGGATATTAATTCTCTCTTTAAATGGGGTAAGGTTAAACATGGCAGCGCCATTGAATTTGCTGTGGCAGGAAGCGAGATTAAGGATGTGGCAAAATTACAGCGTTATTTGGCACAGGGGGCCAGCCCTCAATTCGAGGCATTCCTCCGCGGACCGGTTAACAATGTACTAAAACTTTTCTAAAGGAAAAAGCATGGATAAGAGAATACATTTTTTTAGCCAGAAAGATGTTATCAAGGGTGTTGCTCCGGAGATGCTGGGAATCCGCGGCCGCCAGGCCAATGAATTTGCGGAACTAAAATTTCCCATTTTACCGGGTTTTATTATTGATACTACCCTTGCTTCGGAAATCGATCCCAAGAACATAAAAAAAGATGTTCTCTCCTATCTGGGCAAAGTAGCCTCCATCGTGGGAAAAGGATACGGCGATCCGAAAAATCCTATGCTCCTAAAAGTCGTTATTTCTGCTAACTTGGCAATTACCAATTACCCGACCCTGCATAATTTCGGCCTGGCAAAACCAACTATTGCAGGGTTTGTTAACTGGGTAGGAAAAGACTTTGCCGCCCACGAAGTACTCTTCCTGGTCCGGGGTATGTTGCAGATCGAAGAACGCATCAAAGAACTGGAAGCAAACGACAAGCTAAAAAAAGAAATTGCCGCCCAGTTAAAGGTGCTGGACCGAGCCCTGGGCATCCGGGGTCCGTCCAATGAATTGGGCAAGGACGATGAAAAGCCTATAAAAATCGACAAAAGCGCCGAGTTCTATATGAATTTCTACGCCAAATATTTTCCCAAGGGCTTTTTTGAAAGCGCCGAAGAACAGATTATCATTACATTAAGCGAAATTTCCAAAATGTTTCAGATGGACGATCAAAATGATAACGATACGGCCCTGATGATAGCCCCCATGGTTTACGGAAACTACGGCAAGGATTCCTGCTCCGGCGCCTACTTTAGCCGTAATGTTGTTACCGGTGAGAAAGTCCTTCAGGGCAGTTTTTTCCGGGAAAAATTTAACGAAAGCGGTTCCTCCGGCCAGTCCATCGATAAGATTGGCCCTTCCCACCTTAAGGAGCTCCAGCGTATTGCCTGGACCTTGGAGGATAGGTTCAAGGAAATACGCCAAATTCGGTTTACCGTAGAAAACGGCAAACTGTGGCTCATTGAACAGCGTTTAGTCGATCAAAAATCCACTCAAGCGGATATTAAACTTCTTCTGGATCTGGCTAAACGTAAAATAATTGATCCCGCCGAAGTGATAAAATCTATTGAACCCCTGAGGCTTAACGAAATTCTCCACCCGGTCATCGATCCGGGCAGTGTAAAGGAACTAAAGGGCTGGAAAGGCGGCATTGCCGGCGCTCCCGGAGCGGCCATAGGCCGGGCTTTTTTTAGCACCGATGCGCTCATGGAAGCCCTAAGGATTGCCACGCAAAAAGGAGAAGATACGCGGTTTATCCTGGTGCTGGACTCGTCCTTTGCGGAAGATGTAAAAGGAATAGAGGTAAGTACCGGTGTTCTTACCGCCGAAGGGGGCTATTCTGCCCATGCTTCGGTTGTGGCCCGTCAGTACGGAAAGGTGTCCCTTGTTGCTCCGGTGATGAAAATAAAAGGAAAGACCGCCGTTCTAGGCAATTTAAACTTTAAAGAAGGGGACTATATTACCCTTCAGGTACCCTTTTACGGAGAATGCAATGTATATATGGGGACCGCCAAACTGATTGAACCCAATCCCAAAGAGTCGGGATTGCTGGATTTTATAGCCCTTTCCAAACAGTTCCTGAAAAAATTCCATATCCGGAGCAATGTCGATACCCCAAGGGATGCCGCCCTGGCATTAAGTTTCGGTGCCGATGGGGTAGGGCTCTGCCGGACTGAACATATGTTCTTCCAGGCAGACAGGATAAATGTCTTCCGGGAAATGCTCCTTTCTACAGATCACAAGGACCGGGCAAAAGCGCTGGCAAAACTCCAGATTATGCAGCGGGATGACTTCTACGGAATCCTGAAAATTATGGCAGGCAAGGAAGTTACCATCCGGCTTCTGGATTCTCCCCTTCATGAATTTATGCCCCACAACGACGATGAAATTCAAGCACTGATTAGGCATATGGAAAAGGTAAAGGGCGTGAAGGTGAGCAAGGCTGAAATTACTGCAAGCATTGACTCTCTTCACGAATTTAATCCCATGTTGGGGCACCGGGGCTGCCGTATTGCCGTCTCGTATCCTGAAATTTATGCCATGCAGGTTAGGGCAATTTTCGAAGCTGCCTACAAACTGCGGGCAGAAAAAATTGATGCCAAGCCGGAGATCATGATCCCCATCATTATGAATGATTCGGAATTAAAACTTATTGCCTACGGAAAAAAAATCGAAGGTTCCAGCTATACCGGCATTGTAGATATCGAAGAAGAACTACGAAAGGCAAAAGGGGCTAAGCCCGTGGAATATCAGGTAGGTACGATGATTGAACTCCCCGCTGCTGCCCTGGGGGCGGGGGAAATTGCCAAATACGGACGTTTTTTCAGCTTTGGGACCAATGACCTTACCCAGACGACCCTTGGTATTTCCCGGGATGACTTTACCGCCTTTATGCCGGACTACACGCTCTTTGACTTGATCGTAGGAAATCCCTTTAGCACTCTGGACCCCCGGGTTAAGGAACTGATTGCCCTGGCAACCGAACGGGGACGCCTTACCAGGCCGGACCTGGTCTGCGGTCTCTGCGGTGAACATGGCGCCAATCCCGCCAATGTCAGGTTCTGTATGGATACGGGACTTAACTATGTGTCCTGTTCACCCTATTCGGTGCCCATTGCACTTCTGGCTGCAGCTCAGGCAGAATTGGAAAGAGACGCTTCCTGACAATGCAAAAAGGGCAATAAAAAAAGGGGCGTAAAGCCCCTTTTTTTATTTACAAGAATCATAGATGGAGATCAATCATAATCACCTTTGAAATTCATTGTTTTTTTGACAATGGCGGTTATGCTTTCTGCTCCCTTGCGGGCGTCTATCATGGGGAGCCCCGCGTCATTGGTAAAGGATTGTTCAAAAAATTTTGCCAGGGTGGTATAAATGTCATCTTTGTTATAGAACACAAAGGATACGTTAAATCCGATAGGCCGTGAAACAGTAAAGGAAGAAAGGGATTCGATCGGCTTTTTTGCCCAATAAAGAGTGGATTGATTTTTTGCCACATGTTTATCCACTTCCTTAAAGCGCAGGGGTATCTGGTCTTGCTTTTCCCGCAGATACGGTTCAATTCCTTTGTGAGGATAAGAAGCGGGCTCAATTAAGGCGTGGAGTTTTCTGCCCTGGGACTGGAAAGTCAGGCCTTCCCCATCAGGATAAATTGCCTTAACGCCGGAATAGGAAATTACTTCATAAATGGAATAGCCGGTATTTCCGTTGATGAATGACGAAACAATATACCCCTGATCTTTTGGCAGTTGATCTTTGGTATATGCGTCAAAAAGATTCATTGCCTTGGGCATATTATCTGCTGCTTTCTTTTTTGCCATAAAATTCCCCCTTTTAAAAATCAATATTGAGTTATGATAAGGCATATTCCGGTTTTCCGCAAGTCTAATCGACGGATTTTTTTAAAATCCGCTGGTATTCCCGCTCATATCGTTTTACCCCCTCATGGTCGCCTTTTTTTTTGGCAATCAATAGCATCCAGCGATAGGGCCGGGGATCTTTTTTATTCCTCGATATGGCTTCTCTAAAATGATCAAAGGCCTGTTCCAGTTGACCTTCCCGGCAGGCCAATATTCCCAGGGCGGTGGGGACTTCCGATGATTGGACAAAATAGGAAGATGCCTTTTCCAGAATCATCCGGGCATAGGCTGGTCCTCCAGCCCGTTCAATACAGCCGCAGTATTCAATGAGGAGCCGGATGTCTTTTGGTTTCTCTTTGAGCAGGGCCCGAAGGCAGACCACCGCAGACCGGTAGTTCCCCAGTTTGCGGTACGAATAGGCCAGAATGCGTCTTAGTCCGGGATTGGCAGGATCCCAGGCCAAAAGGGCTTCCAGTTTTTTTGCCGCCGCTTCGTATTCGCAGGTTCGTACCAGGAACAGGGCTTCGTCCCGGCGGATACTGCGATTATCGGGCCAGCGTTCCAGGTAGTCCCGGTAGGAAGCGGCAAGGTTTTCTCCTGCCCCTGCTTGTCCTTCTTCAAAAAAAGCTTCCCGGACGGCAATAAGACCGAGTCGGGCTTCTTCGTGGCTGTGATGCAGGAGAAGAGTTTTGTTAAACCAGCTTTCCGCAGTTTCCAGGAGCCCGGTTTTTAGACAGCATTTGCCTAGAGCGTACATCAGTTCTGGTTCCGGTCCCAGGCTGTGGATTGCTTTCTGAAGCAGGTTTAGAACTCTCTTTGGATCGCTGGAATGTTCCGATTCATATAGGATTGAGAAACGGGAAAGAATATCGCTGTCTCCCCCCAGTTTTTTAGCAGTGTAAAGGGCTTTTTTCAGGGTTTTTAGATTTCGTCCTTCCCATGAGCAGAGTATTAGAGTATACCAGAGCGCTAGGCTTTCTTTGTCTGTTTCCAGAGCCCGAAAAATGTGGTTTTCTGCCGCGGGGTAATTTTTCAGGTTCCGTTGAGCTTCGGCATACATGGCATGAATTTCCGGTTCCGGTCCCCGTTTTTTAAGCCAATCCCGGCAGGCATCGGCGGCTCGTCTCCATTGACCTATTTCCAAAAAGGAACTGATCATGAACCGGTCCACAAGGATGCTGTTCCAGGGCAGGTCCGGCAATTCGGCACCCTGGGAACGGATAATGGAAATATCCTCTATGGCATCTACTTTTCTGCCTAGTTCCATATATATTGAAGAACGGTACCAGCGGATCATCGAATCTTCGGGGGAAAAACGCAGAGCCTGGGAATAGTGTTCTTCTGCTTCTTCCAGAAGGCCCAGTTCCCGGGAAGCTCGGCCTAATTCAAGCCTAAGCAGAGGACCGTCTCTGCCATTGTCCAGCACAAAACGGAGCATCTGTAATCCCAAATCGTAGTTTTCCGCTCTGCAGAGTTTGATGGCGCGGATAAAAAGGGCGTTTAAATAAGCCCGGTAAATGCGCTGGTTTTCCGGATCCGTTTCTACAGCCTGTTGGAGCATCTCCACCGCTGCGGCGGAATGGCGGGCTTTAAGAAGGGCCGTTCCCAGAAGGGCCATGATTTGGCTGTTTTTTGACGCCCGTTCCAATGCTTTTTCAAGGTAATTTACCGCCCTCTGGTAAAAGCCCAGGACCAGGCAGGTACGGCCGGCAAATAGATACCCCTGAAATGAACGGGGTTTTAGGGCAATGTAATCGTTAAAGGCCGCCAGGGATCGGGAATAGTTTTTTAAACAGTGAAGCGCCCTGCCAAGGAAAAGAAATGCTTCCGCCGGACCTTCGTAGCCGGAAATAATTTCTTCCAGAATTGTCACGGCCTTCTGGTAATCCCGCCGGTTCCCTGCGGTTACTGCTTCTTTTAATTTTTTTTTCCCCTCCAGGGTACTCCGTTTAAACGCCGCTTCCCGGAAAAAACTCTGGCCGGATTTTGCCATTATCTAAAACGCCGGACTATTTTGCCCGGGAAAGGGTAACGGCGCAGGTAACTACGATATCTTCCACCGAGGCTCCCCGGGAAAGATCGCTTATGGGTTTGGCAAAACCCTGTAGGAAGGGTCCAAAGGCATCGGCCTTGCCCAGCCGCTGGACCAATTTGTACCCGATGTTTCCCGCTCCCAGGTCGGGAAAAACAAGGGTATTGACCTTGCCCTGGACGGGACTGCCGGGGGCCTTTTTTTCCGTCACCGAAGGAACCAGGGCGGCATCAGCCTGGAGTTCTCCGTCAAAAAGGAAGCCGGGGTTTTTGGTTTTTAAAATTTTCACCGCTTCCTCGACCTTGGTTACATCGTCATGCTTGGCGGAACCCTTGGTGGAAAAGGACATAAGGGCTACCACCGGTTCGGCTCCCAAAAATTCACGGCAGCTTTGTGCGGCACTTTCGGCGATATCCGCCAGCTGTTCCGCCGCCGGATCGGGAATTACGGCGCAGTCGGAAAAGATAAAGGATCCTTCTTTTCCCCAGGAAGAATCCATGCCGGTCATCACAAAACAGGACGACGCTGTTTTGAGCCCCGGTGACATTCCAATAATCATAAGTCCGGCCCGGAGTACGTCGCCGGTAGTGTTTTCGGCCCCCGCAACCATGGCATCGGCTTCCGCTTTATGCACCATCATGGCTCCCCAGCGGAGGGGGTCAACAATTTCGGCCTTTGCCTGTTCAAGGGTCATCCCTTTATGCTTGCGAAGCTGGTAATACTCCTCGGCGTAAAAATTATGGGCGGAAGAAAGGACCGGATCGGTTAGGGTAATTCCATCCAGGCTGACTTCTTCTTTGGAAGCAGAGAATCGGATGGAATCTTCTTTTCCCAGGAGGGTTACCGAAGCGGCCAGTTTCTGGTCCAGCAGGATCCGGGCGGCCTTAATCGTCCTTGGTTCTGTTCCCTCTGGAAGGACGAGCTTTTTTTTAAGAGAAACAGCCTTGGCCTTCATTTCTTTAACAAAATCCATAATGGCTCCTTTCTCAGGTTTCTTTTATTGTATCATCATACCTTGTAATTGACGAATAGTGAATAGTCCGGTACAGTATGTGCATGACTGATGTTCACAACGATGCCATGGAGATGGAGGATTTTGATACCGTTCTGTCGCCGGACATTGAATTTTCCGGTACGTTGAGTTTTGATAAACCATTGTTGATTCAGGGGAAGGTTTCGGGGGAGATCAATGCCACAAGTCTTTTGATGGTGGCCGAAGAAGCGGTGGTGGAAGCAAATATAAAGGCGTCCAAGGTGATTATCCTGGGAACCGTCAAGGGCCATGTGGTAGCCGCTGAAAAAGTGGAAGTGGCCATTACCGGAAAACTGACTGGCAATGTTACCGCCCCGGAGGTCACTATGGAAACGGGATGTTACTTTTCGGGCCGCTGTATTATGAATGAAAAAAAAGTTTTCTAATGAGATTTTTTCCGTGCCTTTGTTTTTTCCTGCTTCCCGTTTTTTTTGTCCACGCCCAGCGTGTATCCCAGGTTCAGGATGCCCTGGGGGAATACCGGAACGGCAGTTATGAGGAAGCGGCGCGGATCTGCAAGGTCGAGATAGACGCCAATCCCAATAATCTGGAGTCCTATGTGGTACTTTGCTGGAGCTTGGTAAATCTGGGCCGTTATGAAGAAAGCCGGACCTTTGCCCTGGCAGGGAGGAATATCAGCCGCTACGATCCGCGGATCGTTGAAATTCTGGGCGAAGTGTACTATTTTCAGGGCCGGAACGACGAAGCCCTTCAGTATTTTCAGGAATATATAAACCTTTCTCCCCAGGGAGGACGGATCAATACGGTGTATTACTTTATCGGGGAAATCTTTATCCGCCAGGGCCGTTACCGCCGGGCCGATATTGCCCTTTCCACAGCGGTGTACTATATGCCCCGGAATGCGCTCTGGTGGGCCCGGCTGGCCTATGCCCGGGAAAATGCCGGCGAGTACCAACAGGCGGCCTCTGCCTACGAACAGGCCCTGACGCTGAACAACAATCTCCCGGATGCCCGGAAAGGACTGGAACGGGTCAGAGCGCAGATGGCAAACCGGTAAGTGCGGGCGGGACGGTGATTTCAGTTTCGTTCCATACGCTGGGCTGCAAGGTAAACCAGATTGAGACCGAAGCCATCACAGATGCATTTCGGGAATCCGGCTGTACCATTCTGCCATGGATGTCTTCGCTGAGCAGGTCCTGCGGTTCTCCTCCGCCCGGGCCGGATCTTTGTATCATCAACACCTGTACCGTTACGTCCAAAGCTGACCAGAAGGCCCGGCGTATTATCCGGCTTTGTCTGCGTTCAGGATGTACTGTGTTAATAACCGGCTGCTATGCTCAGATGGAAAAAGAAGCGCTTGAGAAACTTGGTGAGGAAGGGACACTTTTTGTTTTTCCCGGACAGGGCAAAGAAAGGCTTTTAGATCTTCCCCGCCATATCGCGGAAACTTTTGGGAATTTTATTGATACCTGCTTTCTGGACAGGAGATCCAGCCTTTCTGCTGCAATAAAAGATTTCATTTATTTCACCGTTGATACAGGCACCCCCAGGAACTCTTTTAGCTTTAATCCAAAACATTTTTTGTTTCATTCCCGGGCTTTCTTAAAAATACAAGACGGCTGTGACCGGTCTTGCACTTATTGCAGGGTTCCTCTGGCCCGGGGGAGAAGTACAAGCCTGGGATCAGGGGAAATACTCAGGCGGCTAAAATTGCTGGAAGAGGCGGGCATGGCAGAAGCGGTGTTGAGTGCCGTTAATATCTCCCAATACCAGGATCCGGAAACTTCCCGGGGTCTTCCGGATCTGCTCAGGTTTTTGCTGGATAATACCAGCCGTATCGCCCTGCGGCTTTCTTCCCTGGAACCGGAGTTTTTTGAATCCGCAGGCAGCACAAATTTTTTTTCAGTTCTGGCCAATGGGAGAATCAGGAATCATTTTCATTTTTCGGTTCAGTCGGGAAGCGATACGGTGCTTGCCGCTATGGGACGGCAGTATCATACCCGGGATGTACTCCGTTCGGTAGAAAAACTGAAAAGTTTACGGGACGATCCTTTCCTTGCCTGTGATATCATTACCGGTTTTCCCGGAGAAACGGCGGAAGATTTTGAAAGGACACTCCAGTTGTGCCGGACCGCAGATTTTGCCTGGATACATGCTTTTCCATATTCAAAACGGCCTGGAACGGCGGCGGCAAAAAAAAAACTGGCCAGCCGCCAGGTTACAGCAAGAGAAAGGATGGGAGTTCTTTTGGAAATTGCCCGGCAGAGCAGAAACGCATATGTCCGGCGCTGGGAAGGAAAAACAGTGGAAGCCGTGGCAGAATCCAGCGAAAAATTTGCCGCTGGAAAATCATGGGAGGATTTTTTTCCTGCCCTGACTGATAATTATGTCAAAGTACTTGCTGTTTCGAAGGGTGAAAAAATCAAACCAGGAACAGCCTTCCGGTGCAGAATAGGAGGGACCCCAGAGCTGCCAGTTGATTTTGATGCATGGGCCGAGCCAATAGACCTCATTTAAGCGGCTGGCTGAAGGCAGCCGCCAGCCTGTTTTGGTTTAACCAAAAAATATCCCGTTTAAGCGGCTGATGGGAGTCGAACCCACGTCTCCAGCTTGGAAGGCTGGGGTAATAGCCGTTATACGACAGCCGCTTTTTTAATAGCCTACATGGATCATTGGATTCCGTCAAGGAGCCATGCAATAAATACATCCAGCCGTTTGTTTAATGCCGATGGTATGTCCACAAATTTGGCGATAAAGTCCGATACTTCCGCCCCGGCAAGGCAGTATAGGGCTAATCCTTCTTCTACTGGTTCAATATATAGCAGGGCGGTAAATGTTTTTTCTTTCATTACCGGGATGGGTCCATAAGTTACGTTTTTAAAATTGCTGATTTTATACAGGATTCCCTGCTGGTTCACCGTCAATGAAATTTCATAATAACAGTTTCCAAACCTTGTGTCGGTCAAGCGGACATAAAAAATTTCCCCTGTAGGCAGAACCTGCGCCGGAGGAGGATCGGGAAGGAAGGACCTAAGATTTTTTGGACCCTCAATTCTTACTGCATCGGGAAAAAGAGGTATATGGCGCTTGCTGGTTTCCGAATAGTAGGTTTTTCCTTTAAGGCCTTGAATTTTTTGCAGGGCATTATAGATACGCAGGAGGCTGATATTTTTACGGGGTACTATCCGCAAAGCTTCTACAAAAAATCCAGGGTTCGGCCCCAGAGATGATTTTTCCACCCTGATCCTTTCTCCGGTACGCGGCATCAAAGTAAGGTTTTCCGTCCGGTGACCAGTATAGAGATATCCTTCGGCAGAAAAGGCGGCATGACGCTGTTCAACACTGGCGGAAGGGAATACCTCTGTAAAGGGCCGAATCTGGGAAAAAAGAAACGGCGGCCCCGAAAAGCCTAACCAGACAGGAAGCATTAGGAAAAATATCAATTTTATTTTCATTAGTATGCTCCGTTTCCCCGCAGTATTACGCCCATGGTTTTCCCGATGATCCAAATATCGAGCCATACCGACCAGCTCTGCAGATAATAGGTGTCAAAGGAAACGCGGTCCGTGTAATTTGTGTCGGATCGTCCCGAAACCTGCCATAGCCCGGTAAGGCCGGGCTTGATCGAAAAAATCCGCTGAAAATCACTGCCGTATTTTTTTATTTCGGCCTTTACGATAGGCCGGGGACCGATAAGGCTCATTTCTCCGCGCAGAACATTAATAAACTGGGGAATCTCGTCCAGACTGGTTTTGCGGAGCAATTTTCCTATCAAGGTGATTCGGGGGTCATTTTTTAATTTTTGATTTTGTTCCCACTCTTCCCTGGCCCTTTTGTCCTGAGCCAGAAGCTCCTTTAGTCTTTCATCCGCATCGGACACCATGGAGCGGAATTTATAGGTCCGGAAGGTTTTTCCTTTTTGGCCTATTCTTTCCTGGCTGTACAGAACCGGGCCGGGGGAGCTGACTTTGATGAGTAACACGATGCACAACAGCAGGGGAAAAAGGATGATGCTTCCGATCAGGGTGATACTCAAATCCATAAGGCGTTTTATCCATAAATTCCAGAACATATTAAGCCGGTGGCTGGTGGCGAATCCCAGAATACCGCCGAAATCCCGGACGCTCATCCAAATGTTGGTAATAGAAAAAATATCGGGGATCAAGACATTGTAACGGAAGGCTGAAACAGAATAGCTGATAAGATTTTTTAACGGCCGCTGGGAAAGGGAAGGCATGGCGACAATGGCCATTTTGATATTAAAACGCCGGACAATTTCCGGTCCTAATTTTGTATCGTTAATAATTGGAATCCCCCGGTATTCGCTGCCCTTTTCAATATCGTCATCGAGGATCAGTACTGGTATATAACCGGCATATTTGCTTGCCAACAGCCGGTCCACCACAGCCCGGCCCGTATACCCCGCGCCGTAGATTACCGCCGGAATGCCTCCCAAGCCAGTAACAGACAGGAAGCGGCGCATCACCGAGCGGCCCGCCAAAAGCCCCATAATAGAAAAAACAAAACTGACAGAAAAAGCTGCCGAGACCGTGTCAAATTCCAGATAGTAAATAAACCGGGACAAAATGATTCCTGTGTGGACGATGAGCGAAGAATAGGTAATCCGCCGCAGTTCTTCCGCCGGCGCCAGGGATGTGCCAGGATAAAGATTGTAAATAAGAAAGATTACAATAAAGGCAGGAAGGTAGGGCCAGTAGGTTACAAAGGAATAAAAGGAGATGCCTCCGTAAAAAATCCGAATCAGAAAAAAACCGCCGCCAATACAGAGCATAATCGAAATCATGTCCGCCAGAATAAGGAAGGAGGTGGTAAGGGAAGAACTGGTTCTGCGATACCGCTCTCGGTACCAGTTTTCGAATTCGTCCAGGATCATTTTATACTTTGTTCTTTGCCGGTAATTACCAGCTTAACATTCCTCCAATGCTCCAATATTGATCAAAGCCATTATTGCCCGGTTTAATCTTTCGGTCAACGCTGCGGTTCCAGCCGTATTGAAGGCCGTATTCGCCCATCAATTTAAAAACAACGCCAACGGGACCCGGGATTGCCCAGCTTATGCCTATTGTTCCTCCAAGACGTGTATCAAGAGTGTTCTGGGTAAGTAAAAAAAGATTTGACCGGGGATTAAAATCGAGCGGACCATCTTTGTTATCCCAGTCAAATCCGGAATCATCAGTTCCATCATCAAAAATTGAACCATCGCCGGGGTTTTTTGAAGCGCTGTCAATAAATCCCTCTGATGAATTACCGTGGCGGGTTAAATATAGAGACAAGTTTAGATCGATATCCGGAATGGTTTTCCAGTTTGTTCTTAGGGAAAACCTGTCGGAATTCGGTTCAAGATCGGGGCCGATATTCCTGCCCATGTGGGTGTAATTCAAATAATTTGGCTTACCGGGATCATAGCGATCATTATTTGGCCTGTGCCAATGAGTATATGTATAAGGAAAAACCGCTGTATAGTCAAAATCCAAGCTTGAAAGAACGCCGCTTCTTGGCACCCAGGAAAGTCCTCCTTCAAGGGCAATCTTGAATCTGGTTTCTCCGGAAAAAAGTCCGTTAAAGCTAATATCGTCAGCATAGACATTGGCTTGTGTTAAAAATGTATCAAAAGGCCGCCAGCGCACATAAAGGCCCATAAACGCATTATCATAAAAACCACCCATTGATTGGGATGCAAAGAGGAACGTGAACGGTACAAAATACATGGGTTCAAGGCGGCCCCCAAATGTTATGGTTTGTATAAATCCCGTTTCCAGATTTATGAAGGGCCTGAAATTTATGGCATGTATTACGTTATACTTGTCGGAATATTGTCCCTTACCAAAGTCGTCTGTGGCTATTATGCTCTGAAAAAGCACTTCATATGACCATTTTGGCCTATAAAAAACAAAACTAAAATGACCGGCTCTGGGAACCTGGGGGCCGACAATAATACCATTGTCGTAGAAAGGGCCGAAAGATGTACGGGCAAGGCCTGCCTGAAAATACACACCGCTGTTTCCAAGGGCCATTAATGAAGTCCAGACAGGCAGTAATTCCAGGGCTCCTATATTTGAAATATCATCTATCTTGTCTGAATACAGGGAATACGTTCCCGGAACATTGAATCGTTCCCCTTTCAAATCCGTCATGCCAAGTATTGTTAAATTAAAGCTGGCGCTTAAGAGTTCGGTAATACGGGCTGTGCCGTCAGCAGATACCATCCCGAGAAATCCGTTTTCTTTATTTTTTCCCTGCATAAATGCCGATGCACCAAAATGTATAAACCTTGAAGGCGGCATAAAATATTTCCTGTACGAACCCGCTTTTTGCTGTGCCTCTGTATCGCCATTCAATATTACTTCGTCAAGGATTTTTTCGATCAATGTAATTGGATACGGACGAATAAGAGGCAGAAACTCCCGGATGTAACCTTGGACATACCAGCGATCTATGTCTTTGTAAATTTCACTGTTTGGTTCGTGAATCGCCCGGGACGTTTGAGCATGCAGGCTGCCGGCGGGAATAACAAACATAAGCGGCAGGCCAAGAATAAAAAACAGCATAAGCATGCAGGGTTTTTTCCATAAAACTAATTTTGCTTCTCCAAAAACTGAAGTTTTGGAAAGGATTCGGATTTCTTTTTTCAAAAACTTTCTCCTAATGTAATAATTTTATTTATTGTTTCTTCTAAATTTTTCTTGGTTTTGAACAGTTATTTAAGCAACGGCTGAAAACGCAGAGAGAGAACGAATTCAAAGCTATGCTCTATCCGGCCTTCTTCCCGCAGAGCGTTGGGAACAATCCGGCCCGGCCCGGCCCCCGCATTGACGGCAGCTCTATATCCGGGCTGAATGGCAAAACTAAGCCATTTAGCGGGAGAATATTCAAAACGGGCCCTTGTGGTATAGGTAAAGACCGGTATTCCTGTAGGAGGAACCGTAACATTGTTCACTTTGTTGCTTGATCGATAGTTGCTGTCATCATCGTCATACCAGTCAAAAACGCTTAATCCAGATCTCTCCCCCTGCGCTGTAATTTCAAACGACAAACCTCCATACCATCCCGACGAAGCCCTGAATCCCGCCCAGATAACACCTGCAATGGTATCCGGACCAAAGGGCGTTCCCGTCCAATAACGGAGGGGAGGGTTTTTCATTATGTCCAGTTCAGGGACTTCTTTATAAAAAGACCATCCCTTGTCCCACATAATATACAAATAGGGGCAGGTATAAACACTTTCAACGCCGAATTCCCAGTACCCCCCATTTGCCGGCATGGAAAATTCCGCACCGGCCTGAAACCCAACTGCATCGGGGTACAGGTTCCCCATATAGTTTTTTTTCTTTACCGGAGGATCAAGTACATCCATAACAAAGAGGCCGTAGAAACGCGTGTAACGAAATGGCTGCCATTCCAGTTTGATTCCCAAATAGGACCCAATGCGGGAATGCCCGTTTTGATCGTACATCATTGGATCATTTCCCAGTTCTTCGTTGTAATTGCCGTATGTTTTATAACCTTCGTAGCTGTGAAAGATTGTAAAGGGATTAAGGAAACGGAGTTCCAGGGGGGCGTTTACCAGTACCCCCTCGGCAAGGGATACGGAAAAAGTTCTGTGGGGCTTTAACTGGAGATAGTGCATATAGTGGTATTTATTTACTTCGTACTGGAGTACCTGGGCGGTGTACTTAAAAACGGGTGAATAAACAGAAGCCTGGGCATAGACAACTCTTTCCAGGAATTCGGATACAATAACGCTGCCTGTGCGGGTTTTCCCAAAAAAATTGTCCCCCTGACCTATAGAAAAATTAATTCCCGATGCTTCTCCAATGGGGACACCGGCACTTACATAGGCCCGTTTTGGAAAATGTATATCAAACTGAGGTACCGGGTCCCAGGGTATATTAATATGATTCTTATGGAGGGTTGCAGCGTATTCATTTTGACCGATGTTAAGTTCCATTCCGGCGGTAATCCATGGGCCAATGGAAAATCCTACCGGCAGCAGGATTATTGGATTTCGGGAATGGTCGTTGTAAATCCATGGAACAAGTTCATTGGTTTTTAAATACAGTTCCGGCTGTACAACAAGATCCACCCAGCCGTAAATAACGTCGGATCTAAATGATGCCCAATGGTCTGATTTTAGATATACCGACAGGCGATCATAAATGACAAGAGCGCTTTCTGACAGGGAATCCACGTCAATTTGTGCGAGGTAGTTTTCCATCTCAGCTACGGTGATCCGGGAATCCGCGAAGAAGACTTTTCCCTGTTCCCGGGAAAGGATGGCCAGGGCATCGTAAGACCAGTCGCCGGGATGGAGAATTTCTTGAGGAGGAAGCGAAAACAAAGGTAATGGCAGGAAGAAAATAATCATTATGAGGTTTATTGTGGGCTTACTGAAACAAAACTTTAACATACAATGATTTTATGCATCATTTTGGGGTTGTATCAACCCTGGCATTAAATTCGTTTCCGTTCTTCGATAATTTTTAGGACCCTTTCTTTAAACGCTTCCTTCGAAAACTGCCGTACATGATCCGAAAATTGTTCCCGGCGGCTAAAGGCCATTTCTTTTTCCGCTGCCTCAAAGCGATCTATTGCTTTTATAAGGGAAACAGGAGTCTGTTCATAAAAGAAAATACCCGTAATGCCGTCCTTTATAGTGTCAAGAACTCCGCCTTTTCCATACGCAATTACCGGGCAGCCAGCCGCATTGGCTTCGATGGGAATAAGGCCCATGTCTTCTATACCTGGAAAAATCAGCGCCCGCGCCCCTGAAAAAAGAGAGATAAGCTCCGCGTCTGAAACCCTGTCCCTGAAACTAATGACACCTGTTTTTTCCCAGCGGCGAATGTCTTTTTTTGACATTCCGCTTCCTGCCACCACAAGCTTTCTTCCCGAAACTGCACAAGCTTCAATGGCAATATCGGCTCTTTTGTATTCGGTAATCTGCCCTGCAAGAAGATAATATTCGCCTGCGTTTCTAGGAACAGAAAGATATTTTTCAATGGAAGCCGGTCCGTAAACCACTGCCGCATCCCGGTTATAATATCGTTTTATTCGGCCGGCCGAATATGTTGAGTTGGTAATAAAGCGATCTACAAGGTTTGCAGAACAAACATCCCACAGACGCAGCCGGGGAATTAGGCGTTTCATAAAAAAACGGGTAAAGAAACCAGCCCTTTTATGATATTCATGGTACATATCCCAGATGTAACGCATGGGACTGTGGCAGTAACATAGGTGGAAAGCGTCCGGGTTGGGCACCACGCCTTTTGCCGGACCGGCTTCGCTGGAAATGACAAGATCATAGTTTTGTATATTGAATGAATCAAGAGCTTTTGGCATAAATGACAGGTACTTCTGATAGAATTTTTTTGCAAAAGGAAATTTTTGTATGCCCGATGTATATATGCTATGCGAATTGATTAAATCCGAAATTGACGAAGGATCGTATACATGGGTAAAAATATCGGCCTCAGGAAAAAGCTCAAGGAGGGCTTCGAGCATCTTTTCGCCGCCCCGCATTGTAACAAGCCAGTAATGAATTATGGCAACTTTCATTTATCTTCCAGATGGGCAAGAACTATTTTTGAAGTTTTTTCAAAGGTATACCGTTTTTTCAAATCTTCCGGTAGTTTTATTCTCCCTGGTTTTTTGTTGCACAGGATGGATAGGAGTTTTTCTTTTAGATCATCCGTGTCCCCGGCACGAAAAAACATAACAGGAAAGTCTTTATAAATTTCTTTAAAAACGGGAATATCGGAAATCAAAGCCTGTGTGCCCAGGATCATTGACTCTAAAGGAGGAAGCCCAAAACCCTCGTAAAGTGAGGGCTGAACAAGAAGGACAGCGGCGGACAGGCAGTCCATCAGTTTTTCGCCGGAAATAAAACCGGTAAATTGAACCGCCTCGGGGTCAAGGGAGTTTATTTTTTTTATAATAGTATTATCAACAGTTCGGAAGTTGTCTTTGCTTCCGATAATAACAAGCTGATGCGGCAGCCCCTCCGATTTGGCTAAACAAAAAGCCTCAAGCAGATAATTAAGGCCTTTGTGTTGTTTTACATTGCCAATGAAGATGATATGCTCTTTTTTTTTGATATTGATATTTTCTTTTCTATATTTCAAAAAGTGCGGTTGAATTGCGCTATGGGTTACGATAACCGGCGCGAAGTTTTTAGAATAGTGTTTTATCCGTGATTTTGAAAATTCAGAAACGGTAAAAATTTTTTTGGAATGCCTGAATGCGCGGCGGTAAAACCACATTCGTGCCGCAAGACCAAGGCGGGATGTAAGTTCCGGCAAATCAGGAAAAATAATATCATGGATAGTTGTAAAAACGGGAATTTTTATGCCCTTCGGGATGTTAAAAAAGGGGGAATAATAGCAGCCGGCGGTGTTAATATGCTTTGCAATCTGTTTAGGAAAAAAAAATAATTCTCCCGCTGAAAAAGGCTTTATGTTACAGCCAATAATAACCGTATTTTCCACATTTTTTTTAAAGCTTTTCAGAATATCAGCATCGCCAAGCAGCAGAAAACTGTTTGCCGATTTAAGCAGGAATGGCAGACATTCTCTTAGGTATACGCCAATGCCGCTGGCATTTATCATCCTGCAGTCAACGCAGATGGTCATGGTATTTTTTTTGGCCTGTTCCAGTTCTTTTCTTCAAAAATATTATCGTGTACATAAAAAGTATTATGGGGATTAAGGTCGATCTCGGCAGAATTTTTGCTTTGCCCCCTGTCAATTAGAATTAAAAGGGGCTCATTTTTTTGATTAGTTGTAACCGCCCTGCCGGTAAATGGATTGACCGGGTTTTCGATTAGTTCTTTCATGGCTAAAGAGGGGACGTCGGCAGTTGACATAAAGGACATGTCGGTTTTAAATTCATCCTTTGCATAAAAATCCTTAATAAATAAAAATGAATTAAATTGATCAACATGAAAAGGCAAATTAGTCTTTGTGACAAAAGAGTTATCCAGGACCGCATGGTCAGAAACAAGAATAATTCTGGTGTTATCGTATACACCGTGAATTTTAAGGAAGTCAAAATATTCGGATAGACGTTTTATTGCTGCCGCATTGGCATGGTACCAGTCTTCTTTTCCAAATCGGCTGTCCCCATAACCGGTTACAGAAAGCTGCGGTTTATAAAAAGGTTCCTGTAGAAATATTTTTTCATGGGTAGTATTATTTGTAATAAAAACAGCAGAATTATCTTTTTCCGGTTCAAAACCGGTTAATTCATTTAAAAAATCAAGTACGGCATAGCCATTTAAGAATGAACGCATTCTATTTTCAGAAAATGGGGCGCACCATGAACCACGGTAATATATGCCCTGTCGAAATGCAAGAGGAACTTCCCGAAATATGGCGTACCATAAAATATTCCGTTTTAGCGTTTCGCTGAGCTTGGGTAAAACTATATTGTTCCTTGTTAGCCACAGATCTGTAAAAACCCCGTCAGTGATCCGGGTAGAAGTGTTTTTTAAATCGTCGTAAATACGCAAATCAGGAATCCAATTGTCATCGGCATAGGCAGGATCTGATACCGTAACGGAAAACCCGAAAGCGGTAAAAAGTTTTGGCATTAACAAAAGAGCTTCGTTTATTTTTTCTGTCAAGGAAACATCCGGGCGGTTATTTAATCCCTGCGGAGTATATTCATAGCCGCCAAAAATGGGAGGGGCGCCGTATTTTGTCCATCCGTTAAAGGTAACCGTATTTGGATAATAAATAAATCCTTCATACTTTTTTGTTAACTCGGGACTTTCTTCGAATATGTAGGGGACAAAAACGCTGGCGGCCATATCAAGCATAATAACTAAAACATTTTTACCTGTTTTGGATAATTGAAATATTGGAGCAATTGGTTTATCCGTTTTATGATCTTCCTTTGCGTAAAACTCGGAAAGTTTATGGAATTCTGCATTAATAGCGTAAATTGTTTTAAAAGAAAAAGAAATAAGGGCAGCAAACAAAGTTATTGTAAAAAAAGATAATATTTTTCTGCCTCCCTTAATATAGAGCAAAAAAATGATAACGGATAAGACAGCCAAAACGGATGTATTTACAAGGATTTCCCGTATATTATAAGATACCATTCCGGCGAACACCAAATTATTGGAAATGGGCCCATAATTTCCCGGGAAAATAAAAATATTACACAGAGCGGAAAAAGAAATGATTGTTACTGACAGCGCTGCCATTTTTTTTATTTTTTCCGGCGAAAGGAAATATATCATTAAGGGCCAAAGGATAAAGAGCCCAAATGCTTGAACAGCGGCATTGAAAACAAAAAAAAGCGGTGATCTAATATTGTCAACATAGGAAAATTCCTGTGGAGAAGAGCCGATAAGCATGGAAGGAAGAAAAATTCCTGTTGCCGCCCAAAGAATAAGGATCGAAAATATAAAAAGGGATATTGATTCTTTTGATTTCCAAGGAATTCTTTTTATTTTTTTTGCCAGGCCGGTTAGGGGACTAATTATCCATGGCGCTATTCCAGCCGCTGTCGACAAAGCAGTAATAAGAGTTCTGACCCTTGGGTTGCCATGAAGAATAAACAATGTATAATATGCCAATAATAATGCAGAAATTGAAATGGCTGAACATAACAAGAGGCGCTTTTTTTTGAATGGAAGTTTTAGGTATCCGTTTTTTACAAGCGAAAATACATTGTTTATTGTCCAATATAAAACCAGTCCGGATGGGGAATTATACAGCAGTACAAAAAATACAAGCGATATTCCATATACCTGGATTTTGTCTTTTATTTGAAGTCCCTGTGTATATAATGCACCTGCCGTACAGTTTATCAGCGTCATTAAAACAGGGAGCAGATTTATCCCCTCTGCTATGGGCAAGAGCATATCGGGTTTGCCTAAGTCTTTAATAAAGAAAAAAGATGCTCCCCGCAATGCTTCCAAATGCGAAAGATATGAATAGGCGGCAATAAAAAATGGAATTTGAATAAACAGTCCGAAGGTACTGCGCATTGCGTATACCGGATGATAATGAACCTGCCGGTAATAGGCCGATACAACCATATATCGTTCGTCGCCTTTAAAAACAGCTTTTATTTTTGCCAGTTTGGGTGCAAGCCTTTTTTGAATATCCCGTTCAGTTTTCTGCCAGCCTTCCGCTACCAGATACAACGGCAGGCATAATAAGCTGATTACTCCCGATACGCAAATAATCGACACCCCTGGTTCTTTAAAAAGATTTTGGGAAAATACAAAAACAAATTCAATTATTTGGGTGATGGGGTAAATAATCATGGTGTATAGCATATTCATTAATTTGGCTGCTTTTTTATGGAAAGGCGCGGAATATCCGTACCTTGCCATGTGATAAAGAGGGGGTTTTTTCCAATATCAAGAATCGTTTCAACCGGCAGGGGGCTGCCCCTGCCGGTTGAAATATCATAAAGAATAGATGGAACTGGGAGATAAAATGTAACTTGTTTGATCCGCTTATTATCATTCCAGAGGATGAGAGTGTTGTTTCCTGTAATGCCTTCTAAAAAACAAAAAGAAACAATGTCTGAAGGTACATTTTCCCGATCCGGTAAACCAGGCGTATATCGTGATCCTGGCAAAAACCGGGCGCATAGTTCATAGGCCCAGGCGCCGTTTTTTCGGCTAAAATCAGGATAGGCCAGACCAAAGTATTTTTCCGAGTCCAGCTTTTTGGATGGTACCTTTCCTTCATTGTGAGTGTCGAATAATTCATACCACAATAAAACCCTTGATCCCCTGGCAGCCGCGCCGGTTATGGTTTTAATTACATAAGCTGGTAATTTATCCATGGATACCCTTGTCGGGTACCATCCTCCGGTAGGATAGCCAACTTCGGTAATCCATACAGGTCCAGAATAATTTATTTCCGCCAGGGTTTTTAGAAAACGATCATGGACCTTCATGGCCCCCAATGGGCTTGTTGCATAGGGATGAAATGCCAGGCCGTCAAGATTTTCCATAGATCCTGCTTTGTGCATATTTTTTATAAATCCCCTGGGGGCCCGTAAAAATACGCCGCCCAGAATATAAGAATCCGGGTCTATTTCTTTGATTTTTTGGGCAGTTTGTTTGGACAATTCAAAAAAATCTTTTTTTGGACCTTTCCAGAATACAAAGTTTGGCTCATTCCATATTGACCAAACATCTACACGGCCCCGAAAATGCCTAATGGTTTCTTCAACGAAACGCAGAAACAGGGGAATATGATCCGGTGAAATATATTTTTTGTTCTTTCCATCAGGATACAGCCATGGCGCTTCGTATCCCAGTACGGCGACAATTTTTTTTCCTTCTTTCCTGGCAGTATCCACATAATGATCGTAGCTGGAAAAATCGAATGCATCTCTTTCCCTTTCAATGTTTTTCCAATAAAAAGTGCTAAGAATCCATGTAACTTCCATTTCACCAAGGAGTTGGTATTCTTCGGGGCTTCGGGTGCCGCCGGCATGAACCATGCCAAAAAAATCTTTTGGGATGCCGATAACGCTGTCCTGGGGAAGAGAAGTGGAAACACAGGAAAGGAAAAGCATAAAAAATAAAAATGCAGAATAAAGTGTTTTTCTCAAAGCAGCGGTAAAAATCATTAGCGGATCACTCTTTCAACCATAAAATCTACTATCCGTCTGCCCGCTTCTCCCCGGTATTGCCATGCGGTATCTTTTGCCTTCTGTCTGGCCTGGCGCAGTTCTTCGCTGTCCGATGCATTTTGTATGATTTCGCCGATACGCGGAAAATCATCTTCAGTTAATTCAATTCCCATTTCTTTTAGAGTCCTAAATTGCCAGAGTTTCTCTGCGGCATCTTCGCCAAGATCATCGGCGTCGTAGGGACGCAGATCAAATCCCTGTTTTACATATATTACTGGTTTATCAAACAAAAAGGCATAGTCAAAAATGATGCCGGAAAAATCGGAAATCATAATATTGGCCTTTGAAAGAGAATGAATATTTTCCCGTTCGTAGTCCCATTCCAGATTTTGAGCATCTTTGTATTTTGCATCTAGGTTTTCCAGCATGGCGGTCTCTGATTTTTTTGACTGCGGATGGGGACGCACAATGATATGTATGCCGGTATTTACCAGAGGATCAAGCAGTTTTTCTCCAAAACGCGAAAGTATCGCCGAAGGCCCCCATGAAGGTGAAACAAGAACCGTAAAATGATGATTTTCCACCTTTGGGAGATGAGTTATCTTCTGCTGAAAAATATCCAGATAAGTGCAGCCGGCGGTAACAAGTTTTTTAGGTGGAATTCCCCGCTGTTCTTCCAGTATCCTTATGTCTTCTGCCTGATAATCTCCGGTAAGTAGAATTGAATCGTAATAATCTAACCCAAAAAGCCGGTACATGGTTGCATCGCTGGGCGCATGAAGCACATGAGCATAATGCTTTACGCCCTTTGAACGTTTTAACTGGTACACGTCAAGGCCGGGCGTTGTCATAAGCACAATATCGGCGCTGAGTATATTGAGGCGCGAAAATGCTCTGTTCCCTTCGCCAATAAATTCAGATGTAACATGGCTGTATTGCCCGTTCAGGAGCGGGTCGTCTTCTGCGGAGGTCAAATAAAGCACATTTATGCCCCGGGCCTCAAATTCGCCAAGTACGGGTTTAAAAACATCGGAATATTGTTTGCCTTCATTATAAATAACATAGGGATTTGCCAGCCTGAGAGATGCCGATGCTTTTCCGCCGGATAAAACAACTTTAAGTTTTATTATCAGCGCCCGGCCTAAAAAATATACTGTTGCGACGGCTCCAATTAAAATTGAAAAAAGAGCGCTTCCCGTGCCGGGATCAATATAAAGAAGAGGTAAATTCATTTTTCCGCCTTTGACCAGTTTTTTTCATCAAAAATATTGCCGTGGACATAATGGTCAATTTTTGGATCAAAGGGATACCGCGTATACTCCCTTTTGGCATGACCAGTTTTCACTGAGACAGCAATATACAACGGGGTTTTTTTTTGTTCCATAGAAATAGCATTGCCCGTAAACGGATTCCTTGGATCATCAATAATACCGGTTAAAGCCAGGAACGGTACATCCGCATTAGACATAAAAGTCATATCAGTTTTTAATTCACCTGAATCGTAAAAGTCCTTGACAAGCAGGATGGGATTGTATTCATCAACATAAAAAGGCAGTCCGATTTTAGTAACAAAGTTTTTTCCCGGGCCATGATCGGAAACAAGGATAATTCTGGTGTTATCATAGACATTTTCTGTTTTTAGATATTCCAGCCACTTTGCCAGCAGTTTTATTGCCGCAGCGTTAACATGGTACGCCGCTTCTTTTGCGAAACGGGTATTGCCATAATCGGCAACCGCAATTACAGGAATATATTCGGGCGCTTGCAGAAAAGAATTATCATGGGTAAGGTCATTTGACATAATAAATGCAGTATTAACAGCATCGTCAGTAATTTCAAAAAGACGCGGTAAATAATCAAGCACAGAATAACCGCCTATCGAATTACGGAGGCTCTGGTTGGATGCTGTAGAAAACCAATCACCCTTCATATAAACAGGCTGGCGAAAAAACAACGGCAATCCCTTGTGTAATGAATACCAAAAAATGTTTCGCTTGATAACATATTCTGTTTTTGGCAGCTTAAGATCATGTTCTTTTAGCCAGTAATCGGTATATTGGGCATAGGTACTATATACGTTTATATTGTCATTCCCAATATTAAAAATATTCAAATCACTTTTCCAGTTATAATTAACATCCGGAGGGTCAGTAATACAAACCGTAAACCCATTCTCTGAAAGAATCCGGGGAAGCATAACAAGGGATTCATTGTGTTTTTCCACCAGCGTAATATTATCCCTTTTGTTTGTTTCGGCGGGTGTATAATCGTATCCTCCAAATACCGCCGGAGCGCCGACCCGGGTGCCGGAAGCAAATGAGACAGTATTTGGATAAAAAACAAAACCGGAATATATTTCTTTTAATTCCGGCGACTCTTCAAATATATATGGCATAAAAACACTGGCAGCCCGATCAAGCATAAATACCGCAATATTTTTGCCGTTTCTGGAAAGTGAGCTCAGGGGTGCAATCTCCCGCAGTTCCTCCTGTTCATTTTTATAATACGTTTTTAAATCATGGTAAGCAGCATTTATTTTAATAATATTAAAAACTGAAATGCTAAAAAGCGAAAAAATACAAAGAGAAAATGCCGTAAGAACTAATTTTCGATATTTTAGTTTGTTTAATATAAATGCGGCGGCAAAAGGCAGGAAGAGTATAAAAATATTTAATAGAATTTCTTTGGCTGAATGATTAGGGCCAGATTCAAATATAAAACTTATTGATATGCGGCCATAGTTTCCGGAAAATATAAAAACATTGATGATAATACCCAGAGTTAAAACAGCGGAAAAGACGGAGAAATATTTTTTTGTTTCATCGGAAAAAAGGGAATAAAGGCAGATTGGCCAAAAAACAAAAAAACCGAAAACCTGAAAGGCGGTATTCAGCAAAAAAAATAGAGGGTTATTGACAGTATCTATAAAAGAAAATTCCTGGGGAGAAGAAGCTATAAGCTGGGATGGCAAAAAAAGCCCAAAAAGAATAAAGCATAAAAAGATCGAAAATAAAAAAATAGAAAGCGATTTTTCCGGGTTGCAGCTTAAAAGATTTATTTTAAAGCGGCGCTTTTTGAAGATAACAAATAACCAGGGGGCAAGGGCGGTAAAAAAACAAAGAACCGCCAGTTTTTGTCCTTTTGAATCGTAGTAGTAGTTAATAATACAAAAAACAGCCAATGCAGCTAAAGCAAAGGAAAAAAGAACCAGCAGTATATAGGGTTTGTATTTTGATTTAATCCGATAGTAGATGTTTTTTGCCAATGAAAATACATTATTCATACTCCAATAAAGAACCAGCGCTGACGGCGAATTATACAGCAGTATCAAAAATATGCCGGCCATTCCGTATAATTGCATTTTATTTTTAAAAAAAAGCCCATTTGTATATACAGCGCAGGCAAGAAAGTTTATTAGCGTCATTGCAATAGGAAGCAGGTTGATCGTAAAATTTCCGGCGGAAAACAATGCATCTGGCGATCCCAGATCGCGGATAAATAAAAAGGGTACATTTTTTATTGCTTCCAGATGTGAAAGAAATGAATAGGCAGCAATAAAAAATGGAATTTGAATAAGCAGTCCGAAGGTACTGCGCATGGCATATACCGGATGGTAATGATTCTGCCGGTAATACGCTGACAAAATCATGTACTGTTCATCACCTTTAAAAACATTTTTAATTTTAGTGATTTTTGGTTTCAGCCTTTTTTCGATATCCCGTTCTAAAAGCTGCCAGTTTTCCGCCACTGCGTACAGGGGCAGTAAAAGCGTACTAATTACAAGGCTGACAAAGATAACGGATATTCCGGTTTCTTTAAAAACTTTTTGTGACAGGAAAAAGGCAGCTTCAATGATTTGAATTATTGGGAAAATAATTATGTTGTAAATAAAATCAGGCAAAATAAAATGGCCCTTAAATTATATACTCAACAAAATCATTCAAGGCGTTAAAACTCTTTATTGAAGTGTCGTCAAAGGGCATATTATTTGTTAAAAAAATAGGAATACAGCCGGCGGCAATACCTGCCCTTGCATCCCGCATATCATCGCCAACCATATAGGAACATGGAAGTTCAATGTTATATTTTTTTGCCGCCGCAAGGATCATTCCTGGTTTTGGCTTTCGGCAGCTGCAGTCAATTTTGTATTCCGGTCTTTCTCCGGGGAATCCCTTATCCGGATGATGGGGACAATAAAAAAGGTCATCAATATACGCACCGGCGGCGCCTAAATCGGTTTCCATTTTCATGTGGATTAAATCAAGGGTTGCTGCATCGGTTTCTCCCCTGGCAATAACCGGCTGATTGGTAATAACAATGGCAAGATATCCTGACGAATTAATTTTACGTATCGCCTCCGCTGCGCCTTTAAGAAGTTCAAAATCTTCCGGCTTTGTTACAAAACTGTTGAATGTATTGATGGTGCCATCCCGGTCAAGGAAAATCGCTTTTTGTTTTTGAGAAAGGTTTCTTTTTTGAACCAAACCCTTTTCTATATCTTCTGTTACCTGTTTAAAACGGACGGGAGTTCCCGCATCCTTTATGTATTCCGGAGTAGGGTAGGCATATATTTTTCCCGTTGGGATAAGGGGCTTTAGAATTTCACGGTCAAGATCGGCTTTTTCGGAAGGGAGGGTAACAGAGCGCAGGAGCTTCTTTGAAAGGATATGAATGCCTGCGTTGACCTGATTTTTATAATAACCTCTTGAGTCTTCTTTGTTAATCCATTTTATCACCCTGTTTTCAGAATCGGTTACAAGAAGAGCGCTGTCGAAAGGATGGCTGTTTGGGTGAACGGCAAGGGCGGCCCAGGCGCCGGAAGTCCGGTAATAATTAACGAAGCGCGAAAAATCAATATCAAAAATTATGTCGCCGTTGATTAAAACAAAATCATCATCTAATTTATCAATGATCTTGAATAATGATCCGCCGCTTCCCAGCGGTTCTACTTCCTCGTAATAAGATATGAAACAGTTGAATTGTTTTCCATCTTTAAAAAAATCTTTTATCACATGGCCCAGATGGCCAATGGTAATAAGAATGTCCGTAAAACCGTTTTTTACAAGGCATTCAAGCTGATACTGGAGAACCGGCTTCCCATGGAGAGGTATCATGGGTTTGGGGATATCAGAGGCGATGGAGGCCATGCGGCTGCCTTTGCCGCCGGCCATGATGACGGTTTTCATGGGAAAAAATGCTCCTCGAGCATAAGGCATAAGGCGTGATATACGGGAAGATGCAGCTCCTGGATTTTGTAGGTTTCCTTTTCCGGCACGATGATCGCCGCATCCGCGTATTTTGCCAATGCACCACCCGATGCACCCGAGAGGGCGATGGTCTTTAGATTTTTGGCTTTTGCCGTAATGGCGGCAAGAATTATGTTTTTTGAATTACCCGAAGTTGAAATACCTAAGAATACATCGCCGGGGCTGCCGTATCCATACACCTGCTGAGCATAGATTATGTCTCCGTCTATATCGTTGAGACAGGCGGTCATTAGGGCAGTCTGTTCGGGCAGGGCTATAACCGGAAGCCCCTGTTGTATGGCTCCCCCCAGATACCCGGCATGAGAAGGGTCAATTTCGTTCAATTTAGAAATAAAACTGGAGGGGAGGGGGCGTTTTTTTACAAAGCCTTTCATTAACTCCCCGGTGATATGCCCGGCATCGGCGGAGCTGCCGCCGTTACCGGCGACAAGGAGTTTTCCTCTGGCGGTAAATGTTTCTTCGAGCAGGGAATATGCCTTTCTAATATCGTCCTGTATGGCGGAAAGCCGGGGATACCGTTCTATTAACTGTTGTAAATGATCCATGCCTGCGTTCCTATTTCGGTAAAACTCGGAGTCAGTACCATCCCTTCTTTCTTTTTCAGGGCCCGTATCAGATCAATGCGGCGGCAGGGATCGCAGAAGATCATCATAAAACCACCGCCCCCGGCACCGGAAATTTTTGCCGATTTTGCGCCGCTGTCTACAGCGTATTGATAGAGGTCGTCAAGAAATAAATTGGTAATGGAAGAGGCGGCGTTTTTTTTTGCCCGCCAGCCGTTTAAGAGGCACCCCGAAAAGCCGTTAAAATCTCCCTTTAGCAGGGTTTCTTTCATTAAAACTGCCTGGTTTTTTAATTCATGGAGGCTTTCCAGGTTTTCCTGATCTCCTCTTTGGGTATGTTCAATCTGTTCCTTGATAATATTTGCGCTTTCCCGTGAAACGCCGGTGTAGAACAAGATCAGAGAGGCTTCCAGTTCATTTCTGATCCAGCGTTTTAACCGCAGGGGATTAACAATAACCCGGTTTTCGCCGTAAAATTCCATAAAATTAAAGCCCCCGAAGGTGGCGGCATATTGATCCTGCATTCCTCCCGCCAAGCCTGCGTCTTCCCGTTCTATTTTGTATGCCAGGGCGGCAATATCGTATTCACCCAGGGGCAGGTTTAACCATTCAACATAGGCTTTTATTATTGCCACAACCATGGTGGAGGATGAGCCAAGGCCCGAACCGGCGGGAGCATCGGAATAAGTAGTCATTTTAAAGGACAGCGGTTTTTGGGCGCCGGTATTGCAGAAATCGGCGTTGATGCGGTTATAGATACCGGTATGCAGAGGCAGAACAGGGGAGAGGGGAAGGTTTTTTTCGGCGGGATATCCTTCTGTTTTATCTAAATCTGCGGCAAAAAATTCAATTCTGCCTGAATCGTTGGGTTCAATGGTACAATGGGCGTACATGTCTATGGTGGCGTTTAACACATAGCCGCCGTACCGGTCATAATAAGCGGCAATGTCGGTGCCGCCGCCGGCAAAACCGAGCCTAAGAGGGGCTTTGGATCGGATAATCATATAATTTCCTTATGATTTGCCATGTCTCTTAAAAAACCTTATAGATTTAAAAAGCAAAGATTTATCTAAAGCATGAATAGTCGATTTATCAGAAATAATCCGTGAAAAAGGGTCAAATGCGTTTTTTGGCTTTTTTATATACATCAAAATTTCCGGAGATATTTCCCCGGTTTCCTTTAGCGAATTAATAACGGCGCTTGAAGCAAGTTTGTAAGCAGGTTCCAAAGAGCTAAGAGAAGTAGCATAATAATGAATGATTTTTGCATTGGCCAGCCAGGGCAGACCGTTATGGCTGATCTGACAGTTCCATTCGCCGTTCAATTCAGCAATGATACCGCCTAATTCATAATTGGCCTGATTAAGGGAAGGCATATCCTGGGAACAGCCGTTTTTTCGGCTTTCGATCCACAGGGAATGCCATTTTTCATAAAAATCCCGCGCCGGAGAATCATTTCTGCAGTATAGCAGTCCTCCGTTGAACCTATTGTTGGATTTAAAAGAAGAAGAAAACCCTAGTTTTTTATCTTCTTTATTAAAATGATTTTTTAAATGATGATATTCCAGGGTTACATGAGTATCAAGCACCGCTCCTATGGCAATATCTGAAGGAAAATCATAATCCAGCTTTTCTGCAATAATGGTATCGCAGTCAATATAAAGAAAATCACCAGAAATATAATGCTGTACGGAAGTTTTTATCCAGCGGGAAGCTTCCTTTTGTGAATATTCTAGGGGTACATTAATTATTTTTGTCTCGGAAATAAATTCTTCATATCTTGAGCGTTTTCCGTTCAGATTCTGTTTTGTTTTTTCATCGATTAATGCAATAACCGCAGCATTTGGGTTATACAGCCGAAAAGATGCCAGAGAAAGCAAAAACTGCTCATAATAATCATCATGTTCGCAGCTTGCTAAAACATACACGTATTTCATTGTCCAACCGCGTGGTAAGAGAATCCTTTTTCTTCCATATCTTTACGTGTATAAATATTACGCAGATCAAACAAAACAGGCGCCGAAAGCAGTTTTTTTATGCGGTCAAAATCAAGATTGCGGTATTGATTCCATTCAGTAACAATAACAAGAGCATCCGCAGCTGCCATGGCCTCATATTCATCTTCGAAAAATTCAATCGAAGCGGCTATGCTTTTAAGCCGCCATTTCGCTTCCGCAATCGCTGCCGGATCAGCGGCTCTGACACGGACACCCTTTGCAGTTAAAGCCCTGATAATGGTCAGGGACGGCGCCTCGCGCATATCTCCGGTATTTGGCTTAAAGGAAAGACCCAGCACAGCGATTGTTTTGCCGTGCAGCGTTCCAAGGGCGTTTTCTATCTTAATTACCATTCTATTTTTTTGTTCTTCGTTCGCGAGTATCGCCGCTTCAACAATGGAAAGCGGGAAAGCGGCATCTCTTCCGGTACGGACGAGGGCCCGGGTATCCTTGGGAAAACAGCTTCCTCCATACCCGGGGCCGGGGTGAAGAAATTTTCCTCCAATTCTGCCGTCCCGTCCGATTCCCTTGGCGACATCGCGAATGTCGGCCCCCGTCTTTTCGCATAGGTTTGCAATTTCGTTAATAAAAGAAATTTTGACAGCGAGAAACGCATTGGCGGCATATTTGATCATTTCTGCGGATTCAGGGTTTGTTTCTATATAGGGAGTTTCATTTAAATATAAAGACCGGTAGACATCTTTCATAATTGTCCGGGCACGTTCTTTGTCCGTACCGATAACGATCCGGTCAGGATGGGTAAAATCCTGTACCGCAGCGCCCTCACGCAGAAATTCGGGATTGGAAACGACATCAAAATCCGCCTCTCCTTCCTTAAGATCGCCGCATTCAACACGCTTCGCTATTTCTTCTTTTAGCCAGCGTTTTACCTTTCCAGCGGTTCCAATAGGCACGGTGCTTTTATCAACGATAATTTTGTAGGAATTAATTATCCTGCCGATGGCACGGGCGGCATTTTCCACATATGAGAGATCGGCACTGCCGTCTTCCGAAGGGGGCGTACCAACGGCAATAAAAATTACTTCGCTTTTTGCAGCCGCTTCCGGCAGCGAATCGGTGAACCGCAGGCGGTTAAGGGCCGTATTGCGGGTAACCACATCCGCAAGGCCCGGTTCATAAATCGGTATTTCCCCCTTTTTTAAGAGATCGATTTTATTTTTGTCAAGGTCAACGCAGGTAACAGTATTTCCAAAATCGGCAAGGCACGCTCCGGAAACAAGCCCGACATATCCTGTTCCTATAATCGCTACAGAGGCCATAGTATTTCCTTAATGATAGTATCCTTTATACCATTCGACAAATTTGTTTATGCCGAGCGAAAGCGGGGTATGCGGACGATAGGCGGTATCGCGTTCCAGGGCGGAACAATCGGCCCAGGTCGCATATACATCACCTGCCTGCATTGGCGCATAATTAATTGACGCTTTTTTTCCCAGCGCATCTTCCAGGGTATGAATAAAATCCATAAGCGGTACAGGTCCACAGCGGCCTATATTGTATAGAGCGGCAGGTACGGAGACATCGGCATTTTTTTTCCGAATAAGGCTGATAATGCGGATGATTCCTTCAACAACATCATCAATATAGGTAAAATCCCGTTTCATGTTTCCGTTGTTATAAACAGTGATTGGCTTTTCTTCGATTATTGATTTGGCAAAAATAATCGGCGCCATATCAGGCCTTCCCCAGGGGCCGTAGACAGTAAAAAAACGCAGACCCGTCGCTGGAATATTATACAAGTGGCTGTATGCGTGGGCCATTAATTCATTGGACCGTTTCGTTGCTGCATATAGACTTGCAGGCTGGCTGACGGCATCGCTTTCCGAAAACGGTATTTTTGTATTTAGGCCATACACGGAACTTGACGAAGCGTATACAAATCGCTGCGGGGGATACAGTTTTGCCGCCTCAAGCATATTCAGAAATCCCTGTATATTGCTGGAAATATATGCATTGGGGTTGGCAAGAGAATAGCGTACGCCGGCTTGTGCGGCAAGATGTAAAACAATATCAAAAGCGCCGTTTGAAAATAATGCTGTTATACGCTCAGCATCACACAAATCAATTTTATAAAATTTTACATTAGAAAAAATCGAAGATATGATTGTTTTATCCGATCCTGCCGTTTCGATATCTGCCCGGTTAATTCCCAAAGCCGCAAGGCGGCCATATTTTAAATCGACGTCGTAGTAATTGTTGATGTTATCAATAGACACAATATCATGATTATCCTCTGCAAGACGTTTTGTGAGGTGATATCCAATAAAACCGGCAGATCCGGTTACTAGAAATTTCATGCGGTGTTTCCGGCAAATGTATCAAGGATGTGGCCGTATATTGTAAGTTTCCCCTCTTTTGTATGGGTATAAAATTTTTTTTTCCATGTTAATTTGTGAAATGCCGCTGAACAGTATTTTGCGAATCGTTCTTCTGAGTATTCGCTGTTCAGATCTTTTTCCAGTTCGAATTTTTCTGTATCGCTGCAAGGAACATTGTCAACTAAATTTTTTATAACCGGGATATTGTCGTATCCAAATGCTATTGTATAATCAAAAAGCACGTAGTCAATTTGATCGGTATGATCTTTCCAATAGGCATATAAAATATCCATCATATATTTAAAAACTGGGGAACCTTTCGTTCCGGCAAGCAGAAAACCCGACCAGCGGCTTATTTGAGGATACGCTTGATTATGAAGTTTTCTAGCATTATTGGAGAGCCCCGCAAATCGGGTCAAAGTAACGCTGACGCTTTTTTTGGCGGGCGCTTTTAACGTAAAAAAAAATGAGTTCTCCAAAGATATATTTTTTAATGACAATATAGTGGCATCTAACCAAATGCCCCCGTATTTATATAAAAGATTGGCGCGTAAAATATTGGAAAAATGGGTTATTTTCATATTGCCGGCATTAACTCTATCCATTATATAATCCGGAATAGATACATAATCACAATAATTGTCTTTTGTAATAAGCACTACCGGATGAGTCCCCGCGTGTTGTTTTATTGTCTGACAGCAAACCTTAACAAGGGCGGGCATGACCTCTTCTCCATCCCACCAGGAAACCCAAATTGTGGATTCCGGGCCGATAGGGGATTCGGGCGTTTTATCACTGTCTGTAAACTGATTAACAATACCGGAATATTTTCTTGTTAAATATTTTAAAATTGCCCGGTGTTTATGTACCGCAAAATAGGGTTTTAAAGGCCCAAATAGGCGGTAGAAAGGGTAGGCAAGGGCCCAGAACGCAACGGAAAAACCGTATAAGCGGCATTGTGGAAAAAATCGCTTAATGTGTTTGGTTAATTTCATATTATCTTTTTTAATAACAAAAATATCAATCCCTTGAGGGTTAAGGGAATATATGATTTATACTCTTTTACAGGTGTTCCGCCAAATCCCTCTTTGAATTTGTTAATTGCCTGTATCCCTTGGTTTTTACTATCTATACTGATACCCCCAAAATCATATATTAGATAATCATTCTTTTTGAAAAAACATATATCATCCCAATGAAGCAGACGGTTGGCTCTTCCAATAAGGTTCTTAAAGGCAGTATCTGTTTGATTCCTGAATAATGATGCGGAATGCATTAACCGGGCTCTTTTATTTACAGTGATATAACTGTGATATACTAAAACTTCATCGTTATACAACACCCCGCGGATTATATAAACATTATTTTCGAACAAAAAATTGAATTCTTCTTCACCGATGGGCGGTAAATTTTTTGATAATGCGAAGGCATTAAAAAAAACAAAAAAATTATTTTTTTCTCCCCCCCCCCCCCTCTCGCTATTATTATTAAAGGTTACCGTTGTAAAAGCATCTTTTGTCTTTGCACTGTGTATTTGACGCTTTGTAATTTTGTCGAAGCCGGAGAAAATATCATCTTCAGTTTTTGTTAAATCTATTAGCAATGTATGGATATCACCGGAAAACAGCGTACGTTTTTTTGAATATTGCCATTCCCGGATAATATCTGCCTTGACTTTATCATAGGGTTCATCAAAATAAGCAAGGCCATGCCGGAGACGAATAAATTTTAGGTATCTTCTTGGATAGATCAGCATACTATGCCGTTTTTTTCTGTACGAAATATGAATAATAATCCCGAAGGGTGATACCATGAAAATCTTTTGATGCTATGTTAAATAGCATATCAAGCTGATGATAAAGGTTTTCGATAGATTCAAGCGTTTTGAATTTTGGACTCCCGCCCGGCATTAATTCGGAAGAGTGCAGCATAAACATAAGATAGTCAGCTTCTGATTCTTTTATATTATGTATCAAAGCCAGCATACTAGATGCATTATTTCCATTGGGGCGAAGCCAAATTGGCTTACCGTTAATCGTTTCCATAATTATTGATGCAAAATATTTAGGATGAAACAGTTTTTTAAAATTGACGGAGAAATGCCGCAGCATTCTTATGGTTACAGGTATTTCCAATAAAGAATGGTCTTCGATGCTGTGTTTGATAAAAAATGGTTTTTCCGGGCTTTTTCTGTAATCCGAACCTTTACTGTTTGGAGTTAAGCCCTTTGCATTTTTCCATGAAACATGAGGTGTAACAGAACAATCAATTTTTACGCCATAATTAATAAGAAGATCATAATAAACCTGATTTGCCGCCCATCTGCCTGATCTGTGGGATACAATATCGCATTGAAAAGTTTCTTTTAATAGATTAAACAAAACATTAATTTTTTCTTTCATAATTGATTCGGGGTATTCAATCAAGTAGGGAAGCCCATAGGTATTACCGGCTTTTTTTAAATCATAAAAAGGCGGATTATTCCATGCATGCGGATGAATGCCAATTTCGCATGTATTCCTGTTCAAGTTTTTTTTTGCAAAATCAACAAAAAAGGAATCCTGGGCCATTTCATAATTTACCAGGTATACTGGGAAAAAATTGTATTTATCGCATAATTCCTGAAATCTTGGTATAAAGCGGGCGTTTTTCGTAGTTATCGTATCGCCAAGACGATGATCCCAGAGATTGTCTCCTTCGGTATCAATGGTGATAATAAAAAATTTCATTTTGCTGCAGAAAACTCCTGGTAAAGATCGCAGTACTTTTTTGCCATATTAATGGCCGAATAATCCTGAACCATTTCGAAAGATTTCCTGCCCTTAAAAAGACGCATTTCCTTATTATCCCGTAACTTTTTCATTGCCGCATATAGTGAGTATTCATCGTTGCATGGTATAAGAATGCCGTTTTCCCCGGCTAAATCCCGGACGCCTCCTGCGTCGGTGGCTATTACCGGCAGTTTCGAAGCCATGGCTTCCAGAACAGACAGAGAAAGCCCTTCTCTGTTTGCAGATGAAATATAGACATCGGAACAGGATAGATATTGAGCCGCAGACGAAACATATCCGGGGAAAGTTACCATATTAGTTACGCCAAGATTTTCCGCTTCTTTTTTTAATAAACCATGGGTATCTCCGTCTCCGACAAGGAATAATTTCATGGGAATAGACGGGTCTTCGTGAAATAACCTGGAAAAAGCCCGTATTATTAGCGATTGATTTTTATTTTTATCCTGCCTGGAAATATTAATAAAAGTAAATGAATCGTGGGGAACCGAAAAAAAACTGCCGATGTTTATGCCGTTATTAACATAACGCGCATATTTGCTGTCCAGATGCCAATACGATTTTATGGAATCAAGGTTGTGTTTTGATATTGCGACAAAAATGTTACGATGCAGTAAAATGGAACGTTTAAGAATTATTTTTTCTGTTAAACGGTTAAAAGTTCCATCGGGCCGCGAATGCACGGTAGTAATAAGGGGAATATTATTGCCCATAGTCCAATAACCGGCCCAAATTCCGTATTGGTGGGCATGTACAATATCCGGCTTTGATTTTCTTAGTTCTTTACGGAGACGTAAAATGGAAATTATATCAAAAAAAATAAAAAATAATCTATTGATGATTCTATATAGAAGTATTTTTTTTTTTAATCTTGGATTTTTAAGAAAAATAATAGCATAATCTTCGGTTAACATTTGTTTTTCAAGAAAAGAATTTGTTCTTCCATCAATACAGATAATTTTTAATGTAAAGCACGACTTGTCTATATTTTTTACCAGTTCATATACTACCCGCGCAGCCCCACCCATATCTAGTTTGTCGATGGTGAATATAACATTCATTTAAATTTTTTTATATAGCCTTTTTTAATTTTTATTTTTATTAAAAAATTATTTAAACTATGAAAAACACCGAATTTCTTTAAAAACGTCTTAAATTTATTCCAAAAAAAACCACATATTCCCAGGGGAAATACTAATTTATTCTTTGCATTATTGAAAATATTCTTTTTTTTATTCATTCTTGCAAAGAAAATATAACGAGCGGAATGATGTATCTGTAATTTCAGCCTAAATGGAGGGATTGAAGCTTCGTTGTGAAATATTTCCGCACCTATTGGGTACATTAAGTCATAGTTTTGGGTTGATAATCCATCGGGTAAAAATTGCTTTTCAATGAATATTATATTTACAAAAATTGTTTTATAAGCCAGGGCAATGCGATTCCATACAATAGACGGGGAAACATTTTTTTCATTTTCAAAAACTGGATACGGGTATTCTTTAAGAATCGCAGTAAGAAAAAATTCAGATGAGTCTGATTTATGGTTTTTGTTATCCAGGTATCTAATTGGATCTGATACATAGTAGTCATGCGGGAATTTTCTTCCAATTAATTCACCGTCGTCATATTGGCATAAACCCGTCACACAAACACATTCATGTTCAAATTTTTTTGTTTTAGCATCAAAATATTTCCAAATAGTTTTTAATATATTAGGACAAAATTTATCGTCACTGTCAAAATACGTTGATATATAACTATCCGCCATTTGTATTCCGGCATTAACCGCACTTGGTTTACCCCTGTTTTCCTGATAGTAGTATTTAATTTTAAAGGTTTTTTTAAATTTTTCAACTACTTCTTTTGTATTATCCGATGATCCGTCATCTACAATGATCCATTCAAAATCTACATCATTCTGTTGCAGCAGGGAATCGTATATTCTTGGAAGATATTTGACGCGGTTATATGTTGGTGTTATGATGGAAAATTGGTGCATTGGATATTGCTTCTGTCAAATTGATGCTTCAAGCGCTTCTTTTAAATTATTAAGGGATCGAGTATATAATTCTTTTTCCGAAATTTCCAGTTCATTAACTAATAACGAATAGTCATTATCCGGCATATTAATACATTTTATCATTGCCTCCGACAAGTCATCGTTGTCATTATACAGTATGCTGTTTTTGTCATTAAAGCCGGATACACAAGAATATTTTCGGTGTAATACGATTGGTTTTAGAAAACCATAGCTAAGCTGATACGAACCGCTCGCTTTATTTGTATATTGTATGCTTGCCTGATCAATAAGCGCTAAAAAAAAATCAGAATCAGCTGTTTCTTTGAACATATTTGGATAATCAAGAAACCCAAAAACCTGAAAATTATCAAGAAATCGTTCGGGTACAGCTATTCCCTGCCCAATAATCTTTACACTAAAATTATTTATTCCATTTTGGTATAATGTATCGCAGGCTTTAAATAACAAATATAAATTCCGGTTAAACAAATTGTTTGAATTAAGAGTAATGAAAACCGTTTTTTTTGACTTTGCCCTTTTTTGGTATTTTCCAAAATAGTGAGCATTTACAATTAAATGCGGTTTTCTGTTTGGATATTCCATTTTTACCAGGGTTACTATTTTGTTTGTATTGATATAATTATGAATAACATAAAAGTCATGAACCATGCAAACCGGTTTTAATTTAAATAGGTCAATATTGTATAATTCATTTCTGATTGTTCCATCATTAAAAGTACCTATTATAATATTTCTATAATAGCTTATCTTGGAAGAACGCAATAATGTATTTTTACCATAATTGGATAAGGTTATGGTCCTTAGCCTTTCATCGCCGTTGAAACATGAAAATAAACCAGCATCATTTCTGGCATTCCTGTCCTTATTATTCGATTTGCTAAAAATAATATCAACATTATACCCTAAATCAAACAGGTATTTTATCAGGCCGGGCAAAATTTCACCATGAAAAGTGTAAAACTCAATTAATAGTGCGGTGTTTTCTCTTATGTGAAATGATTTTACTTTAAAATAGTAATAAAATGATAATATTTTTGTTAATATTATTTTCTTATATATGATTATGCCATGGGGTAAAAAAAATTTAATTATTTTTATGCTATTCAAAATGTTCCCATAACTCTAGATAATCTTTTTTCCTAAATAGTCTTTTTGCAATGAAACGATATGCCCTTAAAATAAAATTCAAAATCAATGAATTACCGCATTTGCGAATAATATCGGCGTATATTGTTTTGTTAAAATAAAAATATTCAATTATTGAATCAGATATTTCATTAAAAACATTGCTAAAGACCAATTTTCTTTCTTTTTCTCTTAATGAAATATTTGTCGCACTAATTCCATGTCCTTCATAAAAAGATAATGTCATTGGTATATGCCTAAAATTGGTTTTGAATTTCCAAATTTCTTTTAAAAAAAATTCATAATCCGATGAAATAATGAATTCTTCATTGTAATACCCATGTTCTATAAATAAATGGCGTTTAATTATGGAATTCTGATGACTAATTGGACTTTGTATTAACTTATTTACATTTAATGTTTTCGGAATCATGGCATATAAACAATCACAATAATATATATCTGCATCTCCGGTTATAATAGAAAAAATATACTTAAGGCTATTATTTTCTATCAAATAATCCCCGCTGTTTAAAAACAAACAATATTCTCCGATGGCTTGTCTTATTCCTTTATTCATGGCATTATATATGCCTGTATCAGTCTCGCTAACCCAATAATTAATTTTATCTGCGTATTTTTTTATTATTTCTAAACTTCCATCAACAGATGCGCCGTCAATTACGATGTATTCAAAATCAGAGTATGTCTGGCAAACAACGCTTTGTATTGTTTTTTCCAGCCCCGCGGCATTGTTTTTATTTATGGTAATAATGGAAAGTTTCAAAGAGTTGTATCAGTTAAAAAAGCTGCGTAAGCTTTTTTAATTCCATCGTTAAGGGGAGTTTTTGCCTGCCACCCCATTTGGTTAATTTTTTTAACATCAAGCAGTTTTTGTGGCGTGCCGTTGGGTTTGGTTATATCCCACTCAATATTGCATTGCATATCCGTCCTGTCGGCATAGATGGTTTTATAAATTAATTCAGCCAATTCTTTTATGGTAAGATCAATGCCTGTGCCAATATTGACAAGTTCCCCAATTTCGGACGCGCTTTTTGATTCCATAAGAAAAAGCAAGGCACAGGCCAGATCATCGCTGTAAAGAAATTCCCTGCGGGGCGAACCATCGCCCCAAAGTGTTATCTTGTTGGTTCCATTAATCTTTGCTTTGTGGAATTTTTTTATCATCGCCGGAAGTACATGGCTATTTTCGGTATCGTAGGTATCTCCCGGGCCATAAAGATTGGTTGGCATAACGGAAATAAAATTGGTTCCATATTGTGAATTAAAGGAATTACACAGTTTAATTACTGCGATTTTTGCTATGGCATAAGCGTCATTGGTAACTTCCAGCGGGCCGGTTAATAAATACTCTTCCTTTAACGGTTGCGGGGCATCCCGCGGATAAATGCAGGATGACCCCAGGTTCAGGAGTTTTTTTACACCATTTTTATATGCCGCATATACCACATTAAAGCCAATCATCGTATTTTGGTAAATAAAATCGGCAGGGTAGTGTGAATTGGCTCCGATTCCGCCGACTTTTGCTGCGGCAAGAAAAACATAATCTGGTTTGTTTTCTTGGAAGAAATGTTCAACCGCAAATTTATCAGCCAAATCCAATTCCTGATGGGTTTTTGTTATAATGTTTTCGTAACCTTCCGATTCCAGCTTTCGTAAAACAGCGCTTCCTACAAGTCCGCTATGGCCGGCGATATAAATCCTGTCGTTTTTATTCATAATATTTTTTATTTCTTATTGCTAAATAATATTTCCTATTTCAAGCATTATTTCTTCCGCAAGATACCCGTCACTGCGGCAATGCATATCAGAAATATTGTTACGCATTTCCATGTAAATCTCTGAATTATAAAAAATCCTCAAAGCTTCCCTTAAGGATATATTTTTAAGCTTGGCGTACGCAGAAATTACGCGTGAATATTTTCGCTGAAGCAATATTTTATTAGCGATCATGACAATAATTCACTGCTAATATATCGTAAATAATTATTAATAACTGCTTGAGACCGGAAGCAATATTGCAGATTCGTATTTTAAACGCCGCAAAGCTTCCGATTTTTCAATTAATCCATCAAAGTAAAGTTCTATTGTGTTAAAGACTTTATCGTTTGCGACTCCTCCGATGACCACATCATAATCGCTTTTATCGTTTCCGTTTCGACAGGTAATGACGAAATCAATCCATTCATCTGAATAGCCGGCAAATTCCAGGATCAAACAATCATTTCGTATCACAGTCTCATTAATTTCATATAATGACACATAACTTTTTCCGCTGCGGCGCTGAAATCGCTTTGCCCATTTATACGCCTGTTCTTTTATGGGAGTGGTATAAAAACCGCGTCCAAAATCTGTTCTATCTCGTGCGAACGAAAGATCAGGTTTTATAATATCTGCGGCTGAGCCGTGATATATAATCATTAGGCAATATTCCGTTCATGCATGCAATCAATAATATCGTTTACAATATATTCCTTATCCTGCGTATGAAGCGAGTCATACGATGGAATAATATAATTGTCTAGTATATCACTGTCTTGTGTGAGCCGCTTGTATATTTCGCTGCCGTCTATACCAAGCCGTTCTGCAACATTTTCAACACAGAATACAGTAAATTCAAGAATAGATTCTGTTAACTGCGACATCCTAAATCCTTGTACAATTTATTCATAATAATTTTTTATTCCATAACCTCCGTTTTTAAGGTGCAGTTCTTTTTCTGCAAGTTTAAGGTCGTGTATTACCATCATTTTAATTAATTCCGGAAGCTGTACCTTTGGTTTCCAGCCCAGTACGGAAAGGGCTTTTGACGGGTCGCCGATTAAAATATCAACTTCGGCGGGACGGAAATATCTGGGGTCTATTTCGACAAGAATCCTGCCTGTATCATGATCAATTCCTTTTTCGTTAATTCCTGTCCCTTCCCAGTTTAATTTAATTCCATTTTCCAAAAAAGCCATGGTAATAAAATCACGAACAGTGGTAGTAATTCCCGTGGCCATTATATAGTCATCCGCTTGTTCCTGCTGGAGCATAAGCCACATTAGCTCAACGTAATCGCCTGCATAACCCCAGTCGCGTTTTGCATCAATGTTGCCCATGTACAGTTTGTTCTGGAGCCCAAGTTTAATACGGGCGGCGGCGCGGGTAATTTTGCGGGTTACAAAGGTTTCTCCCCGGATTGGGCTTTCGTGGTTAAAGAGTATTCCATTGCAGGCGTACATTCCGTATGCTTCCCGGTAATTAACAACGATCCAGTAGGCGTATAGTTTTGCCGCTGCGTAGGGGCTCCGCGGATAAAAGGGGGTGGTCTCTTTTTGGGGAATCTCCTGTACCTTACCGAACAATTCGCTTGTGGAAGCCTGATAAAACCGGATCTTTTTTTCCATATGTAAAATTCGTATGGCTTCCAAAAGCCGCAGGGCGCCTATACCGTCAGTATCTGCCGTATACTCAGGAACTTCAAAAGAAACCTGAACATGACTCTGGGCGCCAAGGTTGTAAATTTCATCGGGCTGTACTTCCTGAATTATTCGCACCAGGTTGGAAGTATCAGTAAGGTCGCCGTAGTGGAGAATAAATTTTTTGTTTTTTTCATGGGGGTCCTGATACAGATGATCAATGCGATCGGTGTTTAAACTGGATGATCGGCGCTTGATGCCGTGGACGGTGTATCCTTTTTTAAGCAGAAATTCCGATAGATAGGCGCCGTCCTGGCCGGTAACGCCGGAGATAAGAGCAGTTTTCATGGTTGGTTTCCTATAAATTTCCATACAGGAATTACAGTTATTGTTTTTCCCTTTGTGTGAATTATGTCATTGGTATTATAGGTAAGGATAATACCGGATTCCTGGTTAAAAAAATCCATAGCTTCAAGCAGTCCGCTGATTTCGCGATCCTGGTTGTCCAGTGATAACTCCCAACAAACCTGAATACAAGATGGCTTTGTATTTGGCGATAGAATAAAATCACATTCACCGCCATTTTTTCCGGTAAAATAATAAATCTCCCGATAGTCAAGAAAACCTGTCTCCCCTGTTTTTATCCTAAGACTGTTAAACACACAATTTTCCAGCAATGCGCCATAACTATTGCTGAAAGAAACAGAGCTTGTTTTTATAATACCTGAATCAATGATATATACCTTTTTTGGAGCAAGACTTTGCGCTTTTACCGACCATGCGAAACTGGGCAGGAGGGAAATAAGGTATGCAGCTTCAAAAAAGGATATATATTCCAATACTGTGGTAGGTGATTGTACTCCGGCAACTCCTGTTAATTTGCTGGGCGAAAAAAGCTGAGCAGGATTGGATATCAGATATACATATAATCGTTTTAAGGATAACGTATCGCGGATACCATACCGTACCGCAATATCTCTATATAAGATGTCAGATTGGATCTGGGATATTATATCCGTATTACTAGTTTTTAGGTATTCGGGAAAACCGCCTTTTTCAAGATAAGCCATTAATGATTCCGGGCCATTATCCAGCTTAAAGAAATTACAGAATTCCCCATAGGAAAAAGGAAAAAGCTCCTTGGATAAATGCCTGCCCGTCAAACGTGTTCCCAATTCCCTGCTTAAAAGAGATGCATTTGAACCGGTAATAACAATCTGAAAGCCTTCATCCAGCTTTTGTCTGACATATAGTTCCCACTTATCAGCTGATTGAATTTCATCAAAGAAAAGCAGCTTTTCACCTGTATCATGAAGGATTGAGTCAAGAAGCTTATAATCGATATAAGAAAAGGAAGCAAGACGAATATCATCAAAGTTAAGATAAAACCATGGCTTACCCAGTTTTTTTACAAACTGACGGAGAAGTGTACTTTTTCCGCAGCGACGAATACCGCTTACAATCAGCGCATGACTTTGAATATCCGGTAGTTCCGGCAAAAGTTGACGTTCAAGCCCTGGGTCTTGGTTTTCAATCGCTTGTTTTTGAGTTCCTACGATATCCTGGAGTTCTGATAACTTCATGGATTAATTATATGTACTATTTTTGCATTATTCCAGTAGTAATGGTGTATTTATTCCATTAGTAATGGAATATTGTAACTCGTAGACAACCTGCCTTCTGCAAGCATTATACCTTTCAACTTAGGTGTGCCTTCTCATGGTACAAGTTCATGATTTGCGCTCTAAAACTGATTTATAAACTTCCATTGTTTCTTTTGCGCATTTTTCCCAGGAAAATTGCTTAACTCGTTCAATTCCTTTTTGTATCATTTCATTTTGAAGAGTAGGAGAACAAATAACGTTTTCAATTTTATTACGCATATCTTCGATACTATATGGGTCGAAATAAACTGCTGCATTTCCGCCTATTTCCGGCAGGGAACTGGTATTGGATAATATGGCAGGGCATTGAGAAGCAAAAGCTTCTAGTATTGGAATGCCAAAACCTTCATAAAGTGATGGAAACACAAAGGCGATAGATTTTGCATATAATTCGGATAGTTCTTCATCAGAGGCAAATTTTAAGATAATTCTATCAGAAATACCTAAATTTTCCAAAAGTAAATTTTCTACATTACTAAATGGTTGTCCAGTACAAATAAGGCGCAGATCGTGTTTTGTGAGTAAAGGAGCGACAGCTTGTACAAAATATTCAAAATTTTTATAACCATATCTCATGCCAGTAAAAAGAATAAAATTCTCTTTTTTCTTGGGAATCAAGAAGGGAAGCGCAAACGCATGATAAATTACTTTTATCTTATCTTCGACTTCAGGAAAGAAATGTAATAAATCTTTTTTTGTTTGCTCTGAATTAACATTTATTCGATTTGCAGCCAAAATTAGTTTTTTTTTGTTTAAAACAGTGTGCTTATCATTTAAAAAATATTGTGGAAATATTTCATGAATCATATCATGTACTGTTAAAACAAATGGTTTGCCTTTCAAATATTGTAAAAAATAGGGGTTATAATAAGTTGGATGAAAAATGTCAAAATTAGAATATTTTAAATGCGCTGTAGATATCGCTTGATTGTTTTTTCTAAATATTTTTGAATAATAACGAAAAAGCCGTCCTTTGCCTTTGAAATTGAAATAAGGGAAGAATTTATCACGTTCATGATTTTTGGAGAATATGCTATGTTTTTGTATATATTCCTTAGATAAATATAAATTATCAGAATATTTTATAGATATTTCAGATGCTGGATTGAATATTATTAATTCGGCAAAATAACGAGAAATGCCGCCAATACTTTGTGATTCAAATATTTGGTGATCGTATAGAATTTTCATTTTTTACTATTTCAAGCATATCATCCCATGTTTTCGATTTTTTTTTGAATAAACGTGTATAATCTAATTTATTCCTGATTTTATTATATCTTTTCAATAAACTAAAAATATTTGTCCTAATTATTTTTTTTGTTAAAATATGCAAATTGGAATTATTTGATAACAATTGGCAATCGTATTTATATGCTATAACTTGTAGGGTTTTTAGGGAGAAAAATGAAATATGTTGACCTTCTCTTGGTGCATAATACCACCAATCGATTATAGGGGGGGGAGGGGAAGGTAATAATAATGTTGTAAAATAAATAGTATCTGAAATTTGAAGTAATTTCTCTATCTCATCCAATGGTGATGAAAAGTGTTCAAAGTTTTCAAATGAAGTAACTAATTCATATCTACTATTTAAATTGCCTTCAAATCCGGCTGAAAATAAATTTTCAGCATATTTATCATAATGAAAAAAGTCAAAACCATAATCCCGCATTATTCTTGTTAATATTCCATGTCCCCCACCAAAATCAAGGCAGGCACCTTGTGGGATATATTTTAAGAAAAAAAGAAGATCTGTCGCATTTGCCATATTTCTTATCATTATTCCTGTATCACTTCTCGCTATAGCTTTTGAATAGGATTCGTCAAGCCAGTAAGGTTTTTCAGTTTGAAGAAACCCGCAATTTGAACAATAGTAATACGTTATAGTATATTTATTAAGGATTTGCGCTTTATCGTGCACGGACATAATTTGTGAGCAAATATTACAGGTTGTTGACATATAAGAAGTTTCCCAATAAATATTTTTTTAGAATATTTTTTATTTTAGTTTTTATAAAAGGACGTTTGTGTATACCAAAAACAACTTTATTTATTTTTTTTAAAATACGATTATTAATATTTATATTTAGGGGATGAACTATTTCTGTAATTTCATATCGTGCTTGATTATTATGTTTCGGATCTTTATTAATTGTATGAGTTGCATCTGCGCCAAAACCAATATTTGTTACGAGATTATCTGATGGATTAATACATAGACCATTTTGATTAAATATTGTGTAAGTCCATTGATAATCCCATGTATCAATCTTATGTTGCTCCATTTTTTTAAAAATATCCAACCAAAATATTTTTTCATTTGTTCTTTTAAAAATTAAATCAATTTTATTTTCAGCTATAAAATCATCAAGATCACAAATATCAAATTTGTAATAATTCCACGCCCTTCTCCATGATGCCCAGCCCCAGCAGTGATGTAGCCGGGCAAAATAATAACTATAAGGTATTTTTGTTTGAGTTAATGGGTTATAACCAGCAATATGAAATATTTGCGAATGATCTTTATATTTTTCCAGCAGTTCTTTGCAGTAATAAAAAAAACTTATAGACGGCAGACAATCATCTTCCAAAATAATTCCCATTTCTTCATTTTCAAAAAACCACGTAATCGCTTCGGAAACTGCTTTTCCGCACCCAAAATTCTTTTCTCTGAATAAAGTATTAACTTCACAATCCCAATCAATAGAACTAAGAATATATTCTCTGACCGCTTTTACCTTTTCCTTTTCGCCTTCCCGATCATCACGTGAACCATCAGACGCAATATACAGTTTTTGAGGAGAAGCATTTCGAATTGTTTTAAAAACCTGTTTCGTTGTATCTAGGCGATTAAATACAAGAAATAGAACAGGGGTATCAATATTGGTAGTCATTTATATTTTTTATTCATTGGAAACAAAATGTTTAAAATAAGCTATTGTTTCTTTTAAGCCATCATCCAAGCTTATTTTTGGTTCCCAATGTAATTTTGATTTAGCCAATGCTATATCGGGACGACGTTGTTTTGGGTCATCTTGCGGAAGTTCAAGAAAAATTAATTTAGATTTACTGTCCGTTAGTTTAATAATATTTTCAGCAAGTTCTTTTATGGTAAATTCTACGGGGTTTCCAATATTAACCGGGCCGGTAAAATCAGTATTCGTTTTCATCATTCGTATAATAGCTTCGATTAAATCATCTACATAGCAAAAAGATCTGGTTTGACTACCATCGCCAAAAATTGAAATTTCATCATCTTTTAAAGCCTGCATGATAAAATTACTTACAACTCTGCCGTCATTGGGATGCATCCTCGGGCCGTATGTATTAAATATTCTAACCACTTTTATGTCTACATTATTTTGCCGGTGATAATCAAAGAATAATGTTTCTGCACATCGTTTTCCTTCATCATAGCACGATCGTATGCCAATCGGATTAACATTCCCCCAATAAGATTCAATTTGTGGATGAACCGCAGGATCGCCATATACTTCACTTGTAGAAGCCTGTAAAATCCTTGCTTTGGTTCGTTTGGCAAGACCCAACATGTTTATGGCTCCATGCACGCTTGTTTTTGTTGTTTGAACCGGATCATATTGATAATGAATAGGGCTTGCAGGACATGCAAAATTGTATATTTGGTCAATTTCAGCATAATATGGAAAAGTAATGTCGTGGCGGACAAGCTCAAAATAAGGGTTTTTTATAAGATCAGCTATATTTCTTTTCTGTCCCGTAAAAAAATTATCAAGACAAATCACATCACAATTCTCTTTTAATAATCTTTCGCAAAGATGGCTTCCCAAAAAACCGGCGCCTCCGGTTACAAGAATTCGTTGATTCAGAGCATAGGCATAATTTAGCTTATTCATATAAAAAATCCTTTCTGTTAATTTTTATTATTACATCCGATAAATTGCTAAAAAATAATCATATTTTATTTTTTCTTCTTTTTGATATTTTGTATATTGATATAATCCTCCAAAAAACTCATAGCATTTTTTAAATACTGCATTGCCTGTTTCTCCATAACGTATATCATTATTAGAACTATATTCCATTTTGTATTCAACTTCTTTTGCTTTTTTTATTTCAATCCCAATACATAAAAATATTTTTTTTTGCTATTTGTTTAAATAATTTTAAAATTGATAATCGTAGTATTTTTGCGGGGGGGGGGGGGGGGGGGGGCCGGGTTTTAAAACCCCAAAAAAAAACCCATTTTTTTTTTTTTTGAAAAAATTTTATTAATTTTTTTTTAGGAAAAAGGAAAATTCTTTTTTTTTATAAAAAATTTTTTTTATTTTTT